>Ga0315268_10004254_pt1 | contig 15547 bp, 13 predicted proteins | sample C1_top_MG_FD_204535 | JGI IMG/M metagenome (GOLD analysis project Ga0315268, IMG submission 204535) | Sediment microbial communities from Yellowstone Lake, YNP, Wyoming, USA - C1_top | ecosystem: Environmental > Aquatic > Freshwater > Lake > Sediment | place: USA: Wyoming | collected 2017-08-01
TGGCCAGCCTCTCGACGAGAACGTTGGCCTCCACATCATAGGCTGTGGGCAACTGTGGTCTCTCCGATTCCTGAACTAGTCTCGCACTAGGGAACTTTAGCCAAAATATAAGTTGAGCTGAGCCAAGGGCTTTGGGACAGAAGTCAGTGATAGCTCATCCTGAGTAGGTTGTGTAATGTTGCAAGGCAACCTACCGCGGTGTCGATCCTGTCATCTCGCTTCTGCCATATCCTCCATCCGAGGGTTCTCTTATCTGCGGAGAAGCCGCTCTCGGAGAGCTGCCTCTTATGGTACTCCCTTAGGTAGCCGATGGGGTCGCTCATCATCCTTCTCAGTATCCTCTGCCATCTTGGAGGACCGTTTATGGTCGTGTTGCTTCTGGGAAGTATGTAGAGCACCGTCTCCTCATCGAAGAAGTCTAGGGTTGACTGGATGCTATAGTACTTGTCCAGTCTGACGCTCTTGATCCTTACTCCGGTCCGCGCCTTCACCTCCTCGAGCATGTTCATCGCCTTCACGAAGGCTTGCCGTTCGGATGTTAGACCGGAACCGTAGCAGACGTATAGGCCGGTTCTTATGTCCATCAGGTTGAAGGAGTAGACGAAGCCCCTCTCGCCCTGCTTGCCTCCATCGGTTCTGTAATGCTTGGATATGGTGAGGGAGTAACCTGTCCCGTCGCCTGTAACCTCAACCTCCCTGAGGCCTCTCCTATTCATCGTGAGTATGAGCATGTTGTGGATTATGATCCTGACCAGTCGATCCGAGTAGGCTCGTTCTATCGTCTTGTAGCCAACATCGACCCCGCCGAAGGAGTGGAATAGGGAGAGCAGCCCGGACATTCTTCTGTTGCTCTGTTGAAAGATCGTCTTCACCAGGAGGGAGATCACCCTCTCCCGTGAGCCTAGCTTCCTAGGCCTCCCTAGACGAGGCTTCTCAATAACAAGAAGCCTAGACGCGGACTCCACGAGCTTATTCAACTCCTTGGCGAGGTACCTGATCCTCTCGGCGTACTCTCTCTCGTACCGTACCCAATCGAACTCGGTCTCGGTTCCAGCGGCCCGTTCACTGTACTCCTCCATCAGGCTCCTGAATTCTGCGAGGAACGTCCGGAACCTTCTGTTCGTCAGCCTCCCCTGCTCGCCCATGGTAGACGTGTATTGAGGGAAACCTATTTATAGATATCTATAGATATCTTAACATCGACGATGGATTGATGCTGGATGCCTAGGACCACGAGGGAGATCATGCTGACCCAGAGGAGGATGGTGTTGAGGGATCAGGTGGAGACCATCTACGAGAAGATCGTAACGCCCTTCGGCACATCGGCCAAGGCGGACGTGCCTAGGAAACACATCGGAAAGAGAGCCTACATCATAATCCTCAAAAAGTGACTACCCTAGACTTTTGTCCCAAAGCCCGCCCGCGCCCAAGTCTTAAATAAAACAAAGATCGGAGCGATCAACTTAGCCGTGAATTCGGCAAGGAAAAGAAGAACAAATGGCAAAATCTGAGAAAACCTACTTCCTCAGGCAAGCAACTGGACTAGTGCGAGAATGGAGCGTCACCGATGTATTCCTATACCTAGTTCTCACGTTCAACGTGCCCATCTTCCTAGCTCTGGCTTACACTCAAGGGGGCTGGATGGACCCTGGCGCAAGCCTTCCGCTCGCTACGATCTTCGTGGCAGTCGGAACCACATTTCTCGGCATAATGTACTCTATGCTAATCGCGTCTATGCCTCGAAGCGGAGGAGACTATGTCTTCAACAGTCGAATTCTGCACCCTGTCATAGGGCTGATGACTGGCGTCAACTTCACCGTCATCTGGCAGATGGTCTGGAACATCTTGATGTCACAGTACTTCGCTAATGCCGTTCTTGGACCATGGTTCACAACGCTCGGAGTTGTTCTCAACAACGAAAGCTTACTCGCCACCGGCGCATGGTTCCTCACGATTCCTGCGATACTTGCAATCATGGTTGTCCTGTACTTCGTCAACATCATGATGCATGTTGTCGGACTCAGAAACTACGCGAAGTTCCAGTACGTCATGTTCGCCTTCATGTGCATCAGCTTCATCCTGATCGTTGGTGTGCCACTGTCGATCGGCCACCAAGGTTGGGTCGCCAACTTCAACAGCCTTGTGGGCAGCCCAGACGCGTACTCCAAGGTCATCAGTACCGCGGTCGGCTATGGATTCGAACCCTCAAAGCCCTTCAGCCTTTCGGGCACTCTACTTCTAATGCCATTGCCCTACGGCGCATTGCTCGCGGTATATTGGATCGCGGAAAACGCCGGCGAAATCAAGGAAGCAGGGAGTATTAGAGCCAATCTGACACACATCCTTGGATCGAACGTCTTCGGGGCTGTGCTGATCATTGCGACATCATTTGCGCTAGTCAGTGTGATCGGACAGGACTTCCTCAGCTCGTTGGGCTATCTCTTCTTCGAAGGCAAGCCCGAGTACATGCTTCCCCAGCCGCCATATGCATACTTCCTCGCATCAATAGCTGCTAACAACTCAGTCATCATCTCATTGATCTTCTTCGGACTTCTCATAAGTGGAGTTCAGATATCTTACAATACCGTCCTAGCTGGATCGAGAAACCTGATGGCCGCCTCATTTGACAGAATTTTCTTCGAGAAGGCAGCACACGTGAGCGAGAGGTTCCACATGCCGACTTACTCCGTGCTGGCGATGTACATCATACCTATGATCCTGACACCGGTGTATCTATTCACTGGATTCGGAACAATGCTGCTCGGTGCAACAGTCGCCAACGCGATTCTCTTCATAACAACGAGCATATCCGCGATGATACTTCCTTGGAGAAGACCCGAAATCTACAGGGCCTCTCCGGCTTCAAAGTATTCCGTGGGAGGAATCCCCGCCATAACAATCATCGCATTCATAAACCTGATCTTCAACGTGACAGTAGCATCAATAATCTTCACGACCCCTGCGTATGGACTCGTCAATCTGCCATCGCAACTGTTCCTAGCAGCGACGTTCCTGATCTGGATACCAGTCTACTACGTGTTCCGTTGGTACAGGGCAAAACAAGGCATCAACGTCGATCTTGCCTTCAAGGAAATACCGCCAGAATAGACGAACTTCCATCCTTCCCTTTTTTCTCCTTTTTCTTGACGTCAGCTTCGCTTATGTAATAGCAAATCACCTACATTTCGTCCGATCCTGCGAGGAGGCAAGCGATGTCATCAACCACGCACGCCGACCCCGTAGCCGAGGCAATGAGGATCCTCGGAAGAGCCAACGAAACAAGCATCACCCTCAGATTGCTCGGAGGAGTCGCGATAGGCGTGAGCTGCAAAGAGAGCACCCGGCCAGAGTTTTCGAGAGAATATGGCGACATAGACTTCATCGGCCTTCGAGACGACGGCAAGAAGATCAGACAACTATTCGAGTCACTTGGCTATACTCCTAACAAAACGTTCAACGGCCTACACGGAAGGGAAAGACTAGTCTACTACGATCTTGAACACAACAGGCAGGTCGACGTATTTCTCGACATATTCCGAATGTGCCACACATTCGATCTGCGCAATCGGCTCCGCATATCTCCACTCGCATTGCCACCAGCAGATCTACTTCTGACAAAGCTGCAGGCAATCGAAATCAACGAGAAGGACTTCAAGGACACAGCCTGCCTATTGAAGAGTAAGAACCTAGCTGCCACGGATGATGCGGACTCAATAAACATCCAATACATCTCCGAAGTGTGCGCAAAAGATTGGGGGATCTACAAGACCCTCACCACGAATCTCAGAGAACTCCTAGACTACGTGGATAAGAACTTGAGAATCCATCAGGACGAACTCAGATCGAAAACGAACGAAATCATCAAGAACATTGAGGAGAAGCCGAAGACTACAGGCTGGAAGATGAGAGAACGCATAGGCGAAAGAAGGAGATGGTATGACTTGCCTGAAGAGAAGAGGTCGCAGGTGCCCGTTGCCGGATGAATCGGCTCGGATCACAGATTTCGGAACCACGTTGTCATCCTGAGATCGGTTGATAGCCCTTTACCCCTTTCTCGTCGAAAGTCACCATATACGCTCGCAGTGTGCCCTCGGTGTATTCGCTACCCGGATTGAGACATACAGTGGGCCCTATTCTCACCAGCCCTCTGGACTCGTGGATGTGACCGTGCAACCCGAGCATAGGCTTGTGCTTCTCAATTGCCTGACGAACGGCGGTGCTGCCAACCGGAACATTGTATGTCGCAGCTACCAACGCTGTACTCTCAATCTTGGGAGCCATGTCAAGCTGCGAGTTGTGCGGCGGACAGTGGAAGTTGAAAACACTGTTCTTCACGTTGGCCACTTGCGAAACGAGCTCATCTATCTTCTTTTCCAGCTCCGGCTCGGGACATTCACGAGGCGTGTTCCATGGGGTTGGATTGCTCCAACCTAGCGTTATCATCTCGTGAGCTGCATCGATCTTGACATTCTTCCCTTCAGGGTTCTTCACGAACTCGGAGGCGTCAAGGATAGGATCGATGGAGAAGCGGTCATCGTTTCCTGGACTGATATAGCAACTTATTCCGGTTCCTTTGAGGCGTTGTTCAGCCATGGAGACCCATGACTTAATCCTATCCTGGATGAGTTGGCCGAAGAACCCCTCTATCTTGCTCCTATCCTCTCTCAGCTTAGTGAATTCCCCGCGCGTTGTGTGGTAGTAGTAGTGTCCAGTGCTTCTCAGATCTTTCTCAAGCAACTCTAGTTCCGTCTTGCCTTTGACGGTCTGTATCTTGCCCAGTATGTCCGCTGTGTATGTGCCATTATCTTCGGTTATTGGAATGAGACTCTTGCCGGTGAGATCGCCGCTCAGTATCAGCACGTCGATCTTGAAGATCTTGCCTGCATTCAGGAATTTGAGGAAGCTCTTCTCAGAACCGTGCACGTCGGTTGCGAAGAGTATCTTCGTAGTTGTCATCGTTCCGCTTCGCCGCACTAGGTCACCATTTCTATAAGCCTTGCGGCAAGGTCAGCTGATTCTCTGAGAAGAGTCTGCAAGGCACGGCTACTCAGACTGAACAGGCGGTGCAGCTGGGCTTCTTCCGAAGCTCGGCGAAGCATCTTCGAATCAGCCTTACCATGCGTTTCTCACAATCGGGATTGGCGACTACGACGTGCAGATTCTCTACTGCATTGAGCTTTCGAGATGTCTTCTTGCAGCTGTCAGATCCCTCAGAAGATCTCGGCTTAGCGTTGCTTCGAGCGTCACATAGCCATCGTACCCGACGCTTCTTAGAGCACGGAATATCGGTCGAAAGTCAATGTGCCCCTTTCCGGGGATACGTCTGTTGCAGTCTGATACGTGCACGGCGGCGAGTTTCTTGCCCGCGAGCATTATCGGTGCGACAAAGGAATCTTCCTCTAGACTGACATGGAACACGTCATAGACTATGCCCACGCTTTTTCGGTTGGTCCGCTTTGCGAGTGATAGTGCTTCCCTTGCGGTGTGGATTATCTTGCTCTCGAAGCGATTTATCGGTTCGATTGCGATCTTCACGCCTCTCTCCTCAGCTAGCGATCCTGAGATCTTCAGGAGCTGTACAAGCCAAGCATAGCCTCTCTTGAGTGGAACATCGCTTGGAATGTTCCTCGATCGAGGGCTTCCCCAGACCAAGGATCGCCCCTCCAACTCGTGCGCAAGTTCGATGAGGTGATTCGTGTATTGGATGCTTCGCTTTCTCGCGGCAGACGACCGTGCCGCCAGCACAATCTCGGGAGGATAGATGGCAGTAAACCCAGAAAACTCAAGGCTATTCCTCCTCAAGGACGCCTTGAGTTCTCTAGCAGCGTATTCGCTCATGACTGTTGGAATCCATGGCGAGATCTCAAGCCCGTCAAAGCCAGCTGCTGCCGCCAGCTTGGCAGCCTTGGAGTGTCTGATGGGAAAGCCGGAGAAATGAAACGCACATGCCAACTTCAATCTCTGCGCCTTATCCTGCCGCACGAAGCGCTGCTCTCATGGCGCTCAGAATACTCTCGATGTCTTCATCAGTATGCGCGGTAGAGATGCCATGATGAAAGAGAGTGATGGGCATGAAGAGTACATGCTGTCTCAGCATCTCCTTCTGGAAACGCAGGAATTTCTCTCGGTCAGCGGCGACAACTTTCCTGTAGTCGTCGGTGTTCGTGGTAGTGAAATACACTTGGAACTGGCCTCCCAAGCCATTCAGACAGGCTTCGATATTCATCTCCTCGCGCATCTCATCGAAACTGCTCTTCAATGTCTCGGTCGATTTCTTGAGAACGGCTTGCGGACGGCCGTCCTCCAGTATTTCCAAAGTAGCCAATGCCGCGGCCAATGACGACTGGCTTCCGTTGTATGTGCCCATGTATGCCACCTTTCCTTTGGGATGGGAAACCATCATGATGTCGCGTCTACCTGCAACTGCACTCAATGGGAAACCGTTGGCAAGCGCTTTGGCAAATGTCGCCAAGTCAGGAGTCACTCCGAAGTGCTCTTGCGCGCCGCCTGGAGCCAAGCGGAATCCGGTGATCACCTCGTCGAAGATCAAGAGCACGTTGTTCTCTTGGGTGATCTTTCTCACGAATTCCAAGTATCCTTTCCGCGGAATGACGCATCCCATATTGAAGGCCACAGGCTCTATGATCACAGCGGCCAGCTCATCTCTGTGTTTCTCAACGGCGGTTGCGAGAGCCTCGGTGTTATTGTACGGGACTACTATGGTGTTCTGCGCAGCGATCTTCGGTAGGCCACCGGAATCGACTGTCGACCTCGGCGATCCTTCAGGGCCCGCATCGTCAACCTTGGGATGTGTGCTGATCAGGACTGAATCGTACCAACCGTCAAACCCACCTTCAATCTTCAGTATCTTGTCTTTCCCCGTGTATCCTCGGGCAATCATCAGACAATGCATCACAGCCTCTGTGCCAGTGCTGGCAAACCTCACCATTTCCGCACAGGGTATCATGTCACTCAGCTTCTCGGATACCTTAACGCTGAGCTCCGTCTCCGCCCCACACGTCAATCCACTCTCAAGCTGATTCCTCACAGCCTCCACAACCTTGGGGTGAGCATGTCCTAGTATGCATGCACCGAAATTCACCACACAATCAAGGTACTCAGTTCCATCCAGATCCCATAAACGGGATCCACGCGCCCTACTGAAGTACAGCGGACGCGGGTCCATGTATCTGATGTTAGAGTGCACCCCGCCAGGTGACACTCTGAGGGCTCTTTCGAAGGCGGCTTCGCTATTTGACGATGACATCGTTGTTCTTGATGGTCCTCCTCCGGCTCCGAACTCTCAAACCTCCCTCGCGATATATGCTTTGACTGCAAGACTCAAAGGCGGAACATGACGATCGCTTCAACTCGCGATGTTACATGACACAACATTATTCAGCCACAGCCTGCCGCATTTCGGTGAGCGACGCACGCGGAGTGGGAGTGCAATCCTTCATCTGCCTGACTCCCCTCGAATGAAGAGCGATTAGTCTCGATGGTCAAGAACCCGGCAGGAAACTCCCGCAATCCTTAAATGAAAACCGGAGATCACCGTGCGCCAAGCTTGTGCGAGGAAGGCAATTTGCCGTACGGATACAACGGTAAGATACTCCGAGTGGATCTGTCAAGTGGAAAGTTCGGCGTTGACGAGCATGACGTACTCTTCTATCGTCGATACCTAGGCGGAAGAGGAATAGCTGCATATTATATCCTCAAGGAACTCAAACGGGATGTCGATCCCCTTGGACCCGATAACCTGCTGATTTTCGCGTCGTCAGTTGTCAGCGGAGCACCCCTACCCGGCTCCTCAAGATACACCGTAGCGGCCAAATCCCCACTCACAAATGGCTATGCTGAGACTGAAGCGGGAGGATTCTGGGGCCCCGAACTCAAGTTCGCCGGATATGATGCCATAGTAATCATTGGAAGATCGAACAAGCCGGTATACTTGTGCATTCGCGATGGAAAACCCGAACTGAAGGACGCATCCAAACTCTGGGGGAAGACTACCGGCGAGGCTCAGGACGCGATACGAGAGGAACTCCAAGACAAGCTCGTCAGGGTCGCTGGCATCGGCCCGGGAGGCGAGAACCTCGTCCGATATGCTTGCATTCTGAACGAACTAAATAGAGCAAACGGACGCTCAGGAATGGGCGCCGTGATGGGCTCAAAGAACCTGAAAGCAATCGCAGTGAGAGGGCATTCCAAGATCAGCATGAAGAACCCAGAAGTCGTCACAGCTATTGCGAAGTACTTTGCCGGTGACTTCATGAAGAATCTCGAAGGGAGACAGCTTCATGACTACGGAACCCCGGGATACGTCCTGCCCAATCAAGAAGCCGGAATGCTTCCCACCCGCAATTTCCAGGAATCACAGATCGAGGACGCGGAGAACATCGGCGGAGAGCGAATGAAGGAAGAGATGGTTGTGAGATCAGAGGGATGCTATTCATGTCCGCAGAGCTGCAAGAAATCAGTCGCTTTTGAGACACCGTACAAAGTTGAGGCAAGATACGGAGGACCAGAATACGAGACGATTGCCGCGTTGGGATCGTGCTGCGGCATTACTGACCTGCACGCTGTCGCAAAAGGCAACGAACTGTGCAACAAATACGGGCTCGACACCATGTCAGTAGGTGTCGCAATATCGTTCGCGATGGAATGCTATCAAAGGGGCCTGCTAGCGAAGACCGATTTGGATGGAGTTGATCTCAGGTTCGGCAACGCAGCCGCGATGCTCGAAACCATTGAGAGAATAGCACATCGCAAAGGGTACGGCGACCTGCTAGCGGAAGGGGTCATGCGAGCAGCCCAGAAGATAGGCAAGGGATCCGAGAAATACGCGATGCATGTCAAGGGAATGGAGCTGCCCCAGCATGAAGTCAGAGGCAAGGTCGGGTGTGCGTTGGCATATGCCGTTGCTCCGCAAGGCGCAGACCACGTCCAGCACGAGCACGACGGCGTTTTCGATCCTGACCTCGCGGGATACGATGCCAAAGACAAGGCGGCATCATCATACTTCATAACTCAGGCTGGTGCTCTCGGACTGAACGAGCCTGTCCCGAGCCTGGATTTTGGACCCAAGAAGGTGAGATTGTTCACGTATCTGCAGCACTGGTGGAGCCTCTTCAACATGCTCGGGATCTGCCTCTTCGCCTGCATTCCAGTGCGATCTCTCACAGCTCAGAATCTGGTTGATTTCACGAGAGCGGTAACCGGATGGGAAACATCAGTCTGGGAACTGATGAAAGCGGGAGAACGGGGGACCACAATGGCACGCGTCATCAACCTAAGAGAAGGATTGAGAAGAAAGGACGACAACATTCCTGAAAGATTCTATGAACCGATACCCAGCGGACCACTGAAAGGCGAGAAGATCGATAGAGACGAGTTCGAGGACGCGCTCTCGCTCTACTATGAGATGATGGGTTGGAATTCAAAGGACGGCGTTCCTACCAGAGGGAGACTCGAAGAACTCGAACTGGGCTGGGTTTGGAACGATGTCAAGCAATTGAGCGCTTCGTGATCCCGTGAGCAGACCCTCTCTTCATGTGATGAGCATAGTCACAAGTGCAGTATGGGTTTCGCAGTCTGCGTCCCCTGCCGCAGTAGAACAATAGAGGCTATTGAGCCGAGAAACCGCCGTCAACAGCCACGATCGCTCCGGTCATGTAAGACGCATCATCAGACGATAGGAATAGTACGACCTTTGCGATCTCTTCAGGCGACGCTATCCTGCGGTTTGGCTGCATTTGTGCGAACTTCTCTTTCTGTTGCTCAGGATTGTCCGCCCCGAAGATCTCGATCTCCTCTTGCAGCATACCGGTCATAACAGATCCGGGACAGACGCAGTTCACTCTGATGTTCTTCTCCGCATATTCCATTGCCAAAGCCCTAGTCAGGTTTATCACGCCCCCCTTGGAGGCACAATAGGCCGCATAGCTTCCCGCACCTAGGCTACCATAGATTGACCCGGTGTTCACTATCGCCCCGCCTCCGGCCCTCAGCATTTCCGGAACTGCGTATTTTGACCCGAGAAAGACACCCTTCAGGTTGATGTCGACTACCTTGTCCCAGTCTGCCTCTGAAGTCTCGGTTATCGTGCCTACTTGCACGACTCCCGCGTTGTTGAAGAGAACGTCAAGTTTCCCATACTCTTTGACAGCAGTCCTCACCATTCTTTCGCAGTCGGCAGACTTCGACACGTCAGCCTGCAGGAAGCACGCCTCGCCACCATCACGCTTGATGATCTCAGCAGTTTCCCGTCCGCCTTTCTCGTTAACATCGACCACAACCAGTTTGGCTCCTTCCTTGGCCATGAGGACTGCAGTCGCTCGTCCAATACCCGAAGCCGCACCTGTTACTATGGCTACTCTTCCTTTCAACTTCATGCAGCACACCGACAGGCATCGTGAACGATGAAGTTCACCGATAAGCCTTGTGATGCTGAATATCAACAAGTGTTAAAGCGTCATCTGTCCTGCAGCCGGATGGCGGTTCCAGTATCCGATGGTGTCTCAATGCTACTCGGCGACTATGGATCGGGAAGGTTCCATCCCTTGGTTACACATGTTCATCGGAGACCGTCTTTAGCCGCCATGCTGGATCGTTGATCTCTCGCATTCACGATTGACAGAACGAGGGGCAAGATGCGACCGGTTTCAGAAGAAGCCGTCCGTCATCTCGTCAAGGGCTTTGGAGGGTAAGGAATACTTGTCCGGCAGGTTTCGTTCGGCCGATCTAGATTTCAGTAACCGCATCAGCGGGACGATCTTGATATGCTGAGGGCATACGTCCTGGCAAGTTCCGCATAGATCACAGTGATGAACGCCCAAGTGAGCTGCGATCTTGACTCGATCGGCAACGTCAACTTGGTTGAATAGCATGTTCCCCAGCTTGACGAAAGCGGTTGGGCCTAGGAACAAGTCTGGATGATCTCCGTACACCGGGCACCCAGCCAGACACATGTAGCAGGTGATGCATCGTTCAAGTCCCCAGTCCGGCCTTGGCGATTTTTGTTCCATCTCTCATTTTGCCTCCTTCAGCAGCGGCATGACAGTGAGTTCGGACGGTATCACGATTCCCTGCTGGTTAAGAGCCTCCAAGTAGCGCTCAGACAATCGAATTATGGGTCTGCCAAGCGCATGCACGAATCGTGTGAACGGTGCCAAGAGAAGGAGTGCAGCAGAGAGAAGCAGGTGAGCCACGTAGACTCCATACATCCACGCTACGGCATCAATCTCACTCACATATTCGCTCAGGAAACCAGAGAATCCCGCGAGAAGCAATAATCCGATGAACAGATAGTCCGGCGCCGAAGTCACCTCCCGCTTGTCCGTATCAACGGAGATTCGGTAGACGACGAGGGCGAGACCTGCTATGAGCATGATGCCTCCAAGATTCCCAAGTATCCTAACAGGGTTCGTCAGACTCATCGGGGCTCCGGAGGCGTTTGTAAGGTAGTTGAGTGTTGTCGAAGCGGAGAGCAATAGGAATCCCCAGAAGACGAGAGAGTGCGAGACCCATTTCCTGTCAGGGCATTCCGTCGAGATCTGTTGATATATCACGTCGGTCGCGATGGTGTCGACGAAGATCGCGCACCATTTCGCAGCTCCGAGCCTAGACGCATTCCTAATAGGCGCTAGGACTCCCCTCCAACGGACGATCTCGTAGAGGAGTACTAGCAGCACTATTGCTCCGATCGCGAGGCCGATGCTGTGGACCAAGTCAACTGGAACGTAGTCAGGAAAACTCAGCACCATTCTCTCATGCCTTCTTCGAATCGATTTCGCCTGCGAGTATTCCTCTGAGTTGAGTGTTCACTCGCTTGTCCCACTCTCTACGGTCGACGACCAAGTCCCTGATGACCGGGAAGTTTGCCAATGGAGCGACGACCATGCCGTCCGCTGCAGGCTCATAACATGTCAGTCCTGGTTTGCCGTTGATCATTGCTGCACATGTGCCGCACTTGGCATAGTACCGGCAGGACCATCTGAATGCCAAGGAGCTGTCTATGTTCTCGCGGATGTAGTTCAGCGCATCCATCACACGCATCTTGTCGCTGTAGGGGATTGTGTATTTCACTTGCCTTGGCTTCATTCCGGTTTCTGGATTCGTTCTGACAACTGTGACAGTGATCTCTCTCTGACTCTTCACTGCGCCGCCGCCTCCGGCCTAAGGTACGGAAACTTCACGGGGACTGTGATGAATCTCATTCCTCTCGATCCCTTCTCCGTGATTATGTGTCTGAGCCAGTGCTTGTCATCTTGGTTCGGGTAGTCGCTTCGGTGGAATCTGTTCCTGCTCTCTTTCCTCAGGAGCGAGCTTCTGATAATCATCTCGCTCACCGTGAGCATTTGTCTCAATTCTATTGCCTCACGCATTTCATGATTGAACGCTCCTGACTTGATGCTCGTGCTCATCTTCCTGAGCATCAATTGGCGTATCTCCTCTATCTCGTGGAGCGCATTTCGGAGGCCTCTCTCTTCCTTCAGAAGGCCGACTCCCGTCCACATCGCGTGCTGCAGTCTACGCATCAGTTTGACCGGAGGAACACCCGAAACTGCTTCAAGTGGTGCCTTGACTCTATGTACTGCCTCTTTGACCTGGTTCGGATCAGGGTTCTTGAGTTTGGTTGCTCGCGAGTACTTCGCGGCGAATTCTCCTGCCCTCTTGCCCCAGATGAGTGCATCTGTGTATCCTGTGGCTCCCTCGCCCAAGTTGTCACCTATCGCGAATGTCACTTGGCCCGCTGCGAACAACCCGTGAACCCTCGTCTGGCATTTGGGGTCAATCCTGATGCCTCCGGTAGTAGTGTGGATGACGGGGAACACCTCTACCATTTCTTTCTCAGTCTTGTAGCCTAGTTTGTCTATGAACTCAAGTCTGCCTGGAACTGCTTTCTTGAGACGGTCATGTGGAATGTGGCGGAGATCCAAGTATACGCCACCGTGTGGCCCTCCTCGTCCTTCGTGGACTTCTTGCCACATCGCCTTCGCAATCTCATCCGTGCTGCTCAGTTCCATTGTCTTGGGACAGTACTTCTCCATGAACCTCTCTCCCCGGCTGTTCCGGAAGTACGCCATTCCGCCGGATTCAGAGACGCCCTCCAGCGCTGCCTTTGCCCGAGCCGAGTCAGGATATGCATGGTGCGGGGCGATGTACTCGTATTGCTCCATATTCGCAAGTTGGGCTCCCGCCTCGTACGCCAGTGTGAAGCCATCTCCGGTGCTCTCGCCGGAGACCATCGTGTGGGGGAAGAAGATTTGACTCGCATCTCCGGTTGCGATCACAACAGCGGCGCACTTGATTAGCAGAATCCTGCAATTGAGATAGTCATATGCAAGTGCTCCGGTTACTCGGTTGTTGGTAACGAAGACGTTTGAGACCATTGTCTCATCGATGAAAGGGATCCCTTGTCGGCTGACTTCTTCACGCAAAACGTCCACCGTGCCATGGCCTGTCCAGAAAGGCCCCGCGCCGTGCGTTCCTTTCCGGCCTGAAGTGATCCAGCGATCTACTGTGGACGCATTCGGGTAGAGTTTGCTGCTTGGGAATAGACTGATGTTTCCCTGTGCGTCTCTGTCCCAGCGCAGTCCCCACTTCTCAAGCTCAAGGAGTCTTTCTCCGCCCTCCTTGGACTGGATCTTCAGGAGTTCCTGATCCGCCAAGAAACGCTTTCCGTTGATTAGCATGTCTAGAAAGTGTTGATTGACCGAATCCTTTGGATCGCTCCACGGTCCGATTCCTGAAGCAACCGAAGGTCCCAGTGAACAACCACCTGAACCGTAGATTCCCTTGACGACCAGCAAGACCCGCGCGCGGTTCTTCTTGGCCTCAATCGCCGCCCTTGGTCCTGCGATTCCTCCTCCTAGCACGAGGACTTCGGTCTCAATCACTCTATCAACCAGTTCTCCGGACACCATGGCCTCGTTCCCCAAATGAGCCTTGACACAATCAAGGATCTCAACGGCAATCGAGACTACTTTAATTAAGATTTCCGATGAGACTCGCGTTCTCAAGACGAACGCGAGACCCGTTCAATGGTAATGGGCAATTACCTTGCTCAGTACCTGCAAGTTTCTTCTCAATCCCCTAGGGGCGAGAAGAGAAGCGAGAGCGAAATGTTTGACACCCACTCGCACAAAAGCGTCAATCTTCTCTCTCACCTCGTCGGCTCCCCCGATCGCCATCGTGCTGTAGACGACTTCGTCGGGAATTGTCCGTGTTGCGTCAATAATCTCGGCGATGTATTCCTTGGACGCTACTAGGTTCTGGTAGTGCTTCAGCTGCACATCAACCTTGCATCCTAGGCTAGCAAGTACTGTCTTCTCCGTAAGAAGAAACGCCTTTCCTGTCAGCAGAGCGAGTTTCTTCTCCCTTGCGTCTCTGGGGAAAGCCACCATGACATGTGTGGCGGGCACGATCTGTGCGGGACTGCGACCTGCTAGCAGAGCCGCCTCTTTGATCACTGACCAGCGTTTCTTGTATGTTTGAGGAGTATTGATCCAAGGCAACCATCCGTCGCCCAGTTCTCCGACAGCTTGGAGCGCAGCGCTGGAGGAGAATACTCCCATGTAGACGGGGGGACGCGGTCTTTGTCTCGGGGACTGCGTCAGATAGGCGCCTTTCAAGTGATAGAATCGCCCATCGAAGCTAACCGGATCCTCTCTAGAACTGCCCCAGAGTAGGCGGATAACCTTGATGGACTCGCTGAGCCTTGCTACACGTTCGTGAGAGGATTCCCAGGGAAGCCCGAAAGGTTCGACATTCATTGCTTCTCCTGCGCCGATGCCTAGTATCGCGCGACCTCGAGAGATGACGTCAAGGGACGCGACTGCATGTGCCGTTCGTGCGGGATGGTTTCGCTGGGTGTCGGTCACAGCAGAACCCAGACGTATCTTCTTGGTCTTGGCGGCCACTGCAGCAAGAACCGTCCAAGGTTCGAGCCTATCGCCATTGATGTCCGTAAAGTGGTCGGGCAACCACAGTACATTGAGGCCAGCTTTCTCCGCAAGTATGCCGCATTCAAGGGCGGAAAGCGGGTCTACGCTCGCGCCTACATGACCGAATGTCAGGCGCTTCATGGAACGCGCAACAATCCGGAACGCTAATTAGCCTTTTGGAGCTACCCGTCGGCTGTCATGAGGTATTCGCTTCATTCGCGACAATTGTGAACACTGGGTAGCGTCAACGACGCTGAACCAGGGCGAGCCACCTTCCCGACGAAGCCGCCTCTTTGCTAGAGATGTTTCTGACGCGGCTTGCTACTAGATAATCCTCTCAGTGGAAACGTGTCTTGTCCCGTCATCCGGGATGGTGCCTTGGCTGACACAACGTGGATTTCATGCGGACTCCATTACTATGGTTGTGAGGGTTGATCTCACCTTGTCGAGTCTGCGTACCTTCCAAGTCACGATCTCTTTCAGTTTCTCCATGGTTTCGGCTTCTATTCTGGCAACGAGGTCGTAGACTCCGTAGACAAGGTGCGCCTCCTTGACATTCGGAATCCCTTGAAGTTGCTTCAGAACTTCCTGTTCGCCAC
>Ga0315268_10004255_pt1 | contig 15547 bp, 15 predicted proteins | sample C1_top_MG_FD_204535 | JGI IMG/M metagenome (GOLD analysis project Ga0315268, IMG submission 204535) | Sediment microbial communities from Yellowstone Lake, YNP, Wyoming, USA - C1_top | ecosystem: Environmental > Aquatic > Freshwater > Lake > Sediment | place: USA: Wyoming | collected 2017-08-01
TTCCAGCTTATCCACAACGGTATCGATGGAGGAATACATGTCGTTGCTTTCTGCTCGACCTGTTATGTCTCCGCCGTTCAGTCTGAGAACGACCTCCGTAATGTGCCTGTATCTTTCATGAGAAAACATCACGTGCGCTTCGATCAGCTTCTTGGAGTATTTCTCCAGCTTTGATAGTTTCTCCTCTACATATTCTTTTATTGCGGGGCTTGCAGTAAAGTTCTTACTACGAGTCGTGATTTCCATTGACGTTCCTCCAAATGTCAAACGCCCTGTGCGAACTTCTGACCAAAGGGCCAGCATACACTGCACCGAATCCCAACCGCCTTCCTATCTCCTCGTAGTGGCGGAAACGTTCAGGGGAAACATACTCCTTGACAGGCAGGCTGTCCAACGTGGGCCTGAGATATTGCCCGATCGTGACGGACCTGCAGCCCGCATTCTTTAGATCCCCAAGAACGCGCATCACCTCCTTCTCGGTCTCCCCGAGACCAAGCATGAGTCCCGACTTGACCACCACGTCGCTCGGAGCGCCCGCGGCGGCGGTCTCGATCAGCTTCAAAGAGACCTCGTAATCCGCGCCGGGCCTCACCGAACTGTAAAGCCTCGGCACCGTTTCCACATTGTGTGAGAATACATCAGGACGGGTCTCGAGCACAAGCGAACAGAATTCAGTCTCGCCCTTGAAATCCGGGACAAGGACCTCGATTCGCGGTTTGGTCTTGATTATCTTGAGCTCTTGCACGCATCGAGCAAAATGAGAGGCCCCGCCGTCGGGAAGATCGTCCCGCGTGACGGAAGTAATGACCACGAAACGAAGCCCGAGCTCCTCGGCTGCACGAGCCAGCCGGACCGGTTCGTCGTTGTCTACGAGGGAGGGCGAGCCTTTCGACACGCCGCAGAATCTGCACCTTCTCGTGCACACAGTGCCGAGGATCATGAAAGTGAGGCAGGAAGAGGAGTAGCACTCACACCTGTTGGGGCATCTCGCGCTCTTGCATACGGTGTTTAGCCTGAAATTCTGCAACAGGCGGTCGAGAGCGCGAGTCTTTTCGTTCTCGGATAAAGGCTTTCTGACCCAGAGGGGAAGCCTGGCAACTGCCATCAAAATTACCCCTGCGGGAAGGGACGAAAACAGCTAGTGCCTCTTTCTGTAGCGCGCAGGAAGCAGCTTCAACTGTTCTCTGTATTTTGCCACCGTGCGTCGTGCGATTCTCAGCCCTCTGTCTCTCAGAATGTCCGCGATCTTCTGATCGCTCAGCGGATCAGACCTGTCCTCTTCCTCGACAAGCACGGCAATGATGTCCTTTGCGCTCTTCGCGCTCATTTCCTCGCCTGCGTCTGTTTGTAGCTTGCTCGAGAAGAAGAACTTGAGCTCGAACACGCCTCTGGGAGTCTGAACGTATTTGTTGTTCGTTACCCTGCTGACAGTGGATTCGTGCATCCCGATCTGATTCGCCACCTGCTGCAGAGTCAAGGGCTTCAGAAAAGCTATGCCTCTCTCGAAAAATTCCTCCTGGCTGTCCACTATGCACTTCATCACTTTGACCATGGTCTTTCTTCTCTGTTCAATGGTCTGGATCAGCCATTTGGCCGAGTTGAGTTTTCCTACGATGTATTCCCTGGTCTTGTCCTTGCGCGATCTCTCGCCCCGCAGCATGTCTCTGTATGAAGGATTTATGCGAAGCCTGGGAATGTGTCTGTCGTTCAGAAACACCACGTACTTGTCCTCGACCTTCTCCACCACCAGGTCTGGCACCACGTATCGCGGCTCCTCGTGCGAGATCAAAAGACCGGGACTTGGATTCAATCTTGATATCACGTCCCCGGCCGCCTGGACTTGCGTGATCGGAACGTGCATCTTCTTCGCAATCTCGGCGAACTTTCTGTCCTTCAGGGAGTCAAAATGATCTCCTACCACTCTTGCGGGAAGACTGTCCGCCATTTCGTTTCTTTCTAGCTGGATAAGAAGACATTCCCTCAGATCCCTTGCGCCGATACCGGGAGGTTCGAACGACTGGACCAACTTCACGGCCTCCTCGACTTTCTCGGCGGGCTTCCCGATCAGAGACGATACCTCTTCAACCGTGATCGCAAGGAATCCCCTGTCGTCCATGGAGCCGATGAGGAATTCTCCGATCTCCGTTAGGTCCGGGTCGTGGGTCGCCATTCTGAGCTGACTCTGCAGATGCTCGTGAAGCGTGGGCACGGTGACGGGAACTCGTTCCGGCAGGTCAGTCGAGTTGTCGTGCCTGCCCAGGGATGCGTCGTACCCTTCCTGGTAATACTCGGCCCACTCAAGTTGCTCTTCGGTGTCCTGCGGCTCGGGTTCTTCCGCGGTGTTCGTCTCCTCCTCGGAGCTCGGAGCCTCGAGGTTCTCTTCCTGCTCCTCCACTTCCTCCAGAAGAGGATTCTGCAGAAGTTCTTGCTTCAAGATTTGCTGAAGCTCGAGAGTGGGCACCTGCAGAAGCTTGAGCGCCTGCTGCAGTCTCTGAGTCATTATGAGGGTCGGTTTCTGTGTCAGCTGAAGAGTGTGCTTTAGTTCCATGTCACATTCCTATCTACGGTCTACAATCTGAACTTGTCGCCCAGATAGATTTTTCTGGCGAGAGGATCGTTCGCCAACTGCTCGCCGTTTCCGGAAAGCAGTATCCTGCCTTCGAACATCACGTAAGCCCTGTCGGTGGCAGAGAGAGTCTCTCTCACGCTGTGATCCGTGATGAGAACCCCTATGCCCTTTTGTTTCAATCTGAGAACGATGTCCTGGATTTCGCCGACCGCAATCGGATCGATGCCGACGAACGGTTCGTCGAGTAACATGAAGCTGGGATTGCTCACGAGCGCCCTGGTGATCTCCACGCGTCTCCTCTCTCCTCCGGAGAGATTGAACGCCTTTCTATCCTGGAGATGACCGATCCCGAGTTCGGCAAGGAGACTCTCGAGCCTCTTTTCTCTCTCCTCGTTGCTGAGATTCATGGTCTCCAGTATTGAAAGTATGTTTTCCTTCACCGTGAGTTTTCTGAAAATCGAGGGTTCCTGCGAAAGATATCCGATACCCATTCGCGCTCTGCGAAAGACTGGAACGCGCGTCACGTCCTCGCAATCTATCATCACCCTTCCGGCGTCCGGACGGAGGAGCCCCACGATCATGTAAAAGGTCGTTGTCTTGCCGGCTCCGTTCGGCCCAAGCAGGCCCACGACCTCGCCCTGATGGACCTCGATGCTCACTTCATTCACGACGGTCCATCTTCCGAAGTTCTTTATCAATCCCTCTGTTCTGAGGACCTTCATCGCCGCCTCAATTCGTCCTTCCGGTCAACGCCTCAGTCATCGGCTTCCCGGTCATCTCTTTGGGACGAGCTTTCCCTCTTTGTCTATCACGAAAGCCTTGATGTCTTTCTTTATCTCGAATTCGTTGAGACTCGGGTCGCTCACAAGGCCGACGCCGGTCAAAACATCTCTCCCCTGCGTTATCTTGACAAAGTCATCCGAAACGATCTTCTGAGAGAGATTGAGCCAACTCAACGATTGCGTCTCCAGACTGATTCCGTTTTCCGTTTTAACGTGTACGTTCCCAAGAGCTTCCATGTCGTTGTTCCTCTGATTCAGGATGCCGGAATCGGCCTTGAGCTCTGAGAACTTGGTCCCGTCCTCCTCAAAGAAGTCTATTCGGACGTTTCTGGCATTAACTTTCGCACTTTCATTATAGATGGCGGCCCATTCCGCCCAAAGCGTCCATTTCTTCGTTCCGGCTTCGCTTTCGGTGAGAGAGAAATTTCCCACCTCCTGATCCGGAGTCGAGACTGGCGGCCTTTCTTCATTCAGTCGCGAGCCTTTCTCGCAGCCTGACACGCCGAAGAACAATGCGCAACAGAAAACGGCGGCGAAAAAAAGACTCCCGATTCCCGAGCGTTTCATCGTCTCTCCACAAGGCCTTGCTGTTCCGGGGGTCTGTCTCCGACGTCGGATGTCTCTGCCGTTTCCTGCCCCGGACTTGTCTTCCACCTATCGTGCATCCAAACCCACTGCGTCGGCCTCTGCCTGACGTAATCTTCTATCGCGTTCGTACATTCCTGCATCACCTTCTTGACGCAGGTCTCGGTGTCCGAAACTTCCGGAATTGCGATGGGGCTCTTGACCCGCACGACCTGAGTACCGTCTTCCTCCATCTGAATGGCCATCGGCACTATTGCAGCGCCTGTCCGCAGGGCAAGATAGGCGGGCCCTGCAGGAGTGAAGGCTTTGCGGCCGAAGAAATCGCAAAAGACACCCTTCACCGAGGTGTCCTGATCGATCAACACGCCAAGCACTCCGCCGTCCTTGAGCCAGCTGTACGCCGTCTTGACGTTGCTCATCCTCGAGATCGGTTTCATTCCCTTTGACCTGCGCAGGCCGTCGATCAAGAGCTCGAGCCTGGGATCTCGGAGCGGGCGCGCTATGACGGCAAGCGGATAACCGAGCATGGAGAAGTGTGCCCCCAAGAGCTCCCAGCAGCCTATGTGGCCGGTCACCGCTATCACGCCCTTTCCTCGAGACAAGGCCTCGTCGAAACAGGCCACGTTCTCCACGCGCACGAAAGTTCTCAGGTCCTGCCATTTCAATGCTCCGAGCCTGAAAACGTCCACGCAGTTTCGTCCCAGGTCCACGTAGACCCTTCGCGCAAGCGCTCGAATATCCTGCCTCGAGCGCTGGGGGAAGGCAAGAGACAGATTGACCTCGGTCCTGATTCTGTCCCTCCGCAGGATCACAAAGCTCGCGGCACCGAGGCCGCCGAAAAGACCCAGCATCACCGATCTCGGGAAAGCTCGGGCGATCAGCATTAAGAATCTGATGAGACCGAATAGGACTAGTCGCCTGAGCCGTCTACCCAAGACAATTTTACCTCCCAGGCGAAGCTATCAAAAAAGATGGAGAGCGTCAAGCATGAACCGTGCCAATGCTTGGCGGTTCGGCGCGGGCAGCGCCCTCACGCGCAGACAGTGAGGTTTCGGACCGGTCAGCGCGGGACTCTCGACCTGAGGCAGTCGTGCAGATGGATGATTCCCTCGGGCACACCTGAAGGTGTGGCAACGACCAGGCTCGTTATCGGAGAGGGAATGTTTTCCTCCATCCTCTTCACGGCAGTGGCAATGAGTTCTCCCCTCGAGATCGTGCGCGGGTTTCTCGACATCACTTCTCTCACCCTCAGCCTGAAGATGTCTGGAGTCTTTATGAGGATTCTCTTTATGTCGCCGTCGGTCACAATACCGGAAAGCTTACCGTCCGGTCCGACGACGGTCGTCACACCAAGTCTCTTGTTCATTATCTCGAGTATGGCGTCCTTCATCGAAACTTCTTCACTCACGCACGGCAGCTCGCTTCCCGCGTGCATGACGTCCTCGACCCTTAGGTTAAGCACTTGACCCAGGAGCCCGCCGGGGTGAACAAAGGCGAAGTCCTCTCTCGTGAAGCCTTTGAGCTTGAGCAGGGCTATGGCAAGAGCGTCTCCCAGCGCCAGCGCGCAAGTAGTGCTCGTCGTGGGAACAAGGTCGAACGGACAGGCCTCTGAGGCGACGCCGGTCTCGATCACACAATCGCTTGCCCTCGCAACCGGCGAGCTCTTCGAAGCGGTGATGGCAATCAGGGTCACGCCCAACCTCTTGAGCACGGGAAGGAGCTGGACCAATTCCGAGGTCTCACCGCTCTTCGACACGAGGATGACAACGTCGCTTCTTTCCACCACACCGATGTCGCCGTGGGCAGCATCACCTGGATGGATGAAGAAGGCCGGCGTGCCGGTGCTGGTCAAGGTCGCGGCAATCTTGCTTGCAACGATTCCGGACTTTCCTGCGCCGGTCACCACCACTCTGCCTTTGCTCGAGCATATTTTTTCAACCGCCTTCTCGAAATCCGGCCCCAACTTGCTGCGGAGGGAGAGGACGGCTTCCCCCTCTTTTCGCAAGACCTGTCTCGCTGCGTCCAGCACGGACGCAGAAGCCTTGGCCGAGGGCGCCCCTTGCGCGGGAGTCCTTGACACGGGGGCCCTTTTCATTTGACGAATTTTTCTACTGTCTCGTACCACTTTCCCTGCCTCCTGAGCACCTTTTCTATGAGCTCCCTCCCCGCCCCATGGCCACCGCTTCTCGATGTCACTAAGTGAGCAACTCGCTTGAGATCGTCCGATGCGTTGGCGACTGCAACTGCCAAGCCGACCTCCTTCATGACAGGCATATCATTGAGATCGTCTCCCACAAACGCCGCCTCTTCAAGGCCCACCGAGATCTTCCTGCAGATCTTCTTCACGCAATCGAGCTTGTTCCTTACGTTCTGGAATGCTTCCACACCGAGCTCAGAGGCCCTGCGTTTGACTCCGACCGAGCTCCTGCCCGTGACAAGAAAAACTCCCAGGCCCGCCGCGATTGCCACGCGGATCCCGAATCCGTCCTTCGTGGAATATGCCTTGAATTCTTCGCCGCTGCCCAAATAGAGGGTCCCGTCCGTCAGGACGCCGTCAACGTCGAAGAATATTGCCCTGATTCCCCGTATTCGTGAGTCCAGGCTTGCTTTTGACTTTCCGGTCCTTCTTCTTTTCGTCACGTTCTGTGCATCGCTCCAGACTTTACTTCAGTGCGCACTTGAGAAAAGCTTCACGTATCCCGATCATGTCGATCAGAAATTGACGAAGAGACGAAGCCGGAAGCATTGTCTCCGCGTCGGAAAGAGCGGAGTCCGGCTTTTCGTGTGTTTCAACAAAGAGCGCATCAGACCCTGCAGCAACCGCCGCTCTCGCCAGGGTCGCCGCGAAATCCCTGTCGCCGGAAGTGCGCTCACCGCCCGGCCGCTGCAAACTGTGAGTGACGTCGAATACGACGGGGACTCCCAGAGAGCGCATGGTCGTTATTCCGCGCATGTCCACAACAAGATTGTGATAACCGAAGGTCGAGCCTCTCTCAGTCAGCAGAACGTTCTTACATCCGGAAGAGACGAGCTTTTCGACTATGTATCTCGTGTCCTCCGGAGCAACGAATTGGCCTTTCTTGACGTTGACCGGTTTGCCGGCGGCTCCGCATTCCATGAGGAGGCTCGTCTGCCTGCACAGAAACGCGGGAACCTGGATCATGTCCAGCACTTCCGCGGCCGCCTTCACCTCGCTCCGACAATGGACGTCCGAAAGCACGGGCATCCCCGTCTTCTTCCTGACCGATTCCAGGATCTTGAGACCCTTCTCAGAACCGGGTCCCGTGAAAGAACGAACCGACGATCTGTTTGCCTTCATATACGATGCTTTGAAGACGCACGGCACACGAAGTTCGTCTGCCACCTTCTTGATGTGTTCCGCAAGCCTAAGACACTGCTCCCTGCTTTCTATGACGCAGGGCCCCGCAATCAGAGCAAGCCGGTCCCCGCCGAAAACCGCGTCGCCCACCCGCACTTTCTTCTCAGGTTTGACCTTCAAGAGATTCCTCCGTAAGGAGACTAATGACCCGCAGAAGGGCACGCCGGCGCCGGCTTCGAAGACTCCAGCGAAACCCTCACGAATTCGCGAAAGAGAGGATGAGGCAGGTCGGGCCTCGATTTAAATTCCGGATGAAATTGAACTCCCACGTACCAGGGATGATCTTTGAGTTCCATTATCTCCACGAGGTTTCGTTCCGTCTGGATGCCGGAAAAGATTGCACCATGTTTCTCAAAGATCTCTCGATAACGGTTGTTGAACTCGTATCTATGCCTGTGACGTTCGCTCACGCGGCCGGAATCGTATGCCCGGCTGGCGATGGTGCCTTCCTTGATGTCGCAGCCGTATGAGCCCAGCCTCATGGTTCCACCCATCGCTTCCAGTTTTTTCTGCTCCGGCATCAGGCTTATGACCGGATGGGGGGTGGCGGGATTGAACTCAGAGCTGTCGGCGTTCTCCAGGCCGCAAACTGACCTCGCAAATTCTATCACGGCGCACTGCAAGCCCAGGCAAAGCCCGAGGAAAGGAACCCTCTTCTCCCTGGCAAAGCGAATTGCCTTGACCATCCCTTCAATTCCTCTCTGGCCGAAACCGCCCGGGACAAGTATTCCCGAGGCGTTTCCGAGCAGTCTCTCGGGGCCCTCCTCTTCGACCTGCTCGGAATCCACCCACTCTATTCTCACTCGCGCACGGTTGGCAATGCCGGCGTGAACCATCGACTCCGAGATGCTCTTGTAGGCGTCCCTGAGATGAACGTACTTTCCACAGATCGCAATGGTGACTTCCTTCTCCGCCTGTTTTACCGTGCGCACCATGTCGCGCCAGGCCTCAAGGCGGGACGTTCCGCACTTCAAGGAAAGAAGGTCTACCACAAGACCGTCCAACCCTCCCTCGCTGAACGTAAGAGGAACCTCGTACACCGACTCGACGTCGGGAGCCTCAATAACGGAATTTTCCGACACGTTACAGAAAAGGGCTATCTTCTGCCGCGCATCCGGCGAGAGCTTGACCTGGCTCCTGCAGAGGAGGACGTCGGGTTGGATTCCGATTTCCCTCAGCTCCCTGACGCTGTGCTGCGTCGGCTTCGTCTTGGTTTCTCTGGCAGCTTTCATGAAGGGAACCAGCGTGACGTGTATGAACGCGGTATTCTCGCGCTTCAAATCCAGTCTCAACTGGCGAATCGCCTCGAGAAAAGGAAGGCTCTCTATGTCTCCCACCGTCCCGCCGATCTCAACTATTGCCACGTCTACGCCGTCGGAAGAACCCACTTCCAGTATCCGTCTTTTTATCTCGTCCGTAACGTGAGGTATGACCTGGACGGTGCCGCCCAGATAATCTCCCCGGCGTTCCTTGGTGATTACTGCGTCGTAAATCTGTCCCGCCGTGACGTTGTTCCTTCTGCTCATGTTTATGCCGGTGAATCGCTCGTAGTGGCCCAGGTCCAAGTCCGTCTCCGCGCCATCCTCGGTCACAAAGACCTCGCCGTGCTGAAAAGGACTCATCGTGCCGGGATCTACATTGAGATAGGGATCACACTTCTGAAGAGTGACCTTGAGGTTTCTATTCTTCAGGAGAAAGCCCAGGGACGCAGCGGCTATGCCCTTCCCCAGCGAAGATACGACTCCGCCTGTCACAAAAACATACTTCGCACCCATACTTCCACCTTCAGTGAGATCTCAGAAACTCGATCGCTTTCTCGACGTCGGAAGGCACGTCGATGCCGACGCATGCGTGCCCGGTTACCACTACAGCGAGCCTCTCTCCGTGCTCCAGCATTCGAAGCTGTTCGAGTGATTCCACTCGCTCCAGCGGAGTCGGCTCGAGTTTCACAAAATCAAAGAGAAACCGCCGCCGGAATGAGTACATTCCCACGTGCCTCAGCACTTCGACTTCGCCCGAGAGAAGCTTGTCGCGAAGCAAAGGACCGGGAAGCCGAGGTATGGGAGAGCGCGAGAAGAACAAAGCGTCGCCGCGCAGATCGCGCACCACCTTCACCACGTTCGGATTATTGTACTCTCCTTCGTTTCTGATTTGAACCGCAAGAGTCGACGCGCCGAGCGAAGGATCGTCCTCCAAGGGAGAAACACATTCGTCTATCATTTCACCGGCCGCCAGCAGCTCGTCACCCTGGATGTTTACAATGACGTCTGCCTCTATCTTCTCCGCCGCCTCTGCCACGCGCTCTGTTCCGCAAGAGTGCGCAGGCGAAGTCATGACCACGTGGCCTCCGAAGTCACTGACTGCTCGAGCGATTCGCGCGTCGTCCGTTGCGACCACGACCCGATCCAGGCGGAGCGAGGAAAGTGCTTTCTCGTAAACGTGGCGAATCAGTGGTTTGCCGTCAATGGAGGCCAGGGCCTTGCCGTCGAATCTGGTGGAGGCGTATCTCGCCGGAATGATTCCTGCGATCTTCACTGGATTCAAACCCTTCTTAAGGCTAGTCAAGGCCTATAGACTTGAAAGAAGACAAGAGACGGTTTGGCGGTCTTGAGGAGAAGAGCCGGTCAAGAGCCGGTAAAGGACGAACTTCTCCTACGGGTAAGCCCTACTGTATTTCTTGACACCTTCCACGAACAGGTCGCCGCCGTAGCAGTCCTGCGCAACGATCACGGGGAAATCGACGACCTCGAGCATTCGTACTGCCTCCGGCCCGAGCTCTTCGTAGGCCACAATCTTGTTGGACCGTACCGCTCTCGCAATCAGGGCCCCTGCCCCTCCAACTGCGGCAAAATATACCGCCCTGTACTTCTTCATCGCCTCCACGACTGGCTCAGTGCGCTGCCCCTTCCCTATCATGCCTTTGAGCCCATGTTCTATGAGGAGAGGAGCGTACGGGTCCATTCTGTAGCTCGTAGTGGGTCCGGCCGAGCCGATTACTTCCCCGGGTCTGGTGGGAGTGGGCCCTGCGTAATATATCACTTGTCCCCTTATGTCGAAGGGCAAAGGCTCGCCTTTCTTTAGAAGATCTACCATTCTCTTATGAGCCGCGTCCCTGGCTGCGTAGATGACGCCGCTGATTGTGACCTCGTCTCCTGCTTCGAGATCCATTACCACTTTGTCAGTAAGCGGTGTTGAAACTCTTTTCACGATCCAGTCCTTTCCCGTAAGGTTGAGAGCCGCAACCTGTCATTCCGGCTGTCGCGCCCGCTTTCTTCACGCCGGGCGCGGCCCCCAGGCCCAGCCCGCTCGCTCGCCAGTCACGGCCCGCTCGCCAGCCCGGCGCGACTTAGATTATCGCTTCCTTGTGGCGGCTTGCGTGACAGTTTATGTTTACGGCAGCCGGCAAGCTGGCTATGTGACAGGGAAACGTTTCAACGTGAACGGCCAGCGCGGTCACCCTTCCGCCAAGACCCTGCGGTCCGATTCCACTGGCATTTATTTCCTTGAGGAGCTCCGTTTCGAAAGCCGCGTATCTCTTGTCCGGATGATGTGAGCCCAGAGGCCTCAGAAGCGCTTTCTTGGCGAGAAGCGCGCACTTTTCAAAGGTCCCGCCGATGCCGACGCCGACTATTATGGGCGGACACGGGTTGCCTCCTGCCTTCTTCACCCTCTCTACCACGAACTTCCGCACGCCCTCTATGCCGTCAGCGGGTTTTAGCATTGCCACGCCGCTCATGTTCTCGCTGCCTCCGCCTTTTGCCGCGAGAATTATCTTCACTCGATCACCCTTCACTATTTCGGTGTGAATCACGGCAGGAGTGTTGTCGCGCGTGTTCTTTCTGTCGATAGCGGGGTCGTCCACAATTGATTTTCTCAGGTAGGCCTCGCCGTAGCCCTGCCGGACTCCCTCGTAAACCGCTTCGGTGAGATCTCCCCCATCGAAGCAGACGTCCTGGCCTATTTCCAGGAACACGATTGCGAATCCCGTGTCCTGGCAACTGGGTAACTTTGTTTCTCGGGAAATGCGGGCGTTCTCAAGAATCTGCTCCAGTATCTGCTTTCCCGTCGGAGACTCTTCGGTTCGCAGGCCTTCTTCGAGCGCCTTTATGAGATCGTCATCGAGATCCCAACTTGCAGAAATACAAAGTTCCTTGACTTTGGCGGTGACTTCGCTGGTCTGGACTGTTCTTTTTGCCATAGGCCTCCTCTGATGCACTTGCACTGGACTCTTAAGCAGAATACCCAGACAGTGTCCGGGTTTTCTGCACGCTCGCCCTGCATATACGGCCGACCGCTCGAGGAATCAAGTACGCGACAGCGAGAAGCTCGCCTAGACCGCTTCTATGCTGACTTTCTTTCTTGATCGTCCCAGTCGCGAAAAGACGACCCTTCCCGAAACCATAGCGAAGAGAGTGTCGTCCTTGCCCAGGCCGACGTTGACTCCGGGGTGTATCCTGGTCCCCCTCTGCCTGACGATGATGCTCCCTGCGCTCACTCGCTGGCCGCCGTAGGTCTTTACGCCCAGCCTCTGGCCGTGACTGTCTCTTCCGTTTCGCGAACTTCCGACGCCTTTTTTGTGTGCCAAATCAACTCACATCACAAACTTGCTTATGAACCCAAACTTCCCCAGAGGACCCTTACTTGGCTTCGATAGAAGAAACCTTTATCTCGGTAAAGTCCTGTCTGTGACCGGTTTTCTTCTTGTATCCTTTTCGTCTCTTGAATTTGAATACGATCTGCTTTTCGTTCTTGCCGTGCGCAAGAACCACTCCCTTGACGCTGGCGCCCGAAAGATAGGGTCTTCCGATCTTGACGCGCTTGCCATCGGAGAACAGCATTACGTTGGAGATGGTGACCTCGTCACCGACCTTTTTCTCGAGTTTCGGAACCTTTATCCTAGATTCAGGCTCGACTCTGTACTGGAAACCGGAAATCTCTACTATTGCGTACATACTTCTCCACCAATGATATAGAAACCTGCTCCTGGAAAATAACCTTTAATTTTTAACATCTTTGTCCGAATATGTCAAGCGCAAGATTCACCGAATTCACCGACGCCTGGCGTCCTGATTGCGACACGACAGCTCACGGCTCGTAATAAGAACTCGAGCCGCACGACGGTTGACGGTTCATCAGCCCTCGAGCTGCGAGGTGACGTCTTTGTTACCGCGCCTCAAGATCAATCTGAAGTCCTCCCTTCTCAGGGACGGATCGTCCACAATGTCGAGCTCAAGGCCGAGTCTCCTCTCCAGTTGCTCGAGCCTTGCGCCTCTCTCTTCAAGAAGATAGACGGCCACCTGCGGGGAAACTCTGAGGCGCAGCTCCTTTTCTCCGAGCTCGGCTGCCGCTCTCTTGAGTATCCTCTCCATCTTCACGGACATCGACTCGAGCGACAACACCCTCCCGACTCCGCCGCAAGACGGACATTCTTCGCTGAAATAATGGAGAAGGCTGGGCCTTTCCCTCTGCCTCGTCATCTCGACCAGCCCGAGTTCACTGACCTGGAAGGCCTTGGTCCTGGCTCTGTCTTTTCTGAGGCCTGATCTGAGCTCGTCGAGCACCGCTCTCTTGTGTCCCTCCTGCTCCATGTCGATGAAGTCAATCACGATGATCCCGCCCAGGTCGCGCAGCCTGAGCTGCCTCGCAATTTCGTGAGCCGCCTCCATGTTCGTCTTGAAGGCGGTCTCCTCCTGGTCCTTGCGGCCGATGTAGCGGCCCGTGTTCACGTCTATTGCCACGAGCGCTTCGGTTTGGTCTATCGCGATGTATCCGCCCTTCTTGAGCCAGATCTTTCTGTCCATCGCTTTCTCGATATCGGACTCTATTCCGTAGAAATCGAATATCGGTGCCCTGTTGGTGTAGAGTTTCACCCTGTTCCGGAGCTCCGGGGCAAACAGCCTCACGTACGAGAGAATCTGCCTGTGCTCCCCCTTCGAATCGATAACTAGCTTGTGCACGTCATCCGTAAAAATGTCTCTTATCAGGCCCGCCACCAGGTCCATGTCCCTGTGGAGCAAAGCAGGCGCCCGGACTTTGCAGGCCTTGCTCTCTATCCTCTTCCAGAGTCTCGTCAGAAACTTCACGTCCGCGATAAAGTGTTTCTTCGTCTTTCCTTCTCCGGCTGTCCTGACTATGAGTCCGGCACCCGAGGGTCTTATCTCCGAGACGATCGCCTTCAATCTGCCGCGCTCGTTTCTGTCTTCTATTCTCCTCGAGACTCCGGCGTGGTCGGCGCCCGGCAGGAGAACCATGTATCGGCCCGGAAGCGAGATCTGTCCGCTCACGCGCGGGCCTTTCGTTCCGATTGATTCCTTTGTCACCTGCACGAGGATCTCCTGGCCCTTGGAAAGATGATCCTCGATCTTTATTACCTGCCTGACGTTTCGCCTCTTTTCCTCGTCGTCTTCGAGGGATTCCTCGTCCAGGCCGTCGTAGTCTGCAAGCGACTCCACGAGATCGGACACGTGAAGGAAGGCGGTCTTCGCGAGCCCAATGTCCACAAACGCCGCCTGCATGCCGGGGAGCACTGCGTTCACCCTTGCTTTGTAGATGTCGCCGACCCTTCTCTTCCGGTCTGACCTCTCCACCAGCAGTTCGACAAGTTCCTTGTCTTCAAGAATGGCTATTCTCGTTTCGTGTGGATCACAATTAATGATGATTTCTCTTATCACAATTCCTTTCACCTCCGAAAATCACATGGGTGTTCGCATTCCCTTGGACGTCTCGTAACAAAGGGCCGTCCTCTCGACCCTGAGATATCTCCTCTCGATCTTCCGGTCCTCCGCCAATATCTCGATCACCTCGTCAGGTCTTATCACGTCCTTGCCCTGGATGGAAAGCAACATTTGCACCCGCTGTCCCGCACCGGCAGACGGAACTATCCCTCTTATCGCGTTGGCAAGAGTTATGGATCGAGGCCGCGCATGAGGACCCTTCTCAAGGACCACGCTCTCCTTCTTTGCCAGGATTTCGCCCGCACGCCCGAGCAGGGACGCGAGGTCCCGGTCGCTCAGACCGGCCAGCTCCAAAAGATGGCCGGGAAACTCCACTTCGTATCTCGCCAGAGTGCACACGGAGGAGAGGGACGCGGTGCCCGGCGCGAGACGCTTCCATTCTACAAGACGAATCCCTTCAGGCAAAAAGGTATTGAGCGCCTTCAAAGGATCTTCCTGGGGAGCGGTCTCGAGCTCCACATCGAAGTATTCGCAGGTGCTCGTAAATCCGAGCGGCAAGGGCGGGCCAAATGAGACCCGCGGCCTGGACCTGTAGCCTGCGGAATACGAGACCGGCAGACAGGCGGCCCTCAAGGCACGCGTTAGGATCCGGACCATATCCAGGTGAGAGAGAAATCTCGTCCTTCCCTTCTTTTCATACTGAAACCTGTATTTTCCGCCCGTCAGAGTCTGAGCGCCTGCCTCAAGCTCGGCAGGACGCGATGCCTCGTCGCCTTCCCGGCTGGAATCGTTCTCGCGGGAAAAGGCAAAGCACGCCTCTTCGGGCGTGAGTCCTGTCTCGTCAAGTATGCCGCAGCCGTGACAGACGCCGGCCCTGCAGTCAGCCGTGAGCCTGCCCTCTTGAGCCGCCTTTCGCTCCGCGAGCAGGAAATCCCGGTTCACGACTTCTATGTGGTCCCAGGCGAGCGGCTCGTCTACGGACCTCGCGCGGGTGTATTGAGCGGCCTCCAGACCGGCCTCATCGAGTGCCTCGCACCAGAAATTGAGCCGGAAGAAGTCCGACCAGCCGTCCAACTTCGCGCCCTTCTTCCAGGCGCGAAGAATCACGTCTCCCACTCTTCTGTCGCCTCGTGCTATCACTCCTTCCACAAAGGAAACACCCGGATCCCGCCATTTCACCTTGATCGGCAGCCGCCTCAATGGTTCGACGACCTGCCTGATCTTGGCCGCCATCTCCTCGAGTGAATCCTGCCTCTCCCATTGAAACGGGGTGTGAGCCTTCGGGATGAACGGCGAAATGCTGACGTTAAGGTTCGCCTTGGGGTTCAGTCTTCTGGATTCCCTGATCGCCTTTTCCACGAGACGGGGGATCGCCCGAAGGTCTTCCTCGGTTTCCGTCGGCAGACCTATCATGAAGTAGAGCTTGATCAAATTCCACCCCGACTCCGAAGCCGCCGAAATCGCTCTCACTACGTCCTCATCATCCATCCCCTTGTTGATCACGTCCCTGAGCCGCCGCGTGCCTGCCTCGGGAGCCAGAGTCATCCCCGACTTCTTG
>Ga0315268_10004256_pt1 | contig 15545 bp, 11 predicted proteins | sample C1_top_MG_FD_204535 | JGI IMG/M metagenome (GOLD analysis project Ga0315268, IMG submission 204535) | Sediment microbial communities from Yellowstone Lake, YNP, Wyoming, USA - C1_top | ecosystem: Environmental > Aquatic > Freshwater > Lake > Sediment | place: USA: Wyoming | collected 2017-08-01
TGACTCGGCTGGTGAGGAATACCTCTGAAATCTGTCAAGAGCAGAATCCTGAGGGTTGAGCTCTCGCGACAAAAGGCAACGAAGGAACCTCTACCAGAAGCGATGTTTCAGGAATTCCTAGGAGGCAGAGGCCTCGGAGCCGCACTCCTCTCAAGGGAGATCTCGCCTAAGACTGACCCCTTCTCTCAAGACGCGAGAATCATATTCGTCACCGGTCCCTTGACCGGCACAATGGCTCCAGGCTCGTCTAGAGTCAGTGTCAATTTCAAGTCACCACTGACAGGAATCTACGGGTTCAGTCTCACCGGCGGTCACTTCGGAGCTGAGCTGAAATACGCTGGCTATGACGCCGTAATACTCCAAGGCAAATCCAGATCCCCCACGGCGCTAGTCATAGATCATGGCGAACCCGTATTCGTGAACGCCGACTCCTATTGGACGATGGATACCATCGAAACTCAGGAAGCGATCCACAGCGACCTCGGAGCGGACTACGAGATCGCCTGCATCGGACCTGCCGGCGAGAACCTAGTCAAGTATGCCAACATCATATTCGGCAGAAGAGCCGCGGGTCGATGTGGAAGCGGGGCAGTACTAGGTTCCAAGAATGTGAAGGCGATAGCCGTCAGAGGAAACGAGTCTCTTGAATTGCACGATATCAGACGTTTTGACGAGAACGTCAGGACCATTCTCGAAGCCGTGAAGAAAGACCAAGAGATGATCGACTACAGACTCTATGGTACACCATCACTGGTCCACACTCTCAACGAGTTGGGAATGCTCCCGACACACAATTTCCAAACGGGAGTATTCGGCGACGCAGACAAGATCGGAGGAGAGCACATGAGAGAGAAACTCGTTTCCGGAGATTCTGCGTGCTTCGCTTGCGGTGTCGCGTGTGGAAAGGTCAGCTCCATCCGCTACGGACGTGAGGTCGCGGTTACCGAGGGCCCCGAGTATGAGACAATATACGCGTTGGGATCCAACTGCGGCATCAACAGCATCCATTCGATAGCGGTTTCAGACTACGTATGCGATAAGATGGGGATGGATACGATGACCACGGGAAACGTCATCGCTTTCCTGATGGAGTGCCAAGAAAGAGGGCTGCTCGAAGACAGACTTCAGGAGTTCAAATTGAAGTTCGGCGAGTACTCCGAAGTTCCGGAGACTATTGAGACGATCGCTCGCAGGAAGGGCATCGGATCCGACTTGGCCGAAGGTGTCAGGCACCTCTCCCAGGTCGTGGGACAAGGATCCGAAGATTTTGCGATGCACGCAAAAGGGCTTGAATTGGGAGGGTATGACCCGCGGGGCGCGAAAGGAGAAGGACTTGCCATGGCAACATCAGAACGAGGAGGCTGTCATCATGCAGGCGGGTACACCATGTTTCCAGAAGTATACTCTGGCAAGATGGACAGGTTCAGCTCCGAGGGCAAAGGCCCACTAGTCAGAGATGCTAGGAAGAAACAGCTGATTTTCGACTCCGCGATCATCTGCGTGTTCTACAGCGGTGTGGTCTATCTCGACGCAGTGGCGAAACTCCTACAATACGCTACAGGACACAGTTTCACGCCTCAAAGCCTTCAGCAAGCCGCCGAGCGAATCTCCAACGTGGAGAGAATATTCAACTCTGCAACAGGCATAGGAAGAAAAGATGACACACTACCCAGGAGACTCACGGAGAGTCCAATGCCAGAGGGACCGTGCAAGGGGCAACGCGTGGACCTGAATCAAATGCTGGACCAATTCTACGACGCATGCGGCTGGGATCCCATAACCGCTGCCCCGAGGAGGGCCGCTCATTCTGCAAGCGAACGATAGAGTTCAGGCCGCCTAAGCTCGAATAACCCCAGCACGCATCTGCATTTATTCGGAGTCATCGGCTCTTCATCTGTTATAATTCAATAGTTGCCGCAGCGTGACTCGAGTATGTCACGGCGTTCGAACTCCTGGACGTGTGTCAGATAGATCCGCATACGGAGAAATGCCTAGGTCAGCGCAACGGTCGCATTGCAACCTCTCTGGCGACCCTCGTAGAGCGTGATCTCTACTCCTACCAGATTCTCATAATCGCCATGTTCCTTGAGTTTGGTCACGACTTGCTGTCCGATCCATGACGCAAGTGCTTCTACTGTGACTTCCTCGACTGGCAGAAGTTTCACGTCATCCATAGGAAGAACGTACCTCTTGTTATCGGCTGAGACATATTCAATTGATCTTGAATCCTCTTTGTACACGTTTTCTCCGCCTGACGCCAGCAAGACCTTGTTATTCAGGTCATCACAGATTGTTCTAACAATTGCGGTGAGTTCTTCGAATGAGAAAATCAACCTGTTCTGTGTCTCAGGTTTCTGTCTCAGCTTCAATGCCAGATCGTAGCTGTGTCCGTGGAGTCTATCGCCGCCATGAGGTGCGCGGCTGACTCTCCGGCTGGCGCTGAAACTTCCCCCGAAGAATCTACCATCGACAAATATCGATGCGCCTTCTTTGTCCAACTTCAATCTCTCTCAATTCCATTGGATCATATCGTGCGAGTTTTCCAAGGAGAATGTGACCGCGTATATAGATGCTCCCAGATCACATCTGGACGCCCGCCCGAACCTCGGAGTCTGCCACAAATCCAAGACACGACATGTAATGCTGCTGTAGCGGTGAAGTCTGACAGGCTTTATAGTCTAAGAAGAAAGTTACTTCAGTTCAGAATTGTCCCCTGTGGCTAAGAGTTCGAGTTTAGATTACGACGAGTCGACTGGCACAGATCTTCTTGGGAAGCTTGGTCTCACAAGGAATCAAGTTCGGTTGTACACCATTCTGCTACGACAAGGTCCTGCTACTGTCAATGAGCTCGCGAAGAGATCCGGCATACATCGGGCGAACGCTTACCGTAACGTGAGCCATCTCAAGAAGATAGGACTCATCGAACTGCTGCTTGGCACTGTCACTAGGGCAAGGGCCGTTGGCCTCGGCGAAGCTCTTGATATTCTCATCGCGAAACAGGAAGAACAGCTGGATAGGATAAGGAGTGTCAAGCCTCAAACACGTCTGGAACCCAGTCCGCTGTCAATGGATAATGGCATGCCTCCGGATCGATCGCAGCAGATCTTTGCGAGGCTTCTCATAGGGAGACATGTGTACGCACATCAGGAGAGATTGATACGGGAATCGACTCACGAGATCATCCAGGTGACGTCTGCGAAAGGGTTCCTTCTCGCGAGGAGCTTGAGTCTCATGGACTCCATGGCTGCTAGGGCGAGAGAGAATGGCGTTAGGGTAAGGATTCTCACTGAGATCGCGGGGCGATCAGGGAGCATACTCAGTGAGATTCCGAAGGAATTGGATTTGCGTCACAGCGCTGACACTCTCACGATGCTCAGGTATTTCATTGCGGACAAGAGACACTTAGTACTGAAGATGGCGGGCCCGCCTAAGGTTCTCGACCAATCAGTAGCGCTGTGGTCGAACAGTTCAGACTTGATCAGTGGTTTGTACTACGAGTTTGAGACGTTGTGGGCTAAGTCTTCTGAAGTCCGATGACCGACCGCCATCAGGCGGCAGCAACGAGAACTCAGAAAGGAGTGTCGCTGCCCACGTAGCAGGTGATTCCTTGCTGCTCGAAAAGCCCCTTGATCTCACTCAACTTCTCGACAGAATGGGGTCGCACGTCCTTGTAGACGTAGTCCAAGCCAAGTTGCTCGTACTTGGACACTCCCAGCCTGTGGAATGGAAGCAGATTCACCTCGCGCCTTCCGATTCTCTTCAAGAATCCGGCCGTAGCTACGATGTTGTCGTCGGTGTCATTGTAGCCGGGTACGAGAGGTATCCTCGGGATTATGCGTGTGGGCCTCTCACGCGCGACCATTCGTTCAATATTCTTCAAAATCAATTCGTTGGTGACACCGGTCTCCCGTCTGTGTTTCTCAGGATCCATGTGTTTGATGTCTACGAAGACCCAGTCCAAGTATTGCAGGGCACTTTCCAAGCGGGGCCAAGGCACGTGCGCACAGGTCTCCATCGCTGTATGAACATACGAGTCACGCAATTGTCTAAGCAAAGCCAATGTGAATTCGGGTTGAGCCAGCGGTTCTCCTCCGCCGAGAGTGACTCCGCCGCCACTTCCCCAGTAGGCCCTATCTCTGCGAACGATATCGATCAACTCTTGAGCCGTCACGGAGCGGCCAACTATGTTGAGCGCTCCGTTGTAGCAGCCTTTCGTGCAGCTGAAGTGATCACAGCGTGAACATTTCGAACGATCAAAAACCGGGTACTCTCCAAGTTTCTTGACCGTGATGGCACCCTCGGGGCACGCGCCCATGCAGCTGTACGTCTCTTTTCTGCACTTTCTCTGACTGTACATCATCTGTGGTTTCGGGGCTTGGCCCTCCGGATTGCAGCACCACTTGCAGGCAAGCGGGCATCCCTTCATGAAGATTAGAGTCCTGCATCCCGGGCCGTCATGAACGGAGAAACCTTGCACATCAAATATCAGTCCTCTCAGATCATGCGTCTCCTGCGTGGAAACCGCCGTGCTGGCGTGTGTTTGCAGGACTATCCCTTCTCGATGTTAGAGAGGTCTGGACGCCACTCGAACATCTCGCAGGTCTTCGTAACGAGGTCTGGATAGGTCAGCTCCTGTCCTTTGCAGAGGCCTAGGTACTCCTCCTTCGGCGAGTAATGCTTGCAGAACTTGCATTTCCTCACAGGTGCGTATTTCCCGCATGCTGGCTCGTCAGTCTGCACGCTGCGCTTGTTAGGATGACAGAGGCCCTTGAATACGTCGACTGGAATGTAGTTGTCGCAGTCAGCACATCGTAAGGCAGCGGTCTGTGAGATCGTCTAAGCCAACTCCTCGTATTCCGTTCTTGCGATTATCTCGTCCTGTATCGGCTTGGGAAGCTCCACCCAGTAGTGAGTGAACCCTGCGACTCTCACGAGGAGATCTCTGTACTTCTCGGGGTGAGCTTGAGCTTCTCGTAGCATTTCGGAATCGACAATGTTGAACTGAATGTGGAATCCTCCCTTTCGCATATAGGCTCGTATCAATTCAAGCAGTTTCTTGCTACCCTCTCTTCCTTTGATGGCCGAAGGGTGAATCTTCAGATTCATCTGCGTGCATTGAGAACTAGAGTGATCCCAGCACGTGGCGGAATTGAACAACGCATAAGGCCCGTTCAGGTCTGTGCCAGGATAGGCGGACAAGGACGCGTCTGCCAGCGTGGTGCCGTGGAGGCGCCCGTCCGGTGTTGCGATGTTGACGGCTCCCATTGGACCGTGAGTTGAAACTGAGAGCTGAAGCGCGTATAGCGGCTTGGCAAAGAGCGACTTGAACTCTTGAACAACTGAGGTGTAGAATTGCTCCCAGTCCTTCAGAATGTCATCGGCGTAGGGCTCGTCGTTACCATACTTGGGCGCATTCATGCACAGACTGTGGATCTTGTCCCAATTGTGCGAGATCTTCGCTTGGTCTAAGAGCGAGTATGACCCGACTTCTTCGGCTCTCCTGTAGCCGAAGTTGTGTCGAAGGGCTTCTCTCAGCTCATCTAGTGGGAACTTCTTGTTGTCGTATACGTTGAACTTCAGAGATGCGAGCGAGTTAACCATGTTAATTCCGCCGCAGATGTTGACGCTGAAGTTTCTGTTGTACCTAGAGCCCATCATGCCGATGTGCATTCCCTTGTCGAGACAGTCGGGCTTGAGCATCGAATTCACGACGGAGGGAGTCATCTTTCGCCATATGTCATGCTGGACGTTGTTGCAGCGGATCAGTATGTCAACCACTTGTCTGAAATACTGCTTATGCGTTGACCACAGTTCGCCAAAGGTTTCCAGCTTCGATCCGTGGGACGGGAGCACTCTCTCGCCTGTTCTCTGATCGACTCCATCGAAGAGCACAAGTTCGAGTATCTTCGGGAGGTTGAGAAAATGAACGCCGACATCTGTAGCAGCGGCGGCTCCGCCTCGAGGGATCACGTACTTTCTGCCATTCAGATCCAGTTCTGCCCACGTGCACGCGGCGGTCTGTAGGCATCCGCCTATCGCGACGGCTTTGGCGTCGTCCACGTTCATGCCTTCTGGGCCGAAGTTCTTGAGGAGGAACTCCATTGCGACTTTGTTGTTGACCCAGGCAGGATATCCGGTGCCTGTCTTGTTGCACTCTACGGCCTTGAGCAGGAATTCTTCAGGAAGCTTCTCGTCGTACAGTAGGGTCAAGGTGGGTTGCGGCGACTCACACGTCATGCCCGCTTCGATCATCAGCATCTCCAATTCGTTTGTACCACTATCGCCGTCCTTCGTCAGTCCGCCAAGACTGACGTTGTTGAATGTGCTGCCTGATTGGATTCCCTCTATCACGGTCTTGGGACCGAAAAGATCGAACTCAGTGAACTTCATCCTAATGCATTCGAGCAGTTCGAGAGTCTTCTCGCGATCCAGTACGCCGTTCTCGATGTCCTGTTTCCACCAGGGATACAGAATCTGGCCGAGTCTTCCAGGCGCGAGGCCTGAAAAGCTGTCTTCTGCTAGAACGGCCATGTGAAAGGTCCAACAGAGCTGGAGAGCTTCCCTGAACGTTCTAGGCTGCTTTGAGGAGATCCATTCGAGCGTGTTTGCGATATCCTCGTACTCAGCCTTCTGCGTCACATCGGTCTCGGTACTTGCTAGCTTCCTCGCCTCAGCCCCGTAATTGAGGATCCATTGCTTTATGCCCTCCAGAGCTGCGACGGCGGCCTTGTAGAAGTACAGTCTATCCATTCCGTTAATGCCATCGTTGCCGGGATCTCCTGCGACCTCTCTTATCTTCTTCTGGCACAGGTCAATCATTCCGTCAATTCCGTACTGCAGTGGATAGTAGTAGCTGATGACTTCTCTTCCCTGAGGCAGAGTGTACCCAGAGTCGTACATGCAAACGAGACTGCGCATGATCGCTTCCTTCGTCTCGTAGCCCGCGACCATCTTCTCGTACTTCAGCGAGAGGTCTTCGACAGATCTTCCATCCCACATCGTAGTGATATTCTTGAGAATCGGGTACTCTTCCTTCCCGAGTCCGAACTTGCCAGCGATCGAGACAACGTTGCCTATGTTTGCGGTAATGTTGCCTCCACCCTTTGGAATCTTCACCACGTCTTCGCCGGCCAGTCCGCGTCGCTTGGCTTCTTGGTAGCGCTTCTCGGTCTCGACAATGAATGTCTGCGAGATCCAAGGCATGGGATAGGATCCTCGCAGATAGAGTGTCCGTCCCATGACGAGCAATTCGCCGGGGAAAATCGTAGGAGTCAAATGAGAGAAAGCATGTTTGAGGGCTTCAGCCCTTCGGATAATCGGAATCTCCCCTTCAAGCTGGTTCCATCTTCGCGTGTACCAGTAAGGGAACTCGACGCTCACCGAGGATTTCGTTTCGAAGTAGAGATCACGCATCCTTCGAGTCCGAGCAGAAGGCTCCTTCTTGACCTCGCGGCGCTCAATGCCTTGAGATTGCACGGAGCCATAACGATGTGCAAGTCGCAGACTGGATTGCTCGGGCTTATCCGTGTTGATCTCCATGCCCAGCATTCATCCTGTTCGAGCGTTCTCTCTAGACGAGATGCTCGATCTCGGAAGGTATAAGGATGTGTAGTCAATGCAACGCGACGGTTTCCAGCGCTCCGAGATGAGCGCCGTCGATCATCCTTCGAATATGTACAGGGCTTAGCGTTGAGTTGAGAGACTCGCTGGGTTCCACCTATCTTTCGGAAGTGCTTTAGATGTAATCTTTCTTGCCATCACGGAGTGCGTTCAAGATCTTCTCCGGAGTGATGGGTAACGATCTGAATCTTACTCCGATAGCGTCTCTTATCGCGTTGGCGATCGCGGGCGCCACGGGATGCAGAGATGCTTCACTGATACTCTTTGCGCCTACTCCGCTGGGCTCGTCAGTCTCGACGAGTATGGCTTCTGCTTGAGGCATGTCCGCTATCTGCGGGATCTTGTAGTCAGTCAGGTTCGAGTTGAGAACCTGTCCGCGGTCGCCGAACTTCACTTCTTCCATGAGAGCTAGACCGATGCCCTGAGCGATCGCGCCATGTATCTGTCCTCTCGCTCCGGGCGGGTAGATGACTCTTCCAAGATCCTGAGCTGCCGTGTATCTCGTCACGAACACCTGCCCAGTCAGAAGATCCACTTCAACCTCCGCGAAATGAGCTCCCAAGGGCGGCGGATTGTCGGGAGGTTCCTGAGCCACCGACACAACCAAGCTCCTGTTTAGGTGGAATCTGACGAAGAGGCCAAGCTCCGAAAGCGTGACTAGGGGTTTGTGATCATCTGATGATCGTACTTCCTTGCCTGAGATCTCCAGGGATGCTGAGTCTCGTTTCAGCATGATTCCAGCCGTCTCGAGAACTTGCGTCTTGATTCTGTCGCAGGCGGTTTTCACGGTGCTTCCGACGACGTAGGTGCCCCGGCTTGCGTGAATCGGACCTTCAAACAGAGTCGTGTCAGTGTCGCCTGTCTCAAGATCCACCATTTCGTTGTCTACGCCAAGGGTGGTTGCCGCTATGTTCCTGTATACCGTGTGCTGCCCGCAGCCCATGTCGATCGCCGCGGTCAAGATCGTGAATTTCCCGTCTTCGTTGAACTTGACTGTCACGCCACCGTGCTCAATAATTGGCTCGGTCGGTGTCTTGGAGCCTGTTCCGGAGCCTCTGATTGTTTGGAAAGCCAAGCCTCTACCTCTTCTCCTGTTCGGATTGGATGGCTGCTGCGTGGGCGTTTCCCAACCGAAACGTTTCGCCGCAGTTCGAGCTGCCTCCTCAAGCCCACAGGATCTCACAACGTATCCCGAGCGCGGGTTAACATCGCCTACCTTGAACGAATTCATGAGTCTAAACTCGATTGGGTCGAATCCCATCTTGCGTGCTATTTCGTCCATTTGGCTCTCGATACCAAAACTAACTTGGATACCTCCGTATCCCCTCATAGCGCCGGGCGAGTAGGTGTTCGTGTATGCCGCGTATGCCTCAAACAGACGGTTTGGCGCGTTGTACGCACAGTCGAAGTATAGTCCACCTACGAGCGCCACACTCGGCCCATGGGTCGCATAGGCACCAGTGTTCAGTACGTACTTGCAGTACCTCGCGGTTATTCTCCCATCTCTGCGAACGCCGGTCTTGAATGTCGTGTGAACATCGTGTCTTGAGGTCGTAACGAATACTTCATCCCTCTTCAGGACAAGCTTCACAGGCTTCCTCGACTTCAAAGCCAGCAGAGCACAGATGGGCTCCACATCGCTCATCTGCAGCTTGGAACCAAATGCCCCACCGAGATAGGAGGGGTGCACGGTTATTCTCGATACTGGCATCGCCAGTGCCTCGGAAAGCTTCTCCCTGAGGAGGAAGATACTTTGTGTCGAAGACCAGATGTTGAGTTTCCCCGTCTCGTCCCAATAAGAGACCGAGCAATGCGGCTCTAGAGGAACCTGGTTCTGTCTCTGCGTCTTGTATTCATCGACGAAGACCTCGTCGGCGTCTTGGAATCCTTTTTCCACATCGCCCACTTGTATGACCATCGGGCTTCCGTCTTTCGCTCCCCACGCGAACGCAACATTGTACTCAAGGCCTCTCCTCGCCCTCGGGGAATCCGGCTGCAACGATTTGAGAGGATCCAGAACAAACGGCAGATCTTCGTATTCGATGCGGATCCTTTCCGCCGCTTCTTCGGCTGCCTCAACGCTGGTGGCAGCGATCGCTGCGACGGGCTCGCCCGTGTAGCAGACTTCCCTTCTCATTATGGATTTGTCTCGGGGCACAAGTTCTGCTCTAGGATACGGGGCGTTGAAGATCGGGCTGTAGCGAGTATCCGGAACATCCTTGTACGTCAGCACCGTCTTGACTCCCGGAAGTTTAAGCGCCTTTGAAGCATCAATGGATTTGATTATGGCGTGCGGTCTATCACTGCGAAGAATGGCGCCGTACAACATGTTCGGAAGCTGCAGGTCCGATGTGAATCGGAGTCTGCCTGTGACTTTTTGAACGGATTCGATTCGTGACAAGGTTCACTTCTCTCGCCGTAATGTAGTATAAGAGAATTTACGTGTCCTTCCTTCTGCAGGAGAATACTCAAAGCCTTATTAGCGCCGATGAAGCCCCCTGACTTTCCATGAGAGCTACTGCACCAACATTCGACTACTACGCACCAAGAACGGTTACAGAAGCTCTGAACCTAATCGGGAAACTGAAACCGGTCAACGTAATCGCTGGTGGAACTGACTTTGTTCCCGCAGTGAGACTGAAGGGCTTCAGGCCCAAACATGTCGTCTCTCTAGTGAATCTCAGGAAGGAACTGAGCTACGTGACTTTCAAGCGCGACACTGTAAGGATCGGTGCGCTCACCAAGATCAGGGATGTACAGAGATCTGAACATATACGCAAAGCCATGTGTCTTCACGAGGCACTCTCGCAGATTGGATCCGTTCAGATCAGAAACATGGCAACAATTGGAGGCAACCTCTGCAACGCCAGTCCTGCCGCCGATTCTGCTCCACCTCTACTCGTGCTGGATGCCTCTGTTGAGATAGTCAGAAAAGGTGGGCGGAGGACGATTCCGCTGAAAGATTTCTTCCTTGGACCTGGCAAGACAGCGCTGAGAAAGGGCGAGCTGCTGAGAGAGATCGCATTCCGGCACGAAACGGGGACCGCATCATCGTTCCAGAAGCTGGGCCGAACAAGAGGTGAAGACATCTCCACCGCTACAGCAGCCGTCTTGCTCAAGATCGACGGGCCGAGAATATCCCAAGCTAGAATCGCTCTTGGCAGCGTCGCTCCTACCCCAATTAGAGCATACAAATCCGAGAAGGAGCTTGTTGGAAAAACGGTCTCTGAGACCATCCTAGACGCAGCAGCAGTCAGAGCAGCCGAAGAGGCGAAGCCCATAACTGATGTGAGGGCCAGCGGAGACTACAGGAGAAGTGCAGTCAAGGCGCTCGTTAGACAGGGGCTCGCTCAGGCTCTGGAGAGAGCCCGTGGTGGTGTATGATATGAATGTCAAGTTGAAGATTAACGGAGAACTGATGACGCTGGATGTGCCGGCCAATGAACTGCTGCTGGACACTCTGAGGACGAGACTCGGACTCACGGGAAGCAAGGACGTATGCAGGACAGGAGACTGCTGTGCCTGCACTGTGTTGCTGAACGGAAGAGCGATCAATTCCTGTCTGATGTTCACATCCGAAGCAAACGGATCTGATATCCTAACCATTGAAGGGCTTAGCATGAATGAGAAGCTGCATCCGCTCCAAGAAGCTTTCGTGGAAGAAGACGCGACCCATTGCGGCTACTGCACCCCCGGGATGATCATGTCAGCTTACGCGCTCTTACAGGAGAAACCAAACCCAACTCGCAAAGATGTCGAGGAAGCTCTTGCAGGGAATCTCTGCAGATGTGGCACCTACTACAGTGCGGTCGATGCCGTCCTCAAAGCAAGCGAGAAACTCAAACAGGGCATCTAAGAAGTAGCTTGGTGACAGTTTGTAAACCAGAACAAGCAGACGGCTACCTCTCTCCTTCTGACCTTATTTTTCTGGAAGTGTATCGGTTGATTGAACTGGTTCTGAAGAATGGAAAACTCGTGACTTCATCAGGTATCTTTGATGGTGGAATCGGCATCGAAGATGGTGTGATAAGAACCATCGCGAAAGATGCAAACCTCCCCGCCGCCGGGAAAGTCATCGATCTCAAGGGGAAACTGGTTCTCCCAGGAGCCATTGACATTCACACGCATCCTGGCGGAAAACATCCTCTGGGCGATGATTTCAGAACAGAGACTCCGGGCGCTCTGTTAGGTGGCGTCACGACGATGGGAGGGATCGTGCGCGTTCCCAGGATGGGCCAACCATTCAAAGAGGAAACAGGCCCTGCCGACGTTGTCTCGTGGTTTGATGTCTTTGAACTGGGCAAGAATGTCGCAGAACAGAATTCAAGTACGGATTTCTTCTTCATCTTCACTCTTAACTCGATGCAGCATGCTGAAGAAATTCCTGAGTATGTTCAGAAGCTGGGCGTTTGTGGGTTCAAGTATCATGGCAATTTGAAGAATATAGCAAATCATCCGATGGGACCAAAGTGGGCCGGACGTATGGCGTTTCCTGTGTCCTACGATGACCGGCTTGCTTTCAGAGCGATGGAACAGATCTCGAGAACAAGCAAGGGCGTTCTGCTGGTGCACTGCGAAAACACGGAGATCTCCAAGATATTCGCCGAGCGGGTCAAAGCGACTGGAAGGACTGACCCTGCGGCATGGAGCGAAGCGCTGCCTGGTTTCCTCGAAGCGGATCATGTGAGAAGATACACGTATCTAGCAAAAGTTACGGGCTCACGAATGCATATCGTCCATCTGACTTCGAGGGAAGGTCTCGACCAGCTCATCGCGGCCAAGAAAGAAGGCGTCAGAGTGACGGCTGAAGCGTGTCCGCAGTACCTGATGGTTGACCCGGCCAAGGCTGGTTTCCTCGGCAAGCTGAACCCTCCCCTGAGGCCCGAAGCAGACAGAGAAGCGCTCTGGGGAGGCGTGACGAACGGTTGGATTGACTCTATTGGCACAGATCATGTGGTCAGCAACAAGTACGAGAAACTAGAATGGGGCGACGGGTCTGTGGGAGGAGATCCCGCCTCGAACATATGGTTCACTGGTTCGGGAAGCACGGGCATACAGACGATGCTGATCACGATGTTCTGGGAGGGCTTCAGAAGAAGAGGGCTCTCGCTCGAGAGACTAGTCGAGCTCATCTCGACTAATCCAGCAAAGATTGCAGGATTGTTCCCGAAGAAAGGAACATTGAACGAGGGATCGGACGCAGACCTCACGGTGATAGACCAGAACAAAGAAGGCAAGATAACGAGCGACTGGCTGAAGTCATATGGCGATTTCACACTATTCGAGAACATGCAAGGCAAAGGATGGCCGTGGATGACAGTGCTCAGAGGAAAGATCGTTGCGTTGGATGATGAACTTCAAGTCGGGCCGGGCTACGGAAGGTTCGTGAAATCCGCATGAGCACTATCATCAAGAACGCTGTCGTCTACACGAACGATCCTACGTTGGGAATCGTTTGGGATGGAGCTGTTCTGTTCGAAGGTCCTCGCATCGTGGATGTTGGGAAGACCGATGACTTGGTGCGCAAGCATGGCGCTGCAGACCGAGAGATCGATGGCAAATGGAAGCTTGTCATGCCAGGGCTCATCGACACTCACATGCATCTAGACGCAGCCTACCTGAGAGGGCTCATCCCCCCAAAGTGGATGGGGTGGCTGAAGGAGTACTTTGGCTGGTATTTCGACATCCTCGACGAGGAAGACTTCTACTACTCAGCCTTGTTCAGCATCGGTAAGCGACTTTTGACCGGGACGACCACGGTTGTGGATTCCGGTCCTCTCCCAGGGTTCGAGAAACAGGCAGTAGAGGCGGTTGAGAGGAGCGGCGTGCGAGCCAACCTGAACCGCATCACGATGGATGTCTATGATGAGGCTCTGGGCAAGGACGGTTTCTCCTTCAAGCATAGAGAAGACACTGAGAAGGCGATTAGAAACGGACGCGACTTTGTCAAGAGATACAATGGGCATCTGGGCAGAGTCAAAGCGGGGCTGTGCCTGATGCAAGTCCCGACGAGCAGTGAAACGCTGGGAAAGGAAGCTCGAAAGATCGTTGACGAACTCGATGGCGCCTTGCACACTCATGCCGGCGTGCACGGAGAGTTGCTTGAGAAGACGACCAAGTTGCACGGGGTCGGAGACGTTGAGTATCTGGAAAAGATAGGCGTCCTTTGCCGACGAATGACAGCAGCTCACATGGGGTGGCTGTCTGAAGCAGAAATGCGACTCGTTGCTTCAAGAGGCGTAAACGTATCGCACTGCCCCACTTCGACAACGATCAACGGCAAGGGCATCCTCTCAAAGGGGAACATAGTCAGAATGCACAAGATGGGAGTAAACATCGCTCTTGGAACCGACGAGTTGGACATAACCGACCTGGTGCGGGTAATGTTCGCGGTCCTGATTCACAGAGATGTGTGGATGGATTCTGGGCTATTCCCGTTTGAGAAGATTGTCCAGATGGCTACGATCAACGGAGCTGAAGCGGTAGGCATGGGAAACACACTAGGAACAATCTCGCGAGGGAAACTGGCAGACATTATTCTTCTTGACCTCAAGAACCCCGACCTGCTGCCAGTCTACGATTACTCTCTACTGGCGAACTTGATCACTTCAGCATCAGGCTCCAGCGTGGACACGGTTCTGGTAAATGGTCAGGTCGTCGTGCGGAACAAGCGAATAGAGAGCTTCGATATGGAAGACGTCGCGAAAGAAGTGCAGCTACGAGCAAAGAGATACGCGGAATCAGCGGTTGAGAAAGGAATGCACAAATCAGGAGCCCAGCTTTCACTTCCGTATCCACTGTAGTCCTCTCTTCAGCTCACCTCCCGGACGATGAATTGGGGGAATCGACTAGGCAGAAGAAGACATGCTGAAGAACAAGGCGGCTCAGAAGCCAAGATGGCGAGACAATTGCCACCATGTGTTCGCACGTGCGAACCTACCGGGCCGGCAATAGGTTGTGTTTAGGCATTCTTCTGCCTCCTCTTGAACGCTTGTCTGCGTTCTCAAGAATCAGTTTCTTCCCTCGCTCATACAAGTACACGTGTTGCCCTCGCCTAAGACTTAGAGATTCCACGAATTCCTCAGGGATACGAAGGTAGCAGTTCCCTGAAATGTCTTCGACTAGTACTTTCGCTGGTGGTGGAGCGGCATTCAACATATCTTCCACGGACCTGACGCTGAGCCTTTTTCTCTCGATCAGTCCAGCAACTTCGCGCTGTCTCGCGGGGTCTGGAATACGCGATAGAAGTTCGCCGTGACTGGGGGTCAGATGTCCTCCCTTCGAGATCTTGAGGCGCAAGCTATCATCCAAACGGTCTAGGATGGCCAATCGTTCGCAGATGTAACTGTCACATTTGCCTACTTTTCGGGCGATCGCGTTGATCGTCCAACCTTTGCCGAGCAGCATCTTGTAGCCCTCAGCTTCCTGAATCGGGTCAATTCGCGTGTTTCTGAGGAGATTCTCTGAGACACGCGCAATAAACGACTCGTCCTTGCTCAAGTTGGTGACGATCGCTTGGACACGTCGGAAGCCTAAGCGTCTACACGCCTCAAGCCGATGATTCCCAAAGACGACTTCATGTCTCTCTCCTGCCCTGCGGACCATGATGGGTTGGAGGAGACCGATATTCTCGATTGACCGCGCCAGCTCGCCGACAATGCCGTCGTCAATAGGCCTCAAGATCCAAGAAGGCGGACTAAGGTTTTGGATTTCCAAGTCAACAGGCACATTGTGCTGTTGACGGGCTTCCTGCGCAAGCATTAGTAAGCCTTCTATATGGTCTTGTAACTTACAGGACCTATCAGCGGATTCGGTAATAATCCCATGTCTGAAGGTTGGCATACTACAATGTCCCAAGATGACATCTCACGCCTGATGGAGTTCGGCCTCACGTCGCTTCAATCACGAGCGTATCTCGCTCTCCT
>Ga0315268_10004258_pt1 | contig 15537 bp, 11 predicted proteins | sample C1_top_MG_FD_204535 | JGI IMG/M metagenome (GOLD analysis project Ga0315268, IMG submission 204535) | Sediment microbial communities from Yellowstone Lake, YNP, Wyoming, USA - C1_top | ecosystem: Environmental > Aquatic > Freshwater > Lake > Sediment | place: USA: Wyoming | collected 2017-08-01
TTGCAGGTACTGGTGGTCAGATTTTTGCTGAGGATCATGGTGGTCGAGCTTGCCAAGTCCATGCTGCAACGGGCGAAATAGTCGTAACGCAAACCCTGTGGGTCACATTTGAAACGCGACCTACACAACTACGTGACCTGTTGCGGGGAGAGTATAATGGATGGACAACAACGCAAGAAGATTCGGCCTGGCCTGCGCGTCGAAATCATCTTGAAGCAAGATCAAAAAAGTGGCAAACGAACGGTTGGCATTGTGCAAGACATCCTGACCTCCTCCGCCTATCATTCGCGCGGGATCAAAGTACGGCTGGAGGATGGACAGATCGGACGTGTGCAAGCCATTCTGCCAGACGAGCCGTAGAGCACATATTTCAACGATAAGCCATAAGCGATAAGCCATAAGCGATCAGCGATATGCCGTTAGCCATACTCCAACTCCAACTCATCCGCTCGGGCGCGAGCGATGAGCATCCATTTACGCAGTCCGTCCTCACCGTCGGGCGCGCGGACGACAACGCTGTGATCCTGGAAGACCCGCAGGTCTCCGGGCATCACCTGCGCATTGAGCTGGCAAACTCGCAATTCACCGTGACCGACCTCGGCTCGCGCAACGGCGCCAAGCTGAACGGTCAACCGCTGTGGCCCAAGACGCCGGCGCCGCTTCGCTATGGCGACGTGATCGAGCTGGTCGAGTTCCGGCTGGCGCTGCGACCGTGCTCGCCGCAAGATTTGCCCGCCGCCGCCGAGCGCGTGCGGATTGCCGTCACCCCCCGGCCCGGTCTGGCCGTTTACGTAGGCGGCAAGCTTATCAAAGCCGCGCTCGCCAAGCCGGTGATGACGTTGGGCCGCTCACCCGATAACGACATCCTCATCGAGCATCCGATGGTGAGCCGACGCCACGCGCAGATCACTCAGCAGAACGGCGTGTTCATCATCGCCGATGCGGGCAGCGCCAATGGATTGACATTCAACGGCCAACGCGCGCCACAACGTCAACTGGCCGATGGCGACGTGCTCACCATCGGCGGCAACCGAGAAGTCGCCATCCAATTTCGCGCGAGCATCGGCTTTCTGCCGGCCGAAGGTCCCCGTGAGAGGGTCGAAGCTCAAGCTCAGCCTCAACGTCAATTTCAGCCAGCCCAGGCCGCCCCTGCCGGTTATCTCAACCTCAAAGGCATGGAGTCCATCTCCATTGGGCGGGCGACGGACAACCGCATTGTGCTCGATCACCCGCAAGTTTCGCGCCATCACGCGCTCATCGAGCGGATGGGCACACGCTACCGCATCCGCGACCTCAAGAGCGGGAACGGCGTGTTCGTAAATGGCGCGCGCGTGGAGCGAGAGGCGTGGCTGAAGGAAAGCGACGAGATCCGCATCGGGCCGACCAAGTTGATTCTGCGCGAGGACGGCATCCAGCAATACGGCGAAGAAGGCTTGCGGCTCGACGTGATACGGCTGCACAAGTGGGTGTCCAAAGACAAAAACCTCTTGCAGAATATCTCGCTTTCGATCTTGCCACAAGAGTTTGTCGCACTCGTGGGCATGAGCGGCTCAGGCAAGTCCACGTTGATGGACGCGATCAACGGCTTTCGCCCGGCCACGCACGGCGGAGTATACGTCAACGGGATTGACCTGTATCGCAACTTTGATCTGTTCCGCAACGACATGGGCTATGTCCCGCAAAAGGACATTGTCCACGCCGAGCTGACGGTGTACAAGGCGCTCGACTATGCGGCGCAACTGCGCATGCCAGCCGATACCAGTTCGGAAGATCGCCGTCGCCGCATCCTGGAGGTGCTGCGCGATTTGGACTTGACCGAGCGCAAGGACTTGCCTATCCACAAACTCTCCGGCGGGCAACTCAAGCGCGTAAGCATCGGCGTGGAACTGCTCACCAAGCCGCGCCTGTTTTTCCTCGACGAGCCGACCTCGGGCCTCGATCCGGGCACCGAGTTCGAGATGATGAAGCTCTTGCGCAAGCTAGCCGACCAGGGCCGGACTATCATGCTCATCACGCACGCGACGAAAAACGTGATGATGTGCGATAAAGTCATCTTTTTGGCGCGCAGCGGTTACGTGGCTTACTATGGCCCGCCGGAACAAGCCTTGCCTTACTTTGACCAGTATCGCACACCGCAAGAGTGCCAGCTCAAAGACATCGAGTTCGACGACATCTATCGCATCCTGAGCGACGAGGGGCGCGGCACGCCGAAAGATTGGAACGATCGCTATATGCGCTCGCGCCAATACCAGGAAAATGTCCTCGCGCGATTGCAGAATCGCCAAGGTCACACACCGGTCAACGCGCAGTCCCCTGGCGGGGATCCTCGACCCGCTTTGATCAAACGACAAGTCAGCCGCGCGCGCAAGCAAACCGGGTCGCTGCGCCAGTTTTTCATTCTTTCGATGCGCAGCCTGCAAATCCTCGCACAAGACAAAGCCAGCCTCGTGTTGATGCTGGCGCTCGCGCCGATGATCGGCCTGATGGATTTTATCTGGGGCAACAAACTGTTCGACTTGGAGCAAGGCGACGCCGCCAAAGCCATTACGATGCTGTTCATGGCGGCCCTCATCAGCATCCTCGTGGGCACGATGGCTTCAGTGCGCGAGATTGTCAAAGAGGCCGATATCTACAAACGCGAGCGCGCGGTCAATCTCAAAATCGCGCCATACATCCTTTCCAAGATTTGGGTCGGCGTGCTCCTGGCGCTATACCAGGCGCTGGCGTATGGCCTGCTCAAGCTCTTTTTTGTCCGCCCGCCGCTTGAAGGGCCGGGGCTGGGCGCGTTCTTTTTCACGCTCGTGCTGGGCAACCTGAGCGGCTACCTGATGGGCTTGCTCATCTCGGCCGCCGCGCCCAACCAGAACGTGGCGCTCTTGCTCGTCATCGTGGTGCTCGTGCCGCAATTTCTCTTTACCGGCGCGATGCTCCCGCTCGATCTGATTCCGGGCGGCAAAATCATTAGCGTTGCCATCTCGACGCGGTGGGGCTTTGAAGCCTTGATCAACCTGACCGGCATCGGTCGGGACGTAGCCCGCGATCCATGCTGGGACCTGCCCGCCAAACAACGCGATGACCTCACCGAAGATCAAAAGCAGCAAATGGGTTGCAGGTGCATGGGCGCGGCGATGTTTGACGAGTGCCATTTCCCGGGCATTCGCAAATCTTACGACCAGGAAACGCAGATCGCTATCAATTCGCCTGCGCCCGTCGAGCCGCGCGAGCCGACGCCCTTTCCCTCGCCGACGCCGTACCCTTCGCCAACGCCTTATCCTTCACCGACGCCACCGCCTTCGCCCACGCCTCCGCCTACGCCGGTACCGCCGCCGCAGCCCGGTCTGTTCGGCGATCAAAATGCTTACCGCGCTCAGATCGAAAAGCAGCAGCGCGACTATGGCGACGTGCTCAGGCAGCAGGGCGAAGTGTATGCCCAGGTTCGAGAAAAGCAAGGCGAGCTTTACGCGCAGGCGCGCGAAAAGCAGGGTCAAGACTATGCCAACCTGCGTCAAAATCAGGGCGACCAGTACGCGGCGCAGCGCGAACAGCAAGGCCAAGAATACAAAGACCTGATGCGCATCTATGGCGACCAGCGCACCGACTGGGAAAAGAAACGCAGCAAACCCATTGCCAGCAACGAAGGCATTATCAAGACCATGGTGGACAACTATGGCAGCGCGTTCAAAGGCGGCCTCGTCGAACGCTGGGCGGCGATGGTGGCAATCATGGTCGTGATACTGATATTGGTCATTGTGTTTCAGGCACGGAAGGATGTAGTCTGATGTGTAAGACGTGAAACGTGCAGCGCAGTGACGTTTCACGTCTTACGGACTAGACGTAGGAGTGATTGATGGATAACCGCATTGGCAAGACACTCGGGCAATACCAGATCATCGAGCTGGCCGGAAAAGGCGGCATGGCGACAGTCTACAAGGCTTTTCAACCGTCGCTGAACCGCTATGTGGCGCTCAAGATTCTGCCGGACTATTTGGCGCAAGACGGCGAATTTGTCGCACGCTTTGAGCAGGAAGCGCGCGCGGCGGCGGCGTTGCGGCATCCCAATATCATGGTCGTTTACGATGTGGGCCAGGAGGGCAACACTCACTACATCGCCGCCGAGTTCCTGGAAGGCAAAACGCTCGCCGAGATCGTCAAGCAACAAGGCGCGCCGCTGCCTCTGCCGCGCATCGTCAACATCGTCAACCAGCTCTCCTCGGCGCTCGACTTTGCACATCAGCGTGGATTGGTTCACCGCGACGTCAAGCCCTCAAACGCTTTTGTCGGCCTCGACGACCACGTCACGCTGATGGACTTTGGCATCGCCAAGGCTTTGACGGGTGGCGCTGGCATGACGCGTACCGGGACCATGATCGGCACACCCGAGTACATGTCGCCGGAGCAGGCCGAAGCCAAGCCGATTGATCATCGCTCGGACATTTACTCGCTGGGCGTCGTGCTCTACCTGTTGCTCACGGGCCGCGTGCCATTCCAATCGGATAGCCCCACGGCGGTCATGCTCGCCCACGTCACCCAGCCGCCCACCCCGCCTTCACAATTCAATCCCAGTATTCCTAGATCGGTTGAGGCGGTGGTGATGCACGCGCTCGCCAAGCGTCCCGAGGATCGCTTCCAGTCGTCGGGCCTGCTGGCGCAGGCTTTGGCTCAAGCCGCAGGACAGCCTGCGCCGGCTGCGGCCTTTATCCCGCCAACGGTGCAAGTGTTTGAGCCGCGCCAAACGCCTCCTCCCAGTCCACCCCCACCCAGCGTGCGCCCAGCCATCCCAATTCCAACATCGCCGCCCGCTCCACGCAAGACCAACTGGCTGCTCATCGGTGGATTGAGCGTGGGAGCAGTGGCCATCCTGTGCGTCGTGAGTGTCGTGTTCTGCGGCGTGCTCGGCGCGCTGACCGGCAAGGCCACACCCACCCCCACACGCTTGCTCGTCGCAGAGAGCACACAAACGCCGCAGCCTCAATCCACGCGCGTCGCAGCCGCCGTGCCCCCTGCACAGCCCACCAGTTCGGCTGGCGTCTTGTTCGATGATGACTTTAGCTCTGAGCAAGCATCGAAAGACAAGGGCTGGACATTTGACAGCGGCGATAACGTTGACTATACCTGGTCAGCAAGCAAGTTCTCCGTCTCGGTCAAAAAGAAGCAGTGGTACGGATGGAAATCACCAGGCGACAAATACGACGACTTTGGGGCGCAAGTGGAAGCGCAGGCCGCCGGCAGTGACTATGCCGAGTATGGCCTCGCCTTTCGCATCAGCGGAAGCGACAATGGGAGCTTTTACGTCTTTGCCGTGACGACGAACGGCAAGTATTACCTGCAAAAGCGATTGGATGGCGCCTGGGCCGACACAGACCCGGTCAGTTCGACCGCCTCGCCCGCCATCAAGACGGGCACTGGCAAAAACACGTTAGGGGTGCTGGCGCGAGGCAACGAGATCTTGCTGTTCATCAACGGCACGCTGGTTAACACTGTCACCGAGGATTCGCTCGATAGCGGCAAGATCGGCGTGTTTGCGGCAACGGGCAGCAACAATGATCAAGCGCAAGTCAACTTTTACCACGTAACTATCCTCACTGCCGAGCAAGCCGCTGCGGACTGGGGCGCTCCGTCAACCGGACTCGCTACAAAACCGGGTGTCGTGTTCAACGATGACTTTGCTTCCCAGAAGGCGTCAGAGGACAACGGCTGGACGTTCGAAAAAGGCGACTATGTAGACTATGTCTGGTCGGTCAACAAGATGACCATCAACGTCAGCAAGAAACAATGGCTCGGGCTGAATTGGCCCAATGGCGAATATGACGATTTTGGCGTCGAGGTCCAAGCTCAACCAGCGGGCAACGACTATGCCGAGTATGGCATCGTCTTGCATGTGAGCGGCTCGTCGGGCAACTATACTTATCTCATCTTCGGCATCACCACAGACGGCAAGTACTATGTGCAAAAGAAAATTGATGGACAGTGGACAGACACTGACCCGATCAAATCCACCTCATCTTCGACCATCAAGCAGGGCCAGGCCAAGAACGTGCTGCGAGTGTTGGCGCGCGGCAGCAAACTTGCGCTGATTATCAACGGCGTCGTGGTCAACACGATTGAAGAGACCGACATCACTTCCGGCTATGTGGGCGTGTTTGCCGGGACCGGCGACAACGACTCGACCGCTGTGGTCTTTAATCACATGACGGTCTTGGACGCGGATACAGCGGCTAACACCTGGAACGTGAAATAGCGACAAGCAGTTCTTGCGAAAGTCGGTTGCCGTAGGGGCCACCCGACGGGTCGCCTCAATGAAATCACGTTTCTCGACAGGCAACCAGCGGAGGCGCACATGGCAGATAACATGATCGGCAGAACCATCGGCCAATACCAGATCATCGGGCTGGCAGGCAGAGGCGGCATGGCGACAGTCTACAAAGCCTACCAGCCTTCGCTGAACCGCTACGTTGCGCTCAAGGTTCTGCCCGAGTTCATGGCGCAAGACGCGCAGTTTGTCGCGCGCTTCCGGCAAGAAGCGCTAGCGGCGGCGGCGCTGCGGCATCCCAACATTCTGGTCATCCATGACGTGGGCCAGCAGGGCGACCTGCACTATATCGCCATGGAGTACCTGGAAGGCCAGACGCTCGCCGACGTCATCCGCCGCACGGGCGGGTTGGACATCCAACGCACCATCAAGATTTTCGAGCAGCTTGCCTCGGCGCTCGACTATGCTCACCAGCGCAAACTGATTCACCGCGACATCAAGCCAGCCAACATCTTTATCGGCACAGACGATCATGTCACGCTGATGGACTTTGGCATCGTCAAGGCGCTCGCCGGCGCCACGATGACGCGCTCCGGGGCGGTCGTCGGCACGCCCGAATACATGTCACCGGAGCAAATCGAGGGCCGCCCGATAGATCACCACTCTGACCTGTATTCGCTCGGCGTGGTGCTTTATCAGATATTGACGGGCTATGTGCCTTTTTCCGGCGATACACCCGCCGCCGTGATGATGGCGCAATTAAGCAAGCCGCCTACGCCGCCTTCCAAGCTGACTGCGTTCGTCACGCCGCCAGTGGAAGCGGTGGTGATGCGCGCGCTCGCCAAAAATCCAGCGGACAGATTCGCCAGCGCGAAAGAGATGGCGCAGGCGCTTGCACAAGCAGCCGCCTCTCGCGCCCCAGTGATGCCGGCTGCAATCGTTCCCGCTGCATCACGCGCACCGGCGGCAGAAACGGTGGCAGGCATGCGAGCCGCCTATGCTCCTGCCGCACTGCCAACTGCTCCCCCTCCCCCGCCGCCGGTCGCTTCCCGCCGGAGATCTTCGGGCGGATTGTGGGCGCTCCTCATCGGATTGATCGTGCTGGCTGTGATTGCGATTGGCGTTGTCGTGGTGCTGGCGATGAACATCGTCCGTAACAACCCGCCGCGCGTGATCGTCAACGTGCCGGCCTCGGCCACACCCGCACCCGCTCTTTCCGCTACGTCCGTGCCCACGGTCGCGCCAACTCCCATCGAAAGTGACTCGCCTACTCCTGCGCCCACCACTCCACCGACGGTGACTCGCTTGCCGGGGGCCACCACTCCGCCCGTCTCGCTCACGCCGACCTCGACGTCTCCCAGCGCGGGCGCAGTGACAGGCCCGGTGGCGTCATCGCAGCCCGGCGTATTGTTCAACTTTGAGACGATGGGCAACTGGCGGCGCGGCGATCAGCCCAACGGCACGCTCGCGCAATCCACCCAACAGGCGCACAGCGGTCAAGCTTCGGCCCGGCTCGACTATAACTTTTCTACCGGCGGCAATGACTTTGTCGTGTTTCTCAACGAAATATCGCTGGCCGGCCAACCCAACGCGGTGAGCGCGTGGGTTTATGGCGATGGATCGGGACATTTCTTCAACGTGTGGATCAAGGATGCCAGCGGCCAAGTCTGGCAGGTCCCTCTGGGGCGAGTGGGTAGCGCGGGATGGAAACAGATGGTTGGCACGATTGCGACCGGGCAGGCGTGGCCGTGGACGCACATCAGCGGGCCGGATAACGGCAGGGTGGATTATCCGATCAGCTTTTACGCGCTCGTACTGGATGATAACCCCGATACCTTTGTGGGCAATGGGACGATTTACATTGACGACATCTCGTTCGGGCAAACGAGCGTCGTCGTGGCGACCTCCGCCGCGCCAGGCGTGCAACCGACAGCGGCCGCCAACGAGCCGCCCGCTGTGACGCTCTACAGCCCGACGGATGGCGCGTTCTTCAAGTCTTCGACCATTACCTTCAAGTGGTCTGGCGGCGCGCTGCAACCGGGCCAGACGTTCCTGGTCGAGATCATCCCAGCCCAGGCCGAAAAGAAGGGCCAGTGCATGCTGGAACAAGACTATGGCAGCGGGGGCCGTCAATTCAGTCCGCCCCTTACAGACCATCAATGGACGACCGACTTTGCTGCCGTGCCCGTTGGCAAATACAAGCCTTGCGCCGGTCGCATCGAGTGGCGCGTCCACGTCAAAGACGCATCCGGCAACGTCATCCAGTCCACGCCGCGCGCCTATTTTGATTGGAATCCGCTCTAGGAACCGGCAAGCCAATTTCTCAGCCGACGAATTGCAGGATATAATGAGGGCAGAAGCGACAGACGGAGGTGGCAGATTGGACAGCAAAGAGACCACAACAGATGACACACAACCCGTCAAGCCAATCGCCGCGCTGGCAAGATTGCAGAACTCGGTGCGCGCGCTGTGGGTCGCGGTGATCCTGATTGCGATGATTGCACTGCTCTCGCTAGCCGTCAACGTCGCGCTCGTGTTCAAGCTGATGGGGATTCGCAATAGCGTTGCGGACACGCTGGCGAGCGCCTCGCGTTCACTCGACAACCTTGCCGGGCAAGGCATCTCGTTCGACTTTCCGGTTTCGCAGACCGTCGTCTTTGAAGGCGACGTGCCGGTCAAGCAAGACATCGCCTTTCCGTTCAAGGGCGAGTTTCCCATCAACACCACCGTGAGCATCCCGGTGGACCTCGGACCGTTGCTGGGCAAGCAGGTGTTCAACGTCCCGGTCAACACCACCGTGCCCGTGGATGTGACGGTGCCGGTCCATTTTGAACAGACCGTTCACGTCAAGACGCAGGTGCCAGTCAAAATGACCGTCCCCATCCGGCTTGGGCCGAACGATCCGCCGCTCAGGGACCTGGTCATTCAACTGCGCGCGTGGCTGGAAAACCTCCGCAACTCGTTGTGAGAAAAAGCCGAAGAAGGTGGTGAGCATGTCCGAACCAGTAGCAGATCAGCGGCTCGGCAAATATCAAATTCTGAACGAGATTGGACGCGGCGGCATGGCCGTCGTGTACAAAGCCTACGACCCGATCCTGCAACGGCATGTGGCGCTCAAGGTGCTTTCGCCGCGCCTCGCTTCCGAAGATCAAGTCATACGCCGCTTTGCGCTGGAAGCAACGACCGCCGCGAACCTCAAGCATCCGAACATTGTCATTATCCACGATGTGGCAAGCGCCGGCGGCTACCAGTTCCTGGTAATGGAGCTGATCGAAGGCCCGACCCTCCGTGAAGAAATCCGCAGCGTGGGCGCGCTGCCGCTGGCGCGCGCCGCGCGCATCGCCACTCAACTTGCCAGCGCGCTCGACTATGCTCATCAGCGCGGGCTGATTCACCGCGATATCAAACCCAGCAACATCCTTCTCAGCGGCGACGATCACGCCACTCTCACCGACTTTGGGTTGGTGCGCGCGATGAGCGGCAGCCGCTTGACCGAGGCCGGGTCGTCGCTGGGCACACTGGAATACATGTCGCCGGAGCAATTGACCGGCGAGGAGATTGATTGGCGCGCCGATGTGTACAGCCTGGGCGTTGTGGTTTATGAATCGCTCACGGCGCAAATGCCGTTCAGCGGCGACACGCCCTACGCGCTGATGCGCAAGGTGATGTACGAGCCGCCCCCGCCCTTGAGCCAAGTCAATCCCAATCTGCCTCCTGCCGTCAACCGGGTCATGGCGCTGGCGTTGGCCAAGTCTCCGGCAGAACGATTCCGTACAGCGGGTGAGTTTGCCGCTGCACTCGAGCAGTTGCTTGCCAGCGATGATTTGGAACTGGTGGATGGCGCCGGCTTGCGATTCCGGCTGCATCGAGGCGTCACGCGCGTGGGCCGCGACCCGGATAATGAACTCATCGCCAACGTCGGCCAGGTCAGCCGCCATCACGCCGAGATTCGATCCGACGGCAAGGCCTGCATCGTCATTGACCTCAACAGCACCAACGGCACCTTTGTCAACGATCAGCGGATTCCGCCGTCCCAGCCGCGCCGCCTGCAGGCCGGCGACCTGCTGCGTTTCGGCCCGAACGTCGTGTACCGCGTCGTGCCCGGTTCGACGCGCGGCGGCGGCCTGGATGCCACGCTGCCGCCCACTCAGCGATTTAGCCCGGTGAACCCATCTCACGCGTGATGGAGAAGACTTGATGCCCGACGATCTGGAAATTACATTTGCACACGGCACGGACATCGGCCAGGTACGCAACCACAACGAAGATTTCGTCGCGGTATGCGATCCCACTGAGCCAGACCAGAAGCTCAAGGGGCGACTCTTCATCGTCGCAGACGGCATGGGCGGTTATCAGGCCGGTGAAGTGGCCAGCCGGTTGGCCGCCGAGACAGTGCAGCGCGAATACTATGCCGATCCATCGGACGAGCCTGTCACGCGCTTGCAGAATGCCGTGCAGGCCGCGAATACGCAAGTGTATCAATCGGCGCACGGCGACCGCGCACATGCCGGAATGGGCACGACCGTGGTGGTCACGGCCATCCTGAACAACAAAGCCTGCATCGCCAGCGTGGGCGATAGCCGCGCTTACCTGGTCCGCAACGGCGAGATCATTCAGATCACGCAGGATCACTCGTTGGTCGGCGAACAAATTCGGGCCGGGCTGTTGACCAAAGAACAAGCGCGCACCCATCCGCAGCGCAACGTCATCACGCGCGCGCTCGGCTCCCAGCCGGTCGTTCAGGTGGATACGTTCGAAGGCGACCTGGCTAATGGCGACATCCTGTTCATGTGCAGCGACGGTCTGACTGGGCACGTGCCCGAAAGCCGTCTGACAGAAACCGTCACCGCACTACCACCGGATCAAGCAGTGCAGCGATTGATCGAGTTGGCTAACCAGGACGGCGGCACCGACAACATCAGCGTCATCGTGTTGCGTGCGGGGACGTTGGCTCCCGCGCCGGCCAAGGCGGTCGCAGCGCCCCCGCCGTCCGGCACAGCGACTATGCCGATCAAACCACCATCGTCCGTCTCGACTCGCCCGGCGCGGCCCACCAGAAAAAAGAGGGCAGGCATGGCGTGGATCGCCGTCGGCGCAATCATCGTGTTGGTCGCCGTGGCGGCCGTCGGCATATTGAGCGCGGGCGGAGTGTGGCTGTGGGAAAATCGCTCCAAGCCGACGGCGACGCCGGCAAGAGCCTCGCCGATGCCGACGCCGCTCGCCCCTTCGACGGTGACCAGCTTGCCTGTCGCGCCGACGATGACGACCGAGCCTCCCGTGCCCGGCGCGCCCACCTCTACGCTGGCTCCCACACTGACGCCACGCCCGATAGTCGTGCCGACGATCAGCATCAGCCCGTCGCCCAGCACGACCGTCTCACCGATCCCAGCGCCGTCCGCGACCCCCAAGCCTGAGAAGGATAAGTCAGGAGACGGCGGCGTACTACCCCCGCCACAACGGTAGGGGTCGAACCCTGCAAAGGGGGCAACATGAACAGACTCGAGCGCGTAACTGTCCTGGCAGGCTTGGCTGGAGCAGCCATGCTGCTAGTCATCGCCGCCTTCGCCGTTGCAAACGCGCAACAGGCGCAGACAGGATCAGCCTCCGACGAGTGCGCATTGAGCGCTATCACCATCACGGCCAGTCTCGGTGTGACGCCGGGCGTTTCGGATACGCTGCCAAGCAGCGCCGTCAGCCGCACCGTGTACCTGGCGGAGCCTGATCCATCCGGTCTGCTGACTGTCTCGGTGTTGGTCAGCAATGTGAGCGCCTCTTGCTATGTGTGGACCAGTCCAGCCTTTAGCGTGACGAGCGAGTCGCAGTTCACGCTGACTGCCTCGGTCCCTTCAGTGGAAGTTCCATACCCAGTCGGCAATGGGCAAAGTCCCAGCGTCACGCTGCTGATCACGTCATCAGTCAATGTGACTGGCTCCACACCACCTTACCAGGTTGCGACGCTGACTTTTGTCCCAGACATCACGCCGCCGACCTCGACGCTCCAAGCGCCTGTTATCTCCAACGGCCATGTACCGATTCCAGTAGACTGGTCAGCGGGCGATGCCGGCAGCGGCGCACTCTCGCTGACCTTGTTCTACCAGCAATTGCCGATGCCAGGATGGAATGTATACACCACCACGCCCGTGGCTGGTGTGCTGACCGGCACGCTCGCGTTTACGCCGCCGACGGTGTGGGTGACCGGGCCGATCACGTACGAGTTGACCAGCCAGGCCGTTGATTTCGTGGGCAACCAGGAACCTCGCACATCAAAGGGAGTAACAGTCCAAGTCTCACCTTTTGTTATATACTTGCCGGTCATCATGCGCGACTATAGGCAGTTGACTAACGGCGATTTTGAGCAAGATTGGACCGGATGGACGCACGGTCAGGGACCGTTCCTGGGACATGGCAGCGGATTGCCACAAAGCATCGTCTCATTTGATGGCAGTCATCGGGCATTGCTGGGCGATCCAGTTTACGACACCTACCTCTATAAAGGCTACAACTTTCCCATTCCTGTCGGCTATGCTTATATGGAGCAGCAGTTTACGGTTCCATCGGGCACGCCGATTCTCTCGATCATGTATCGCGTCCATTCGCTCGATACATCCTTTGGCCTTTCAGAGACGCTCTACTTCTTCGACACCTTCGAAGTTTCCATCAATACACCGTCCGATCAAATCACCGATACCGAACGCAATGGAAGTTATGGCTGTCGAGGCGTGGCACTCAATCCAGATAATTTGACCCGCACGCCATCATCTAATGGGTTGATCGTCTGCGGTGGAGCGCCTGCAGCCAGTTCCGGCGGAGCTCTCTGGGATTCGGGTTGGAGGACTGTCCGATTGGATCTGACTGCGTTCGCGGGAAGTAGTATCACGCTTTACTTTGCCAATTGGAACCGGGAATATGGCCCTCCCTATTGGGACGACAAGGGTTTTTTCAACACCTACTCTTACGTGGACAATGTGCAGTTCGTAACGGGGCCATAAAACCGGGGAACACATCCCCAACGCAAAACGAGCCATCCTGTGCAGGATGGCTCGCTCATTTTAGGCTTCGACTCAGATCACTGGCTCGGAAGCACCGACGCCGTCGTATCCGCTCTGACCGTCGAATCAATGCGCTTGATCAGCCCCGACAGCACATCCTTTGGGCCGACTTCGACAAAGCGTGTGACGCCCTTGCCGATCATGTACTGAATGGATTCCGCCCAACGCACCGGCGAAGTCAACTGCGCGACAAGCAGGTCAATTACGCCGCCATGCGCGGCAGGCCGTGCGGTGGCATTCGCGACGACGGGTATGCGCGGCTCGACCCACTGCGCCGATTCGAGCGCAGCACGAAATTCTTGCGCGGCCCCCGACATCAGCGGCGAGTGCGCCGCAATGCTCACAGCCAATGGGATGCAGCGCCTGGCTCCGCGCGCCTTGGCCAGCTCCATCGCCTTCTCAAGCGCGACCTTATCGCCCGAAATCACAATCTGGCCGGGGCAGTTGTCGTTGGCGATCTGCACTGGCCGGTCAGTGGCATCAGCCGCTTCCATACAGACGGCCTCGAGCGCCGCATGGTCGAGGTTCAGCACGGCCGCCATCCCGCCCGGATTCTGCGCGCCCGCTTGCTTCATCAACCGTCCGCGCTCGCGCACGAGCCTGAGCGCATCGGGAAATGAAAGCGCCCTGGCGCACACCAACGCCGAAAACTCACCCAGGCTGTGCCCGGCCACCAGCGTAACCTGCTCCAACACGTTCGTGCGCTGCTCGAGCACACGCAGAGTGGCAACACTGTGAACCACGATGGCCGGTTGAGTGTTGAGGGTGTCATTCAATTCGGTGTCTGGCCCATCCAGGCAAAGCCGGGCAAGCGGAAAGCCCAGCACCTCATCGGCCTGGGCAAAAACTGCCTGAGCTTCGGGAAACGTCGCAAGCTCCCGACCCATCCCCACGAACTGGGAACCCTGGCCGGGGAAGACAAAGGCGACTGCCTCGTGGCTCATAGAATGACTCCAGGACCCTTCGGGTCTGAGTGATTATTCCTTCTTGCGCTTGGTCTTTTCCTTGACCTCGATCACTTCGACGCCGTTGTACGAACCGCAGTTTGGGCAAACGTGGTGCGGCATGTGCGGCTCTCTGCACTGCGGGCAGATCACAAGTTGCCGAGGCTTGAGCGCCAGGTGGCTGCGCCGGCGGTCACGGCGACCTTGTTGGATTTTTCTCTTGGGAAGAGCACTCACTGGATAGACTCCTTTCAAAACAACCGCTTCGCGTCTTTCTGCAAAGCGGCAGTATTTCCACACAGAATTGACGCGCGACCCAAGTCGCGCGCGGGGCAGATTATAACAGAACCGCCACGAGTGTCAAGGCAGAAGCAACTGGCAAGAACGAATTAACCGGTGATCGCTTTCAGCCTACACGTCCGGGCTTGTTTCCACCGGCAGTTCTTCTTCGACCGGGGCGGCCTGGCTTTGCTGAACGCGCAAGATGCCATTGCGCACTTCGCTCAACGCGCGCTCCAGGTCCGTGGACAAGTTGTTCAACACTTGGACCACGTACTCGTCGGCGTCGGCGCGCAGGGACTCGGCATCGCGCCGCGCGCGTTCGACGATGGTCGCCGCACGCTCTTCGGCAGCTCTGGCTAATTCATGCTCGGTCACCAGCGTTGCCGCTTCCTCGCGCTTGAGGTCAACCATCCGCGCGGCTTCTTCGTGCGCCTGGGCGATGATGCGATCGCGCTCCTGATTGGTGCGCTTGGCCTTTTTGACCTCTTCGGGAATCGAGATGCGCATCTGGTCAATCAGGTCCCAGATCTTTTGCTCATCCACCATGACCTTGTTGCTGAGAGGCAAACGCCGCCCCTCATTCACAAGTTGCTCCAGGCGATCTACGAGATGCAAGATGTCCATGCCTGTTCCTCCCGTGTGCGCTAGAGCTGGCGTGCGCTCAAGCGCTCACCAGATACTCGGCCACTGTCCGCAATTGCCGAACCGCCAGACTGTCCGGCTGGATCGTCGCCAGCGGCACTCTACGTTCGCCGGCCTGGAACGCCAGCTCGGGTGCCGGGGTGACGATGGCGATAAGATTGTGCTGCAACAGCTCGCTGATGTTATCCTTGGTATAGGTGGCGCCAGAGGGCGCTTTGTTGACCATGACCAGACCGATGTTGTGGCTAGGGATTTCGAGCAGCCGAGACATTTCGCTCAACAGCTCTTGCGCCAGGTCTTGCGCCATGCGCTGTGGCTCAATCGCGACCACAATCTGTTGGCACACAGATAGCAAATACTTGTTGGCGTC
>Ga0315268_10004259_pt1 | contig 15534 bp, 24 predicted proteins | sample C1_top_MG_FD_204535 | JGI IMG/M metagenome (GOLD analysis project Ga0315268, IMG submission 204535) | Sediment microbial communities from Yellowstone Lake, YNP, Wyoming, USA - C1_top | ecosystem: Environmental > Aquatic > Freshwater > Lake > Sediment | place: USA: Wyoming | collected 2017-08-01
CACGATGAAGCAGATCAGCGTGAACAACGCGCATCCGCCAAGGTTGCCGAACGTGGCGTAGGCCAGTCCAAAGCACACAAGATTCGAGAAGGTTTCCCAGGAGACGGCCTTGGCGATGGACCGCTTTGGGGTGCTCGGGTCCGGTCTCATTTCTTCCCTCTCGGCCGGCGTTTCGGGTTCACGGTGTTGGGGTCGCAATGCTCGCCCATCCAGTCGAAGAAGTACCAACGGTTGAGCCGGTCGATTACCGGATCGTGGGCGATGTGCCGCAGATACTTCTTGATTTCCTCCCACGTCGAGAAGATCATCTCGAAGGGGATTGTGCCCAACAGCCAGTCGGGCGTGTGCTCAATGCCCTGCTCGATACGCACGAGGATGGGCTTCTTCATCCGGTTGGCCCAATACAGTTCCTCATACGTGCCACAAGCGTGAACCTCCAAGTCCAGGTTGACGACGAGGAAGTCGCAAATATCGACCATGCGAAGATCGACGGGGCGAATCTGCTTCATGTGCGTGCGGACGAACTCGAAGTCGCCGGCCTGCTTTGCCTTTCGGCGCAGGGCACGGTTCTCCAGGTCTTCCACGCCGATGTTGATGGGCTTGCGGGTCGGGTCCAGCCAGAGCACCTTCAGGTTGCGGAGGCTGTTGCGCAAGTCTTGACGCCAGCCCACGCCGCCGTCCGTCACGCGATCCATCGCGCCGCACAGGTAGCCTCGGTTCAGCGCGAGGCGGTTCATCTCTCGTCTACTCATGGAAGCAACTCCTCGAAGGCGGACGCACCGAGACGGGTGCAACCCAAGTCCAGATAGCGGGTGGCGTCGGCATAGGTCTTAATGCCACCGCTGGCCTTCACTTGGGCCTTGCCCTCCACGGCCTCCACCATGACCGTCACGGCCTCCATGCTCGCCCCACTGGGACCGAAGCCCGTGGAAGTTTTTACGAAGTCCACGCCGCAATCGACGCACAGCTTGCAGGCGTCCCGAATCTGGTCCGGCTGGTAGTAGCAGGTTTCCAGGATGGCCTTGACCGGGATGCCCATTGGCTTGCAGAGGTGGACCAGCAGGGTCAACTCCTCATGCGCAGTCTTCCGCGTGCCGGCCAGAAAATGGCCGTAGTTGATTACCATGTCCAGTTCTCGCGCCCCGTGGCCGATAGCCAGCGTGGCCTCCAAGAGTTTCACGGCCGGCAGAGCGTTGCCATGCGGGAAGCCGACTACGGCACAAACGCGCTCGGTCTGCGTTTTGGCCAGCCGTACATTGCATGGGGCCACGCAGATGGTGTGGATGTCCTGTCTCTGGACCTCGCGGGCGACCCGCACGATGTCGCGCGGCTCGGCAGTCGGCTTCAGCACGGCTAGGTCCAAGGCGTCGGCGATCTGCTCGCGGGTGTAGCTCACAATGCGGTCTCCGGGAGAAAGTAATGCGGGCAGACGCCTTTGACGTTGAAAACCAGGATTTCGGCGTGGAACTCGACGCCGGGGAACGTGTCCAGCGGCAGGGCGATGATCGAACTCAGCTTCGCCTGGGTGTCCCGCAGCCACCGCCAGCGGGTGCTCTTGCGCCGCTGGTTCAATCGGAAACCCATCGGCGTGAAGAGCACGACCGGGGTGATGTCGCCGAACAGCCTGAATGTGTGGGCCAGGAAGACCTCGGGGTAGAGCCGCTTGCCCGCGCAGCCGTTAAACGGCGGGTTGCACAGGACTAGATCAGGCCGATCCAGGCGTTCTGTCTCTTCGTATCGAACGAGATGGAACGAATGGCAGCGGGGCTGACGGTTTACGGTGTCCACGCCAATGATGCGGCAGCCGGCCTCATACCACGGGTCGGTCAGCCGGCCGGTCCCGATGGCCGGGTCCAAGATCGTGTTCGCCAACGTGCGGCCGAGGATGTCAAACAGGAAACGGGCCACGCCGGGCGGCGTATAAATGTCGCTCCGCTTGGGGCGGATGTGATAGTCGTTGCGTTTGACGGTCAACGGGCTAGGCATATCGAACCTTCCACTTCGTCGCCGAAGGCATCCCAGCCGGGCCGGCACGTGCGGGCGAACATCTCCAGGTAGGGACCGGGTGAGGCGGCTTCGACCAACCGGTAGAACTCGTCGGGCTTGGCGCTGTGGCGGCCCCGCGGCCAGTTGAACCACGTCCCGCCAGTCGAACCGAACGGGTTGCCGTGGCGCGGCCCCTTGCGGCAGACCAGGACATGCTCCGTGTTGCACTGGAAGCGGCCGACGCCTCGGCCTGGCTTGCACCAGGTAATCACGTTCCACGGCTCGAAGCCCCATTCCCGCGCCACCGTGTAACCCCAGTCGATGTGCTGGTTGAGCACCCAGAGCCACAGGTGGGCTTGCTTCGCCGCCGGCACCTTCAGGCCGCAGATCGCATAGACGCTCATGGTCTGGTAGTGCTTCTGGGGCCGGGCCTTGTCGGTGAACCGGGTCTTCCAGGTGGCACCCAGGGCGGGCGTCCAGGGTGGATCGGCAATGATGGTGCGGTAGGCGGTCATTTCTCGCTCGGGCGACGTAGGCGTCCGACAGCATCACTCAGTTCGTGGAGTCTCTTTTCGCGGGCGTTGATATGGTCGTGGCCGAAGAAGGGCCAATAGTCGTGCAGGGCCTCGTGTGCCAGCACGATGGCCGACTCTTCGGGCGAGAACTCGATCAAGAGGCAGGTGTCGAGCGTGACGCCTGGACACCAGGGACAGTTGCAGCCGATAGCCTTGCCGCCGGGGACAATCACCGGGCCAGTGAGCGGCAAGAACATCACGTTCCATGCGCCGACCTTGTGATAGCGGCGGATGGTATAGTCGAGGATGTCGTTCAGGTCCGAGTCGTCGCAGCAGGCCCGCATCATCCGCAGATGGACGATGCACCGGTCGAGATACTGCTGTTCCGCTATGTGGTCGCCGGTTAGGCTGTAATAGACGCCGCCGACAAAAGGAACGCCAAGTTGCACGATGAGCGCGTAGGCCGCAACCCGCAGCACCAGCCACGCCAATCGTCGGCCTTTGAATCCCGCGTCCAGCCGATCGGCGCGGGGATGCGGCTTGAAGGCTTCGCGTTCGATCTTGATGCTGACGTGCGACATGGGCGCGTAGTGCGAGACAGTTGACGGTTGATAACGGGATGAGGAGTTGGGCTACGCTTTCACGGAGCCCTTCGCTTCGGCCCAGGCCGCCAGCTTGGCAGCGCGGAACACGTCCTGGGGCGGGGCGGCGGTTGGCTCAGTCCAGGAATCTCAGATTCTCCCCATCGCCTTGGCGACGATCGCCCCGCTGAAACAGACGCCGACGACGGTCACAATGGCCACCAGCGGCGGGCAGGTCATGGTGACGACAATGACGCCGGCCAGCAGCGAAATCACGAGGGTCACGAGTGGGTTCACGGGATTCTCCTTCGGAGTCGGGATGCAGCGACTATTCGCCGCGCAGTCGCTTCATCGTTTGCAGGTAGTGGGTCTCGCAGTTGCGGCAGTCACGGCAGTAGGCCGAGTTGATGCTGCTGCACATGCTCACCAACCGGTTCTGGGCGTAGCGGGACATGACCCAGCGCACGAACTCTTTGGTCGGGCACCAGTAGGAATTGATGTGCCGCACGCGCCACTCGTAGCACGGACCCTTGAAGGTCAGGTCCGCCGGCACCTGCGGCTCGTGGTCGTAGTAGGCCATGAAGGTAATCACCACCGGCACCTGGGCGGTCGTCCATGCGGCCACAGCCTTGTCCACCACAGCCAGGTTCGTGGCCGAGGTGCGAAGCCGCACGAACATCAGATTGGCGGCCGGCGAATACCAGGTGTCGCCATGCCAGACCGGCCAGGCATAGCGGGATTCGTCTTCTTCCTTGGGATTGGCCGTGAGCACCACCGGACCAGGGAAATCGAAGCGGGGAATCGACGTGTTGAAGAAATACCGCTGATATTGCTTCGCGGTGTCGATCACCAGCTCACGCTGGTTGTTGCTGTCGTTGCCGCAGTTCATTCGCACAATGCCGTCGCCGACCTCTTCGGGCGCGGGCACCAGAGGCAACTGGTCCAGGGGTACGTAGTACGCCCCCGGCCGGTTGAAGAAGCACTGGTTGCAGCCGATGGGGCACGGGCCGGCTTGCGGAATGCAATCGAAGTAGCTGGTGCCCTCTTGCTTCGGGTTGCGCTTGGTTGCGGCGATTCTCGCCGACTTGCTTTTCGGGCCGGGGTTGATCGCGGTGATCTCGTAGCAGGAGTCAGAGCGGTTGACGACCTTGTAGCCGAACTTGCCTTCGAGTCGAAGTTGTCGAAGGATGCGATCTGGGGAGGCTGGGGCAATTTGTGTCCGGGCGGCGATGTAGTCGTGCAAGTCGTGAATGAAGAATCGCGGCTGCCCAGTCTGCCAGCGATCCAACACGAACTTCTCCACCAGTTCGCCGATGTTGGCTTGAACACGTAACAATTCTTCGGTTTGACTCACGGTGCGAACCTCATTGGTCGGGGCAACGGCTCAGAAGTTGGTGAACAGGACTTCGGTTTTCTTCTTGCCCCGGTAGTTGTGCCGTCCCGTGCCAGCCCGGCTGGCGGTCACGCGGTCGATACGGTTCCAGTGCGGGTAGAACTCGGTGGCATCCGGGTACTCCGAGACAACCACTTTGGCACTGGCCGAGTTCAGCAACTCGACCATCGCCGGGTAGTCGATGCGATAGCGGTACTCGTCTTCGTGGCCGTAGTAGGGCGGATCGACGTAGATCAGCGATTCGGGATCGCGGTAGACTCGCTGGATTGCGACCAGAGCGTCTTCATGCAATAGCTCGACTCCACGCATTCGATTGGCGGCGGGCAGCACCCGCTGGAACCAATCGGCCCAAACCTCGGGCTTCGGCTTGTGCGAGGCCGGGCATTTGTCGAGCGACCATGTAGAGGAATTGCCGTTGCCGCAGTAGAACTGCGCGCCCTGTGCCATCAGCAGCACAGTCTCTTCAAGGTCGCCGGGCGGCGGCAACTCGCGCCAGTTGGCAGCCGTGTAGGGCGTGGCCCACAGCAGGGCGGCCAGTCGCTCTGGCTGCGACTTGATGGCCCGCCACATGCCCATGACCACTTCGTCCAGATCGTTGATGATCTCGACGAACGAGCGGGGCTTGGCCAGCAGCACGGCGGCCGACGCGCAGCACGGCTCCATGTAGACCCGGTGCTGCGGGAAGTGGGAAACAACCCACTTGGCGATGGACGCCTTGCCGCCGTACTGGCGATAGGTGATTTTCGTTGCGGTCACTCGGCATCCCTCCGTCGCCAGTACCTCGCCTCCTTGGGGATGCCGTCATCGGTCAACTCGCGGTACTTGAACGTCACCGTCTGGCCCAGGCGGAACAGCTTGCCTTCCACCCAGTAAGGAGCGTCGATGCCGGGGTTGCTGGTGGCCCATTGGCGGGCCAACTGGTCGGCAAACTCCCGCTCGGCATCGGTCAGACCGGCGAGTTCCAGCCGCTTGCCCTGGTAGTCCACGATCAGGGCACCGATCTTGCCCAAGAGGCGGCTGCCCTTGTTGGTCTCCCGGCCGCTGGTGAAGCCGACCACGCGGGCCTCGGCGTCCTGGAAGGGCTTGTACTTGAGGATCGACCTGTGGCGTCGGGGCGTCCAAATCGCTTCGGGATTGCGAATGACCACGCCTTCGCCGCCCTGGTCCAAGACCCGTTGCAGGTACTCTTCCACCTGGCCGCCGGCTTCGCCCGGAATGTCGATCAGCTTCGTCTGCGGGTGCAGGTAGCAGACCGAGGCAGGTGTGTTCTCCAGAGCGGTGTTGAGGACCGCCAGTTCCTTGCCGAAAGGCTGGCAGGGTTGCAGGAACTTGAAGTCGTCACCAAGACATCGCTTCGGGATCGGGACGCCCTCAACGCGATCGCTTCGGGCATTGAGCCGCTGCCTGATCCACGCCTCGATCGTGAGGTAATCGACGTGGCAGACCATGTTGGCGTTCTTGATTTCGCCAGTGCCGAAGATCGACCCCAGCGGCGGGCTGGAGTAGACCGCGAAGACGATCTTGTCGAATCGCTCGTCGGGCGTGTCGCCGCCGCAGATGCTTCGGCACAACTGGAACTTGCCACGCCCTGCCCACAGTTCGCCGTCCAAGGGGCAGCAGGGAAGCTGATTGAGCCACCAGTCCGGGGCCATGATCGGGTTGCCGTAGCGGGACCAGAGGCCCGTCGCCACGGGCTTGATCTTCGCTTTCTTCCCGCCGGTCTTTGGGTCGATGATCGACGCCCAGGGCACTTGTTCGGTGGGAAGGCCGCGGGTAATGCCGCCGTCCCAGAAGCAGCGGGTGCCGTCCAGCTTTTCCGACACGAACCAGCCCGCGACGTTGTGCTTGTGGGGCTCGTAGTGGTCGGCCAGTTGCAGAAACTCGCGCTTTGCCATTGGTTACACCCGCGCTGGAAGCAAGGTTCGGAGCAGCACTTCCATGTCAGACGCCCGCCTGGTCTGGATGCGGCGCTCGATCTGGACCGGCCGGCTGTAGACTGTCAGGCCGGGCCAGAAGGCGGCCCGTTCCAGCCAATCGGCCGGGATGAATTCGACAGTGTGCATCGGTCACCTCTTTCTCAAAAGGTCTGTATCCTCATCAGATAGACTGCCGAACCGGCTCAGATTTGGAGTAGGATTTCCAGTTTTTCCTCGATGTAGCTGCGCGGCTCCCGGTCCCAGGCCGCGTTCCACGGTCGGGGGACGAGGATGGCATGGCCGCCGTGGGCCTCGAAGCGTTCGGTGTTCTCCCCGTAATCGTCGATCAGGAGAGAGTCAGGGCGGGCGAAGAGGTGCTTGCGGGGCGTGATGGCGTATTGACGGTGCATCCACTCGGGAAAGTGGTCGTGAATCCATTCCAGCTTGCCGGCCAGGCAGTCAGGGTCTTTCGTGGGCGAGGTGGCGATGCAAACGTTCTCGCGGCCAACTGCCGCTGCCGCAGTGTCCAATAGCCAGGGGAAGATGTCCGACTCGGGCACCTTCACCCAGACCGAGCGGGGTATTGACGCCCAGAGCATGGCCGGCGTAAATCGCACCGTGCCCAGCATGTCGTTGGCAACGTCGGAGATGTTGAATCCATGTTCGCGGGGATAGCTGGCATAATCGCTCGGGCCGATGGGGCATCCCACCGCGTTGAGCACGAAAGGTGCCAGCGTGTTGCACACGTCGTCCAGGTCCAGGTAGATGCGCCGAATCATTCGTTGAGGAGGGCAGCGAGTTTGCCTTGGACTCGGGCGTCCAATTCCTTTGCCATGACGTAGGTGGAGGTGAGCGGCATGTCGATGGCTTTGCCGACTTCCGCATAAGTGTGACCGGCCTCTCGCATGGCAACGAAGGTTCGCTCTTCGTCGCACGTGCAACAGGCGTCGATCAGGTCACGCATCTCCAGTTCCTTCTCATAGGAGGGAACCGCGAAGCGTTCGGGAATGACGTTGCAGACTGTCGGGGAACTCAGTTCATTCCCCTGGGCGCGCGCCCGATATTTCGATCTTGCCGGCAGTCGTATGGTGGTCTCCGACTCGACCAACTCGCCCAATTCCCGGTTGATCCACATGCCAATGAAGTCAAGTGGGGCGGAGGGGGCAGTGCTGCGCGGGCCTTCACCCGCCGCCATCTTGTTGACGGCCTTAACCAGCCCGGTAAAGGCCGCACTGGCGAGATCGTCGCGAAGGTGAGTGATTCCGGGAAAACAGCGGACAAAGCTCTCGACCTTGGCGACGGCCAGCGGCATGTTGCCGACGATCATTTCTTCACGGGCAGCCGCATCACCCGCCGTCACTCGTCGAAAGAGGGCTAGATTCTTCTCGACATCCAGCGTTTCGCCATTGGTTGCATGGTGAAGATCAACGACGAGGGCCGCATTGTATTGGTTACTCACAGGTGCGTTCTCCAAGGAAGTCGATCCGCCAGGCGCAGCGGGTGTAGAACTGGTGGGCTTCGCAAGCGAGACGGGAGTAGTCGTAGACCGACCCCTTCGGGTCGTAGATGCGGCCGTGGTCGTAGGCGACCACGTGGCCGTAGCGTGCGCCGGTGCCGTCAATCACGCCGCGACTGGTCTGGACCGTCTCGGCGAACCGCCGCCAGTTGTTGTCCGGGTAGAGCACCGTCTTTCGGAACGGCCCGACTTCCGTGGGTTGCAGGACGGGGAACAGTTCCACCGGCGTGACGGCGCAGTCACGAGCCAGGGCGACTTGAATTAGCTCTTGGACGTGAAAGCACCGCCGGCACAGGGGCTCGGGAAGACTCGGGAAGACAAGCTCGCTGCCGTCGTGGCCGATGGCCGCGAGCAGGTCAGCGACGGGCATGTCCAAGGCCATTGCGAAGGCCGTAGGCATACACATCCACGGTTCGGGGCGTTGTTGCAGTTCCATAGGCGCAGGGTCTCTCCGCAGTTGGCGGTGTTAGCGGGTTGAAGAGAGATGGCGAGCTACCAGCCTTCGCGGTCTAGCTCGTCCAACAGGGCGTCCACGTCAGGAATCTGACCCCAGGACGCCTTCCAGTAGCTTTGCCAGTTCGGCTTCTGGAAGAGCCGGTCATAGTTCTCTTGGTTGGCCCCGGTGAGAATCCAGATGCCGATTCCGAACCGGTCCCAAACGGGCCACTTCTGCTTCTGGGCCTTCGTGAAGCTGTAGTTCTTTCCCGGCCGCTTCACGTCAATCCAGCGCTGGCCCCATTTGGGATGGGCGATGAACAGATCGGGGATTCCAAGCTGAAAGGCATTGCCGATCATCCGCTCGACGTGCCAGCCTCGGGCCTTGAGGAAGGCAATCAGGTCTTGCTGGATGTACCACTCCTGGCCGTGTTTCGGCCGCCGGATGCTGCCCATTACTTCATCATCTCCGGCGCGCGAATCTTGACCTGCGTGGCCCCCGATTTCTTCTCCGCCCAGTTGTTCATCCCTTCGCACCAGTCCATGCCGATCAGCGGCACCTTGGGGCGGAAGTGTTCCACGGACTCCGTGACGACCCGCGTGACACTCGGAACCGTGTCGGGGCGGGTGACGCACATGATCTCGTCATGGATGTTCATGGGGGCGACGTGCCAAGCATCTATTCCCGCCGGCTGCAAGTCCCAAATCTTCCGCTGGACGTGCTTCGTGATTTCGGCACCGGGCGATTGGATTTCATGGTTTGCCGCCGCCCGCATGTTGGCCGCTTGCATCGAGAACGCCGCCCCATAGAGGGCCGACGCAACGGCACCCCCGGCGGTCTGCACGCGGTCACGGCGGACGACCTTGACTTTGCAGTCCTTCCAATGCTTGGGCGGGTTGCGAGCCAGATCGAACAGGGCGTGGGCAATGCGATTCTCCAAAGTGAAGTAGCGACGGAAGCCCAGCATCGTCTCGGCGAAGTCGGCCGGCTCCTTCCAAGCGACCTTCGTGCCGATGCCGCCCGGTTGGGTCATGGAGCAGAACGAATCGGCCACCCGCTTCCGCCACTTCTTGACGCCCACGAACCGGCTGCCGAAGTTGTCGATTGCTGCCTTGGCCACGTCCTCCCTGATGCCCAGCCGATGCACCAGGGTGCTATGGTCTCCGCCGTAAAGCATCGTGCCGAAGAACCCTTGCTTGCCCTTCGTGTACATATCGAAGGTCTTGTTGCCGTCGCTGGCCTTGACCTCTTCGTAGGTCGTGCCGGGAAAGATCGCCATGCCGAACAGGGCGTGAATCTTCCGGCCGGCGACCAACTCAGCGCGCAGGGCCTCGTCATCGCACACGGCATCGGCGATTGTCACCTCGAAGGCCGCGAAGTCGCCGCCGCAGAGCAGGTAGTCGCCCCACTTCAGCGGAAACATCTGCCGGACTTCGATGGTGTGCTTGATTCCTTGGGGATTCAGCCCATCGGCCCCCGCCATGCGGGACGAGAGGGCACCGATCACGATGAAGCTGGCGTGAAACCTGCCGGCCAGGATCAGTTTGTCGTACAGTTCGATTTCCTTGGCGGCGAACTTGACGTTGAGAATCTCCCTCGCCCGAACGGCCGCCGGATGCAGGCCGGGCTTGAGGAAGGCCGTGCCGCCGCAGCGCGGGCAGGCCGGATCGCCTTCGCACCTGCCGCACGGCTCCGGCTCGCCGACGTAGCCCACGCCGTTGCACTGCGGACAGATGTCTTTCTCGGTTCCCACTTGGCCCTTCGCCTTGCAGGACGGGCACATCTGGCCGATCCGCCAGCCGTCGATGGCTTCGAGGTTGCTCTTCTTCGTGGATGCTTCCAGGAAGACGCCCTCGGTCTCGTCCATCGAAGCGGTGATATACTTGCGAACCTCGCCTGGTTTGTTGATGTTCACGGGGCTGGCGGCAACCACGGCCTGGGCCGTGGCCCGCAATTGCTTCATCCCTTCCACGTTGATCGTGAAGCCGTGCCAGCGGACGGCGGCCACCATGCAGGTCAGGATGGAGTCGTTGTCCCCCGGCTCGGGGTAGCCGAAGTGCTGGTCCAGCGCCCGCGTATAAACGATGTCGTCGTTGGCGTAGTCGCGGGCGTCGGCGCGGGTCGCCCAGTGGTCGATGAACTTGCGAATCACGCCGGGCCAGGCGTACTTCGTGACCTTCTTGCCGCCATCTTCATCGGCTTCAATGGCCCAACCCTTCTCGGGACTCGACACGGCCAAGGCCGTGGGCGCGTAGCCCAATTCGTAGGGTCGCCACGCGGGCGAGGGCTCCACGTCTTTGTAGTGATACTTGGTCTTGAGCTTCAGGGCGTGCTCGGCAAGAAACTTCAACCCGCCGGCAGGATTGAACTTCAAGACGACATCCTTGAACTCAGTGTCCAAGTCGCCGAACGAATCGTGACGGTCGAAGACCTGCCACTTGGGCGCTTCCGGGTCAGCCAACTTGGCAAAGTAGATATTGTCAAACTGGACCCGTCCCTCTAGCTCGCGGGCCAGGGCATAGGCGAGTGCTGTGGGAACCCGCTTGATGCGAACATCCTCGCGGGCCATCAACGATTGGTAGGGGCCTTTGCGGCTGTGGAGCATCAGGTCCAGGGCCGCTGCCGGCTTGACGCAGGGGCCGTCCTGCCCCTGCGGCTCCAGCATGGCGATCTCGTCGATGTGCTCTTCGGGAATCCAGTCCACGTCACAGAGACGGAAGATGGTGTAAATCTTGACGATGTGGAACCAGTCGAAGGACAGATTGAAGCCCACGACCGTGTGTTGGCATATCCATTCGATCAGTGCCAGCGTTTCACGGATGGGCCGCCGCCACACCTCGTACAGGACAATGGGGCCGTCTCCCACGGCGTATTGCAGTAGCACCATCATGCTGTGCAGCCCGCAGGTCTCCGTGTCCAAATAGAGCTTCGGAGGATGGTTGCTCATGCCGCAGGCTCGGAAGGGAGGAAGGGGCTGGAGCCGAAGGCGTCCGGGTACTCGCCCATGTCATAGAGCGTCTGGACGGCAATCGTCGCCGCCTCGGCCGCCCGCGCGCCCTGGTCGAGGGCCGCCGTCACCTGCTGATCTGTGCGGGCATCGTCGTACTCCAACTCGCAGTCATAGGCGGTCTCCACGGCGATGGCGTAGGTCTTCCAGACCTCCCTGGCCTGCCGCAGGGCCTTGCACTCTCTGCGAAGGCGGCCGAAATGAAATCCGGCACATCCCAAGACCAGCAGCAACAGAATGGCATTTAGGGCAGAATTCATGGACCACCTCACGGGGACTCGAATACGTTGTAGGACCAGCGGCTCCCATCCTCGCGCCGGCCGCTGATGCTGGCGGCGAGGATGGGCTGTGTCAGAAACTCGCCGTTGCGGAAGCGCAGCGCCATCGCCCAACCCTGTTGAATCACGTTCAAGCGGACGCCGGGGTGACTCCATCGCACGCTGCCTATGAATTGGCCGTAAGCCGGCTCACGGAGGGCGGGGTTATTGGAGTTGACTTCCGCGATCCCGTGCTCGGGATAACGCATGGTCAACTCGTACAAGTCGGACTCGCCTTCCAACATCAGCACAGTGTCCGGCTTGAGCAGCTTCAAGTTGATGCCCGGCTCGGCCGAAAGCGCAGTTGTCTCATTCATCGCAGCCCTCTCCACTTCCACTGGATAGACTGCCGTTCGACGATGCTTTTGGAGTTGCGGCGGCAATTTCTGCCAGGAGTTCCTCGTCAGGGACGTAGCCGGCGCACCAGGCGGCCACGCGCGGCGGCAGGCCGTCGATCCCGGCGACTAGCATCGTCTCCACCATGCGGTTGATTTCCTCCCGAGGGCGAACACCGCGACGACGTTTACACGCCCTGTCCAGGCCGGGCAGAAACTTGCCCTTGCCCCGCTCCCGCGCCTCGACGATCTTCCTGGCGGCGACGATCTGGTCTTCGGGCGACTCCATGCCCGCCAGCGTTTCCAGGTTTGCCTGCGAGAGCAGGCCGGCGGCGGCCTTTTGCTGGATCGCCTCGGGCATCCGCAGCAACCGCAGCCGGATGTGGACCCATTTGGTCGGTTGCTTCAATGCCTGGGCGGCCTGCCGCAAGCTGACGCCACGGGGATAAAGGTTCTGGATCGCGCGGGCCTCTTCCAGGACGTTCAGGCTCTTGCGTTGCAGGTTCTCCACGAAGTTCAACATGCGGGCTTCATGGTCGCTCAAGCCTTCGCAGACGTAGGCCGGTATCTCGGTCCATTTCAGGAAGGTGGTCACGGCCCGGAAGCGACGGTGCCCGACGATCAAGCGGTATTGGAAGTCTCCTGCCGTCCACGGCTGCACGGCGACCGGGCAGATCAGCCGTCCCGCCTGGGCGATGCTGTCGGCCAGTTCCTTGACGGATTGCAGCGTGAACTCACCCCGGCAGTTGAAGTCGGCATCGTAGTAGATGGCGGCAACCGGGATGGGATAAGCCTGGTACTCTTCCAGCGGCTTCAGTGGCTTCATCGCAAAAGGTGCTCGAACGGAACCGTCCCTCTGCCGGGGAGCCACTCCCACAGGCCGGTCGTGCCATCGTCTTCGATGCAAACGAAGGTGTCGTTCGTCCTGGCCCAGGAACCCGTGTTGAAGTGGTAATCGCCGATCTGCCCCGGTTCGTGCGTGTGACCATAGACCACGGCCTCGGCCTCCCGCTCTGTGCGGTACTTTTCCACGCCGTTGAGCATTTCATCCAGGCGGCCTTGCTGAAGCGTCAACTTCCGCCAGAGGGTGAGGGCGCTTTCCAGGGTGCCGACGAACTGGTCCTCCACGGCATGGTGGCGGCCATCAAACGGCCCCCGGTTGCGGTCTTCCAACATCCCGGAGATGATCGCGGTGATCTCTCCGGTGCCGGGATTCAGGTCGCGGCAGTAGGGATCGGATTCGTGGCCGTGAAGGAAGGCAAACCGCCTGCCGCCGATGGTCTCCTCGAAGGCCCGACAGGACCGCCGAAAGAGCGGATGGTCCGGCATCAGTTTGGAACCGATCAAAGGGACGAGGGCATTGTCGTGATTGCCCACCACCCACCTCGCCCCGATCGCATCGAGGCGGTCGATCAGCGGCAAGTACGTCGTAACGGCGTTGCCCAGATTCGCCTGCCACCAGTCGAACAGATCGCCGAGGATGTAGAGGCGTCCGTCGCGGTCCTCCACGAAGTCCAGGAACTCGTGGAAACGGGCCTCACGGCCTTCGACGGCGAAGTTATCGCGGTAGCCCCGGTCACAGAGGTGCAAGTCACTCACGCAGAAGATGGGCATGGGCTGTCTCCCGTGGTCATGGTCGCTCGATCTCCAACTTGCTGAAGGCAATGGCCCGCATGTCGGCCAGGTGTCGTTGGATGGCCTCCGCTTGCCCCACGCTGCTCTTGCCCTGCGTGGGCCGCAGTCCGCAGTTCCAAAGCATGTCCATTAGCTCCTGGGCCTCGTCCTGATAGAGGCGGAAGGTCGGGTTCACCGGCGCGCCCAGCAGATGCTCCACGAATTCCAGGGGCTTGCACACCGTTCGCGGCTGCCCGTTCTCATGGAGCACAAGCATGAACTCCACCTGCTCGCTCCACGGGTCTTGGCGTGCAATCGCGCGGATGAACTTGTAATAGTCAGGCAGTTCACGCATACTTCCCTCCCGTGTAGTGATGCCACACGTGGCTGAACGTCTCGGTCACATCCCACACGGAGTACACCAGGGTCTTCGGCACTCCGAAGGCGAAGAGCAGGCGATAGGTCGCTGCCGGCACGCTGATGTGCGGATGGTCCGCTGTCAGGACTCGTTCCTGCCCGTCAATGGGGCCGCCGATGAACAGTGCCCGGTAGCTCATGCCGTCACCCCGCATCGCAAAGCAGCCCACAGAGAGCAGAACGCATACGCTGCCTGAAGCGGGACCACTCCGTTGCCGAGAAGCCTGATCCAATGGGCACGATCTCGGGCCAGCCCATCAGCCAGGAGACGAACCTTGGACTGAGCCGGGGCAAGTGACTCGTCCCCTTCAAGGATTCGCCGCCACAGTTCGGTCTCTCCGGGGCCAGGCGGAAAGAGTGGACGACGAAGTTGTTCAGTTGATGCCCCTGCGAACAGCCTTTGTTCCGGCTGACCTGCCAGGGCTTGCTGTTGGGCGTCTGGTAGTCGCGGGCGCACGGTGTCGGCCACCGCCAGGATGAAGAGCCTTTCCCGCTCCTGGCTCGCGCCAACTTCTTCCGCGCTGTATAGTCCCGCCGCAACACTGTAATCCATTTTCTCCAACTCTCGGACAACCTCTTTGAGTCCGAGACTGAGGTGGTCGGGCACGGTTTCAAGAAAAACGATGCCGGGTTCAGCCTCGCCAATGATGCGGCGGACGTGGGGCCAAATGTGTTGTCGATCGCCTTGTCCACGACGGCGGCCAGCCTTGCTGAACGGCTGACACGGGTAGCCCGCAGTGAGCGTATCCACGACGCCACTCCACAGGCAGCCGTCAAAGGACGGCAAATCCGTCCATAGAGGAGCTTCATCCAAGCAACCCGACTCCATTGCCTCCGCCAGGATTTCGATGGCAGCGGCTTCGTGCTCCACACGACAGATTGTGCGAACATTCCCGAGAGCAAGTTCAAGTCCAAGGTCGAGACCCGCGCCACCGGTACAGAGCGAGAGATTGTTGATGGTACGTTGATCCACACGTCAGACCTGTTCGCTGGTGAAATCGAAAATCAGGGTGTCGTTCTTATGCAGGTCCAGGTCTTCTGCGATAATGACTCGGGCCACGATGCCGCCTGCCGGTTTGCAGCCGAGCACGTAGTACGTCTCGACCGCCTCGGGTTGCTCGCCATTGCGCAGTCGGAACAGGTTGAGTTTCAGTCTTGTCTCGGGCATGGCTGCACCCCTCTTAAGCCTTCGACGAGCCCGTCGATGTCGAAGTGCAGTTCGTCGCCCGTGGCCAGGACGATCTGCCCTGGCGGGAACACGACACGCGCCGTCCCATCCTCGCTGCGCTGGATCATCCTCTCCGTGACTTCGATCCTGGCGATGCACTCGCCGTCGCGCCAGTGTTCGATGGCCCGGCGGCCGATTCGCTTAGGCATCACAGGCTCCTTTGCGATGGGAGCGAGACGCTACTGGCGGCGGCCGTTCTTGCCAGCAGGCTTCTTGCCGCCAGAAGGTTTTCGCATCATGGACGCGATGGTGGCCGAGGGCTTCATCATCATG
>Ga0315268_10004260_pt1 | contig 15530 bp, 13 predicted proteins | sample C1_top_MG_FD_204535 | JGI IMG/M metagenome (GOLD analysis project Ga0315268, IMG submission 204535) | Sediment microbial communities from Yellowstone Lake, YNP, Wyoming, USA - C1_top | ecosystem: Environmental > Aquatic > Freshwater > Lake > Sediment | place: USA: Wyoming | collected 2017-08-01
GAGTGCGTGTTCGGAAGGCTCGAGCTCCCTCACGTTGCTAATCCTCCCAGTCGAATACTCCTCTTTTCCAGAGGTAGAGGTATCCTACAAACAGAACAAGCAAGAAAAGGCCCATCTCCAGAAGTCTGACGAATCTAATCTTTCGATACACCACGGCCCACGGATAGAGGAACGCGGCCTCTATATCGAATATCAGAAACACGACAGCGATCATGTAGAATTTAACCGGGACGGGTTTTCGCGCGTCGCCGACCGGAGTGATTCCACATTCGTAGGGGGAAAGTCTAGCGGGAGGCGCCTTTTTCCTGCCAAGGAAATGAGAAAGACCGAGCACAAGAAGGGCCGTAGCTGAGGTAATGACGATCCATATGAGTATTGGAACGTATTTCAAGAGCATTAAGAGAACTCGTGGACGCCGGGATGGAAAAAGAGACTACGACGCTCGCTTGGAGCAACAGCAAGACCCAGTTCGCACATCGTCCTCGAATGCTAGATGAATTGTAGCTGCCTGTCAACTCTGCATTTCTGCCTATGCTTCCTCCTTCTTGGCGTCAATGAGCTTCACGCTTATCGAACCGTCCGTGGTCGAAATCGAGACGGGATTTCCGCCCTTTCCGAGCTTAGCGCTCACCTTTCTCTGCGAGATCGTGCCCACCAGGGAGGGAACGTCTATCGAAATGTGTCCGTCGACTGTCCTTGCGTCGAGATCGGCAGACATGGACCCCGGAACAGCGAGGTTGATCGAACCCGAGACACCCGAAATGCGCCACTTTTCAGCCACGGCGCTTCCTTCCAGGGCCGCCACGCGAATGCTTCCGTCCACGGTGCTCGCCTTCAGCCCGGTGAGTATGCCGTCTATTCGTATGCCTCCGTCGGTAGTTCTGGCTTCAACGGTTCCGCGCACGTTGCTGAGGTAACAGGAGCCGTCCACGGTGCGGCATTCGACTCGGCCATCGATGTCCCGGGCCTCGATGGCGCCGTCGACTGTCGAGAGCTTGTGAGTCCCCTTCAGGCCGCTCGCGCGCAGGGCGCCGTCAACGCTGGAAGCGGAAACGTCGCATTCTTTGGGAACCATGAGCTGGAGATCGACCCTCCAATCAGACGGCAAGTGGAAGAGCTGCGAGAGGCCCTGTCGCTTCTTCCTCTCCACCTTTACGCTCACCAGCTGGTCTTCGTGAGTAATTATCACGTTGATTTCCTTCATCAGCTTCTGGGCCTCCTTCTCGTTTTTCGCCTTCAGACTGACGGCGCCCTTGACGCTGACCTCGTTTCTGTCCCAGGAATCAACGTGAACAAAACCGTCAATGTTGCTGACAATTACGCGGGCCGGCGCCCGGACAGCGTATGATTTCTCGAACTCGTTCTTGTACCTCTCCCCGTCGCTCCCCGCCCCGCCGACGCAGCAGCAAGAGGAGAAAAGAAGAGCCAAAGAAAGAACAAAGAACAGAGTAGCTCTTGTCCTCATGGGAACCCTCCTTTGCAAATACCAGAATGTCACCGGATAATACGCGCCGTGCGTGGAGAAGGTTTCACGCAGGAAAGGTCAAGGCCGAGCTTGGGAAGCGGGCCCGTGCTACTTGCGAATGCCTCCCTCGTTGGCGGGCCCTCGGCCAAAGCGGGCCCCTGGTTCAGAGCGGAATGTTGCCGTGCTTTTTTGGCGGCAGATTCTGCCTCTTGTTCTGGAGCATTTCCAGCGCGACTATGAGCCGAGGCCTTGTTTCCTGGGGCTCTATGACGTCGTCCAAATAACCAAGCTCTGCTGCGATGTAAGGGTTTGCAAACTTTTCGTTGTAATCCTTCACGAACTTCTTCCTGACTGCCTCGGAATCTTTGGCCTCGGAGATTTCCCTTCGATATATGATGTTGACCGCGCCTTCCGCACCCATCACCGCAAGCTCCGCAGAGGGCCAGGCAACATTGTAATCACCCCGGACGTGCTTACTGGACATGACGTCGTAGGCTCCCCCGTAGGCCTTTCTGGTTATGACCGTGAGTTTCGGGACGGTCGCCTCGCAGTATGCGTACAAGAGTTTGGCCCCGTGCTTTATTATCCCGCCGTATTCTTGCTCGGTGCCCGGAAGGAATCCCGGCACGTCTTCGAACGTGAGAAGCGGGATGTTGAAGGCATCGCAGAACCTCACAAAACGCGCGGCCTTTATCGAGGATCTTATGTCGAGCACTCCTGCCAAGACTTTGGGCTGATTCGCCACCACACCGATCGGCCTCCCGTCCAAACGAGCGAAACCCACCGTTATGTTCTCGGCGTAGTCTTTCTGGACTTCGAAATAGTCGCCGTTGTCGACTACCCTCTTTATGATCTCTTTGATGTCGTAGGGCCTTCCCGCGTCATCCGGGACTATTTCCTTGAGCTCCGCGTCCATTCTGTTGGTGTCGTCCGTACATTCCGTCCTGGGCGGGTCCTCCATGTTGTTCTGGGGCATGAAGCTCAGAAGTCTTCTTATGTGCAGAATTCCGTCGCGGCAGTCCTCGGCCGCAAAATGAGCCACTCCGCTCTTTGTGCTGTGAGTCACCGCACCGCCCAGCTGTTCAAAAGTGACGTTCTCGTTTGTCACACTCTTGATAACGTCCGGACCGGTCACAAACATGTGACTCGTTCCCTTTACCATGATGATGAAATCTGTGATGGCGGGAGAATATACCGCACCTCCTGCACACGGGCCAAAAACGGCCGAGATCTGGGGAACCACTCCGGAGGCAAGCGTGTTGCGGAGAAATATTTCAGCGTAACCGCCGAGACTGGAGACGCCCTCCTGAATCCTCGCCCCACCGGAATCGTTGAGTCCGACTATCGGCGCGCCGTTCATCATGGCGAGATCCATGATGTTGCATATCTTCTTCGCGTTTTCTTCGCTGAGCGTTCCGCCGAAGACCGTGAAATCCTGCGCGAACACGTACGTGAGCCTGCCGTCGATGCGGCCGTAGCCTGCGACGACTCCGTCTCCGGTGATTCTCTTCGAGTACATTCCGAAATCGTGACATCTGTGCGTCACGAATGCTCCGAGCTCTTGAAACGTGCCTCTATCGAGCAACAGTTCGATCGACTCTCTCGCGGTGAGTCTTCCCGAACTGTGGAGTTTCTGTATTCTTTCATCCCCGCCGCCCTGCAGGGCTTTCTTCTTCCGGTTTCTAAGCTCTCTGATCCGAGCCTCGTTTCCCATCTCTTACCTCCTGCGCAGACCTCAGATTTGGAAACACGTGTCAGGACCGACGCTCCCAAACCTAACGCCAACACCCGGCACGGTCAAGCAAGTAATGTGAGGCACGAGCCGGACCGGGATTCGCGACGCCGCGCAGTCAAACGGCCCGCGGTCCGGCTTGAAAACGCGCATCCGCAATGCTATATTTAGGCGGTCCAAACCGGTCGTTGACGGAATCACTCTTGATCGCGAATGCCGGAGTATTCCTGCAAGAGGCCGGCCGTGGGCGGCGTAAAGAAATTCGACCCAAAAAGACTCCGATAGCAGGAAGGGCAGATGTTCAAACGGGTTCTGATTGCCAATCGCGGGGAAATCGCTGTCAGGGTAATAAGAGCTCTGAAGGAAATGGGCATCACTGCAATTGCCGTCTACTCGGACGCAGACAGAGAATCCCTCCACGTAAGACTCGCCGACGAGGCCTACAGAATAGGACCCGCTCCCAGCGAGGAAAGCTACCTCAAAATAGACGGCATCGTCTCGTGCGCCAAGAAAGTCAAGGCGGACGCCATCCATCCCGGCTACGGTTTTCTGGCGGAGAACGATGATTTCGCCGCAGAATGCGAGGCCCATTCGATTTCCTTCATCGGACCTCCCAGCGACGCGATACGAGCAATGGGAAACAAGCTTGTCGCGAGGGAAATGGCAAGGGGCTCCAAAGTCCCGATAATACCCGGGTGCGCGAAAGCGATAAGAGATCTCAGACATGCCGGAGCAACCGCCAAGAAACTGGGCTACCCCGTAATGCTGAAGGCGGCGGCTGGAGGCGGCGGGAAGGGCATGCGAATCGTGCGGGCCGAGAAGGATCTCGAAAGCTCTCTCAGGCTGACTCGAGGAGAAGCCAGGGCTGCGTTCGGGAACGACGAGATCTACGTCGAGAAATATATTTCTAAACCGAGGCACATAGAGATCCAGATACTTGCCGATACGCACGGAAACTGCGTCTACCTGGGCGAGAGAGAGTGTTCCATCCAGAGACGCCACCAGAAGGTGATCGAGGAAACGCCGTCGGTCATAGTGACTCCCGACATGAGAAAGCAAATGGGAGAGGCGGCGGTGAGGATTGCACAGGCAGTGGGCTACACGAGCGCGGGCACAATTGAATTCATCGTCGACCAGAAGCGAAATTTCTACTTCCTCGAGATGAACACGCGTCTCCAGGTGGAGCATCCCGTGACCGAGCTCGTCACAGGAATAGACATCGTGAAAGAGCAGCTACGCATAGCGGCGGGAGGCAAATTATCAATCAGGCAGGAGCAGATCTCCCCGCGCGGACACGCAATAGAATGTCGAATCTACGCAGAGGACCCCTTCAATTCGTTTCTTCCTTCTGCGGGCAAGATCCGGCGCCTCAGGCTCCCCGAGGGACCGGGCATAAGAAACGATACCGGCATTTACCAGGGATACGAAGTCAGCGTCTATTACGACCCCCTTCTTGCGAAACTGATCGTGTGGGCCGGCACGAGGGCCGAGGCAATGGAAAGAGCCAGACGTGCGCTTCTCGAATACTTGATCGATGGAGTTGCGACCACGATCCCCTTCCACAAATGGATAATGGAGCAGGAGGAGTTCGAAAAAGGTGACATCCACGCCGACTTTATAGATGCCAGGTTCAAAGGCGCCACTCAAGTCAAGGAAGTCAGAGAGCAAGAGCTCTTGCGGGCGGCCCTCATCTCGGCGACCCTCGATGCTTTTGAGGGGGCGAGGAAGATACACGTCCCGTCAACGGACGAAAGAAGAGCCCGCGGCGGCGCCTGGAAATTCCACGGGAAGCTCAGAGGATCTCATGAAATACATCGCGACTATAGGTAAGGCTCAATACGGGCTCGACGTGGAACTTGACGACGACAGGCACGTCGTTAAGCTGGACGGAAAGAAATACGAGGTCGATTTGCGAAGGATACCCGGGAGCCCGGTATACTCGATGCTCATCGCCGGCAGATCGTACGAGGTCGACGTCAGGCGCGACGGCGAATGGTTCAACGTCTCGGTGCAGGGTGAGTCTTACAGAATCTCCGTTAAGGAGGAGCTCTGGGCCGCTGCGGCTGCAAGCTCGGCAAAAAGCTCCCGCAGCGAGACGTACGAGGTCCGCGCACCGATGCCGGGACTGATCGTGGAGATAAGAACGGCCGTCGGAGCTCGTGTGGAGGAAGGCCAGGCCCTGATGGTGATAGAAGCAATGAAGATGCGGAACGAGCTCTACGCGCAGACGAGCGGCGTGGTCAAGGAAATCAGAGTCAAGAAGCTGGACGCCGTTGATCCTGCAAAAGTACTCATGGTCATAAAATCGGCTTAGGGCCGGCAGAACTCATTCGGTGAGTCGCGTGCCGCGCCTCGAGACTTTTCCTTTCGGCGAAACTCCTCATGAACGAAAAAGACAGGGAAGAGCTCATCACAGAATTCCAGAAATGGAAGAAGGCCCTTTCGAAGAAGGACGAGAGGAAGCCCTCTTTCGAAACACAGAGTGGCATTCCCATAGAAGAGTCTTACACACCGCTCGATGTCCCTCCTGAGAGCTATCTCGACAAGATCGGATTCCCGGGAGAACCGCCCTTCACGCGAGGAATCCAACCTTCGATGTATCGTGGAAGACTCTGGACAATGAGGCAGTACGCCGGTTTCGGCTCCGCCGAGGACACAAATCGCCGGTTCCACTATCTTCTCGATGCCGGACAGACCGGCCTCAGCGTGGCTTTCGATCTCCCCACCCAGATGGGACATGACTCCGACGACGAACTCTCGAGCGGAGAAGTAGGAAAAGTCGGAGTGGCCGTCGATTCCGTGGAAGACATGAAGATTCTCTTCCAGGGAATACCGTTGGACAAAGTCAGCACATCAATGACCATCAACGCCACTGCCATGGTCCTCCTCGCAATGTACGTCGCGGTTGCAGAGGACTTGGGTGTCTCGAGCAGATGCCTTTCGGGGACCGTGCAGAACGACATACTCAAAGAGTATGCCGCGCGAGGCACATACATTTTCCCGCCGCGCGAATCAATGAGACTTGCGACGGACATCATCGAACATTGCAAAGGGGCCCTGCCTTCGTGGAACAGCATAAGCGTGAGCGGCTACCACATTCGGGAGGCGGGCGCGACGGCAGTTCAGGAGGTGGCGTTCACTTTCGCCAACGGAATCGCCTACGCGGAAGCGGCCCTCGAGGCCGGCCTCACAGTTGATGAGTTCGCGCCGAGAATCTCCTTCTTCTTTAATTCTCACAACAACTTCTTCGAGGAGACAGCAAAGTTCAGAGCAGCAAGGAGGCTCTGGGCAGACATAATGGAGCGCAGATTTGGAGCGCAGGATCCGGCCTCTTTGCGGATGCGCTTTCACACGCAAACTGCGGGCTCCACGCTTACCGCTCAGCAACCCGAGAACAACGTGGTCAGAGTCGCCTTCCAGGCCCTTTCCGCTGTAATGGGCGGGACGCAGTCTCTCCACACCAACTCCTTTGACGAAGCGCTCAATCTTCCGTCCGAGCGTTCGGTGCGCACTGCTTTGCGGACCCAGCAGTTGATAGCCGAGGAGACGGGCGTTGCAAGCGTAGTAGACCCTCTCGGAGGCTCCTATTTTGTCGAATGGTTAACAGACAGAATCGAAGAGAAGGTCAGGGAGTACATTCAGAAGATCGATGAAATGGGCGGCGCCGTGGCAGCGATTGAAAAGGGCTACATGCAGAGAGAGATTGCGGACAGCGCTTACAGGTTTCAGAAACTGGTTGAAAAAGATGATGTAACTATCGTGGGAGTAAATAGATACAGAAGTGATGAAGACGCTGACGTTCCGAGCTTTTCGCCCGATCCAGAAATAGAGAAGAAGCAGAGACAAAGGATTGCTTCCATCAGGGCGGCCCGGGGGGACTCTTGGAAAGCGACCCTGTCTGAATTGAGAACGGCCGCTCTTGGAACCCGGAATCTCTTCCCTTACTTTTACTCCGCCGTAAAAGCAAAGGCCACCCTCGGCGAGATTTGCGATGTGCTGAGGGACATCTGGGGCGAATACAAGGCAAGACACTGAGGGCGCGGTGTGCGCCGGCTTCGACCCCCAGAGAGTTTGAGAAAAGGAGATGAGCGTGGGCAAGGAAAGTGAAAAGGCCTCGTCAGAAAAGGAGAATGCTCAAGAAGGAGCCGTGGCCGCTGCATTTGTGACAGGGATCGAACACATAGGAATCGCCGTTAAAGACGCCGACAAAGCCACGGAACTGATGCGCGCCATGTTCGGAGCGAAGCTATTGGACACAGTGGTCTCGCAAGAGCGAGGCCTCAAGCTTTCGTTCTTGGATGTCGCGGGAACAAGGGTGGAGCTCCTGGAACCACTTACAAGAGAAGGAACCGTTGCCAAGTTCCTCGAAACTAAGGGCGAAGGATTCCATCACGTCGCCTTCAAAGTCGCCGACATCGGGAAAGCGCTTTCGGCCCTGAGAAAGGCCGGTGTCAAGCTTATAGAGCCGGCGCCGCAGAAGGGTGCTCACGGCAACCTGATGGCCTTCATTCATCCGTCCTCTGCCAGCGGGGTCCTCGTCGAGCTCTGCGAGAGAAAATAGAAGCGCGGAAGTAGGAAAGCGAAAGCAGGAAAGCGCGAAATGACCCGCGACTCTTGATCGCGAGCGGCCCCACTAGTACTCCCACTAGTACTTCTCGAACAGTCTACCCCATTCGGTCTTCATGAACTCGTCCACGCGCTTTTTCCCGATGCAAGGATACCAATAAAGGTCGTGGTACAGTCTCGAGGCCGCGAAGGACCAGGGAACGATCGGGCTTCTCAGCAGGACGTTTTCGAGCGGCTTGAGGGGACCGTGGTAGATCATCTTCTGGCCGCGGCTCGCGAAGGTTTCCTCGTTGGCGCTGAAGTGGAAGTTCACGCCGCTGATGTCTTCCCCCGCTATCTCTATCTCGTTCACGTCGCCGCACCCGAGCCCCTTCTCGTGGGCAAGGCGGATGAACCTGAGCGATAGCGGATCAAATCCCATCATCTTGGCAGCCACTGCATCTATGGCAACCGAGTCACCGCTCGCAAGAATGTAGTTCTTCACGTGCGGTCGCATTGCCCTCGGCCCCGGACCATCGCCTGCTATAGTGCCGTCCATTACTGCAAAGACCCCCTTGTGTATTTCCTTCTGGATAACCAGCAAATCCACGAGGGTCTCGTGAATGACGCTGTGGGTCCAGTGCCTGCGCTTCGCAAGCAGCCCGCCGAAGGCATTCTTCATCGCACCTGTCATGGTTGTGAATACGTGAGTCTTCATCGTTGGAAGATGAATGATGCTTTGTCCTATGAGCGGCTCCGGTATCTCGATGCCGTCCGGAAAAACTTTGTCAAGAACAAGCATCGGCTCCTTTGGCTCGTATCGAAGCCATTTGACGGGCGGATCGTTCAAGAAGATCGGGTCCAGCCCGTATTTCTTGAGTATCGGTTCGAGCTTGTTGTTGACCTGGCCCGGATGAGGGTCGACGACCACGGTACTGTTGTGAGCGGGGACGAGCTTTCTTGCGTCGTAGCCGTCCGCTGTCAACTTCTTGATGACCCCGTCTAGCTGCCAGGGGCTCGTGGAGCAACCGGGGAAATAGTGATGCCATGATATGTTGATCTTGAGAATGGTGTTCGCTTCTTTGGACACAAAGTTCTTGTATCCGGCAAGGTCCATGAGCTTCCCAAAATCTTCGACAACTGTCTCGGGTCTTGTCTTCAGAACTGCCACTACGGAACGACTCACTTAACACTCCTCCCGCGTCACGCCGCTCGCCCTTCCCCAACACCGGCGGCCGCCTTCCCTCTCGCCTTGAGCTCGTCAATGAGCGCGGGTAGCACGTTGCGCAGATCCGCCACGATGGCAAGATCTGCAATCTTGTGAATGGGGGCGTTCGGATCCTTGTTAATCGACACAATGAACTCGGAGTACTGCATCCCCGCCAGGTGCTGAATGGCACCGGAAATTCCGCACGCAATATAAAGTCTGGGACGTACCGTCTTTCCCGTTTGACCGACCTGATGAGAGGAATCAATCCATCCCGAATCAACGGCCGCTCTTGACGCGCCCACTTCACCTCCCAGCAGACCGGCGAGCTCCTCGATCAGGGCAAATCTCTCCGGCCCGCCGAGTCCCCTTCCACCTGCAACTATCACCTTGGCTTCTTCCAGATTGACGTGCCTCTTCTCTCCCTTGATTATCCTGAGGATCTCTGTCGAGAGATCCGCTCTTTTCAACTTCACTTGCTTTTCTATGAGCTCTCCGGTTCTTCCTGCCTGCCTCTGCGCAATCGCCATAACGCCGGGCCTCACGGTCGACATCTGGGGTCTGCTCCTCGAGCACAAAATAGTGGCCATGATGTTTCCGCCAAAGGCAGGACGCGTTTGCAGAAGTGCGCCTGTTCCCTCTTCTATCTCCAGTCCGGTACAATCGGCGGTCAGCCCCGTCTGAATCCTGTTCGCAACTCTAGGCGCGAGATCTCGCCCGATTGTAGTGGCGCCGAAAAGCACCACGTCGGGCTTGTGTTCGATGATCAGCTCCGACAGGACTCGAGAATAAGGGCCTGTGCGATAATTCGAGAGTTCCTCGCTCTCCGCCAAATAGACGACGTCCGCGCCGTGCTCGAAAAGCTCGTTCGCGAGACGGCGGACGTTGTGCCCCATCAGGACCGAACAAAGCTTCTGTTTCTTGGCTTCGGCCAGATCCCTTCCCTTTCCGAGAAGTTCCTTGGTAACTCGCATCAGAGCGGACTCTCTTTGCTCGGCAACGATCCATATGTTTTTAAATTGTGACAGGTCTGCGCTCACCCTCTCGCGCTTGACGCCTTCGAAGATTATTGCTTCGACCTTGCAGGATTCTATGCAAGCGCAGCAGTCCGTGCACTTGCTGTTGAGCATTGCGACGTCTGCTGAAATGTCTATCGCTCCGTACGGGCAGGAAGCGAGACAGAGCTTACAACCCGTGCACTTGTCAGCTATTATCACTACGCCCATTCATCTTCTCCTGATTGCAGGCTTGCGAGAGCGTCCTCGCCAGGCGCGCGGTCAATCGCAGCCGTCGGCAATCGATCGCAGGTCGTCTGCGCAATCAAATCAGATTTTTCTCAGTGAGCCTTCTCACTACCTCTCGGCCCACCTCCCTGGCGGTTCCCTGAAGAACCTGCCCGGGCGCCTTTGGCGGAGGGCTGAACGTCCTCTTTACCCAGGTGGGCGAGCCATCCAGCCCTATTCTCCAGGGCTCGGCCTCGAAATCCTCTGCCTTCCACCTGTGTATTCTTTTCTCGGTGAACGAGAGCCGGATTCCCGACATCGTGGGATATCGAGGCTTGTTCATCTCCTTCGTGACGGTCAGAAGCGCGGGCAAGGATGCCTTGATGACTTCGTAGCCGTTCTCGAGAACTCGCTCCGCCACAACGCTGCCGTCATCTATTTCCAATTTTCTTACGTACGTGACTTGAGGAAGCTTCAGGAATTCTGCGAGCTGCGGACCGACCTGGGCCGTGTCGCCGTCGATTGCCTGCCTTCCGCAGATGACGAGGTCAAATTCGCCGATTTTTCTTATGGCTCGTGAGAGAGAATAGGCAGTCGCGAGCGTGTCCGCGCCTGCGAGAGCGCGATCAGTAAGAAGGTACGCCTCATCGACACCCATCGCCAGCACTTCTCTTAGAGCTTCCTCGGTCTGCGGAGGACCCATCGAGACGACGACGACTTCGCCGCCCAGCTTGTCCCTGAGTCCGAGGCCGGCCTCGACCGCGTTCAAGTCCTCGGGGTTGACGATGCTCTCGACTCCTTCCCGGATCAGGGTGCCGGTCTTGGAATCGATCCTCACGTCGTTTGTATTCGGAACCTGTTTTATTGGAACAATGATTCTCATCTCAAACAATCTCTCTCAAAGCAGAGGACGCGATGACCATTTTCTGGACCTCCGACGTGCCTTCGTAGATCTGCGTGATTCTGGCGTCGCGATAGTTCCGCTCCACCGGGTAGTCCCTCGTGTACCCGTATCCGCCGTGGATCTGGATCGCGTCCGATGCACACTTTGTCGCCAGCTCGGAGGCGAATAGCTTGGCCATGGCTGCTTCTTTCGAGAAATACTTCTGGGTGTCCTTGGCCATGGCTGCCTTGTAAACGAGAAGCCTCGCAGCGTCGATGTTCGTCGCCATGTCCGCAATCATCCATTGGACCGCCTGGAATTCGGAGATGGGTTTCCCGAATTGCTGACGCTGTTTCGAATATCTCACTGCCGTCTCGAATGCAGCTTCTGCGATCCCCAACGCCTGTCCGGCAACTCCTATGCGGCCTCCGTCGAGCGCCTTGAGGGCGATCCTGAAACCCTCGTTTACGTTGCCCAGGACGTTTTCCTTGGGGACTCTCAAATCTGTGAGGACCAGCTCCGCAGTGCTCGACGCCCTTATCCCCAGTTTGTGCTCCAGCGAGCCGACCTTGAATCCCTTCCAGCCCGCCTCGACCATGAACCCCGTGATTCCCTTTGCTCCTTTCGACTTGTCCGTCGCAGCAAGGATTATTATGTAGTCAGCAACGTTGCCGCTCGTCACGAATATCTTCGTGCCGTTGAGGACGTAGTCGTTGCCGTCGAGCACGGCCGTCGTTTGCTGATTGCCGGCGTCGCTTCCCGCGTTCGGTTCAGTCAGCGAGAAGGCCCCGAGTTTTTGGCCCTGGGCAAGCGGGGGAAGGTACTTCTTCTTCAACTGATCGCTGCCGAATTCGCACAACGGGGAGCAGACAAGCGAATTGTTCACGGACATTATGATCGCCGTGGACGCACACTTCTTGGCGATCTCGACCAGCGCCAGGATGTAGCTCAAGGTGTCGTAGCCGGCACCGCCATATTCTACCGGGATTGTCATGCCCATGAATCCCAGCTGACCGAGCTTCTTCACTATGTCCGTCGGGAATTTCTCTTCTTCGTCCAACTGAGCTGCGACGGGAGCTATCTCCTTTTGGGCAAAATCCCTCGCCGCTTCCTGAATCATTTTTTGTTCTGGCGTTAGTTCGAATTGCATGGCTTCCTCCCTGCTCAAGAGTCGGCAAACCCTTGTCTGTGTGTGCAGGCTGTCACGTTCCGGCGCCGCAGAAGGGTGCTCACGGCAACCGATGGCTGGTTTCCAGGTGCTGGAAACTACTTGTAGTCGTAGAACCCCTTTCCTGTCTTCCTGCCCAGATAGCCGGCCGCCACCATCTTGCGGAGCAGAGGACAGGGCCGGTACTTGGAGTCCGAGAATCCCATGAGGAGTACTTCCATGATGTTCAGGCAGACGTCCAGACCGATGAGATCGGCGAGCTGCAGAGGCCCCATCGGATGGTTCATGCCCAGCTTCATGACCGTGTCTATGGCCTCCCGCGTCGCGACACCTTCCATGAGCGTGTAAGCTGCCTCGTTTATCATGGGCATGAGGACCCGGTTTGAAACAAATCCCGGAAAATCGTTCACCTCGACCGGAGTCTTTCCTATCTTTGCGCTGAGGTCGAATACCGTCTTGAAAGTTTCGTTGCTCGTCGCAATGCCCCTGATGATCTCCACAAGCTGCATCATGGGCACGGGGTTCATGAAATGCATTCCTATAAATTTGTCCGACCTCTTGGTGACCGCTCCCAATTCTGTGATGGAGATGGAAGAAGTGTTGCTGGCAAGTATGGTCTCCGCCGGACAAAGCGAGTCGAGCTTCTTGAAAATCGCCTTCTTTGTCTCGGCGTCCTCGATTATTGCCTCGACCACCAGTTGCGATTTAGAGGCCTCCCCGAGATCGAGGCTTCCCTTTATCCTGCCTAGCGTGGAGTCCTTGATTTCCTGGGTGATCTTCTGCTTCTCGAGCATTCGACCGAGATTTTTCTCGATCGTGCCCATCGCCTTGTCAACGAATTCCTGTTTAACATCGACAATGACTACGGGGAATCCGTTCTGAGCGAAAACGTGAGCAATGCCGTTCCCCATTGTTCCTGCGCCTACAACGCTGATTCTTTCGATGCTCATTGAATCACCCCATTTCCACGCTGAGCGCGACTGCGTTGCCGCCGCCCAGGCAAAGTGTGGCAAGACCGGCTCTTGCTTTTCTTTCCTTCATTGCATAGAGCAGGGTCGTCAGAATCCTTGCACCGCTTGCACCTATCGGATGGCCGAGAGCAACGGAGCCTCCGTGGACGTTCACCCGGCTCCAGTCCCAACCGAGGCCCTTTCCGTCAGCCAGGGCCTGTGCGCTGAAGGCCTCGTTTGCTTCGATGAGATCGAAGTAGTCGATCTTCTTCCCCAATTTGCCCAACAACGCCTTGACCGCAAGGATCGGCGCTTCAAAAAGATCTGCCGGCGGCGTCCCGGCAGTGGCGTATCCGGTTATCCTCGCAAGAGGAGTGACACCGAGTTTACTCGCCGCGGCTGACGACATGACCACTACTGCGGCCGCGCCGTCGTTGGTCGAGGGAGCGTTTCCGGCAGTAATGGTTCCGTCCTTGGCAAAGACGGGCCGCAGCTTCGAAAGCGATTCAATCGAGGTATCGGCTCTCGGCCCCTCGTCCACGGTGAAGATAATTGGATCACCCTTCTTTTGTGGAATCTCTATCGGCACGATCTCCTGGGTGAAACTCCCCTCTTTCATTGCTCGAACTGCCTTGGCGTGGCTTTCTGCGGCGTAGCGGTCTTGATCTTCTCTCGTGATTCCGAATTTCTTCGCGGTGCCTTCGGCTAGAATCCCCATGTGGCAGTTTCCGTAAGGGTCCCACAGTCCGTCCGAGACCATTGAATCGAGAAGCTGGCCGTGACCGAGCTTGTAGCCTGTCCTTGCCTGAGCGAGAAGATAAGGGCAATTGCTCATACTCTCCATGCCGCCCGCGACTGCCACGTCCATGTCGCCGGCCTTTATGGCCTGGGCCGCAAAGACGACCGCCTTCAGACTGGATGCGCAGACCTTGTTTATTGTGACTGCGCCGATGGTATCCGGCATACCGGCTGCGACAGCCGCCTGCCTGGCCGGCGCCTGGCCCACGCCTGCCTGAACGACGTTACCCATCAACACCTCACCCACGTCCGTGTTTGCAATGCCGGCCCTCTTGACCGCCTCCCTTATGGCCACGGCTCCGAGTTTTGGAGCCGAGAAACCCGAAAGGCTGCCGAGGAATCGGCCTATGGCCGTACGCGTGGCACTAGCAATTACGACTTCTGTTGCCATGACGTCCACTCCTTCCAGTTGATCAAGACAGACTCGACAGACACCGAATCTCTTTTGATGTCCCCATTGAAACTACAAGACCCGCCCATTCTACTTGAGTAATTCCCTCGCTATGATGAGGCGCTGAATCTCAGACGTCCCCTCTCCTATTTCCGTCAGTTTTGCGTCCCTGAAGTATCTTTCCACGGGATAGTCCTTCATGTAACCGTATCCCCCGTGTATCTGTATCGCCTTTGTGGTCGCGCGCATCGCCGTCTCGGCAGCGAAGAGCTTGCACATGGCGGATTGACTCGTGATCTTCGCGCCCCTGTCCTTCTGCCTGGCCGCGTAATATACAAGATGCCTCGAGGCAGCGATCTCGGTCGCCATGTCTGCCAGCATCCACTGAATTGCCTGAAACTCGCTTATGGCTCTTCCGAACTGCTTGCGCTCCTTCGAATACTTGACGCTCGCGTCAAGCGCACCCTGAGCTATTCCGAGGGCCAGAGCGCCGATGCTGATCCTTCCTCCTTCCAGAGCGTTCATGAATATCGAAAAGCCCTGACCTTCGCGGCCCAGCAGATTCTCTTTCGGGACGCGGCAGTCCTCGAAGACTATCTCGCACGTGTCCGAACCACGAAGCCCCAGCTTGTTCTCCTTTGTGCCGACCGAGAATCCGGGCGTACCTTTTTCGACGATGAAGGCGCTTATGCCGCGCGTTCCCTTTCCTTTTTCAGTGAGCGCAGTCGCTATGCACACTTCAGCCACTCCCGCGCTCGTGATGAAGATTTTTGTTCCGTTAATGACGTACGAGTCTCCGTCTCTGACTGCGACGGTCTCCGTGCCTGCCGCGTCGGAGCCGGCGTTCGGCTCCGTGAGCCCGAAGGCGCCGATCTTCTCGCCCCTGGCCAGCGGAACAAGGTATTTTCTCTTTTGTTCCTCGGTTCCAAAAGCAAAGACTGGATAAGTGCCGAGCGAGACGTGCGCTGCGAGAGTTATTCCAGTCGAGCCGCAGACTCTCGACAGCTCTTCGACTGCTATTGCATAAGAGACGGTGTCAAGGCCCGCTCCTCCGTATTCCACCGGAAAGCAAATTCCCATGAGCCCCATCTCACCCATCTTTCTGACCGTGTCCCACGGGAATTCGGCGGTGTCGTCGATTTCCTTTGACTTAGGCTCAACTACCTCC
>Ga0315268_10004261_pt1 | contig 15528 bp, 12 predicted proteins | sample C1_top_MG_FD_204535 | JGI IMG/M metagenome (GOLD analysis project Ga0315268, IMG submission 204535) | Sediment microbial communities from Yellowstone Lake, YNP, Wyoming, USA - C1_top | ecosystem: Environmental > Aquatic > Freshwater > Lake > Sediment | place: USA: Wyoming | collected 2017-08-01
GGAGACGAGCAGGGCAATGGCGCTGTAAGTTGATGGGCTCAGCCGGCGGCCCGACGCCGCAGCGCAGAAGCAAAGCGTGCTGCCGCGGATTGAGAGCTGAATTTAGTCACAACCTCTCAGGATGACAGCTTCAACTTCCTCCATCGCCCCGGGGTCGCACGCGCGGATCACAACCATTGAGGCTACAGCAACTCTGGTTCGCCTTCTAGTCTGCATTACTCATGTTCGAAGGGGCGCGGCGGAACTTCTCCCGACCCTGAGCGAAGCCGAAGTGGAGGGAGCCGCGCCGAAGAAGCAACCTCTTCAGCGGGCGAAGGAATATATCGCGTGATTGGCGGGTGCACTTCAGTGAAACTGCCGTACTCGCAGCGCAGGTGTAAACTAATCCCAGCGCGGCCCTCTCAACGGCACGGCCCTGTAGCTCAGATGGATAGAGCAGCGGTTTCCTAATTGTCCGGAAGGAGCTAACGCGGCGTAATCCCAACAACTTACAACTGTCCCGCCCTACCGAAACTGACCGCAAGTGACGGCAATAGTCAGCTACAGGACACCTTAACGGACAGCAAAACTGACGGTCGATCACACCCGCTTGCCGGTTTTTCTTTTTCCGTGCTATCCCGCGATCAGGAGGTAGTACACGCAATGAGATTAGACCCAGAGCTTGCCCGCACCATTCTGGCCAAGGTTGCCGAGCTGCCGTTCGACGGTGGACCGCATGACATAGGCGTCGAGGGTAAATCCGCTGAAGAGGTCGCCTACCACGTCATGCTGCTACATCAGCGCGGTCTGCTGGACGCGTGCGATGCGTCCACCCTGGACGGCCCCTGCTGGATGCCACGTTATCTCACCTACGAAGGCAATGAGTTTTTGTCTGCTGCGGAAAACGAAGACCTTTGGAATCGTGCCGTCACCACCGTTCGAACCCGGATCGGCACCGTCACGATTGAAGCTCTGAAGGTGGTGTTAGCTGAAATCGTGCGGCAGCTTTTAACCCGGCCTTGAGTGTCGCCCGACATGGGCGCCGTCCCGTACCGGCGGCCACTTCCAACACGAATCGGCCGCTCTGGGCCGGAACCGTCGTATACTGCTCCCCTTCATCCGAGCACAATTCGATGGCCCCGATCACCCTGCCGGAGTTTGTCGTGCGCTGGAAGGCGTCCACGCTGGCGGAGAGGTCCGCCTATCAGCAGCACTTCATTGACATCTGCGACCTTCTCGGCCAGCCCCGTCCGGCGGAAGTGGACCAGACCGGCGAAAACTACACCTTCGAGAAGGGCGTCGCCAAGACCGGCGGTGGAGACGGTTGGGCCGACGTCTGGCTGCGCGGACACTTCGCCTGGGAGTACAAGGGTAAGCACAAGAACCTAGTCGCCGCCTACCAGCAGTTACTCCAGTACAAGGACGACCTCGAAAACCCGCCCCTGCTCGTCACCTGCGACCACGAGCGCTTCGAGGTCCACACCAACTTCACCAACACGGCGAAGCAGGTTTACGCCTTCGATCTTGCGGCCCTGCTCAGTAACCAGGCGACTGCGGACTGCCCCATTCCGCCGCTCGATGTGCTGCGCGCGCTGTTCAGCAACCCCGAAGCTCTGAAGCCGGCCTCCACGCCGGCGCAGGTGACCGAGGAAGCGGCCAGGAAGTTCTCGCGCCTGGCCGACAGCCTGCGCGCCCGCGGCGTGGCCTCGGAGCAGGCGGCACACTTCCTCATGCGGCTTTTGTTCTGTCTGTTCGCAGAGGACATTGGGCTGCTGCCCAACAAGCTCTTCTCTCGTTTGGTGGACGCCAACCGCTCCCGGCCCGCCGAGTTCAAGAAGCGCCTCAAGCTGTTGTTTCAAGCCATGGCCGAAGGCGGCCCCTTCGGCGAGCACGACATCGCCTACTTCGATGGTGGCCTGTTCGCGGACGACCAAGCCCTGGACCTCACTACGGATGATCTGGCGATCCTATCCGAAGCCGCCAAGCTGAATTGGGCCAGCATCGAGCCCGCAATCTTCGGCACGCTCTTCGAGCGCAGTCTGGATCCGGACAAGCGTTCGCAGTTGGGCGCGCACCACACCAGCAAAGAGGACATCCTGCTGGTGGTCGAGCCGGTCCTGATGGCGCCGCTGCGCCGTCGCTGGCAGGAAGTGAAAGCCAAGGCCGCGCCCCTGATTGCGAAGACCAGGGCCAAGGACGCCGGCGCCCGCACCAAAGCGAAGAAGGCACTGGGCAAGCTGCTCAAGGATTTCATTGCAGAACTGCGAAGCATCCGCGTGCTCGACCCGGCCTGCGGCAGCGGGAACTTCCTCTACCTCGCCCTCAAGCGCCTGCTCGATTTGGAGAAGGAGGTCAGCATCTTCGCCGCCGAAAACGGCTTGTCCGGGCTGCTGCCCGTCACCGACCCCTCGCAGCTCTACGGAATCGAGATCAACGTGTACGCGCACGAGCTGGCGTCCGTGGTGGTCTGGATCGGCTATCTCCAGTGGCAGCACGATAACGGCTTCAATATCGGCGCGCACCCTATTCTGAAGCCACTGCACAACATCCGTCGCATGGATGCCGTGCTCGACTACGACGACCACGGCAAGCCGGTCGAACCTAAGTGGCCGGGCGCGGAGGTAATCATCGGCAATCCGCCGTTCCTGGGTGGAAAGAAGCTCCGCAGTGAGCTAGCGATAAGTACGTGGACGACCTCTTTGCCGTGTACGACGGGCGCGTGCCGCGCGAGGCCGATCTGGTGACGTACTGGTTTGAAAAAGCCCGCGCCGTCATTGCCGCCAAGAAGGCAAAACGCGCAGGACTGCTCGCAACCCAAGGCATCCGTGGCGGCGCGAACCGGCGCGTTCTGGAGCGCATCAAGGATTCCGGCGACATCTTCCTGGCGTACTCCGATCGCGATTGGGTGCTGGAAGGCGCTAACGTCCACGTCTCGATCATCGGCTTCGATGATGGCAGCGAAGCCGAGCGCCAGCTTGACGGCGCTGCCGTGCAGGCCATCAACGCTGACCTGACCAGCGCCGCTGATCTCACCCAGGCGCGACGCCTTCCAGAGAACGCGGGCATCTCGTTCATGGGCGACACCAAGGGTGGTGCGTTCGACATCACCGCCGAGCTTGCTCAGAAGATGCTCGGTGCGCCGGCCAATCCCAATGGGCGGCCAAACAGCGATGTCCTGCGGCCCTGGATCAACGGGCTGGACGTAACCCGCCGCCCGCGCGGTATGTGGATTGTGGATTTCGGCTGTGAAGCCAGCGAGAAGGACGCGGCCCTATATCAAGAGCCGTTCGAGTACGTCAAAGCCAAGGTGCGCCCCTTCCGCGCCAAGAACAAGCGCGACACCTACCGGGAACGCTGGTGGATACACGCGGAACCGAGACCGGCTATGCGGGACGGAATGGCGGGCCTGAAGCGGTACATCGCCACGCCACGCGTATCGAAACATAGACTGTTCGTGTGGGAGCCCGTCACGACCTTACCCGATAGTGCGCTGATCATATTTCTCCGCGAGGACGATTACTTCCTCGGTGTGCTCCACTCCAAACCGCACGAGCTGTGGGCGCGACGGATGGGCACCCAGGTTCGGGAAGCCGAGAGTGGTTTCCGCTACACCCCCAACAGCACTTTCGAGACTTTCCCGCTGCCGTGGCCGCCAGGACAGGAACCGGCCGCCGATCCACGCGTGGAGGCCATTGCCACTGCCGCCCGCGACCTCGTATCGAAGCGCGATGCTTGGCTGAATCCGCCCGGCGGGTCCGCATCCGAACTGGCGAAGCGCACGCTGACCAACCTTTACAACCAACGTCCGACTTGGCTATACGACGCGCACCGCGCGCTCGATCAAGCCGTGTTCGCCGCCTACGGCTGGCCCGCCAACATCACCGACGGCGACATCCTCGCCTGCCTGCTCGCCCTCAACCAGCAGCGCGCAGCCGGCAAACAAACCAAAGCGGCAGTTCAAAATTGAAAGGCGCTCGACGCGAGGTTAGGTCTGCGCCAGCGCCGCGACGGTTGCGCGGGCATGTAGAGCGATGTGGGCTTCGACCAAATCCCGCACGGCCTCAAGCGGCACGCCAAATTTGGCGAGCGTGTCCGCCGCGCTCTTGATGGACCAAACCGCTATTTCCTGAGCATCTAAGATGCGGGGAGCAAGCCCACTTTCGGCGATCTCCTCTGCCGAGAACAGCGTTTGAACCGCCAGACAATCCAGCGCCGTAGCGTTGATGGGCAGGTCGGCTATGCGCGTGCCAATGGGCTTTAGCTCGATTTCCGGATGTGAGAAGCTGAAGCTGTCAAGCTTTATCCGGCCGCCTTCAATCCTGACCCGCAGCCGATTTTTCTTAAAGCTTGCGGCGGCACGCTTGGCGTTGCGGAGGACCACCAGCGGGATTCGACCGCACCCGCCCTGGACGACGGTGGCGGGCAGAACAATCGAGGTGCCTGTCGAACACAGTTCAACCGTGTCGGCTACAGCCACCAGGTCTGCCGTGTCGTGGTCCATGTACTCGCTGCGTCCGACCATGACGGTGCGGATCGCTTTCTTGAAAGCCGCCAGTGAAAGGCTGAACTCAACCATGTCGTTCGCTCCCCTGCCGCGTCGCGCTCAGAACCGATGGCCGCAATTACCGTAGCCGCCCTCGCCAAAGATCGCGGTGAGTGCGTCGCGGCTGGCGGTGTGGATAGGCCCGTAGACAATCGGCGCCGGCGGCGACGCGCCGCATTTTGGACACTTCTGTGCGAGCGACTGCTGTTTCAGGTCCGCAGCCCAGGCTTTATGGTCGGGTGGCTTTCCCGCCATCCCGGATAGCGTGCTTAACAGGTCGTCCGGCATATTCAAAATTCCCGTTTCCACATTTGGGACTGCGCCCCTGATGCGGCTCAGTTCGCCCCGGCTTGCGAATTGTACGCCCTCGCCAACAGGCGTACTATTGCGCCCTCTGTATCCAAGAAGTACGCCCGCTCCATTGCGCTGGAGGATCGTATGCGCGCAGTTGTTGCGGTTTGGCTGTTTGCTTCAGTACTCGCCTTCGCTGGGGAAAAGAGCATCACAGTCACAAGCTCACCGCCCGGCGCCACCGTGGAAGTAGATGGCCGAGTAGGCTGCCTTTCGACGCCGTGCTCTATGTCATTTCCTGATTACTACTTCCGCAAGCACTTCACTTTCTGGAGCCAGCGGCTGACCCACCCCGTCCAACTGACGCTTCGCAAAGACGGCTACCGGGCCAAGCACGTCGTTGTCACGGAAGGGCCAAAGCGCTGGCAGGCGTGGAACACGCCCGATTACTTCGACTACTACAACATGACGCAGCGCGAGCTTTCGGTGTCGCTGGAGGAAATTCGCGCCCTAACAGGCTCTAAGACGGTCGCCGGTCAAGATTTGTTCGTGTGGTTCGATGAAGGGCCGCCGAGCGCAGGAACACAGTTCCTTGAGGTTGTCATTACCGCGCGTGCCTACGATGCGGTCCTTTCGGTACTCAAGCAAGTGCGTGGCAAGAACACGACTGGTCAGTACGGCGAAAGCGTTCTCGAAACGAATTACCACCCGACCACCTTCCGCCTGGGGGACTGGCTGGCCGCCCAACCGGACGCGACTACCATCCCATCGGTTTTCTACTGGGAAGACGAGACGCTTTCCGACACCACGCCGGTAATGTCGTTCTACATGACAAAACGGGCATACCAGTCCACGCTGGACGTTCTGGCCGCATATATGGTCGGCTCTCAAGGCAACGGCAACCTGCCGCAATCATCGCTTTCGGTCGCCAACCCTCAGCCGTCGGAGCCGCCGCCCGCTCCACCAGCACAACCACGCACGAGCTTTTGGTCAACACTGGCGCGCGCGGGGTTTGCGGCCCTTCAAGGCATGGCGAACTACTACGCATACGTCCGTCCAATCGAGCAGGAGCGGATCGCCGCACAACAGGCCGCTTCCGCGACTAACGCGGCTTTGAATGCGCAGGTGTTCGAGCTTCAGAAGTTGAACAACTCGGTCTCGCAGATGCAGACCCAGATGGTGCTCCGCGACCTTCAGCAACAATCGAGCCAGTATTCCCGGATGCTATCTCGGTATCAGACAGGACGCTGGCCATAGCAATCTGTCGAGGGCGCCCGTGCAAGAGCCCGCAACATCCGGCGTGAATCTGAGAGACGCCGACCCCGGGCTCACGCCCGGGGCTACATTCTTTTTCGCGCGCTACGCGCGCTGGTGTCCCGGTTTCCGTCAAGGACTGCTGCTTGCGCGCGCTGAAGGCAAACCGAAGTCCTCCGCGTCGTTCCGCAAGCTCACTTTCTTTCATTCCGAGCTCCTGAAGCCTGAAGCCTGACGCCTGGAGCCTTGAGCCTGCGTGACGTTCGCCCTTGACAATCTGTGCGACAACGCCAATGCTGCTTAACTTCGCACGTATCTAAGGGCGAGGAATCTGCCATGAAGTGGCGCGCAGGCGTGGTGTTGACCGGGTTCATGTTGGCAATCGGTCTGGCGGGGTGCAGCCGCCGCGTGCAAGGGTCCGGCGAGAACCGGCCGCAGGCGCTGCCGGTGAAGGTGGAAGTCGCGCAACTGCACAGGGCTTCCGATTTCAGCGAGTACATGGCCACCCTGCGCTCGCGCCGCGCCGCCGTGCTGCGCCCCGACGTCGAGGGCCAGATCACGCGCATCCTGGTGCGCTCCGGCGACCGCGTCACCGCCGGCACGCCACTGCTGGAGATCGATCCGCAAAAGCAGCAGGCCACGCTTACTTCCCAGGAAGCCAACCGGCGCTCGCGGCTGGCGGCGCTGGAGTACAACCGTTCGGAGCTGGAACGGCGCAAGCAGTTGTTCGCCGCGGGCGTGATCAGCCGCCAGGAACTGGAGCAGGCGCAGAGCGCGTATGACGCCGGCAAGGCCGACGTTGACGCCCTGGAGGCCACCGTCCACGAGCAGCAGGTGCAGCTTCACTATCACCTGGTGAAGGCGCCGGCGGCGGGCATCATCGGCGACATCCCGGTGCGGGTGGGCGATCGCGTCAAGTCCGACACGGAGCTGACCACGCTGGACCAGGGCGGAGAGCTGGAAGCCTACATCTCCGTCCCCGCCGAGCTGGCGGCGCAGGTGCGCCTGGGCACGCCGGTGGAAATCGCGGCCGAAGACGGCCGCCCCGCCACACGGGTCGCGGTAAGCTTTATTTCGCCGCGCATCGACACCCAGAGCCAACTGCTGCTGATCAAGGCCAACGTGCCCAACCCGCAGCAGCAGTTCCGCAACGAGCAGCTGGTGCACGCGCGCGTGATCTGGGGCGAAGCCGAGCGCCCGCTGGTGCCGGTGACGGCCGTCTCGCGCCTCAGCGGCCAGACTTTCGCGTTCGTGGTCGAGGGCGCAGGCGCGCAGGCGGTGGCGCGGCAGCGCGCCATCCGGACCGGGGAACTGGTGGGCAACAACTACGTGGTGCTGGACGGCATTAAACCCGGCGACAGGGTGATCACCACCGGCGTGCAGATGCTGGTGGACGGCATGCCGGTGGCGCCAGAAGGCGCAAGGCTCTAGGCTTTAGGCTTTAGGCTTTGGGCTTTAGGCTTTAGGTGTGGCGGCATTGCTGATCATTTCGAGGTTTTGCGCCAGAGCTAGCGACCACACGCCTAAAGCCTAACGCCCAAAGCCTAAAGCCGCATTTGGGATTTTCATGGTTAATTTCTTCATCCGCCGCCCGGTGTTTGCCATTGTCTGCTCGCTGCTGATCATTCTGGCCGGCGCGGTTTCGATCCCGACCTTGCCGATCGCGCAGTTCCCGACGCTGGCGCCGCCGCAGGTCAGCGTGAGCGCGTACTATACCGGCGCCAACTCGCAGGCGGTGGAGAGCAGCGTGACCACGCTGCTGGAGCAGGCCATCAACGGCAGCGAGGGCATGCGCTACATCCGCTCCAGCAGCGGCAACGACGGCTCCAGCAGCATCACCGCCACCTTCGACCTCCAGCGCAACGTCGACATCGCCGCCGTCGACGTGCAGAACCGCGCCGCCACCGTCATGGGCCGCCTGCCCGCCGAGGTGCAGACCACCGGCGTCGTGGTCAACAAGAGCGCCGGCAGTTGGGTGATGGGCTACGCCATATTCTCACCCGATGCGCGCTACGACCCGCTCTTCCTCAGCAACTACGTGGACTTGTACGTCAAGGACGCGCTCAAACGCGTCAAGGGTGTGGGCGACGTCATCATGTTCGACCAGAACAAGTACGCCATGCGCATCTGGTTGGACCCCGCGCGGCTGGCCAAACGCAGCCTGACCGCATCCGACGTGGTCGCCGCGCTGCAGGAGCAGAATGTGCAGGTCGCCGCCGGCGCGGTGGGACAGCCGCCGGCCATGCCGGGACAGGGCTACCAGATCAGCGTGCGCGCCATCGGCCGGCTCACCGAACCCAAAGAGTTCGACAAGATCGTGCTCAAGCGCAACCGCGACGGCTCTCTGGTGCAGTTGCGCGACGTGGGCCGCAGCGAGCTCGGCTCCGAGTCCTACGGCGCCAAGCTGACCTACAACGGACATGAGGCGGTCGGCTTCGGCGTGCAGCAGCTTACCAACGCCAACGCGCTCGAGGTGGCCACTGGGGTGAAGCGGGAGATGGCGCGGCTGGCGCAGCGTTTCCCGCCGGGCGTGGCCTACATGATCGTGTGGGACTCCACCGAGGTGGTAGACGAGTCCATCCGCGAAGTGCTGAAGACGCTGATCGCCGCGGTCACCATCGTCATCCTGGTCATCTTCCTGTTCCTGCAGACCTGGCGCAGCACGCTGATTCCGGCCATCACCATTCCCGTGTCGCTGATCGGGACGTTCCTGTTCATCAAGCTGTTCGGGTTCTCCATCAACACACTGACGCTGTTCGGCATCACCTTGGCCACCGGCTTGGTGGTGGACGACGCCATCGTGGTGATCGAAAACGTCGAGCGCCACATCCAGGAAGGCATCGCCGACGCGCGCCGCGCCACCCGCGTGGCCATGAAGGAAGTCACTGGCGCGGTGGTGGCCACTTCGCTGGTGCTGATCGCGGTGTTCGTTCCCGTGGGGCTGTTCCCCGGCACCACCGGACGCATGTACCAGCAGTTCGCGCTGACCATCGCGTTCTCCATCGCGCTTTCGGCGTTCAACGCGCTCACGCTCTCGCCCGCGCTGGCGGCGCTGCTGTTGCGCCGCGACGAAGCCCACAAGAATCCGCTCTTCCGCGCTTTCAACCGCGTGCAGTCCGCGGGCACCAGGGCGTACACCGGCTTTCTGCCCGCATTGGAGCGCGGCCGCTGGCTGGTGCTGGCGGGCTTCCTGGCGGGCCTGGGGCTGACCCTGTGGATGTACCGCTTCGTGCCCACCAGCTTCGTGCCCGACGAAGACCAGGGCTGGATGATCGCCGCGGTGCAGGCGCCCGAAGGCGCCTCGCTGGAGTACACCTCGGCCGTCACCGACCACGCGGCGCGGATGCTGAGCGGCGATCCCGATATTGCCGGCGTGTTCTCCGTTCCCGGCATGACCTTCAGCGGCATGGCGCCCAACCGCGGCATGATGTTCATCAACCTGAAGCCCTACGCGCGGCGGAAAGGCAGCTCGCATTCGGTGCAGCGCATCCTGCGTGATTCCCGCGGCCGGTTGGGGCAGATCCAGGAGGCCATCATCATGCCTTTCCTGCCCGCGCCCATCGAGGGCCTGGGCGAGTACGGCGGCTTCCAGTTCGAGTTGCAGCAGACCGGCGCCGGCAGCCTGGAGGAACTGGAAAGCGTGCTGCACAGTTTTGTGCGCGAAGCCGGGCGGCGTCCCGAGCTGCAGGGCTTGTTCGCCACCTACAGCGCGCGCGACCCGCAGTTCCTGCTCAATATCGACCGCGAGAAGGCCAAGAGCCTGGGCGTGCCCTTCACCCAGATCAGCTCCGCCTTGCAGGTCTACATGGGCTCGCAGTACGTGAACGATTTCGACTTCAACAACCGCTCTTACCGCGTCTACGTGCAGGCGGACAAGCAGTACCGCTCCACGCCGCGCGACCTGCGGCAGTTCTACGTGCGCTCCGAGAGCGGCCAGATGCTGCCGCTGGACACCTTCGCCGGGGTGCGCGAGACCACCAACGCCAGCATCATCGGCCACTACAACCTGTTCCGCTCGGCCGAGATCAACGGCAGCGCGGCCCCGGGCTACAGCTCGGGGCAGGCCATCGCCGCCATGGAAGAGGTGGCCCGCAAGACACTGCCGGTGGGCTACTCCTACGAGTGGACCGGGCTGGCCATGGAGGAAATCCAGTCCGGCCGGCAGACGCTGCTGCTGTTCGCGCTGGGGCTGCTGGTGGTCTACCTCACGCTTTCGGCGCAGTACGAGAGCTTCGTGCTGCCGTTCATCATTCTGCTCGCTGTGCCCATGGCGGTTCTGGGCGCGCTGGCGGCCCAATGGCTGCGCGGATTGCAGAACGACGTCTACTGCCAGGTCGGGCTGGTGATGCTGATCGGTTTGGCCAGCAAGAACGCCATCCTGATCGTCGAGTTCGCCGAGCAACTGCAGGAGAAGGGCATGCCGCTGTTTGAAGCGGCGGTGGAGGCGGCTCGCCTGCGCCTGCGTCCCATCCTGATGACTTCGGTGGCGTTCATCCTGGGCGTGCTGCCGCTGGTGTTTGCCACCGGCGCGGGCTCCGCCGGAAGGCATTCGGTGGGGACTACGGTGTTCGGCGGGATGATCGTTTCCACCTTCCTCAACCTGTTCATTATTCCGATTCTCTACGTGCTGGTGCGCAGCTTCCTGCCGGCCAGCCGCGCCCGCCGTATGCTGGCCGAAGCCGAAGCGCAGGACTGACCGCTCCGTGCCGGCGTGGACCGGTGAATTGTTCGTGATCCTTTGGGTTCCTTGTGCTTAAATGGCGCGGCAAACCACGGCATCCTGCGGCAAGGTCCAATACCGCTTGTCTCCCGGGCGGTAGGAGCTCTACGGTCATGGCGAACCGAAAGGACGCCGGCCATGCGCTTTCGCTCACATCATCACAGCAGGCCAGTCCTTAGCCCCGGACATCCGCTGGCGGGCAAAACCTTGTACATCCCGGCCATGGAGGAAGTCAGCGCGCGGGCGGTGGCGGCCGCTTTCCGCTGGCTGGGAGTGGACGCCCGGGTCACGCCGCCCTCCGACGCCCGCACCTTGGAGTTGGGCAACCGGTTCACCGAAGGCGACGAGTGTTATCCCGCCAAAGTTACCTTCGGCGACCTGCTGCGCCTGCTGGAGCAGCCGGGCTTCGATCCCAGGCGCACAGCATTCCTGATGACCAGCGCCAGCGGGCCCTGCCGCTTCGGCCAGTACGCCGTCTCGCTGCGCCGCGTGCTGGACAATCAGGGCTACCCCGGCGTGCAGATCGTTTCGCCCCACGACAAGAACGGCTACGCCGATTTCGGCGGCATCGCCCGGCCGCTGCTGCGAACCGCCTGGCGCGCCGTTGTCGGCGCCGATACCTTGCGGCGGCTGCTGCTGAAGACGAAATCCGCGCCGGGGAGACCGACAGCATCTATGCCGCCGCGGCCGGCGACCTGTGCCGGACGCTGGAATCCAGTTGCGCGGAGCCGGCGTGCCAGTTGCGACAGTTGGCGGATTGCCTGCTGCGGGCGCGCGACCGCTTCCGCCGCATCCCGGCCCACTACGACAAGGAACGGCCGCTGGTCGCCGTGGTGGGAGAAATCTTCTGCCGCATGAACGCCTTCAGCAACCTGGACCTGATTCGCCGCCTGGAAGAATGCGGCGCCGAAGCCTGCCTGAGCGGCGTCTGCGAGTGGGTGCAGTACACCAACGCCGAGGAGGCTTCCCGGCTGCGCCTGACCGGGCGGCGCTTTTCCGCCGAGATGCTGAAATCCGCCCTGCGCGCCCGCGTGCAGCACAGCGACGAGCACGCCCTGCTGGCGCCCTTCCAGCAGGACTTCGCCGGCTACGAAGAACCGCAGGTGAGCGAGGTTCTTGGCCTGGCCGAGCCCTATCTGCCCGCCTACGGCGTCTGTGGCGAAATGGTGATGAGCGCCGGCAAGGCCGCCTACGCCGCCACCCACGGCGCCGACGGCGTAATTGACATCAGCCCGTTCACCTGCATGAACGGCATCGTCAGCGAGGCGATTTACCCCAGGCTGAGCAAGGATTACGGCGGCATCCCCATCCGCAATTTCTATTTCGACGGCACTGAAACCGACCTTATTCGCGATCTGGTGGTGTTCGTCGATCTGGCGCAGAGCTATAGCGAGCGCAAACGCTGCCCGCGGCGCTATCCGGCGTACTTCGACCAGCCCTGGCCGGCGGCCGGAACTCCCAGCCCGGCAGCGGAAGGCGCCGACTACGGCTTAGCGGCGGACGCGCTCACCTCGGGCGCTCGCTGAGCGGCAGATCAACGAACAACGAACAACGATCAACGATCAACTATTTTGCTATCCTTCTCCATTCCCATGAAAACTCGACTGGCGCTTTTTCTCTGTTTTTCGGTCCTGTGTTTCGCGCAAGCCAGAAAGCCGGTGCCGCTGCCGAGCGGCAAGGTGCTGCTGTCGCCCGCGCCCGGGGAGCCGCAGGCTGTGGGCAGTTTCCCCCAGAGTGTGGCGCTCAGCCCTGACGGTCGCTATCTGGCGATTCTCGACGGCGGCTACGGTCGGCTGGAAAACCGCGGACGGCAGGGCATCGGGGTGCTCGACCTGCGGACAAACCGGGTCGAGTTTTATCCTGACGATCGCCTGCGCCAGCGCGCGCGGCAGACGTACTTCCTCGGGCTCGCCTTCAGCAGCGACGGCACGCGCCTGTACGCCTCGATGGCGTCACTGACCGACCCGTTAGGGACGAGTCCCGGAAGCACGGGTAACGGGATTGCGGTGTATCGGTTCCAAGGCGGCCGGGTCAGCCCCGAGCGCTTTCTTCCCATCGCGCCGCCGCTGCTGCCCGCGGGAAAGCGGCCGGCGCGAGCCATGGCGCACGCCCCGGCGGGAACCGCCGTTCCCTATCCCGCGGGACTGGCGGCATTTTCCATCGCGGGCAGGGAACAGTTGCTGGTGGCCGATAACATGAGCGACGACGCGGTGCAGATTGATGCCGCCAGCGGCAAAACGGTGCGGCGCTTCGATCTCAGCATGGGTCCCGACGTGCCCACATCATATCCCTACACGGTGGTGGTGAACCGCGCCGGCACGCGCGCCTGGTGCTCGCTGTGGAACGGGTCGCGGGTGGCCGAACTGGACTTGCAGAACGGCCAGGTAACGCGCTACATCCTGCTGCGCGCGCCCGCAACGCTCACCGGCGCGGGTTCCCATCCCACGGCCATGCTGCTCAGCCCCAGCGAGCAGGCTCTGTACGTGGCGCTGGCCAATAGCGATGAGATCGCCGTGATCGACGCGGGCAGCGGTCAGGCGCGGTATGCTTCCACGCGGCTGCCCAGGCAGCGCTTTCCGGGCTCGTATCCGATAGCCCTGGCGCAGAACAAGGATGGCAGCCGCCTCTTCGTCGCCAACGCCGGTTCCGATGCCGTAGGCGTGTTCGCCGCCGGCGGCGGAAACCGGATCTCCGCGCCCGCCGTCAAACTGCTCGGCTTCATTCCCACCGAGTGGTATCCGGCGGCGGTGGCCGTGCACGGCGACGACCTGCTGATCGCCAGCGGCAAGGCGCAGGGCACAGGGCCCAATTCGCAACCCTTGCCGCCGTCATCCAGGCGCAAACATCCTTATATTGCGTCCTTGCTGCATGGCTCCATCGCGCGGGTCAGCATCACCGGGGCGGAGAAAAACCTGCGCAAGCTCACGGCTGAAGTTGCGGAAAGTAATCTGATGAACGGGCGCGCCGCCGGCATCCGCTTCAAGCGCGGGCGCAATCCGATCAAGCACGTCATTTACGTCATCAAGGAAAACCGCACCTACGACCAGGTGTTCGGCGATCTCGGCGTCGGCGACAGCGATCCTTCCCTGGTGATGTACGGCGAGGCCATTACGCCCAACCAGCACGAACTGGCGCGGCGGTTCGGGGTGCTGGATAATTTCTACGACAGCGGCGAAATCTCCGGCAACGGGCACGTCTGGTCCACCGCCGCCATCGACAGCGACTACACCGAAAGGACGTGGCCGGTTTCCTACCGCGGCGCCGAGCGCACCTACGACTATGAGGGCATGGTAGCGGACGAGATCCCGCTGGAGCAGCGCATTCCGGACGTGGACGAGCCCGGCAGCGGGTATCTGTGGGCCAATGCCGCGCGCCAGGGGATCGCGTACCGGCACTACGGAGAATATATCGTGACGCGATGGTGTGACGACAAGCCCGCGCCGGCCTCGCCGCAGGCCGGGCCGCCATTGCCGCCGGGCCAGCACTGCCCCCGCAGCGCAGTCCGCAAAGGCGAGCCGCTGCCCGGCAATGTCGGCGATCCGCACGGCTCGCCCAGCCCGTACGACTGGCCGGTGCCGCTGCCGGCGCGCAACCAGGCGACCAAGCCGGAGCTGCGCGACCACTTCGATCCCTATTTTCCCGATTTCCGCCTCGACTACCCGGACCAACTGCGGGCCGACGAATTCCTCAACGAGTTCCGCCAGTTCGTGCGCGACGGTAATTTGCCCATCCTCATCGTGCTGCGGCTCCCGGACGACCACACCGCCGGCGCCCGTCCCGGCTACCCGCGTCCGGAAGCCTCGGTGGCCGACAACGATCTGGCCGTGGGCCGCGTGGTCGAGGCCGTTTCCCGCAGCGCGTATTGGGACGACACCGCCATCCTGGTGCTGGAGGACGACGCGCAGGACGGCGCCGACCACGTGGATGCGCACCGCTCCATCGCGCTGCTCATAAGCAAGTACGCGCCGCGGCAGGGGCAGCCGTTCCTCGACCACCACTTCTACACCACCGTCAACATGATCCGCACCATCGAGGCGCTGCTCGGGCTCCCGCCCATGAACAACAACGACGCGCAAGCCGCGCTCATGGCGCCGCTGTTTTCCGGAGATGGCGGCCAGCCGGCCTTCACCTCCGACTACCGTAATCGCGATAACGGCCTGATTTACCAGGCCAACCCGCCCGGAGCGCAGGGCGCGGCCGCCTCCCTGCAGATGGATTTTTCGCGCGCCGACGCGGTGGACAGCGCGGCTCTTAACCGCATTCTGTGGCGCCAAGCCAAGGGAGACGTGCCCATGCCCGAGCCGCGGCACGTGGTAATTCCAGTTCGGTGAAGCAGGGCACACCGCCGGCTGGCTGAGGTGCGGCCCCGGTTCCTGACTTCATCTTGAGCGTGTCATGGGAGAAGCGGCTCGCACGAGGTCAGCACCGGGTTTAGCAGGCTGCTGAAAAACTGTTCTGTGTATCAGGGCACGACTTTAGTCGTGCCGATAAGCGCTTTGTTTGTGTCATTCCTCGGGGACTTTAGTCCCCGAGGAACCTGCTTTTGGGGTTTTTCAGCAACCTGTTGGAGCACTACCACGGTAGCTGTATCCATTCTTGGTAGGCCCCGGCGCCCTCGCCGGGGCCGCACCCCATGACTGCCAAGAACATTGCTCCTGCGGGCGCCTCGCCCGCAGGGATACACCTTCGCCGGAATTGCTCTAAGCCAATGCAAGCTACTGTCTTTCGCCGGCGCGTTGGA
>Ga0315268_10004262_pt1 | contig 15527 bp, 9 predicted proteins | sample C1_top_MG_FD_204535 | JGI IMG/M metagenome (GOLD analysis project Ga0315268, IMG submission 204535) | Sediment microbial communities from Yellowstone Lake, YNP, Wyoming, USA - C1_top | ecosystem: Environmental > Aquatic > Freshwater > Lake > Sediment | place: USA: Wyoming | collected 2017-08-01
ACCTGCCAATCCGTCGAACCGGGCGTCTCCGGGGCAACCAACAGCGGAATGCGCACACCGCTTTCCGTTGGCTTGGTCGGGTTGGAGTCGCCAAAGTGGTAGCGGTGGCCGTCATAGTGCAAGTAATGAACCAGCTTGTCTGGGTCCGTTGCGTACGCAGCGCGGGCTCGGCGGAGTATCTGCTTGTCGGCAGCGAAGGGCTGAGGAAGTCTCGAGTAAGTCGAGTCCGCCTTGCCAGTGAGGATTACGAGCGGGCGAGGAGCAATCAGAGCAAAGAGGTCGCTTGAATCGAAGTACTCGCGCACATCGCCGTGCAGCCAGCGCCAGCAGGGGTGATTTCCCTTGTAAAGCATCACGCCGAGATCTGCCGATGGTGCTGCGGGCAGGCTGAGCGAAACGCGCGGATCGAGCGCGCTCACCATCGCGGCGATCGTGCCGCCCATGGAGAGACCGGTCACGATGACGCGGGACGCGTCCACCTGGGGCAGCGAAAGCAGGTAATCGAGCGCGCGCATCGCATCCCAGACGCGCTCGCCGTCCTCCTCCCAATCGGAATCGAAGCCCGGGGCTTTGATGGCGGGGTGCGCGCCGTTACCGTGCACGGGGTCATCGCCGCTTTCCCGGTCAGTGTAAAGCGGCTCTGTCATGAAAGGCGCGCGGCGGTCCTCCCTGGGGCGGTGCGAAATGTCGAGCGCCAGAACGACATAGCCGCGACGCGCGAATCCATCGCCATACCAATAGTACTGGTCATCCGGCTGGAACATTTTCCAAGCGCTGCCGCTGTGTCCGTTGACTGCGAGCACGGCCGGATATTTCCCGCCAGCGGGCGCGGGGCTGGAGGGCACCGCAAGATAAGCATGCGCGCAACGCGCAATACTTGCCCCACCGTAGGGGTTGGGCAGCAAAAAGCTAAAGCTCAGCTCGGTGACCCGATAGTTCTGTGGCCAAGAGCCCGGGTCGTCATCTCGCTCAGGTGGAAGTTTCTCGCTCGCATGCGGCGGCAAATCCGAAGCGAGGATGGTCACTTCGCTCGAAACGGGCAGGGGATTATCGGCCATCATCAAGTGGAGAAGCCGGCGGCGCGTTCGCTCCTGCCAGTCGCTACGTGCGGCAACTGGTTTCGGGAGAAGGCCGTAGGAAAGCACTTCGGCGCGCGTTCCGCTCCACGCAAAGCTCTTCCCTTTGCCGCTTTCCTCATAGACACCGGAGATGAATCTGCCCTCGGCAGAGCCGCGGAAGTGCTGCACAGAGTTTGCGAGGCGGCGAACAAAAGTCAGATTCCTGCCATCCCACTGCGTGATTTCGACGTCGTACTCAGGTTCCTCTCCGGTGCCGCCGGCGCTTACGGAGGAGTAGATTTTGAAACGTCCCACGAATTGCGCGCCGCCCGAATCCGCGTCAATGCGGACCCGCGCGCGATACTCGTTGTTGAGCAAGACCTCGTAAACGCGAGGAACGAGAGATTGGTCGAAGACAGCGACGTTCCACCCCGTGACGTGAAATTTGTACGCTTCCAGGGACGTCGGCTTCGCATTCGACCCAACGCTTTCCGCGAATCGCCCCGTGAAAATACCCTCCACAATCGTGCCGCGAAACCACTGCTGTACTCCAGCTGCGCGGAGGCGAAACTCGAGCCGGCCTGAAGATGCTTCCCACGAGATCGAGTCCAACTTTTCTCTGCCGCCTTCTTCGCGGATGAGAAAGCCGGAAAAAGTCCCGGCGCGTGGCCCTGGCGAAATCAGGACGGTAATGCGGGCTCCGTTTGCGTCCAGATGCCACGTCCCGAGCGGGGTGGGGGTATCCGCCCGCCCCTCGGGTGCCACAAAAGTGAACGCGAGGAGTGCTAGAAGAAGTAGACGCCGCAGGTCGAGCACCGCCGCCCTCCCGACGTAAGCACTTGTACTGCAACCAAGGGCGAACGTCGAGGGCCTCTGTGGTTGGCGGCGGAGATTTCCGCCCGGGAACAGCGATGAAGAGTCCAAAATCGTGGAAATTGGACACGCGCGAAGGAAGGTGCTAGAGTCCGGGCAAAATCGAGCGACGAAATGCCGACCAGATTACCTCGCCTGGAGATGTAAACCATGACGCTGGATAACAGAAAGGCTCAGCTCATTGCGAACGCGATGCAATCGTTTCAGATTGAATTGCCCTCGTGGGGATTCGCCAACACGGGGACGCGGTTTGGGAAATTCCTGCAAGCGGCGGCAGCAACAACAATCGAAGAGAAATTCAGCGACGCCGCGCAGGTGCATCACCTGACTGGGGCTTGTCCAACGATCGCGCTCCATGTGGCGTGGGATTTGCCGGAGGGAGTGGCGAGTGTCGGCACCGTGGCCAAGCTTTCCGAGCGATTCGGCGTCCGGCCGGGCTCGATCAATCCGAATGTTTTTCAGGACCAAATCTACAAGTACGGCTCGCTCGGCAACCCCGACCCCGCGGTACGACGGGCTGCGCTCGATCATTTGCTAGGCAGCGCGGAAATTGCGAAGGAGTTGGGCAGCCGCGACGTCTCGTTGTGGTTCGCGGATGGCTCAAACTATCCGGGCACGGCGAACATCCGCCAGCGACGCGCGTGGTTCGAAGAAGGCCTCCGGAGACTCCACGAACAGCTCGGAGCGGATCAACGAATGCTCGTGGAGTACAAACCCTTCGAGCCCGCCTTCTACCACACTGACATCGCCGATTGGGGCATGGCGCTTTTGCTGGCTCGGTCGGCTGGCTCCAAGGCGAAGGTGCTTGTAGACACGGGCCACCACTATCAATCGCAGAACATCGAGCAGATCGTGGTCTGGCTGCTGCGCGACGCGATGCTCGGCGGCTTTCACTTCAATGATCGGCGCTATGCGGACGACGACCTCACTCTCGGCTCGATTGATCCCTATCAGATATTTCGCATTTTTCACGAAATCCTCTACTTTGTGTGGGAGACGGGCCAGTCCGCGGATATTGCCTACATGGTGGACCAAAGCCACAACCTGAAGGGCAAGATCGAAGCGATGATTCAGACTGTGATGACCGCACAGGAACTTTATGCCAAGGCGGCCATCGTGGACTACGCGAAGCTTGCGGCCGCTCAAGCGAAGTGCTCCTTGGTGGAGGCGGAAAACTGCCTGAAAGACGCGTTCTCCACCGACGTGCGGCCGGTGATTCGCGAATGGGCGCGTGGCCAGGGCCTGCCGGAAGACCCGCTCAAGGCATTTTCGGAAAGCGGATACCTGGAACGCATTACCGCGGAGCGAAGCGGGAAGAGTGCTCCGGCGGTCACGAGCTACGCATAATCGGAAATACGCCACAGATGAGGTTTCTGGGCCGCCTGCTAATTCACCGCAAGAAGGCTTCCTGAAGCCCGCCGTCCACCACCAGAATCTGTCCGGTGATTTTTGAGGAACGTTCCGAGATCAAGAAGTAGGCTGCTTCCGCCTGGTCTTCAGGCGTAATGGCGCACTTGGTAAGCGTGCGCTGCGCATAGAAGGCTGCCAGCCGGGAACGCAACGCTTCGGTGTCCTCCGCCTCGGAAAACGCGATTCCGTACTTGGCCAGAGAGGCAATGACGCGGTCACGTGGGAACATGGCGGATCCCGCTACCACCGTGGCCGGTGCGAGTCCATTTACACGGATCAGTGGCGCCAACTCCACGGCCAGCTCGCGCACCAGATGGTTCGCGGCGGCCTTGGAGGTGTCGTAGGCAAGTGAGCCCTTTTTGGGTACGACCGCATTGACACTGGTGGTGATCACCATCGCCCCACGCAACCCCTGCCGCGCCCACAAGTCGCGGACTTCGTCCGCGACCAGGTAGCTCCCACGCACGTTGACTTCAAACGTGAGCTTCCACTGATCATCGGCGATGCGGCCGGATTTGTCCGGCGGGACGAAGACACCTGCCGTGACGACGATCGAGTCAAGCCCTCCGTAAGCGAGCACGGTTTGTAGCAGCATTTTGCGCACGCTGGCCCTGTCGGTGATGTCAACGTGCAATCCAATGGCTGGACCGCAGCCGGATATTCCGGTGCCGGCTACGCCGATGCCCACGCCGTAGGTATCCGTCAGCTCTTTCGCCGTCGCCCGAGCCGCCTCTGCATTCACGTCCGCGCAGACAACGTGCGCGCCTTCTTTCGCTAAGCGGTGCGCCACCGCCCTGCCGATCCCGCTGCCCGCCCCGATCACCAAGGTGACGCACCGGGCAAGCTCCTTTTCGGGAGGCATACGGCGAAGCTTTGCCTCTTCCAACAGCCAGTACTCGATGTCGAAGGCCTCCTGCTGGGGGAGCGAGATATATTCATCAATGGCTTCAGCGCCGCGCATTACCTCCACCGCACAGTTGTAAAACTCTGCTGTTATGCGCGACTCGCTCTTGTCCTTGCCCCAAGCGATCATACCGATGCCGGGAATCAGAATCACCGTAGGGTTCGGATCGCGCATCGGCGGGGAATCCGGACGCCTGCAACGCTCGTAGTAGGTCCGGTAGTCCTGGCGATACTCCTCAAGGCTGGCTCGGAGCTTCTGTTTCAGGGCTTCGACGTCTTCCTGCTGCGGATTCCAATCCACATACAGAGGCTTGATTTTCGTCCGCAGGAAATGGTCTGGGCAAGAGGTGCCCATCTCCGCCAAGCGGATTGCATCACGGCTGTTGACGAAGCGCAGGAGGGTGGCGTCGCACTGCACGGTGCCGATGAACCGCCTCTGCTTCGACATCTCGCCGCGAAGCCACGGGAGAATTTCGAGAAGGACTTCGTTGCGTCGCGCATGGGGAAGGGTCTCGTACTTCTGCCCGCCAAATGTTTGCTCGCCTTTGTCGCGCGCTTCGATATAGGTGGCAGCCTTTTCAATGAGGCCGAGCGTGACCTCGTAGCACTCCTTACTGTCGCCAGCCCAACTGATCAGGCCATGCTGGCCGAGGACCACACCTTTCAGCTGGGGATTCGAGGTGGCGATCCGCTCAAGTTCGAGTCCGAGTTCGAAACCAGGTCGCAACCAGGCCGTCCACACCACCTCGCCACCAAAGATTTCCGCGGAGAGCTCGCGCGAGCGGCGCGCCGCCGCGATAGCGATGACAGCGTTGGGGTGCGTGTGGTCCACGTGCCGGGCAGGGAGGAGCGCGTGCAACGGCGTATCAATCGACGCGGCCCGCGGATTCAAATTGAACGTGCAGTGCGGATAATAGTGAACCATGCGGTCTTCGGCGGGAGTCTTGGGGCCTTTCCCTTCCGCGGCAGCATAGATGGACTTCAGGGCCAAAAGCTTTTCTCGATACAGCGAAGCAAAATTCGCGAGCACACTGGTGCGCAGGTCACCGCCGGAACCTTTCACCCAAAGGACTTCGACTTCCGCGCCGGCGAGCGGGTCGCGCTCGTTAATTTTGGCTGAGGTGTTGCCCCCACCGGTGTTGGTGACCCGCTGGTCGGAGCCAAGAAGATTCGAGCGATAAACGAGCAATTCAGCGGGCGAGAGCTTGGTGGCGACGGAATCGTCCCACAGATAATTCACATGTTGGAAAGCCCGGTCGTCGGTGTTGCTAGGCATTGCCGGTTCCTTTTTCTCCGCGCCAACGTCGGTAAAAGACCGTGCCACAAACAAAGTAGACGAGCGTGGCCGCAACCAACCAGTTTTTCATGGTGGCCAGCCGCATTTCGAAGCTCTCGATCCCGCCACCCGCAACGTAAACCGGAACTACGAGACAGATCAGGAGAGCGGCGAGGGCGAGCACCACGCTCCCCACCATCAGAGCGCGGTGTGCGCGTGGTTTTGCGCTGGGTGTTTGGCCAGTGCTGGAGGTGGGCGACTGAACTGGTTCCGGGGCAGTAGCCGGCGCCGGCACCTTTGCCCCGGCCACGGAGGCGAGAGCAACATAGAGCAGAATCGTGAGCACATAGACAGGCACGGCCAAGTAAAAGAGATGCAGTATCCCGCTGCGCTCGAGGATCAGAGCCAGGGTGATGGTCGCCACCCAAGACACCAGCGCCGGCCAGTTCAATGCAGAGTTACGGTAGGAGAACCAATAGCGTGTGAGTCCGATGCGCGGAAAGATCCAGTGTTCGGCAACAACAATGGCGCCCACCGGAGCCAGCAGCAACCCGTAGATCCCGACGAAATTGAGCAGGCGCGTAAAAACGAACGGGAAGCAGGCAATCATCGTGGTGATGATACCGACGACAAGCGTAACCCGCGCACGGGACCAGTTCGGCGTGATGGCCTGCAAAGCGAGGCCGGCGCGATAGAGCGTGGGATTCGCAGTTGTCCAGCCGGCGGCGATGACGGCCAGCACGCCCGACCAACCGAGCGTCTGATAGGCAACCTCGCCCGCGTCGAGACTGGCCAGCGGGGCGTTCAGCAGCAGCGCCGCCCCGACTCCCATCATCCCGGCGCAGATCCAAGCAAGGTAATGTCCCAGAAACATCCCAAAGGCAGAGCAGAGGCCGTAGCTGGCCTTTTTCGCATAGCGAAAGAGCGCCATATCTGAAAGACCGGCGTGCATGGCCAGATTGCAAATCCAGGCAAACGCGGCAACCTTCCAGAAGCCCAGCGGCGGTTCCCCGCTCGGCGTCCGCCCGGTCCAAACGACTCTCTCTCCCATGGCCCAAAATGAATTGAGGCTGTCGATCGAGGTCAGGCCAGCGCTTTGCGCGAGCTTCGGGAGCACGACGATTGCTCCGGCGAGAAACATCAGAAACATCCACGGGGAACAAACGCTTGAGAAGTCGGCAAGTTTCTTGAAACCGAGGATGGCAAGGGTCACGACCACCGCGCCGACCCCCAACACGAGAAGCACGAAGCGCCAGTCCGTCGGGTACCAGCGCACCTGTGCGGGGATGGAAAGCGGAATGCGCGCAGCCGAAGCGGAGACAGTAATCATGCAGCCAGCGAGGATGCAGAAAAGAAATGCATTCAGAATGTTGTAGATCACCGTCACCATCGGACCGCCGATGCGACGCATGTACCAGTAGAACGTCAGCCGCGTTTCGACAGCGATCGGTGCGCACACCAACGTCCACGTCAGTACCGCCAGCAGGTTGCCGATTGCCAGGCCGAAGAAAATGTCTGTGACGCTCGCTCCCCAGTTGACGAAGAGTACGCCGATGACAAACTCGGTCGCCGCGACATGCTCGCCCGAGAAAGAACCGGCGAAATAGGCAGGCCCCAAGAGGCGATCTTGAGAGACAGGCTCGCGGTCAAATTCATAAAGCTTGTCGAGGAATCGTGCGGCTTCGGGAACATGAGAACCGTGGGATGCCGTGGGGTCTGTGGACATGGAAGGATTCATCACTGCAGTCCTCGCAAGCGAGCCGCCACAGTTCTTCTCTTCCGCGTGAACGGTAAAATCACTTCAGGGCAGATGGAAAACTTCAGGGATGGGCACGATTTGCTCATCGGCTGAGCTTCCTAGGCTGCCGTCGAAAAAGTCCGCCATTTCGGCCTGCCAACGTCTATTGACGTCCGATTCAGCCATCTGTCGGATCGTGTCCTGGAAGTCTGGCGTCTCCACATAACCAATCAGCAAGCCGTCGTCACGCAGGAACAGGGAATAGTTGTGCCAGCCCGCCTTGGTGAGAGCCTCCCGCATTTCCGGCCACACAGCCTGATGACGTTGCTTGTACTCAGCAAGCATGTGTGGCTTGACCTTCAAGAGAAAACAGACACGCTGAAGAGGTTCGTTCTCCATAGGTGCCCCCTCCACCCGCGAGGTGTGGTCGGGGTGCGAGGGCGCGGCAACACACGCGAACGAGGCGGATGATACCACACGTGTCAAATCGCCTAGGGCGGGGACCGCGCGTTGAGCTGGGTGCGCGGCGCGGTCGTGCACAAGTTGGAAGGCAGAATTTGCCAACGCTGCAGGTTTTGTGCGAGTGTTCTCGCTGGCTGCGAGTCGAGGCAAACAAGAAAAACCAGCTTCCATGGGCCAGTCACAATGGACAAGCACACCTTCCTGGCGTTCGATTTGGGAGCAGAGAGCGGGCGCGCCATCCTGGGGAGGCTGGCGGGTGGGCGGCTCACCATCGAAGAAATTCGCCGGTTCGCCAACGAGCCTGTGTACTCCCACGGAGGGTTACGCTGGGACGCGCCCCAGCTCTGGCGCGAGTTGCAGGCAGCTCTGCACTCGGTAGCCGCACATAACGTCGAACGTCTGGACGGCGTTGGAGTGGACGCCTGGGGAGTGGATTACGCGTTGCTGGGCGAGAACGGCATCCTGTTGGAGAACCCGTTCCACTACCGAGATGCCCGCCATCGCGGAGTGATGGAACGAGTATGCGCACAGTTGGGCGCGGAGTTCATCTACCGCATCACGGGAATTCAATTCCTGCCGTTCAATACACTTTATCAGTTGGCTGCTACGGCCGAACAGACGCCGAAGACACTCGAACAAGCAGAATACTTGGTGACAATACCGGATCTGTTTAATTTTTGGCTGACGGGCAAAGTCGCGTGCGAATACACAATCGCATCCACAACGCAGTTCCTCGATGTCCACACGCGTGAGTGGTCGCGTGAAATCCTGGAAAAGCTTGGACTGCCAACGCGCATTCTCGCGCCGATTGTAGAAGCAGGGACTCCGCTTGGGGATCTGCGGCCGGCTCTTTCAGCGGGGTTCCAGTCTCTTGCAGGGACCCCTGTGATTGCGCCGGCGTGCCATGATACCGGGTCTGCATTTGCCGCCGTACCTTCCGGCGGAGGGACGGCTCTCCTGAGCTCGGGAACATGGTCTCTGCTGGGAATGGAAACGCCGCAGCCTGTCGTGAGTGATGCGGCCCTTGGATTGAACTTCACAAACGAAGGCGGCGTGTGCGGCACCGTGCGGCTGCTCAAAAACATTACTGGAATGTGGCTGCTCGAGCGGTGCCGGCGTGCGTGGCAGGACCAGAATGCAGCATTTTCGTACGCCGATCTGCTTGCGATGGCTGCGGCAGAACCCCCGCTCCGACACCTGATCGATCCCGATCACCGTTCATTTGCCATGCCTGCTGACATGCTTGCTGAGATCGATGCATTTTGCGACCAGACGGAGCAGCCCAGACCCACAACTGTCGGGGGATATACGCGGACCGTGTTGGAAAGTCTGGCGCTCAAATACCGCAGTGTTCTCGAATCACTCGAATCGCTCTCAGGAACAAAATTCCGAGAAATCCGCGTGGTGGGAGGTGGTTCGCAGAATGACCTGCTCAATCATTTCACCGCGGACGCTACAGGCTGCGCCGTGCTTGCCGGACCGGCAGAGGCGACGGCGCTCGGCAACTTGGCCATGCAGATGGTGGGGAGCGGCGCGGTGACCTCGCTGGACGTGGCGCGGGAGGTGATCCGCGCTTCTTTTCCTACGCGCCTTTTCGAGCCCAGAGATAACAGCGCCTGGCAGGACGCCTACCGAAAATTCCAGATGATGACCGCGCAGACCAGCTCCCCGTGAGTCCGTCCTTTCATTCAAGGCGCAGGGGAGATTTGTCTTGCCGGGCGCGGAACCAGCCGCACCGTTCCCAACAATCCTGAAGGCACAGGTTGCAGGTTTTGCATATCCTGAGGCTGGAAACGCTCGCCATAGCGGAGGTTGAGCAGCCTGTAGTCCGGCAGCGTGGTCCCGGCCATCGCATTGATGGCCGTGTTGCTCACGACCACACGCAAAGAATTCTCACCCGCACGCAGCAGCTTTGTCACCTCCACAGAAAACGGTGCGGACCAGACGGAACCCGCGCGCTGCCCATTGACGTAAACGACTGCGGCTTCGCGCACGGGCGCGTCCAGCCAGGCCCTCATGCCAAAACGTGTTTCGACCTTTTGCACGAGCGTGCCCGCACCAAAGTCGAGCTGCACCTCGATGCCCGGCTGCAGGAAATTCCCCGGCACCGTAACTTTCTTTTCGTAGGCGGCTTCCCCGGAAAAGTATCGAGTGCTTTCGTCGTCGGTCCAAGAGCGGAGGCGGTCCATGGTCACGGAGATCTGCGTCTTGGCAAAGTCGACGCGCCAGCCCTGGCTGATATCGAGTGCAGGAGGAAGCCCGTCCGCTGGACGTGGAGCAGCTTGGCGAGTTGGGCTGCGGCTGGAGAAAATTACGACACGCGATTCATATGGTTCGAGCGTGAGTGCCAGGGTGGTGATGCCATTAGCGCGCGAGTGGATGGGAACAGGAAAGGCTTGTCCGCTGAATGCGTCCCACATTTCAGGAAACAACCCGTCCACGCGGAAGGAAGCCTCTACATTGTGGAGTTCATTGGACGTGTTCGCGAGAAAAAAGATTTCGGCGAAACCCAGGCTGCGATGAATGAAACCGATTTCCGAAGCGGCCGCCGAGAATGAGACGTCCGGTGGGAGCAGGCGGCGCAGAGTGGGGCCAAGTTGCTTTACTTCGTCTGCGATGAAATACGCCGGTGCAGAGGGACCTTCAAAGAGGTCTTTGAGGAGCCGGTGAATCTCTTGCGATTGTTGTTCGCGATTCGCAAAGCCTGGGGCGAGCGACGGCAGCCGGCGCGTGGCGATGAGGGTGCCGCCCTGCCGGGCGAAGTCGCCGAGTTTGCGTAGCGTGGCCAAGGGAATTCGCTCGATACCGGGGAGAATCACAATCCGGTAGCGGCTCCCGTTCACGGTCAGCGCGCCGTTCTGGATCCCCGCAAGCTGCTCGATCACCGCGTCGTCCACGAAATCGAAACCGTAGCCGGCATCAAGAGTCTGTGGAATCACATTCGGGCCCAGCAGACGATCCATCGATTCATCAATCGAAGCCCGGCCCGGTGTGATCTGCGCCCAGGCATCATCCGTCGGAAGGTACAGCGCGACGTCATTCACCGGCTTCCCCTGCCGCAGCAAAAAACTCAGGCGCTGAAGGTAGCGCGAAATATCCGGCATCACCGACCACCACGGATTGTGGTGGTTGAAGACGGCGGCGGCATAGAAGCGCCAGCCGGGCTCTCCCACGATCTCCGGCGAATACGGCCAGCCGTGACCGATGAGCTGGTTGATGCCTTCCAGGAAATGCAGATCAGCTTCGGCCTTCATGTCCAGGGGGGTCGCGCGGAAAGAAGGAGAATGCAGCCACGTCCAGGTTTCGGAAGATGTGATATTCCGACCGAAGAGGTGATTCGCAGAGGAAGCCCAGCGGGTGGGCGAAAAGCGCCGCCAGTTTGGGCCGCCTTCGCCTTCCGCCAGATCCACGAGGCGATTGCTCGAAAGACCCGCGGGCGGTATGCCGTAGACCTGTGCGCGGTGGCGTGTGCCCTTGCCGTGCGACCATTCGGTGACAGGCGACAGAAAGTGCTCGTCGACAAGCTCGGTGAGCGTCTGGCCCCAGTCATGACGGATCGCGCCGGTGACCTCACCGACGTTGCCGACGAGCGCTGGAAGGTAGGGCTTCAAATCATAGCCGCGGCGCCTCCGGAACTGCTCCAGGAAATCGGGGGCCCAATCGGAGTTATTCACTTCGAGGCTGTCGCAGAAGACGGCGTACGGCGGATTCGTGCCGAACGCCTGCATCAAGCGGTCGCCCACGGATTTCAAATAGCTGTCAACTGCGGTGCGATCGTAGTGATCCACTACGTAGCCTTCGGAGCCGATCGCAGCTCGTTTCACCTGCATACCGGTGCGGCTGGCCAGGAAGTAAAGGACGACGTGCGGGCCTTCCAGAGCGGCCGGCACCCATGCCGCACCATCGTGGATGTCTAGGATTTCGCGGGCGCGGTCCGCAGCGACGCTTTTTGGCTCCCCGGGTGCGAGGAACGCGCCCAGGAGTGTCTCTCCAAAGCCCACGTGCGGCAGGGGGACCCGGCGCGAACTCGCGCCCACTGGCACAACAACGATGCGAAGCCGGCTGGCGGCTTGCGTGATGGGCACGCTCGGGCCGCCGAAGGGCCAACCGCTACCCAGGGTGAGGTCCATACGCAGGCCGAGTTCCCGGGCTTTTTCGTTCGTGAAGCGGAGCGCTTCGAGGAATTCATCGGAGAGAAAGGGATAGTTGCGAAAGCCGCGCGTGGGCTCATCGAGGAGGAGTGGATACACGGGCTGCACTTCAAATCCGCCGATGCCGCCCTCCTTCATCAGGAGCATTTCGCGTTCGAGTTCGGCTCTCGTGGCCGAAGGGCCGAACCACCACCAGCGCATCATGATCCGGCTGTCGTCCGGGGGACTCTCAAACGCGCGTTGCAGCGCCGCGAGAGGATCCTCCGGTGCCCGGGTGTGCGGTGCCGTCGTCGGTAGCAGGAGCACGAGCAGAAGGGATAGCAACCAGTTCTGTATTCGCATGGCCGAAGTCACCTCCCGTTGCGCCCCGGTAGCGCAGGTGCGCTCCGCCGAGGGGGATTCTAGCAAAACCTGCCATTGATGATGTCGCGCTTGTGCGTGGAATTCTGCTTGGAACATTTCCGTTGACGTCCTCAGATCGAAAGCGTATTCCTCCGGCGGAGGTGCGGAGGAACAAAATACCTTCGCGAGGGCGATGAAAATTCAATTCACAATACGTCCGGACAATCTGCAGACACGGCTGCGGCGCTTCTGGGAGCTTTCGGGCGAAAAGGTGCGGCGGATCGAGAGGGAATACGATGCTTCGAGGGGCTCCCCCGTCTTCACCGTGAAGGGCCGATACACGCAGCGCGGATGGACGGAGTGGACGCAAGGCTTCCAATACGGCTCGGCCATACTGCAATTCGACGCGACCCGCGAATCCGAGTTCCTCGAGCTCGGGAAAACGGGAACCGTGCGTTTCATGGCCCCGCACGTGAGCCACTTCGGCGTGCACGACCATGGCTTCAACAACGTGAGCACCTACGGGAACCTGCGCCGACTGATGATCGAGGGGCGCATCGCAGAGAACGCGTGGGAGCGCAACTTCTACGAACTCGCCCTGAAGGTGAGCGGTGCGGCACAGGCGCGGCGGTGGACGAAGACCAAAGACGGCGGGTTCATCTACTCGTTTAACGGACCTCACTCCCTTTTCGTGGACACGATTCGCTCGCTGCGCTCGCTGGCCATCGCACACCGGCTGGGCCACGTGTTGATGGAAGAAAACGACCGCAAGGTGAGCTTGCTTGAGCGGCTGGAACAGCACGCCCTGGCCACGGCCAAATTTGCGGTCTATTACGGCGAAGGCCGCGATGCCTACGATGTGCGCGGACGTGTGGTACACGAAGCCATCTTCAACGTGAACGACGGGAACTTCCGCTGCCCGAATTCACAGCAGGGTTTCTCGCCCTTCAGCACCTGGACGCGCGGGCTCGCCTGGGCGATGTGCGGGTTCGCGGAGCAGTTGGAGTTTCTGAGCGCCATCGGCGAAAGAAAGATCCTCCCTCAACTCCTGAGGGCAGCGCAGGCAACCTGTGACTTCTACATTGAGCGGGCCACGGCCGCAGACGGCATCCCCTACTGGGACACGGCGGCCCCGCAGTTGCACCGGCTCGGCGACTGGCAAGCGAAACGCGCCGATCCGTTCAACGCCTTTGAGCCGGTGGACAGCTCTGCTGCGGCAATCGCCTCGCAGGGCTTGCTGCGGCTGGGGCATTACCTGGGTTCGAAGGGCAAGCGCTACTGGCAAGCCGGGCTGACCGTGCTCCACACGCTGCTCGCGGAACCCTACCTGAGCACACGCGCGAACCACCATGGGTTGCTGCTGCACTCGGTGTATCATCGCCCCAACGGATGGGACTACGTCCCGCGGGGACAGAAGGTCCCGTGCGGTGAATCCAGCATGTGGGGCGATTACCACGCGCGGGAAGCGGCCCTTTACATCCAGCGGATCGCGGCACGCGAGCCCTATCTGACGTTCTGGGGAAACTCGTGATTATCGCGGACCTGAGCCAAATCGAAGGTCGCTGCTATCCGGCGCGACGCCGGACGCAGAATCTGGTCGGGGGTAGCTCGCCCATTCAAGCGAAGAGCTTTTGCCTAGGCAACGTCACGCTGGAACCGCAGGGCGGCCAAGTGCCGTGGCACAACCAGGAACAGGAAGAAATCTACTTTGTCGTGGAAGGCACAGGCGAGATGTGCCTCGGCGAAGAGCGGGAGACCCTCACCACAGGCCAGGCCGTGTATATTCCCCCCGGCGTGTACCACCAGCTTACCAATATCGGCGATACGCCGTTGCGCTTGATCTACTGCTACGGTCCGGCGGGCGACGTCGCCCATTGGCGACAGGAGCTTGACGGAACGCTGCCGCGCGCAGGACTGGATGCGCCGCCGCTACCGCCCGGCGCGCATCCCCAGCGCACGGAAAAGTGAATCAAGTAGTGCGGGGGCAGCAAAGTGGGGATGGAGAACAGAGTTCACAAAATCGGCGTGATCTTGAACGGCGTGACCGGACGGATGGGAGCCAGCCAGCACCTGATGCGTTCGATTGTGGCCATCCGAGGGCAGGGCGGAGTGAAATTGCCCGGCGGGGAAACGATTCTGCCGGAACCGTTGCTGGTCGGCCGCAACCAGGAAAAACTTCAGGCGCTGAGCGCAAAGAGCGGCGGCGCGCGGTGGACCACGAACTTGGACGAAGCGCTTGCCGACCGCAATTGCGCCATCTACTTCGACGCGCAAACCACCACCCGCCGCGTCGAGTCCGTGCAGAAAGCCATCCGCGCGGGAAAAGACATCTACTGCGAAAAGCCGACCGCTACGAACACGGCCGAGGCGCTCGAGCTTTACCGGCTGGCGCGCGCGGCGGGCAGGAAGAATGGCGTCGTGCAAGACAAGCTCTGGCTTCCCGGCATGCTGAAGCTCAAGCAGTTGCGCGACTCCGGGTTTTTCGGACGCATCCTCTCCGTCCGCGGGGAATTCGGCTACTGGGTGTTCGAGGGCGACCGAGTGCCGCCGCAACGGCCTTCGTGGAACTACCGCAAGGAAGACGGCGGAGGAATCATCCTCGACATGCTGTGCCATTGGCGCTACGTCCTCGACAACCTGTTCGGCAAGGTGAAAGCAGTTTCCTGCCTGGGCGCGACGCACATCCCGAAGCGCTGGGATGAGAATTCGAAACCGTATGACTGCACCGCTGACGATGCGGCGTACGCCACCTTCGAACTTGAAGGCGGCGTGATTGCCCACTTCAACTCGTCGTGGTGCGTCCGCGTGCGGCGGGACGATTTGCTCACCTTGCAAGTGGACGGCACGAAGGGCAGCGCCGTCGCCGGGTTGCGTCAGTGTTGGACGCAGTCGCATGAGGGAACGCCGCGACCCGTGTGGAATCCCGACGTGGACAACCCATTGAACTTCTACGACGGCTGGCAGCAGATTCCGCACGACCGGAGCTACGAGAATGCATTCAAGGCCCAGTGGGAACTCTTCCTTTGCCACGTGGTGAAAGATGCGCCATTCCCGTGGACGCTTCTCGAAGGTGCCAAGGGAGTGCAGTTGGCGGAGAAGGCACTCGAGTCGTGGCAGAGGCGGGCGTGGGTGGAAATTCCGGAGTTGGAGCCATGATGAAACGAGTCGCATTGATTACAGGAGGCCGGCGAGGCATCGGCTTCGGCATCGCGCAGTGTCTGGCGCGCGACGGCTTCGACCTCGCCATTTGCGACGTGGTTGTCGAAGACGAGGTCGCGGAACCCTTGGCCCAGCTTCGACAGCTCGGCGTCGAA
>Ga0315268_10004263_pt1 | contig 15526 bp, 15 predicted proteins | sample C1_top_MG_FD_204535 | JGI IMG/M metagenome (GOLD analysis project Ga0315268, IMG submission 204535) | Sediment microbial communities from Yellowstone Lake, YNP, Wyoming, USA - C1_top | ecosystem: Environmental > Aquatic > Freshwater > Lake > Sediment | place: USA: Wyoming | collected 2017-08-01
CGTTCGTGCTCTCGGCGTCCTCGATGACGAACTCGTCATCGCCGAGGTGGCGCACGACGGCGTGGCGTCGGCTGATGCCGTCGTCAACGAGGCAGATGGCATTTTCGTGCGAACGGCCGATCGACATGGAGCGGCCCCGATTTGATGGACAGGTTTGTTACGCTGCCAGCGCTTTCACGCGGACAGCAGCCTCATACTTCATTGGGCTGACGCCGCCCAGCCCTGTGTGACGTCGCCACGCGTTGTAGAAGCAGGCGATGTACTCCTTGATGGCCACGGCCGCCCGCGCCTTGCTCGCCCATGAGTGCCGATAGATGAGCTCGCGCTTCAGTGTGGCGAAGAAGCTCTCGGCCATCGCGTTGTCCCAGCAGTCTCCCTTGCGGCTCATGCTGCATGTCATGCCGTTGGCCTTGAGCGCCTGCTGGTATGCCTCGCTCGCGTACTGGCTGCCGCGGTCAGAGTGATGGACCAGGCCCGGTGGCGGCCGACGTTCGCGGACCGCCATCGCGAGCGCCTCCAGTGCCAGCTCGGCGCGCATGTGGTCGTCGATTGCCCAGCCGACAACGCGCCGTGAGAACACGTCGACGATGACGGCAAGGAAGATGAAGCCCTCCCACGTCCAGATGTAGCTGATGTCAGCCACCCAGAGCTGGTTGGGGCCGTCGGCGCTGAAGTCGCGCTTCACCAAATTCTTGGCCACCGGCCGGCCGTGGGTCGAGTCGGTCGTGCGCTTGAACTTCTTGATGGGATTGCCGCTGAGCCCATGCTCTCGCATGAGCCTCGCCACGCGCTTCCTGCTCGTCGCCTCGCCGTCTGCTGCGAGGTGGTCGCGGATGCTCCCGCTGCCGTACGTGCCCCGGCTCTCGCTGTGCACGGCCGCGACCATCACGGATAGCTGCGCGTCCCGACGAGACCGAGCGGGCGCCGGTCGCTCGACCCAGGCGTAGTACCCGCTACGCGACACCTTGAGCTGCTTGCACATCCACGCCACTGCATAGGCCTTCTCCGCGCTCATGAACGCATACCGAGCTGCTTGTGGCTCGCGAAGAAGGCCGCCGCTTTTCCCAAGAACTCCTTCTCGCGCCGGAGCTCTCGGTTCTCGCGTCGCAGCCGCTGCAGCTCCTCGCGCTCAGTAGTCGTCAGGGCGCCCACTGGCCCCTGGCCTGCATCGACCGCGGCCTGCCTGACCCACTCGCTAACGGCACTCGGGGTCAAGTCCAAATCGTGGCACACCGCCGTGAGTCCCTTGCCGCTCTCCCCGATGAGCTTCACGACCTCAGCCTTGTACTGCTTGGTAAACTTCCGTCTCTTCCGTGTCTTTCTTGCCATGACGAACACCTTGAGCACGTTCGCTCGTTAGGTGTCCACCGAATCGGGGCCGGCCCAGAGGGCATGCAGTAAGTACAGCGCAGGTTGCAGCGGTCGGTGACCGCTATGCGCAGATAAACATGCTCCCGGCCGTGGCGGTCTTTCACCCGCAGCCCCTTCGGAAGCGCTCCACTTCCTGCGGCGTGTTCAGGCTCTGAAGGAGCTCCTCCTCGCCCAAAAAGAGCGGCACCCGGACGATCTCCTGTGACTCGACCAGCGACCGAAGGGAAAGCCGTCCCGCCTCAATCGCTCGCCGCGCCGCAGGCAACCAGGCGGCCGGGTAGTATCCGGGGAGCGGCTGAACACACGGCGCAGACGCACCCTCGAAGAAGCATCCGTTGCTGTCTCCCTCCAAGCGAGAGAGCAGGGCGGAAGTCAGACCGGGTTGGTCGCACGCGGCTACTACGTACCCCTCTCCCAGACGGCTTGCGAGCAACGCTTCGATCCCCGAAAGCGGCCCCAAACCTGGCCGCAAATCGGTCACGTGCAGGACGTTCTGCCAGCCCGACAGGTCATAGCCATCGCAGGCTCCAACAACGACCACGGTAGAACAGCATCCCTGCATCGCCCGCAGAACGGGCTCGATCATGAAGGCGCCTCCGGGCAGCCGCACCGCCTCCTTGGGGCTTCCCATCCGGCGGCTCTGACCGCCAGCCAGCACCGCTCCAACACACGGGAGGCGCTCGTTCAAGAGCACGGTGGCCCGGATCCTTCCACCTCCACGGCCTCGCCGGCGGTGAGCCAACCGGGGTTGACGATCCGCGCCATCCAGCCGATTCGCCCGACCGTGGTCTCTTTGAGGCGGGGATCCACCGCGTCCAAGACGAAGCAAGGCTTGCGTGGCTCAGTCAGCTCGATCCGTACGCCACCCGCGAAGCGCAAACGGGTCCCTACGCAGAGGTCGTGTGCGTGCAGGTCCCTAACCGTGAGGTTCTCACCGAGGATACCGGGTCCTACTTGATAGCCCTCTCGGCGCAAGTCGCCGAGTATCTCCTCATCCAGAAGGGAGATACCGCGGATGGTCTTGTTGTGCTTGGGATGAGCCCGGCCATCTCCGACGAGCCCGGACTCCGTGGCCTCAGCCTTGGAAACACCAAGCTTGGGAATGCCACCAGAAGAGATGTTGATTGCTAGCAGAACGGCCATTGCGCTCCCTCACGACGCCACTCTCTAGGTGCGGTCGCCATCGCGAGGCCCAGGTGGCAATTCGTCACCGCCCCTTACTGCCTTGCGGAATCCGTTGATCATGCCTCCGAAACCGGCGCCAAGTTGGGGCAGGCGCTTCGCCCCAAAGACGAGCACGACAATCGCGAGAATTATGAGAAGCTCACTGACTCCCAGACCAAACATGCATTTCTCCTGCGCGATTCAACTCGCCAACTATCTTCCCTCGTGGCACCAGCGGCACATTGGTGTCGCCTTGCGATCGAGACTGCTAGTGAACCCAGCCGGGTGGGGGTTCCCGCCAAACCTGCCCGACTTGTGACAGGCGATACAGTTCGTAGCCGGGCCCTGATCGTGGCAGCTGGCGCAGGCGATGATGTCGCGGCGTGCAGAGCGACCGTGAAACTCCGCGGCCGTGCGGTCCATGAAGTTCGCGGGATGGGGCGTTCTCGTCACTCCCTGGGCCCCAGATGCCGCTGCCGCGAAGCTCACGCCCTGCTGAACATGGCAGCTGTCGCAGCGGCTCACGCTATGGCAGGTGAGACATTGGGCCGCATTTCCACGGGCCTCAATCGTATGCCGTGAGACGAAATCACCACGATGGATGAGCTGTCGCGTGACTTGATCGGGATACTTCGTGCTCGGCTTGAGGGTCTCATAGCGGTTGTGGCAGTCCGCGCAATAGCTTTGCGCATGGCACTGATTGCAGGATGCTGCGCTGCCGCGCGCGCGATCCTTGTGGTGCTGAACCCAATCACCCTCGTGAGACAGGAAATGCACCGGTCGGGTCCCAGCGAGCCGCTGGCTTTCGTGACAAGTCGTGCATTGGTTCTTGGCCATCTGCTCCTGATGGCAGGAGGTGCAGGCCTCCATGGTTGGCGGCGAGTGCTGGCCGTACGTGGTGCTCTGTGGGACGCTGCTGTGACAAACCAGGCAATCATCTTTGACGCGATCAAGGTGGGCCTCGTGGGAGAAGACTAGGCCCGCCCGGTGCGGCTCCAGGTTATCCAGCTCAGACGCATTTTTCACGACGTCTTCCGCGTCGTGGCACTCGCTGCAGACTTTCCGTTTGGGAAGGTCACTCCCCGTGGTGGCCATGCTCTTGTCGATGGTCTCGTGACAGTTGAGGCAATCCACCTGAGCTTGGACATGCCGCTTGTGAGAGAACGTGACGGGGGGCTTCTCGCGGGTCATCAAGAACGGCTCGCCGTGTAACGCCCACTGGCAACCCACGGCGGTAACTCCAAGCGCGACGGCAAGCGTGAGGGCAATGCGGTAGGACGACCGCGGCACGTAAGCGGGGCTCATGGGCGGCCTCCAGCCTTGCTCGAAGCGCCGAAGTCGAGCTGGTACTCGGCTTTGGCCAGGGCGAACACCGCCGTCTGCATCAGGGGGTTGGCCGAGACACCGCCATTGGCGACGAAGCGCCAGCGCTGCCATTCGTAAGCGACTGACAGGCTCGCGTCCATGGACCGTTTACCACCGGCTCCATCCGAGGCGTAGAAGCGTGGGATGGTCTTCTCATAGAAGTAGACCAAGACGTCTGCCGCCGTGCTCAGCTGCGGTGTGAAGTAGAAGGCGCCGTATCCTCGGAGGCTGTGAAACCCGTTCTCTGGCCTATCAAGGAAACGGTACTCGACGCCCGTGAGGAGTTGATCTCGCGGCCCGAGAATGAAGTCGGCGCGCACTGAGGCGGCGTCTCCTTGGCGGGTACCGTTTCCAGCGTAGTCCACGTTGGTTCCCTTGCTGCCAACGAGGAACTGGTGATGATATCCGGCACCAACGCGAATGCGCCGAATCAGCCGGTAGCTCGCGTCGAGCCCAGCGTCGTGGTTGGCCTCGTTCGCGAAGATGCTGAAGATGGAGTACCGGCTCAGAAAGAGCGTCGGGTCGGTGAACGAGTATCCAGGCGAGACCTGAAGGTTGCTCATCGGGTAGATGTCTGTGCGCAGTCTGAGCTCTTGCGGCTTCCATGAGGTCGTGTCGAGGACCGCGGCAGCGACCGCGTCGACCATGCGATGCGGCCGCACCGAGGCGTCAAAACCAAGCTGCCGACGGGAAAGGAAGCTTTGCTCTCGCTCCTCGAGAAAGCTCACACCTACCTCGGAGACGTCACGGAAACGATGCGACACACGGCCGCCTGCGCTCCAGAAGTCGCGGTTGCGGATCTGCTCGTCTTGGTCGAGGACGGTGCGGGTGTCTGCCTTCACGAGGTCGTCGATGCGATCACCGAGCAGGTAGTAGCGAGGCTTATCGGTGAAACGTGGCAGGACTGACAAGCCACCGAAGGCTTGGACGCCGAAACCAAACGGGAGCTCAGCGCGTGCGTATGCGCCGTCGATCTGAACCGGGACGGACCCAGTGTTGAGGACGAATTGGCGCCCGAGACGTACGTCAAGCCCGTGGTCCTGATACTGAAGATATCCGTAAGTGAGGTCTCCGGTCCGTTGGCGGTCGAGGGCAACCTCGGCCTCCTCGTTCGCGACCCAGCCGTTCAAATGAAGCGACAGCCCTGGGACGCCGAACGAGCTTCCCAACTCCGATGCCTCCGCAGCCAAGTACAGGTAGCCCGTAGCTTGTGTCCGCTTTCCTAGCAGGAGTTCACCGTTATCGCCGCGTGAGACGAGACGACGCTCGCGAATGCTGAGCAGCGGATCGAGCCGGCCGGATATGCGTACACGGGGTTCCGACGCGCTGCCCTTGGACGATGCCTCGGCCGCCGGTGCGCTCGGCGCTGCTGGCGCGGGTGTTGGCGCGGCGGTCTGCGTTGGTGGTGGGGCTGGTGTCGAGTTGGGTGGTGTCGTGTCAACCGCGGGCTGCGAGGTGGCTGACTCCGGCGTCGACTCCGGCGCGGGCTGTACCCGCGCAGCCTCCTGCTTCGCCGGTTGAACTTCCTGTGCTCGCGCCAGCGAGGGCAACGCCAAGACAGCAAATGTCACGCTGGCCGCCACGACGCTGCGAGCCGACCATAAGGATCTGGGAAGATGGGTGCCCTTGCTCATGCCCGGCCTTCTTCCGTGTGATGGTCGTGGCGCTGGCGGTCTACCGCTGGCTCCGCGAGCATCATGACCGGCCCCCATCCGTGGCATGCAGCTCTCCTGACAGCGGCCCGGGCAGGAGCGCGATAGCGCGACCTGCCTCCCGCCAGAACGTGGTGCGCGCCGCGTCAGTCAATGTTCGTCCAAGCGCGGGCGAAAAGGCTCGGAGATGCTCGTTGACGAAGGCCGCGCGCGTCGTGGCATCCCGCGCTCCCTTCTCCTCCTCGTCGAGCAGAGCAGCGACGAAGCAGAGCTCCAGGCCGACGTGATCCGCCGGCTGCTCCTTCATGCCTTCGAAACCGAGTGCCGCAGCGGCGTACGCTCGGAGCGCTGCTTGACTTCGTGGCCCCAGCACCTTGCGTCCATCACCCGTGTAACAGTCTTCCCAGGGCGGGACGGGCAAAGGGCTTCGAGCGCCACGATCGGCATTAGCCACCATGAGCCTCGTGTACTCTGCCGCGAGCGCATCGGGGTCCTCCTCGTCGAGCGCGCCTTGCATCGCGGTGAGCGCCTCGCCAAGTCTGCCTCCCATGGCGAGACCCAGCTTCGCGGCCGCTCCCTCATGCTGGATTTCGCGCAGCAGATCGGGTTTGGCGCCTTCCAACGCCAAGCCGCCCAAGAGGCGACAGACGTCGCGCAGATCGGAGGTAGTCGCCATCATGGGATGTTCTTCTGCGGCGTAAAGCGCACCGACGGGTTCGTCAACGACGGGTCGGCGATCTCCTGGGCACCTGATGGCGCGCCCGTCGTTCTGTTCGCCGTGCCATATGTGCCCCCATCGATCGTCGCCAAGTCGTCGAAGTGCAGCGTCAGCGCCGTGCAGGTCAACACGCAGGAAGGTTTGCGTCGCTCTGGAGGAAGACTGGGGTTGAACAGCCGGTGGTAGCACCCGGTGCACTTGTCGGTGTAGCGGTTGGTCTCGTCGAAACGCGGCGCGCCGTATGGGCAAGCTGCGACGCAGCGTTTGCACCGAATGCAGTCCACCCCATTGACCGGATCCTCCGCCTTCGATGGCTTGATGAGGACGAGGCCGGTCTCGGGGTTACCGTTCATTCCGAACGCGGCCCGCAGATCGGCGTTGGAAGCATCGTCCTTCCAGTACCGCCCGACAGGGCAGGCAATCGCGCACGCCGGCTTTTCGCAGTGCATGCAGGCCATCGTGATGTGCCGGCGGTAGGGCTTACCTTGCGAGGTCCCCTCCTGGACAACCACAAACCGGCGCCGCATTCCCACCGGGAGCAAGAATTCTTGCTTACAACCCCCCTCGCAGGCGCGACAGGCGATGCAGTTGTTGATGTTGACGTGCCAGCCGTATTGAGGCATCGCGGGTCTCCCTGGTTATGCGTCCCTGTAGATTCGACAGGCGGCTTCCTTCTTCACTGCCTGACCGGAATGGATCTCCGCCTTGCCCGCGAGGAGCCAGCCGTCGTGAGCGCCTTTGTCTTTGGCAACCTTGCCGAACGCCCAGTGACCGAATCCGCGAACGAAACCGACCGTCTCTCGTTGGATACCTTCGGTAATGTGCGCGCGGATGCGCACCTTGCCGTGTGCGGTCTCAACTCCGACGAAGTCATCCTCCTTTAGGCCAAGAGCGCTTGCGACGGTCGGATGGACGAACAACTTGTTTTCACCCTTCATCTCCATGAGCCACTCATTGTTGAAGGTGCGCGTGTGCGTATGCTCAACTTCCTTCCAGGAGACGAAGTAGAGCGGGTAGTTCGCGTTCGGCGCATCCTCGGGCGGCAAGAAGAAGGGGAGTGGATGGTAGCGGGCGTCGCCGGACATGGAGGCGCCGCCCGGATACTTTGTGGAACCCGTCTTCCAGTAGTCATCCAGCGTCTTCGACCAGAATTGGGCAAGGTGAGTCGCCGTCGCGAAGCCGGCGGGGAATGCCGTTCCGTCGGCGGGCGGTGTCGCGCTGGATGCGACTCCCAGGATCTCGCCCGAGCCCGCGGTCGTGCCAGACTTGACGAGATAGCGCGCGTCTCCGCCATAGGTCACGGTGTCAACGTGCATGACGGCGCTTTGGAAGCCGCCGGCAGAATAGGCGGCGTCAACCGTGAAGGCGTCCCCGTCGTGCGGAGCGGCGGAGCTCGTGGTTCCCAGTAGCACTCCGCTACCCGCCGTGGCCCCGGTCAGCACCTGATACGGCGCGGACGAGCCCTCGACGTGCATCCACTTGGAGTTGTACTTGAGGGCAAAGGATGCCTTGTGCTTCTCGTACTGCGTCCCGCCCTTGCCCCCCGTCTCGATCCAGACGCCAGTTTGCTTGAGCTGGTCCCAGGTGACTTGGTTTTGCCACTTGGCGACGAACGAGCCCCACTCCGTCTTGTGCATGTTCTCTTCGGTGTCGCGATTCGAGGTGGCATCGAAGCCCGCCAGTGCCATCGCCTTGCCGAGATCGAAGAAGAACTGCGTCTCGCTGCGCCCGCCGATCCAAGATGGAATCACGGGCTGCCTAAGACCGAGCGAGCGGAACGTGACCCAGGGCGGCTGGAAGTCGTAGCGCTCAAGAGCGTGAGACCCTGGCACGACGATGTCCGCCATCATCGCAGTCTCGGACAGGTGGGTATCGACGCAGAGAACGAAGTCCAGCTGGTTCATGGCGTCGATGTTCTTCTGGGCGCCCGGAACGGACATGAGGAAGTTCTGGAAGACGAACACCCCCGCCTTGATTGGATACGAGACTCCGAGGAAGTCGCGCTGCCGAAGCATGGCGTCGCGTGACTCGATGTAGATCCCAGATCCGTGCGAGTACGCGTACTTCTTGTGGAAGGTCTTCCCGCGCAGATCAGAGCCGGCGGACAAGACCGTCCCGTCGCTCGCGGTGAGCGCGCGCTCGGAGGTCACGGCGCTGGGCTCTGCCGACGGGATCTTGACGTCGTCGCGCCCATCGAGTCGCCAACCATCCTTGGTCGGCCACGAGGAACTCGCGGGCAGCCGGCCGGGGCCATCGCGAAGCGGCAGCACCATGGTGCCGGGCTTGTCCACGCCGCCAAAGAGGAGGAGCAGCGCGTCGATGGCTCGCCCACCTTGAGTAGCGTTCGTGTGGTCACCGGGCCCCGACCACGCGTCGATGCAGATCTTCCTGCCTGCAGCGAACGCATCGCCCAACTCCCGAGCCAAACCGACAATGCTCGCCGCGGGAACGCCGGTCTTCGCCTCCCCCCAGGCGGCGTCCTTCACGTCGCTATCATAGGTCCCGTCGCCGTCGAGGTACTTCCTGAAGTTGATCAGGCCGGTGGTCCAGGTATCGACGAACGCCTTGTCGTATCTGGTACCAGTCCCGGAATCGTAGTCGAGGAGCTCCTTGGCAATCGCGAGCGCAAGCGCCCCATCAGATCCCGGCCGCGGTGCGATCCATTCGTCCGCCTTCGAAGCAGTGGTATTAAACACGGGATCGACGTAGACGAATCTGAAGTTCGGATTGCCTTGGCGCGCTCGTGTGAAGATGGGCGCAAGGAGCGTCCACTTCAGCGCCGACAGAAAGTTCCAGCCAAAGACGAGGAGGAAGTCGGTGTTTTCCATGTCGGCGAGCGGCCGATCATAGCCAATCGCGTCCTTGAAATGGGCCTTACGCCCGGTGTCGCAGAGGTTGGAATGGTTAGAGAAGTTCGGTGTCCCTACGGCATCCGTGAAGTCCTGCTGCGGATGATTGAAGGACGCGTCTTCGGCGAACCAGACGATGGAGCGGGCACCATAGGTGGACTTGATTGCGCCCAGGCGAGAGGCGACTTCAGATATTGCCTCGTCCCAGGTAATGGCGACGAACTCACCAGAGCCTCGTGGTCCCACGCGCTTGAGCGGTGTTCGCACGCGATCCGGGTCGTAGACCGAGCGCAGCGCCGAGTTGCCTTTGCAGCACAAGCGCCCCTGATCTCCCGCTGCGCGGGCAGCGTCGAAGGAGGTGCTGATGTTGGCAACGCTGGTAGGAAGCGCGCCGTTGGGTTCAATCTTGCGGACGGTCCCGCCCGCGACGTACGCGAGGATTCCGCACTGTCCGCCGCACATGTTGCAGCAGGACGGAACCCAGGTGCCCGCCGCGTAGTCTGCAAGCTCCGCGGCTTCCGCCGTGCTGAGCTTGCGGAATGGCCATGGCAACAGACTAGACGCAGCCAGAGCCCCCAACCCCATTCCGCTGTACTTCAGAAAATCGCGCCTGCTGGTCGACATTTATACCCTCGCGGTCAGAGGCTAGAAGGGAACGACGGGAAACGCGGATGACAGCCGACGCAGAGCGCCACATTCACCTGCTTTCTGATTGTTCCGCCCGAGTGATTGGAGAGGTCGACGTTTCGATGGCACCACGTGCAGGCCGTCGATGAGTGAATCCTCATCGCGTGCCAGGGGCGAATCGCAGGATCAGTTGAGATCTCGTGCTTTCGGTCGTTGTGGCAGGCCTGGCAGTTGTCTACGGTGAATGACTGATCGCGACCGTCATGCAGCGTGGTCAGGTTGATCGCGTTTCTGTCGAGTCGGCGAATGTTGAGATCCAACTCCCGGTTCGCGTCACCGGAAGCCACCGAGATCTCGTCACTCGTCGCGGTCTGGTCGCTGTCCGGGCCGATCGATGTTCCGCTGAGCTTGAGCCCTGGTGTCATGGCGGCGAATCGATAGGCACCGGGCTTCAGACCCGTGAACGTCGCACGGCCGCTCAAGTCGGTGGTTGCCTCGATGTCCCCTGGGGTGGCGAGGACGCGAGCGCTTGTGACGTCGGCCCGACTGTCCGCGTCGATGAGGTGCACCACCACGTTCGGTGGCGGTGTTCCTCGATGATCGTCACATGCCACAAGGATAAATGAGGCCAGCATGGTCAGGAAGAGAGGTCTCATGGCGGGGCTGCTTGGCAACAAGCGTGCCAATCGCCGAATCGAGCGCGATTTCTGTGTGGGCCACTTGCTGGCGCAAGGCAGGGCGGGAAGCTGGCGAGAGATTGGACCTGAGGTGTTTCGCGCAGGAAACAACGGAGACCCCGCAGGGCCTCCGGTTGTTTCCCTGGTGAAACATCGGGCGAGGTGCCGATCCACGTCCACGGAAGCATGGGTGCCCTCGGTCAAGACGCCTACCGCTTGCCTCTCGGCCCCTCCGGCGAGCGAGGTCTGCGGACCTGCCCGCAGGCTTGAAGACGGCCTTGCTTCTTGCAGAGACGTCCGTGCAGTGGCACGAATGGGTGCAGGGAACACCATGGCGATCCCGCAACTATCGAGACACGCCCTGACCGCGCTCATCGCGGTCGCGGCGCTGGGAGGATGCAAGGCGACCCCGTATCGCGAGGTCGAGGTCGATCTCACCGCCGCCACTTCAGCGGGGCCGTCGGAGCTCAAGGTTGAGGAAACTCGACCGCTGCGCTTCTCCGTCGCGGCGATGCAGTCGCCGCAGAACACCTATGCTGCTTACTCACGGCTCTTCTCGCGGGTCGGCCAACTGCTCGGGGTTGAGGTCGAGCTTGTCCAGCGACGTACCTACGGTGAAGTGAACGACCTGCTGCTCGACGGTCACCTCGATGCGGCGCTGCTGTGTACCGGCGGCTATCTCAACCTGCGCCGTCGCATACCTGAAGGCGCCGAGGTGCTCGCCGTCCCCGTCATCGGCGGCAAGACAACCTACGAATCCCTGGTCATCGTCCCAGCCGAGAGCGCAGCGACGACACTCAAGGACTTGCAGGGCAAGCGGTTCGCATTCACCGATGAGTTGTCGCTGTCGGGACGTGCCTACGTCGTGCATCTGCTGCGCGAAATGCACGAGGACCGGGGCCAGTTCTTCGGGGAGTCGCTGTTCACGCACAGCCACGACCAGTCCATCGAGGCGGTGGCGGGTGGTTTGGTCGACGGTGCCGTTGTGGACAGCCTCGTTTACGAGCACTTCAGGGCACAGAGTCCCGACCACATGCTTAAGACACGAATTATCGAGCGCTCGCCGCCTCTCGGGATGATGCCCATCGTGGCGGCCCCGTCGCTTTCACCGGTGCTGCGAAATCGTCTCCGCGAGATTCTCCTCGCGCTGGACCGCGATCCAGCAGCCGCAGCCGCGTTGCGCGTCACCCATATCGAGCGCTTCGTGGTTCCGGAGCCAGGTCTGTACGACTCGGCCGCTGCTCTTGTGGAGGCCGGCAAGTGACGAGCTTGAGCGAGCATCGCTCGCCTCGTATCCGCCTCTGGATCAAGCTCGCCATCTTCGGGGCGGTGGGGGTCGTGGTGACCCATGCTGCGCATCTCACGATCAGCAACCGCATTGCAGGCCGCGCGCTCACGCGATCACAGGAGGCCCTCGGCCGCAACGTTGCGCGCCTCGTCGCCAACGAGGCCGCGGACGCAGTGCTTGTGGACGACCTGTTCTCGCTCCGTGCGCTGACGAAGAGTGCAGTCTCCGGCCAAGGCGTAGCGTACTGCTTTGTTGTTCGGGATGGGCGCGTCCTTGCCAGCTCTTTGAACGGAACGACCCCTCATGCACTGATCGATGCTCGACGCGCGGACGACGCTGCACCGTTCGTTGTTGTGAGCGGGCGCACGCGTTACCTGGACCTCGTGGAACCGGTCCTCAACGGCAGCGCTGGGGTGGTTCGTGTTGGCGTGGATCTGAGCGTCGTGGAGTCGACGAGGCGGCAGGTGTCTCTGCTGCTCGGAACGTTAGCCCTGGTCGTCATTCTTGCCGGCCTGATCGCGGCGTTCGTAGTGGGTCGGTCCATTGCACGCCCCATCGCAAAGCTCGTGTCGGTAGCGGACCACTTCGATCCATCCGGCGACGCGCCGGTCGTCGAGTCGAGAAGCCGCGATGAGATCGGTGAGCTTACGGAGCGTTTCAACCGAATGATGGTTCGCCTCAAGGCCGCATACACAGAGCAAGCACGCGCCCGGGAAAAGGAGGGCGACACCGAGCGCATGGCGGCCCTGGGAACGTTGGTCGCGGGAGTGGCCCATGAGGTCAACAACCCTCTTGCCGGGATGAAGAACTGCCTTCGTCGGTTGCAACGCGATGACTTGGTGCCATCCCCCAAGCGGCAGGAATACCTCGAGCTCATGGAGGAGGGTCTCGAGCGCATCGAGGATGTGATGCAGCACCTGCTTGACTTCGCCCGGCCCCGGGCGCTGCGTCTCAACGAGATCATGGTGAAAGACGTGATACGTGAGGGCTCCAGCCTGCTTCGACCCATCCTTGCCCGTCGCCACATCGAGCTCCGAGACGACACGGGAGACGCGCGCGTGATCGCGGACTGCAAGCAGGTGGCCCAGGCGCTGCTCAACATCTTGCTCAATGCGTCGTACGTTACGCAGGAGGGCGGCGAGATCCGGATCCGCATTCGCCAGCGACCAGGCCTCTGGGGGATCGCCGTCGAGGATGACGGTCCAGGGGTCCCGCCTGACATCCGCGATCGCATCTTCGATCCATTCTTCACCACCAAGCCGGAGGGTGAAGGCACAGGGCTTGGGCTGTCGGTAACCAGATCCATCGTTGAAGCACACGGCGGCGAGCTTGCTCTCGAGTTCCCCGGCAGTGGGACCGTGGCGACGATCTGGCTAAGGGCAGCGTCGAGCGCCGCCTCGGCCGCGACAGCAACTGGCACCCAGGCCTGAACGGGCCCTACTTCGCGCCCTCACGCAGACGCAGCCAAAGGTTCTTGCGCGAGATGCCGAGCACGGCGGCGGCGCGACCGCGGTGTCCGCCGACCTTCTCCAAGACCCGCTGAACGTACTGTTGCTCAAACTGCGCGGCAGCGCTGGCCAGCGGTTCGAGCTCGTCGCCCGGCAATGCCTGAGATGCTGCGCACTCACACGCCGTGGATGTGGCCAGCTCACGTGGCAAGTGCTCCAAATGGATGACGCCCCCTCCGGCTGTTGCGACCGCCCGTTCGAGCGCATGGATCAGCTCGCGCACGTTTCCCGGGTAATCGTGTGTCGCGAGGGCCGCGACTGCGCATGGATCGAGCGCTGGAACGGAGCGGCCCTGCCTTGCCGCGATCTCGGCCAGGAACTCGCTCACCAGCAGGGGAATGTCCGCCCGACGCTCGCGAAGGGGCGGCGTCTGGATGTCGATGACGTTCAGGCGATAGAAGAGATCCTTGCGAAACACGCCCTTCTCGATGGCTGCGGAGAGGTCACGATTCGTGGCCGCGATGATGCGCACATCCACGGTTGTTGAGCGGCTGGAGCCGAGTGGCTCGAAGGTCGACGTCTCGATGACCCTGAGGAGCTTCACTTGGCTCCCGAGGGAGAGCTCACCAATCTCGTCGAGGAACAGCGTGCCACCGTTGGCTGCCTCGAATCGTCCAACCCGCCGGCGGTCCGCGCCCGTGAACGCGCCTCTCTCGTGTCCGAAGAGCTCGGATTCGAGCAGGTTCTCTGGGATGGCCGCGCAGTTGACCGCGAGAAACGGCTTCCCGGCTCGGTGGCCACGCTCATGGACGGTCTGGGCGCACAGGTCCTTCCCGGTGCCGGTCTCGCCAGTGATGAGGACGTTGACGTCGGCAGCCGCCGCTGCCGCCACCCGTTCGAGGAGACGCTTCGCCGACGGCGACGTGCCCCGGATCGAGTGCCGATGCGGTCCGTTGGCTGTCTTCCCTCCGGCCTCCATCTGCTTGCGGAACTCTAAGTCCTGCCGCACCCGGCCGAGGCGCAGGAGTAGCTCGTCCATCTCGAAGGGCTTGGCGATGTAGTCGCGGGCGCCGTCGCGCATGACGGCTACGGCGTCATCCGTGTCAGCAAAGGCAGTCATGAGGAGCACGCGCGCTGCCGGCTGAATCTCGCGCAAGCGGTGGAAGAGATCGATCCCCGAGACACCGGGGAGACGCACGTCCGTCAGCACGATGTCGAACGGCGTGCTCTCCACCGCACGGAGCGCGCTGGTGCCGTCGATGTGGTCGACAACCTCGTAGCCCGCCTCCTCGAGCGCGTCGCGCACGGTGATGCGAACGATTCGGTCGTCTTCAACGAGGAGCAGCTTCATGACGGAGCGGAATATGCCACAGGCGGGAGGGAAAGTCCGCAGAGCCGTGGTGACCAGAGCGATCCGTTATGTTACAGAGGGAACAACGGTCTATGATGACGCACCGACAAGCGCCGATCACATCGCACCGCCGTCGAGCCCGGCTGATGACTGGCCCTCACAGCGCGGGCTACCGCTTCTCGGGGCGACTCTGGGTCGACAAGAACGGCGAGACCTACCTTGCCTGGGGGCGAGTCGTGCTGCTGGAGCGCATCCGCGACCAAGGCTCCATTTCCGCGGCCGCCCGGTCGATGGACATGAGCTACCGCCACGCGTGGCAGCTCGTCGACTCGATGAACAGGCTGGCACCCGTGTCCTTGGTGGAGAAGACCACTGGCGGTCAGCGCGGTGGCGGCGCGAAACTCACCGCGGCCGGCGAGGCCGCAATCAAGGAGTTCTGGGCGCTGACCGAGGACTTCGGAGCGTGGCTAAAGGCTCGGAGGCCACGTACTTCGCGAGGAGCGGGACGATGAAGTGGTTGGCAGGCGTGCGCGCCACCCTCGTCCATGCCCGCCTCGATCGACACGAGGTTGCCGGCTCTCTCGGTGACTTGGGGACGTTTCTTCCGCTGCTCGTCGGGATGTCGGCGCAAAACGGCCTCGACTTCGCTGCCGCGCTCTTCTTCGCCGGCCTGTTCAACGTCATCACGGGTCTCACATTCGCCATTCCCATGGCCGTGCAGCCGATGAAGGCGATCGCTGCGGTGGCGCTCACCGAGGGACTGTCCGTTCCGCAGATCCTCGCCGCAGGGGTCGCCGTCAGCGCGGTGATCTTCCTCCTGGGGATCACGGGCCTCATCGAGTGGATCAACCGTGTCATCCCGAAGAGCGTGGTCCGAGGGCTGCAGCTCGGTAAGTCCTCGCCCGTCCCCGTCGTGCAACAAGGCCGCGTGAGCGCCACAATGCCGCCCAACCCTAACGGAGGTGCGGCATGGACGAAGCGGCAAATTTATTTCGTGAGCGCGTGGCGGCAATGCG
>Ga0315268_10004264_pt1 | contig 15526 bp, 14 predicted proteins | sample C1_top_MG_FD_204535 | JGI IMG/M metagenome (GOLD analysis project Ga0315268, IMG submission 204535) | Sediment microbial communities from Yellowstone Lake, YNP, Wyoming, USA - C1_top | ecosystem: Environmental > Aquatic > Freshwater > Lake > Sediment | place: USA: Wyoming | collected 2017-08-01
TTCCCTGTAATTGTAAAGCCTGTTTTCGAAGGCTCGAGCATAGGAATTTCCTCAAGGTCTATTTGCTACTCAATAGAAGAAGTGAAGATATCCTCTTCAAGAATATTCCAGAGGTTACGAAGGCCAGTTATGTTAGAAGAATTTATTGACGGAACAGAAATTACTGCTGGAATAATCGGAAACTTTCCACCAAAAATGCTTCCGCCAATGGAAATCGATTTTTCCTCATTAAATAAGAGAGAGTCAAAGGCATCAAATGGGATACAAACCTATAAATTCAAAGTTGATTATGCAGAAAAAGCTCAATATTTTTTACCTGCAAGAATTCCAGAGGAGACCATCAAAAAGATTGAGGAAAATGTTATAAAAGCATTTACAGTTCTTAATCTGAGGGACATTGCGCGTTTCGATATAAGGATCGGCAGAAACGGTATCCCATATATACTCGAAGTAAATGCCGTGGTAGGGCTTGAAAGAGATCATTCCGATTTTCCAAGAATGTACAAGCTCACAGGAAAAACTTATGAAGAGTTAATAAACGACATATTAGAAGCTTCGCTTGAACGAATAGCAAGAAATGAGAGAGTAATATTTTAAGGTATTACAATGATATGGATGAAATAATTGTAGTTGATTATGGCTCGCAGTATACGAGGCTCCTTGCGCGAAGAATAAGGGAGTTTGGAGTATACTCACGGGTTGAAAGCCCTGAGAATGTTTCTGTTACGCCTGATGCAGTTGGCATAATACTGTCAGGGGGGCCTGCGAGCGTTTATTTGAAAGATGCTCCTCAGATTAATATTAGTTTACTCGCAAAAGGTATACCTCTTCTTGGAATCTGCTATGGAATGCAATTATTAGCAAAAGTTTTTGGTGGAAAAATTGCAAGAGGCAAAACATTTGAGTATGGTCTTACATCTATAGAAACTTTTGATTCAAAGATTTTTAACAATTTGCCAGAAAAAATTTCAAGCTGGATGAGCCATGGCGATACCGTTCAAAAATTGCCTAAGGGCTTTATCCTTACTGCTAAAAGCGAGAACGGGATAATTGCTGGATTTGAGTCAAAAGAGAAGAATATCTATGCTCTGCAGTTCCATCCTGAAGTAAGCCAGACTGAATATGGGAACGAGATAATTAAGAATTTTCTTTTTGATGTTTGTAAGGCAAAACAGGGCTGGAAGATAGATGACTTTGTTGAGGCAAAAATTAAAGAGATAAAAAAGACTGTTTCAAACTCAAAGGTCATAGGAGCTGTTTCCGGTGGCGTTGATTCAACTGTTGCAACTGTCTTAGCGTCAAAAGCTCTTGGAGGGAACCTTGTCCCTATTTTTGTTAATCATGGTTTTCTTCGCGAGGAGGATATCACTGTGCCAAAGGTCTTGACTCATATGGGGATTAAAGTAAAAGTAATTGATGCTTCAAGGCTTTTTTTCAGAAAATTGGAAGGAGTAGAAGATCCTGAAAAGAAAAGAAAAATAATTGGGAAGCTTTTTATTGAAGTTTTTGAAAGAGTTGCGAAGTCAATTAAGGCAGAATATCTCCTTCAGGGAACAATCTATTCAGATGTTATAGAATCAGCGTGCTCTTCCTCTTTTTCATCGAGGATTAAAAGTCACCATAATGTTGGGGGTCTTCCAGATTTGATGCACCTCAAACTCATTGAGCCGCTTAGAGAGCTTTTTAAGGACGAAGTGAGGGACATAGGTAAGCTGCTAAATATTTCTAACGAGCTCTTAAATAGGCAGCCTTTCCCAGGGCCTGGGCTTGCCATAAGAGTCATTGGAGAGGTTACCCCAGAGAAAGTTAAGATTTTAAGATCGGTTGATCACATTATGCTTGAAATCTTGAAAGAAACAGGCGAATATGATAAGATATGGCAGGCTTTTGCGGTGCTCCTTCCCGTAAGAAGTGTGGGAGTTAAGGGGGATAAACGAACTTACGACTATGTTGTAGCACTAAGAGCAGTGGATAGCCTTGAAGGAATGACTGCTTCATGGCACATGATGCCCTATGAAATTTTGAGAAAAATATCTTCAAAAATAACAGGTGAAATACCTGAAGTGGGGAGGGTTGTCTATGATGTAACGGACAAACCCCCTGCAACGATAGAATGGGAGTGATAAAAATGAAATTAAATCTGCTGAGAAAGAATGCGGATTACAAAGGATTAAAAAAAGCTTATGCATTTGACGATGTCTTGCTTGTGCCAAGGTACAGCGAGGTTTTACCAAAAGATGTAAATGTTAAAACAAAACTTACGAAGAAATTGATGCTGAATATTCCAATTATTTCTGCTGCGATGGATACTGTTACGGAGTCTCTTATGGCAATTGCTGTTGCAAGAGAGGGCGGTATTGGAATCATACACAGGAATATGAGCATTGAACGCCAGGCAAAGGAAGTAAGAAGAGTGAAACTTTCAGAGAACGGCGTTATTCTTAATCCTATAACAATCACTCCAGAACAAACTATTGAAGATGCAGAAAACCTTATGCATTATTATAAAATTAGTGGACTGCCAATAGTGGAAAATGGAAAACTTATAGGTCTCCTTACAAACAGGGATATAAGGTTCGAGAAAAGAATGGATACTAAAGTGAAGGAGCTTATGACTCCTTTTGAAAAGCTAATTACATCTTATGATCCGGTAACGCTTGAAGAAGCGAAGTTGATTCTTCAAAAGCACAAAGTTGAGAAACTTCCGATTATTGATAGAGACGCTCATCTTGTCGGTTTAATAACAATAAAAGATATAGGTTCATTCTTTGACCATCCAAATGCTGCAAGGGACAATCGGGGCCGCCTCATGGTAGGAGCGGCTATTGGAATAAAAGATGCATTGGAAAGGGTAAAGGCATTAGTAAGTGAGGATGTTGATGTTGTCGTTGTGGATACTTCTCACGGTCACACAAGAAATGTTATTGAAACTGTAAGAAAAATAAAAGAACAGTTCCCTGAGCTTCAGCTCATAGCAGGAAATGTTGTAACAAAAGAAGGTACGAGAGCTCTTATAGAGGCAGGAGTCGATGCTGTTAAAGTTGGCGTAGGTCCTGGTTCAATATGCACTACAAGGATTATTTCAGGCGTTGGAGTTCCACAACTTACAGCAATAATGGATTGCGCTTCCGAGGCTTCTCAGTATGGCATTCCCGTAATTGCAGATGGCGGAGTTAGATATTCCGGTGATATAGCTAAGGCAATTGCAGCGGGTGCTTCAACAGTTATGCTGGGAGGCCTTCTTGCAGGAACAGAAGAAGCCCCGGGGGAAGTAATACTTTATGGAGGAAGAAAATTTAAATCCTACAGGGGGATGGGGAGTCTGGGCGCAATGAAGGAAGGTAGCGAAGATAGGTATTATCAGGAAAATCTCCCTCTTGACAAGATGGTACCCGAGGGCATTGAAGGAATGGTACCTTACCGTGGTAAAGTAGAAGAAATGCTATACCAACTTATAGGTGGGTTAAGATCAGGAATGGCTTATTGTGGAGTGCCAACCATTGAAGACTTTCAGAAAACTGCAGAGTTTGTAGAGATAACCGCTGCTTCAATGAAAGAATCACATCCCCACGATGTCTTCATAACAAAAGAGGCCCCTAACTATGAGGGCCAACGGTTATCAAAATAAAAAACTAATTTTTTCCCAACTTTATCAGTTGACCATGAGCCACTCTGCATAGAACCTGGGACTTAAAAATTTAAAACTGACATTTTGTCACTTACTCTTCTGGAATCCACTGAAAAAGAGTATGGATTACAAAGAAGTAAATTGCCGTCTTTGCAATTCCAAATTTTTTTTGTTAGGATATAATTAAGCTTTTTTAAAGTTTTAGCTCTTCATACGGAGCAATGTTCTTTAACGGTTTGATACGAAGTAATCTCAAGATTTTATTCCCTAAATAAGTGTTAGTTCAAGTGTCCTTTCAAGAAAGATAAGAAATAAAACAACAAAATGATCTCTGATTTTCTTCTCTGTCCAGTGAATACTTGCTTTCGTCCCTCAAATAAATTAGAGAGAATTCCCACAGGGAATTCTAAATTAAGAAATTTTTAAGATAACAAGAGAGTACACAATAATATGAAAAATTCAGTGTGAGCATGGGCAAAATCTTGTTAATCCAAAAAGAGCACATACTGAAGCACCAGTAACACCAAAGAAAACTACGGGCTTTTTTCCAATAAATCTCACTATGCTACCATTTGCAGCAGTTGAGGAAGTTGCAATAATTACATCTCCCCACGAAATCACTTCTTCAGTTTTTTCAGATCCTGAAATGTTTACGCCAAATTTTTCTTTCCCAATGTTATCTTTATCAAGGTCGACCACTTCTATTTGAAATGATTGGGAAAGCTTACTAATCATCGCAGGCTGAAACCCAATAAAAGCTATTTTAGGGTTGTGAAATCTCTCTTTAATATACTTTAATAATCTCTCTGCACAAATTTCGGGCTCGCCATTCTTGCAGTGAACTGTATTTGTAATGTGGCCAAAATGACGCATAATTGCATTAAGGCTTGCAATGAATATAGCTCTCTCAGAATTATTAGAAAGTGGTAATTCAAGCAAATCTAAAACTGTACCCTCAAAATTTGAAGGCCTATCCGTAAATGCCTGACCTTTACTTTGCCTAAACATTGCCTCAATCATAACTTCTTTCCCTTTAAGAATTGGAAAATCTCTTCGCTTTGGTGTACCTATTGCTTCGCGCGGGGTGAGAGGTCTTGTAAAAATAACACTTACTTTATCGTCTGCAATGCCGTGCTTGTTAATAATCTCTTTAAACTTTACTTTTAACTCTTCATAGAATTTTTTCTCTTCCATATCGACTTCCTTTTTAGATTTTAATATTTAATCTTGTCTTAGCATCCCTCCGAGTCCCCAAGAGGCTATTTCTTTTTTGGTTATTTCTTCTTTCACCAAAATCCTCGGAAGGATAAAATCCAAAAAAGACTTTTTAAAACTGATAAATCCTGCAGAAATACCAAGGAGAGGAATATCCCCAATTGAAGCAATTAGGCTCATTGTAGCAGGGTTTACTGGCACACCATATTTCAAAATTTTTCCTCCTGCTTCTTTTACACCCAATTTCGTCGCATCATCAGGATCAGGCCCCATTCCACCTGTTAAAATAACCATATCTACACCTCTTTTGACTGCCTCTTCTATTGCTTTTTTAATCTCGTTTTTATCGTCTGGCACAATTTTGTTAAAAATAACTTGAGCTCCGTAGGTTTTGACTTTCTCTTTTACCTTGCCTGTTGCTGCATCCTCCACTAATCCATTATAAACCTCCGACCCAGTTACAATAACACCAAACTTTTTAAATAAAGGTTTTACTACCCTTAAAACGCTTTTATTTTCTTTTCTGAGCTCTTTGCCTACACTTTCTATCTTATCCAACAATTCTTCCTTTATTTCAAGGGAAGTTATCTTGCACTTTGCTACAGGTTGGTTCTCTAAAACTAAAGAAAAATTTCCTACTGTTGTAAGAATTGTTATATCAAAACCATTTATCTTTTCCACTGTTTTTTTATCTCCCAAAAAGATTCCAACTTCTTTTGCTCTTATGTTAGCCCATCCTTCAGAGGGACCTAAAGTGTAGAGACTTTCATCAATTAATGAATTCGCAATTCTTAGAGAAGCTTCATCCTGGTGTATAAATCCCTCTTTTTTCTCAAAGATCCATACATATTCTTTTCCTATCATTCTAAGCATATCAAGATCCTCTTTACCTATCACATGACCCGTCTTAAATAAGGGTCCTTTGTATTTTTTGGGGATAATTTGCGTTACATCTGCTCCAAGCGGAAGCCCCACCGCCTCTTCAATTTTTACTTTTTTCATCATCTTCATCACCTTTCCAATCTAAGCTTTTATCATTATAAGCAAATGAATGAACATCTTCTGGGTTTATCTCTAACATTACTTTATCCCCTACTTTTAGGTTAAGTACGCTAATCTCTCTTGCTGGTATTAAAGAAACAATATTTATGCCAATATCTATATCAAATCTAAAGAAGAATCCTTTTTCTAAAATTTTAACAATTCGACCTTGGAATTCGTTAATTTTATTCTCCCTGCATTTTTTAATTATTACATTTTCTGGCCTTATTGAAAGGTATGTTTTTCCTTGAACCCTCTCATAAGTAACAAAATTTAATTCTTGATCAACAAAAATAAAAGAGCCTTTTCCATCTGGCCTTCCAATACCCTCAAAAATATTTTCTACTCCTGTAAGTTCTGCAACAAACTTTGACTTAGGCATTTTAAAAATCTCGGTAGGAGTTCCAACTTGTTCAATAGCTCCATCTCTCATTATTGCAATTTTATCTGAAAGGAAAAGTGCTTCTTCAAAATCATGGGTAACATGTAGCACTGTTACTAACAATTTATCCCTTATTTTATCCAAATTTCTCCATACTACTCTTTTAATGCTTGCATCCAAAGAAGAGGTAGGTTCATCAAGAAGAAGTAATTTTGGGTTTCTAATTAAAGCTCTTGCAAGCGCTATTCTTTGCTTTTCACCTCCAGAAAGCATTGAAGGATGCCTTTTTAAAAGATGTTTTATGTGAAGCAAGTTTATGATTTCTTCGTCTAACTGAACTTTACCTAAGGTAATGTTCTCATAAACTGTAAGATGTGGAAGGAGAAGATAGTCCTGTGGAACATAACCAATTTTTCTATCCTTTGGGTGAAGATTTGTAATGTCAACACTATTTAAGATAATTTTTCCGTTCCTAACTCTGTACCTTCCTGCAATTGTTTCAAGAAGAAGAGTTTTTCCTGAACCAGTTGGTCCAAGGATTGTAAAGTATTCACCCTTTTGAACAGAGAGATTTATGCCTTTTAAAGAGAAATTTCCAAATTTAATATTTAGATTTTCAATAACTAACATTTCTTTTAAACACACCCCTTACCAAAAGGAGAATTGAAAAAGAGATTATGACCATTAACACCCCCGTGCTCACTGCGAAATCCATGTCTCCCGAAGAAATGCCCAAGAATATAGCAATAGGAAGGGTTTCTGTTCTCATTCTTGTTGCCCCCGCTATCATAAGGGTTGCTCCGAACTCTGCTATTGCCCTACTCCAGCCTGTAATCAAGCCTGTAAAAATACCCTCTTTAGCCAAGGGAAGGATAATTTTTTTAAAAACCTCGAAATCAGAAAGTCCCATTGATTTTCCAATAAATTCATATCTTTTGCTTATTTTTGAAAAAACAACTTCTATGTTTCTTTCAACATATGGAGTTATTATAATGAATTGTGCAAAGATAACCCCAAGTGGTGAAAAAAGAAATGTAATACCTGCTTGCTCAAGCAATGAGCCAAATTTTCCGCCAAAGAGAATTAAAAATGAAAGCCCCAAAACAAGAGGAGGAAGGGAAATTGGAACATCGATTATATTCTCTACTATTCTTTTTCCAAAAAAATCTCTTTTAGAAAGAACATACGCTATAGAAATCGAAAATAAAAGTGAGAGTGTTAATGAAATTGACGAAGTTGCCAAAGAAAATTTTACAGAAAAGAGAAATTCCTTCGACTTAAAAGTTTTTATTAAAATATCTGGGCTAATCCTCAAAAAAAGCGAAGAAACACCAGTTAAAACAATAAGAATAAAAATTATCAAAAATATCTGTGCTATTAAACCGATTTTTCTCATTTATTTATGAGTTCATAACCATATTTCTTAAATATTTTCATTCCTTCATCTGAAAGAATGAAATTCATAAATTGCTCTGCCTTACCTCTATTTTCTGTAAACCTTAATATTCCAATTGGTACTTTTTCAACAAGAAGGTAGTCTTTTTCAATTGGTATTGCCTCCACATTTTTACCAAATTGGGATTCTGCAGTCTTCCACACAATTGATGCATCAATGTCAGTTGTATCTACGTCGAGTACAAGTTTGCTTACAGTCCCCTCTCTTACAACAACATTTTTTGTTACCTCCGTATAAATTCCTGCTTTCTCAAGCATTTTTTTCGTAATAGGCCCAACAGCTAAAGATGTTTCATCGCCTAAAGCAAGTTTTAGGCCAGGTACTTTCAAATCAAGAAGCCCTTTTATGTTCTTAGGGTTTCCTTTTTTAACTACTATTACAGGTTCATGATACACGAATTCTATACCCTTTTCTATGAAGCCTTCTTCTTCTGCTATTTTGTAATGATCTATTCCCCCAGGCATAAAAATGTCACCTTTTTTGGTATTTTTAATTTGAGCAAGCAATGTTCCACTTCCACCATAAATTACATTGATAGTATTGCCTGTTTTCTTGTTGTAAATCTCAACAATTTCATCAACAGGTCCTTTTAACCCAGCTCCGGCAAACATAAGAATAGGCGTCTTTATTTCTTTTGTACAGGACGTAAAACTAAAAATTACAATAAACATTAGTACTACTAAAAGGACTTTTTTCATATTTCCTCCTTATGGCATTTTTATAGTTGTAATTATATACATAAATTTGCTAAAGTCAAGACCACGTATATTATAATATATCCCCTTGACAAGAAACAAAATTTAAATAAAATTCTCGTATAAGGCCAGGGGTGCTTCTGTAAAAAAGCTGAGAGGAGCAAAAGCTCTAACCCTTTGAACCTGATCTGGGTAATACCAGCGTAGTCGGAGGCTATCAATGGAAAAAAAATTAAGCAAAAACAAATTGAACAAATCTCTTCAAGAAGAGTATGAAATTACTCCAATTGAGAGACCAAAGAGGATTTTTAAATTCACTGATCTTTTTTCAATCTGGTTTGGCGCAGGTATAAGCATTGCAGAATTCTGGGCAGGTGCACTTCTTACTCCAGCTCTTGCACTTTACAAAGTAATCCTTTTAATCATCTTAGGGCACATTATCGGGAACTTCATAATGGGCCTTATTTCAATAGAAGGAGAAAAAGTGGGTGTACCCACGATGGTTTTAACAAGGGTGAGCCTTGGAATAAAAGGGTCGATTCTTCCTTCAATTCTAAATTATTTACAGCTTATAGGCTGGACTGCAATAATGCTCATTATAGGCGCAAGTGCTGTGAAAATAATTTTCCCTCACTCTTTTCTTGGAAACTACTATCTCTGGATTGTTATTCTTGGAGTTCTTGTAACGTTATGGACATATATAGGCCCAAAAAATTGGGGTGGTATTGAAAAAATTTCTGCAGTTTTACTTCTACTTCTTTCAATTTGGCTTACCTATATTACTCTGAATAAATTTCCCTTAAAAGCGCTTATGTCAAAGAGTGGAACAGGTGCCATGGGAGCAATGCTTGGCCTTGACCTTGTGATTGCGATGCCAATTTCTTGGGCACCTGTTATTGCAGACTATTCAAGATTTTCGAAAGGGAGGGGTGGAGCATTCTGGGGGACATTTATAGGATACTTCTTCTCAAGTTCTCTATTCTATTTTGTCGGAGCCCTGACAAATATGGCAGCAGGAAAGGCTGACCCAATTGCAATCATAGCATTCTATGCGATTGGTATTCCTGCAATGCTCGTCATAGTATTTTCAACTGCAACTACCACTTTTCTTGATGTCTATTCAGCTGCAGTTTCATTTCAAAACATATTGCCTAAGGCAAGTGCAAAAAAGCAGATTCTCCTTGTTGGTATGCTTGGCACACTTATTGCTTTGGTATTTCCAATAGCTAAATATGAAAGCTTCCTTCTCCTTTTAGGTGGTGCATTTGTTTCACTTACGGGAATAATGATTACAGATTATTTCTTAGTCAAAAAAAGATTGGATGAAAAAGAAATTTTTAACGAAAGAGGTGCTTATTGGTACAAGAATGGATACAACATAAGAGCAATCTTTGTCTGGGCTATGGGCTTTCTGTTCTATATAGCACTTGCAGTGGAAGGGCTTTTTGGAGTACATATCCCAGTTTTAAGTGAATTTGGCACAAGATTTGGCTCATCAATTCCAACTTTAATCCTTGTTGGGCTTCTTTATTATGTTATGGAAGCAAAATCATCGAAAGGAGGTAAAAAATGATACCAATTGCTTTAACAATTGCAGGAAGCGACTCTTCGGGAGGAGCAGGTATTGAAGCAGACTTAAAGACATTTGGAGTTTTTGGAGTTCACGGGACGGTGGCAATAACTGCAATTACTGCTCAGAATACCCAAGGAGTTTTTGCTGTTCAAGATATTGACCTCCCAATTATAGAAAAGCAAATTGACGTAATTTTTGGAGATTTGGGGATAAACAGTGCAAAGACTGGGATGCTTCACAAAGCTAAAATTATTGATCTTGTCGCAAAGAAGGTAAATGATTATAAATTTCCACTTGTAGTAGACCCTGTAATGGTTGCAAAGAGCGGTGCAAGGCTCCTTCAAGAGGATGCAGTGGATGCGTTAAAGAAAGTACTTCTCCCAAATGCTTTTGTAGTGACGCCGAATGCAATGGAAGCAGAGGTCCTTGCAGGAATAGAAGTAAAGACAGTCGAAGATATGAAGAACGCTGCAAGGAAAATTCACGAGCTTGGGGTAAAGATCGTTGTGGTAAAGGGAGGTCATGTAGGTCCTGAAAGCGAGGCTGTCGATATCATCTATGCAAATGGGAATTTTAAGGAAATAAGATCAAAAAGGTATAATCAGAAAAATACTCATGGGACAGGATGCGGGTTTTCTGCTGCAATTACGGCTAACCTTGCAAAAGGCAAAGACATTTTTGAGGCAATAGAAGAAGCAAAAAAATTTATAACAGTAGCAATCCGCTACGGGCTCTCCGTTGGGAAAGGGCACGGACCAATTAATCCTTTTGCTTATCTTGAAATCGATGCTTTAAAGTTCAGGATTATAAATAATCTTTCGAATGCTGTTAAAATATTGCAGAGCAACCCGTATGTTTCAGAACTAATCCCTGAGGTACAAAGCAATTTAGTGGAAGCTTTGCCTAAGCCTTATATAAATAGTATTGAAGATATCGCAGGATTTCCTGGAAGAATCACAAAATACAAAAATTCAATAAAACCATCAGGTCCACCCGAGTTTGGCGGAACATTGCACCTTGGAAGAACAATCCTCAAGACAATGGAATTCGATGATAGCATAAGAAGTGCTATGAATATAAAATATTCTCCCCAGAATGTTGAAATATGCAGAAACCTTGGCCTTACTATTTCCTCTTTTGATAGAAGTGAAGAACCTGGAGAGGTTAAAGCAAAAGAAGGAGAAACACTTGTGTGGGGTACAGAGGTTGCAATCAGAAAGGCCGGTAGAGTGCCTGACATTATTTTTGATACAGGAGAAGTTGGAAAAGAGCCAATGATAAGGGTGCTTGGGTACGATGCAGTTGAGGTTGCAAGAAAAGTATTAAAAATTGCAGCAAAAAATTGAAGGAGGGATAGAGATGAATAAGAAGATATCAACAAGAAAAATTGTGATTTCAGGTGCCCTTATTGCACTCACTCTTGCCATAGCACCATTTTCCTGGTTTTCATGGGGGCCAACAAAGGCATTTCCAGGACAGCATCTTATAAATGTGCTTGCAGGTATAATTCTTGGTCCTGTATGGGCAATGGTCGTTGCTGCAATTGCCGGCACACTGAGGATCACATTTGGTATCGGAACAATCTTTGCATACCCTGGAGGCATCCCTGGAGGTTTTGTAGTTGGAGTTTTCTACCTTCTTATAAAGAAGCTTTTTGGAAGGGAAAAAGCGCTTTTAATTTCCCCTTGGACAGAGCCAGTAGGTACGGTGCTAATTGGTGGAACACTTTCCTGGTACTTGTTTGACCCTCTAATGGGTGGAAAGATGCATGGAAAGTTTGGAATACTCCTCCCATTTTTTGCAGGCTGGGCATTAAGTTCAATTATAGGAGCGGCAATAAGTTTTCTCATCATCATCTCTCTTGAGAGAATAGGATTTCTTAAGAGATTGGAGAAAGAATAGTTGATAGATTTAGAAAGGATCTCAGAGAAGAAAATATTAATAATAGGGGACGTTGGGAGTGGCAAAACCCAACTAACCGCAAAAATAATTGAAAGCCTCTTAGAGAATAAAGGAAAAGACAATATCACTATAATTGATATGGCTCCCTCAGTTATTCCTAAAATCGGGGGAAAGATTTCTCTTTACACAAATGTTTTGAAGTTAAAGTATCTTACCTCTCAAAATATAAGAGCCCCAAGAACTGAGGGAAAGGATAAAGAAAATGTTTCAAGCCTTGCGAATCTAAATAAAAATTTAATTGAGCCATTGATTGAAACATATTTAAACAATCCCACAGAAATCCTCATAATAAATGACCTCTCTTTATATCTTCACGCAGGCAGCATTGAAAAAATCGAAAAATGTATGGATCTAGCAAACACGTTTATTGCAAATGCCTATTATGGCAAACATTTTTCTGATGACAGAGGTTCAGGGATAAATGAAAGAGAAAAAAATCTTATAGAAGAATTGATGAAAAAGTTTGACGAAATTATTCGAATGGACTCATCAAAAAGACAAGTTCATAATGATGACAAATAGCGACCTAATGAACACTAAAAAAACAAGATATCAAGCACAAAGACAATAATAACTTATTTTTAAAAGCGATTTTTGCAAAATTACTTCCGAAACATATGGAATTTTTTACAAAACCTTTATAATAGGAAATAACAGATCAATAGAGGTAAAATGATGGAAAAAAGATAACAGAAGCGTGATGGAAGGTAAAAATTTTCCTTTAACATCATATTTTGATGACATTTTAATAACCGCTTCACATTCAAAAACTCTACTTCAAGAAGTTTATATTAAAGCCGTTTAACAAGGAATATTAAAATCCCACTAGTTTCTTCTCTGAAGGATATAGTTACAGAAACCAGGATGGCAATCGAGATAGAAAAAATGGGGAAGCTCAAGTTATATACAGAAATTTATCGATTAAGAATATTATAAATAAGAACCTTGAAAAAGAAAGTTAAAAATGGTAAAATGATCTAGATAATTAAATAATTTGAAAGATAAAACCATTATAATGAATTTTAATAAAAAATGGAAAAATAAAAGAGATAAAAGTATTTGTAGAGATCGAAGTTGAAAGGATAACGAGTTATAAAGGAAATGAGAGACACTGCGATAGAAGTAAGAAAACTTGAAGGTTGGGATAAAATGAAGCAGCCTACAGTAATGTTTGTAAGACTGTCTATCATCTATACCATGTGTCTTGTGTTAGCAAACATTATTGCAGTGAAGATTATTTCTATTGAAGGATTTATTATCCTTCCTGCAGCAGTTATTATCTTCCCCATCGTATACATTATTGATGATATAATGACTGAGGTTTATGGAATGAAACTAAGTATGGTTACAATCAAGATGAGTATTATCGCAAATATTCTTATGGTTCTTATCACTTACATTGCAATGAAGCTTCCGTTTCCTGCATTCTGGCAAGGGCAAAAAGCATTTGAAGGAGTGTTTAAATGGACTTGGAGAATTGTTTTAGCTTCTATAATTGGCTGTTATTTCGGAGAATGGTCAAATAGCGTAGTAATTTCAAGAATGAAAGTATTACAAAATGGAAGAAATTTTCCTTTAAGAGCCTGGATAAGCACTGTAGTTGGAGAAGGTGTAGATACACTGCTTTTCATCACAATTGCATTTATCAGCACAATGCCAAACAAGCAGTTAGTCACTCTAATTGTTTGTCAATACTTATTTAAAGTCGGATATGAAGGAATCTGCCTTCCAATTACTACAAGAGTAACAAAATGGTGGAAGATAAGGGAAGGACTCGAAGTTTATGATTACACGGATAATTTGGTAAAGACTTATAGACCACTTTAGGAGGACTATGAAGATTAAATGGAAGTACAATAAGAAAATGGAAAAAATGCCCCTTGAAGAAGTTACTGAAAGGATTAAAATAGTAATGAGCCTGCCTACTTATGAAAAAATCAAAACTATTCCTTATATCGGCAGTGAAGAGACAGTTAGCTATGAAACGAATGAACTTATTGCGAGATGCCCTCAAACTGGTATTGTTGATTTTTATACATTAAAAATTACATATATTCCAAAAGAAAAACTTCCTGAACTAAAAGCATTGAAGCGCTATATTATGCAGTTCGAAGAAATTCCAATTTCTCACGAACATTTAGCAGACAAGATTTATAAAGATTTTTTAAAAGTTGTTGAGCCCAAGGAACTGCATCTAAGATTAGAGGTTAATATTAGAGGTGGTATAAAAACAGTAATTGAAAAATAGAAATTATACGATACTTTTTGTTAACACAAATTAATTATACTATTTTATTTCTTTGAGCCCTGAATAAGTTACGATACATACGAGACTACATTTTCTTGACAAAAATAAAAGTATGGGTATATTCTTTAAAAGATTTGTATTTTGTCACCAGTGTTGTAACGTAATACATGTAAAGATATAAGGATCGCTGCTTTTTTAAAGAAGCACAAGAAGGGAGAATAAAGGTAAGTTTGAGAAGTAAAGCTAATATTAATGTAAAAAGCATTGCAGTTCAGTTTGACGGTGGGGCATATACCTGTTGCAGACTGTGCAGTAAATGGCAAGTTGAAAAACGTTATAGGAAACGTTGTATTAGCAGTGCACAGGCTACTATAAGATGAGTTTGCAATTAATCATTAGTACTTTAATCTCTTATTTTGTAGGTGGAATTCCTGTGGGGTTTATCATTGGAAAGCTTAAAGGCATTGATGTCAGAAAAATTGGGACGTTTAACATTAGTGCAACAAATGTGTTTCATACAGTTGGGAGATTTTCAGGGATTATTACCGGGACTCTCGATATGCTGAAACCCATTGTTACGATGGCAGTTTTCAGCCATTTAAACTCTGTTCCAGATTATACCATTCCATTTTTAGGTGCCTCAACGGTTTGCGGCAATCTCTGGTCGCCATTTCTCAAATGGAGAGGCGGTAGAGGGCTTTCTTCTTCAATTGGATACTTCCTCTATGTTATGCCAAGAGTAGTCCCTTTCATTTTTATCACCTTTTTTCTTGCGATGTTTTTTACAAAGTGGAATATGCCTGTTGGCGGACTTTCACTATATATTGTTGATCCAATCATTGCTGAAAAAATTTACCATTATCCACACTTTATTATAATGGCTACCTTTTATCTTGGACTGTTTGTCCTGTTGAGGCAGATTCCGTGGATAGTTATCCACTTAATACGTTATTATAGAAGGAAACAGTATGGAGAAGGATAGAATACTTGGTGTCATTGTACTCATTTTCACCGCTTTTGTTGTTGTTTTCGCAGTTGTTAAAGAATACACCCGCTGTACAGGTTCCTGCAAGGCGCAGTATTTCCATAATAAACATTTATATGTAATAGCACAAAAATACATTTATCCATTGTTCATTTTTACTACCTGTTGCCTCCAAAATATATATACCTTGAGCAAAAAGCCCGTGATTTATACACGGGCCTTTTAAAATTATGTTTTACTTCTCTCTTACTCCCTTGTAATTGCTGTCTTTGCAATTTATCGTTACTCTTCTCATACGATTATATTTTATGGCTTCCAGGTCACTGCGCCGAGTGCATTAA
>Ga0315268_10004265_pt1 | contig 15523 bp, 11 predicted proteins | sample C1_top_MG_FD_204535 | JGI IMG/M metagenome (GOLD analysis project Ga0315268, IMG submission 204535) | Sediment microbial communities from Yellowstone Lake, YNP, Wyoming, USA - C1_top | ecosystem: Environmental > Aquatic > Freshwater > Lake > Sediment | place: USA: Wyoming | collected 2017-08-01
GCTACGGCAAATTGGGTCCCCTGGCCGGCGTCCTCATAAACCAGGGCCTTCATGGCGACGAGGTCGATGATCCCCCGGAACTTGTCCTCTTCCCCCAGGGGGAGCTGGATCAGCACCGGGTTGGCCTTGAGGCGCTCCCGCATCATCTTCAGGCAGCGGGGCAGATCGGCGCCCACCCGGTCCATCTTGTTGACGAAGGCCAGCCGCGGCACGCCGTAGCGGTCGGCCTGGCGCCACACCGTCTCGCTCTGGGGCTCCACCCCGCCCACCGCGTCGAAGACCGCCACCACCCCGTCCAGGACGCGCAGGGAGCGCTCCACCTCGATGGTGAAGTCCACGTGTCCCGGGGTGTCGATGACATTGACCCGATGGTCCCGCCAGTAGCAGGTGGTGGCCGCGGAGGTGATGGTGATGCCCCGCTCCTGCTCCTGGGCCATCCAGTCCATGACGGCCTGGCCGTCGTGCACCTCACCCATGCGGTGCGTCACCCCGGTGTAGAACAGGATGCGCTCCGTGGTGGTGGTTTTACCGGCGTCGATGTGGGCCATAAACCCAATATTCCGCACCCGGTTTAACAGGGTTGTTCTTGCCATTTTTCTCTGTTTTCCGTTTTCTGTTTACTGTTTTCTGTTGGTGATTCAGTCGTCGTTACATTTCCGCTTTCACAGAAAACAGACAACAGAAAACAGAAAACCGTCTTTGTTTACCAACGATAATGGGCAAAGGCCTTGTTGGCCTCGGCCATCTTATGCGTATCTTCCCGTTTTTTAATGGCGGCGCCGCGGTTGGCGGCGGCGTCCAGCAGTTCTCCGGCCAGCTTGGCCTCCATGGATTTCTCGCCCCGGGCCGCCGCAAAGCCGATGAGCCAGCGGATGGCCAGGGAGACCCGGCGGTCGGCCCGCACTTCCACCGGCACCTGGTAGGTGGCGCCGCCCACCCGGCGGGACTTGACCTCGATCAACGGCTTGACGTTATCCACCGCCTGGTGAAAGAGCTTCAGGGGGTCGTCGTTGCTCCGCTGGGCCATGATATCCATGGCGTTGTACAGGATGCGCTGGGCGGTGCTCTTTTTGCCCCGCTCCATCAGACCGTTGACGAACCGGCTCACCAGCGTATCGTTGTATTTCAGGTCTTGGGGAACCGGCCTCTTGACCACCCCGCCTTTTCTGGGCATATCAACCTCTGTTTCCTGTTTTCCGTTTTCCGTTTTCTGTTTTCTGTTTTGTGGTTTTCTGAATATTTGCCGAAAACCGAAAACAGAAAACCGCAAACCGTCTTCACTTGGGGCGCTTGGCCCCGTACTTGGAGCGCCCCCGGCGGCGGTCCTGGACTCCCGAGGCGTCCAGGGAGCCCCGGACCACGTGATAGCGCACCCCGGGCAGGTCTTTCACCCGACCGCCCCGGATCAGGACCACGGAGTGCTCCTGGAGATTGTGCCCCACCCCGGGGATGTAGGTGGTCACCTCGATGCCGTTGGTGAGCCGCACCCGGGCCACTTTGCGCAGGGCCGAATTGGGTTTCTTGGGGGTGGTGGTATAGACCCGGACGCACACCCCCCGTTTCTGGGGACAGCTTTGCAAGGCCGGGGAAGCGGTGCGCTTCTTGAGCTTTTCCCGGCCCTTGCGGATCAACTGGCTGATAGTCGGCATTCCCTCTCCGCGGGGCCCCCGGTTGGCGCGAGCCCACTAAAAATTAAAATTTTATCTTTTTTTTCGGTGCTTTGTCAATCTTTTATTGCTCGGCCACCGCCGGGGGCTCTGGTTCGGCCTCCACCATTTCCGGGGCCGGCAACTCCGGCGGCTCCTCTTCCTCGGCCAGCCTGATGTTCAACTCCCGGTACTGGGGCAGGCCGGTGCCCGCGGGGATGAGCCGTCCCATGATGACGTTTTCCTTGAGGCCCCGCAGCAGGTCGATCTTGCCTTGCACCGCGGCGTCGGCCAGCACCTTGGTGGTCTCCTGGAAGGAGGCGGCCGAGATCCAGCTCTCGGTGGTCAGCGACGCCTTGGTGATCCCCAGGAGCAGGGGTTCGCCGGTGGCCGGCCGTTTGCCGGCGGCCATGGCCTCCTCGTTCTTCTCCTCGAAGACCCACTTCTCCACCTGCTCGCCCATGAGAAAGTCGGTGTCGCCGGGTTCCACCACCTTGATGCGCCTGAGCATCTGCCGGACGATGACCTCGATGTGCTTGTCGTTAATCTTGACGCCCTGGAGGCGGTAGACTTCCTGGACCTGGTCCACCAGATAACGGGCCAGTTCTTTGAGACCGCTGATGTTCAGGATGTCGTGGGGGTTGGCGGAACCGTCCATGAGGGGGTTGCCGGCCAGGACGTAATCGCCCTCCTGCACCGCCACGTGCTTGCCCTTGGGGATGAGGTATTCCTTGGGTTTGCCCACTTCGGGGGAGACGATGATCTTGCGTTTTCCCTTGATGTGGCGTCCGAAGGAGACCACGCCGCTGATCTCGCTGATAATGGCGGTCTCCTTGGGTTTGCGCACCTCGAAGAGTTCGGCCACCCGGGGCAGCCCGCCGGTAATGTCCTTGGTTTTGGTGGTTTCCCGGGGAATCTTGGTGATGACGTCGCCGGGAAAGACCTCGTCGCCTTCATTCACCATGAGAATGGCGCCCACCGGCATAAAGTAGCGGGCGAAGGCCGGGGTCCCGGGGATGCGGGCGGTGGCGCCGGTCTCGTCTTTCACCGAGATGCGGGGCCGAAGTTCCTGGTCCCGGCTCTCGATGATGAGGCGGGAGGCCTTGCCGGTCACCGGGTCCACCCGTTCCTGCACCGTGACGTTCTCCACGATGTCGCCGAACTTGATGCGGCCGCCCACTTCGGTGAGCATGGCGTTGGTAAAGGGATCCCACTCGGCCAGCACCTGGCCCGCTTCCACTTCCTGGCCTTCCCGCACCCTGAGGTGGGCGCCGTAGGTCAGGGGATACCTTTCCCGCTCTATACCCTTGTCGCTGAGGAGCACCAATTCCGCCAGGCGGCTCAGGTTCACCTGTTCGCCGTTGCGGTCAACCGCGATCTTCATGGGGCAAGGGATTTCCTTCTTGGAATCAACGAAGTTGTCAAAGCGCACCCGGCCCCGGCCCTGGGACACGTGGAAGCTCTGTTCGGCCCGTCGGGAGGCGGTGCCGCCGATGTGGAAGGTGCGCATGGTCAGCTGGGTGCCGGGCTCGCCGATGGATTGCGCCGCCAGGATGCCGATGGCCTCGCCGATGGAGACCGGGGTGCCGTGGGCCAAGTCCCGGCCGTAGCACTTGGCGCACACCCCCCACCGGGCCTGGCAGGTGAGGACGGACCTGATCTGGACTTTTTCCAGGCCCGCTTCTTCGATGCGCCGGGCCGCGTCTTCGTCGATCTCCTGGTTGGCTTCCACCAGCACTTCGCCGGTGTGGGGGTCGACGATGTCTTCCAGGGCATCGCGCCCCAGGACCCGGTCCCCCACCCGCTCGATGATTTCACCCCCCTCCACCAGGGGGGTGACAAAGATGCCGTCGATGGTGCCGCAGTCGACCTCGGTGATGACCGCATCCTGGGCCACATCCACCAGCCGGCGGGTCAGATAGCCGGAGTTGGCGGTTTTCAGGGCGGTGTCGGCCAGCCCTTTCCGGGCGCCGTGGGTGGAGATGAAGTACTGCAACACCGTCAGGCCTTCCCGGAAGTTGGCGGTGATGGGGGTCTCGATGATTTCGCCCGAGGGCTTGGCCATCAGGCCCCGCATGCCGGCCAGCTGCCGCATCTGGTCTTTGCTGCCCCGGGCGCCGGAGTCGGCCATCATGAAGACGGGATTGAAGGAGGCCACTTCTTCCTGGTGCACCACGGTTTGCCCGGTTTGCGGGTCGGTTTCTTCCACCGCCAGCACGTCCCGGGCCATCTCGGCCATCATCTCGGCGGCGATCTCGTCGGTGGCCTTGGCCCAGATGTCCACCACCTTGTTGTACTTTTCACCCTCGGTGATGAGACCTTCCTGGTACTGCTCCTCCACCAGGGTCACTTCGGCCTTGGACTGGGCCAAAATCTCGGCCTTGTTCGCCGGGATCACCATGTCCTGCATGCAGATGGAGATCCCCGCCTGGGTGGCGTATTTGTAGCCCAGATTCTTCAGCTGATCCGCGAAGATGACCGTAGACTTGATGCCGCACTTGCGGTAGGCATGGGCAATGAGCTTGCGGATCTCCTTCTTGGTCATGGTGGTGTTGATGAGCTCGAAGGGGATGCCCTCGGGCAGGATTTCCCGCAGGATAATCCGGCCCACCGTGGTCTGGTGGATCTTGCCGTTGATGCGCACCGGCACCCGGGCCTGGAGATGCGCCTGTCCCTGGTCGTAGGCCACCCGCACCTCCTCTGGGGAGGCGAAGGGCATGGGCTTTTTGTCGCCTTTGGTCACCCGCTCCCCCGGGGCGAAGGGCCGTTCCCGGGTGAGGTAATAGAGCCCCAGGACGATGTCCTGGGTGGGGATGATGATGGGGTCGCCGTTGGCCGGGCTCAAGATGTTGTTGGTGGACATCATCAGGGTCCGGGCCTCGATCTGGGCCTCGATGGACAACGGCACGTGCACCGCCATCTGGTCGCCGTCGAAGTCGGCGTTGAACGCGGTGCATACCAGGGGGTGGAGCTGGATGGCCTTGCCTTCGATCAGGATGGGCTCAAAGGCCTGGATGCCCAGCCGGTGCAGGGTGGGGGCCCGGTTCAGCATCACCGGGTGCTCCCGCACCACTTCGTCCAGGATGTCCCAGACCTCGGGGGTCTCCCGGTCCACCAGGCGCTTGGCCACCTTGATGGTGGTGGCGTAGCCCCGGGCCACCAGCTTTTGGAAGATGAAGGGTTTGAAGAGCTCCAGGGCCATCTGCTTGGGCAGCCCGCACTGGTGCAGCCGCAGTTCCGGGCCGATGACGATGACCGAGCGTCCGGAGTAGTCCACCCGCTTGCCCAGCAGGTTCTGGCGGAAGCGCCCCTGTTTGCCCTTGAGCATGTCGGAGAGCGATTTCAGGGCCCGCTTGTTAGGACCGGTGATGGTGCGGCCCCGGCGGCCGTTCTCGAAGAGGACGTCCACCGCCTCCTGCAGCATGCGTTTTTCGTTTCTGATGATGATGTCCGGGGCGTTGAGCTCCAGCAGGCGTTTCAACCGGTTGTTGCGGTTGATGACCCGGCGGTAGAGATCGTTGAGGTCGCTGGTGGCGAACCGGCCGCCGTCCAGGTGCACCAGGGGGCGCAGGTCCGGGGGCAGCACCGGGATCACCTCCATGACCATCCACTCGGGCCGCTGGGTGCTGTCTCTGAAGGCGTCGATGATTTTCAGGCGTTTGCCCAGCTTCTTGCGCTTGGCGTCGGAGCTGGTTTTGGTCATATCGGCCCGCACCGTGGCGGACAGGGCGTCCAAATCCACGGCCTTCAGCATCTCCCGGATGGCCTCGGCCCCCATGCCGGCCTGGAACCGGGTGCCGAATTCCTCCCGGCTGGAGCGGTACTTCTCTTCGGAGAGCAGGGTCCCCTTGGTGAGGGTGGTGTCGCCGCCGTCCACCACCACGAAGGCCTCGAAGTAGAGGATCTTTTCCAGCTCTTTCAGGGTGAGGTCCAGGAGGTTGCCGATCTTGCTGGGCAGAGATTTTAAGAACCAGATATGCACCACCGGGCAGGCCAGCTCGATGTGGCCCATCCGTTCCCGCCGCACCTTGGACTGGATCACCTCCACGCCGCATTTCTCGCAGGTGATGCCCCGGTGCTTCATGCGTTTGTATTTACCGCAGTTACATTCATAATCCTTGGCGGGACCGAAGATCTTGGCGCAAAACAGCCCGTCCCGTTCCGGTTTGAAGGTGCGGTAGTTGATGGTCTCCGGCTTCTTCACCTCTCCAAAGGACCAGGAGCGGATCATTTCCGGAGAAGACAACGACAGCCGCACCGCTTCGATGCTGATGGGGTCTTCCGGCCGGGCAAACAGGCTGTTGAGATCTTCTAGAGAAACTTCGCGCATTTTATCCATATAGACTGGCTTCCTCGGCCTATTCTTTGGCCTTGTCCTTTTTCAGGAGCTCCACGTTGAGGGAGAGGCTCTTGAGCTCGCGCACCAGGACGTTGAAGGACTCCGGCAGCCCCGCTTCCAGGTCGTATTCGCCTTTGAAGATCTTTTCATACATGCGGGTGCGGCCGGCCACGTCGTCGGACTTCACGGTGAGAAATTCCTGGAGGGTGTAAGCGGCGCCGTAGGCCTCCAGGGCCCAGACCTCCATCTCGCCCAGGCGCTGGCCGCCGAACTGGGCCTTGCCGCCCAGGGGCTGCTGGGTCACCAGGGAGTAGGGTCCGATGGAGCGGGCGTGGATCTTGTCGGCCACCAGGTGATGCAGCTTCATCATGTACATCACCCCCACGGTGACGTCCCGGTCGAATTCCTCGCCGGTGCGGCCGTCCCGCAGTCTGGACTGGCCCCCCACCGGCAGCCCGGCCTCCTGCAAACAGGCCTGCACTTCATTTTCCGTGGCCCCGTCGAACACCGGGGAGGCCATGTGGATGCCTTCCTGGTAGTGTGTCTTCCAGATCCGCCGCAGCTCGTCGTAGTCCAGGTCGTCAATTTCCCCGGCCATGGTTGCATCTGCGGCCATGATCCGCTTGAGGCGGTCCTTGATGGCCTCCAGGCTGTAAAACTTGTCGATCATTTCGCCGACGCGTTTCCCCAGGATATGGGAGGCCCAGCCCAGGTGGGTTTCCATCACCTGGCCCACGTTCATGCGGGAGGGCACCCCCAGGGGGTTGAGGACGATGTCCACCGGAGTGCCGTCGGCAAAGTAGGGCATGTCCTCTTCCGGCATGATGCGGGACACCACCCCCTTGTTGCCGTGGCGGCCGGCCATCTTGTCGCCCACCGCCAGCTTGCGCTTCATGGCCACAAAGACTTTGACCTTCTTGATGACCCCGGGGGGGAGTTCGTCCACCTTGCGCAGGCGGCCCAGCTTGGCCTCGAAGACCATGTTCACCAGGTGCAGCTGCTCCTGGTAGCGGTCCAGGAGCTGGTCCAGCTGGTCCTCCAGGCCCGCCTGCTCAAAGGAGACGTGGCGCCAGAACTCCAGGGGATGGCGGGAGACCATCTCCGGCGCCACCACGGTGCCCTTTTCCAAAATAATGTTGCCGGTGCGCTCGTCTTCCAGGTTGTCATCCAGTTTTTTGCCCACCACCAGCTCTTTGAGCTTGCCCCGGTAGCTCTGGGTAATGATGGCGACCTCGTCGGCCTGGTCTTTCTGGAGCTTGGCCACCGCCTCATCTTCAATGGAGCGGCTGCGGTCGTCCTTTTCCACCCCTTTGCGGGAAAAGACCCGGGCGTCGGTGACCACGCCCTCGATGCCCGGGGGGACCCGCAGGGAGGTGTCTTTAACGTCCCCGGCCTTTTCCCCGAAGATGGCCCGCAGGAGCTTTTCTTCCGGGGTGAGTTGGGTTTCGCCCTTGGGGGTGATCTTGCCCACCAGGATGTCGCCGGGGCGCACCTCGGCCCCCAGGCGGATGATGCCGGACTCATCCAGGTTGCTCAGGGCGTCCTCCCCCACGTTGGGAATGTCCCGGGTGATCTCCTCTTTGCCCAGCTTGGTGTCCCGGGCCATGACCTCGAACTCTTCGATGTGGATGGAGGTGAAGACGTCATCCCGGATGAGGCGCTCACTCACCAGGATGGAGTCCTCAAAATTGTAGCCGCCCCAGGGCATGAAGGCCACCATGACGTTTTTCCCCAGGGCCAGCTCTCCCATGGCGGTGGCGGGGCCGTCGGCGATGATCTGGCCGGCCTCCACCGCGTCGCCGGGCACCACGATGGGGCGCTGGTTGAAGCAGGTGTTCTGGTTGGTGCGCTGAAACTTGGTCAGTTTGTAGATGTCCACCGGGGAGCCGTTGCCATCCGTGGGAGGTTCCGAGGCCCGGATGACGATGCGGGTGGAGTCCACGTCCTCCACCACGCCTTGGCGCCGGGCCACCAGGGTGACCCCCGAGTCCCGGGCCACCACACCCTCCATGCCGGTGCCCACCAGGGGGGAACTGCTGGTCAACAGCGGCACCGCCTGGCGCTGCATGTTGGAGCCCATGAGGGCCCGGTTGGCGTCGTCGTGCTCCAGGAAAGGAATCAAAGAGGCGGCCACCGACACCAACTGGTTGGGAGACACGTCCATGTAATCCACCTGGGAGGGGCTGGCGATGATGAACTCGCCGGCCTTCCGGGCCTCGATGTTGTCCACCAGGAACCGCCCCTTGGGGTCCAGGGGGGCGTTGGCCTGGGCGATGACCGCCTCCCCCTCTTCCAGGGCGCTCAGGTACCTGACTTCCCGGGTGACCCGGGCCTGCAGCTTGCCGCCCACGGTTTTCTTTTCCACCACCCGGTAGGGGGTCTCCACGAAGCCCAGCTCGTTGACCCGGGCGAAGGTGCTCAAGGAGACGATGAGGCCGATGTTGGGACCTTCCGGCGTCTCAATGGGGCAGATGCGGCCGTAATGGGTGGGATGCACGTCCCGGACCTCGAAGCCGGCCCGCTCCCTGGTCAAGCCCCCCGGTCCCAGGGCGCTGAGGCGCCGCTTGTGGGTGATCTCGGAAAGCGGGTTGGTCTGGTCCATGAACTGGGAGAGCTGGGAGGTGCCGAAAAACTCTTTGATCACCGCCTGCACCGGCTTGGCGTTGATCAGGTCGTGGGGCATCAGGGTGTCCAGGTCCTGGATGGCCATGCGCTCCTTGATGGCCCGCTCCATGCGCACCAGGCCCACCCGGAACTGGTTTTCCAGGAGTTCCCCCACGGCCCGCACCCGGCGGTTGCCCAGATGGTCGATGTCGTCCACCGGCCCTTCCCGGTCTTTCTGGGTGATGAGTTCTTTCACCGCCAGGAGGATGTCCTCGCGCACCAGGGTGGTTTGGGTCAGGGGCAGACGCTCCTCCGGAGACCGCAGCTTCAGGTCCAGCTTCAGGCGGCCCACCGGCGACAGGTCGTAGTACTCCGGGTTGAAAAACAGGTTCTGGAAGAAGCTGAAGGCCACTTCTTCGTTGGGCCGGTTGCTGGGCCGGAGCCGGCGGTAGATCTCCAGGATGGCTTCCTTGACGGACCAGGCGTAGCCCGGCCCCAGGGTGTTCCTCAGACAGGGGCTGACATTGACCCCCTCGATGATCAGCAGGTCCAGTTCCTTGACGCCCCGCTCCTGCATCTGGGCGATCTTGTCTTCGGCCAGCATCTCGTTGCACTGGGCCAGGACTTCGCCGCTCGAAGGGTCCAGGATGTCATGGGCCACCACCCGGCCCACCAGGTCGGTGGCGCCCCCCTGGACGGTCTCCACCCCGGCCCGCTTCATCTTTTGGATGAGCACCGGGGTCAGGCGTTTGCCCTTCTTGACCAGGACATCGCCCTTCTTGGGATCGAGGATATCGGCGGTCGCGGTTTTGTCCGCCAGCAGTTCCGGGGAAAAAGCCTGCTGGATGGTGTCGCCCTCCAGATACACCCGCTGGGTCTTGTAAAAATAGTTGAGGAGTTCTTCCGAACTATAACCCATGGCCTTCAGCAGGATGGTGGCCGGAAACTTGCGCCGCCGGTCGATGCGGACGTACAGGATGTCTTTGGGGTCGAACTCAAAATCAATCCAGGACCCCCGCAAGGGAATGAGGCGGGCCGAGTAGATGATCTTGCCGCTGGAGTGGATCTTGGCCCGGTCGTGGTCGATGAACAAGCCGGGGGAGCGGTGCAGCTGGCTCACCACCACCCGCTCCGTGCCGTTGATGATGAAGGTGCCGTTTTCCGTCATCAAGGGCAGGGTGCCGAAGTAGATCTCCTGCTCCTTGATGTCCCGGATGGTCTGGGTCTTGGCTTCGGGGCCCACCTCATAGACCACCAGGCGCACCCGGATCTTCATGGGGACCTCATAGGTCATTCCCCGTTGCTGGCATTCGTCCACGTCGTACTTGGGATCCGCCAGGCCGTACTCCACGAACTCCAGGGAACAGACGCCGGAAAAATCCCGGATGGGGAAGACGCTCTTGAACACGCCCTGGAGCCCGAAGTCGACGCGCTCCTCCGGTTCCACGTCTTTTTGCAAGAAACGGCGGTAGGACTCCTTCTGCATCTCGATGAGATTAGAGATGTCCACAATCCGTTCGATCTTGCCGAAGTTTTTGCGATGCAGCCTTAAAGGCGATAATACATTGGCCATGGGCACTCCTTCAGGGATGGCCGGGAGGGGGTGCTATTTGACCTCGACGGTAGCTCCCTGAGCTTCCAACTTCTTCTTGACTTCCTCGGCCTCGGCTTTGGAAACTGCTTCTTTCAAGGTCGTGGGGACGTTTTCCACCGCTTCCTTGGCCTCTTTCAACCCCAGGTTGGTGACCGCCCGCACTTCCTTGATCACCTGGATCTTGTTGGGACCGCAGGCGGTCAGGACCACATCGAACTCGGTCTTTTCCTCTTCCACAGGGGCCGCCGCGGCTGCCGCGGGCGCGCCCACCGCGGCCACGGCCATCGGCGCCGCCGCCGAGACTCCAAACTTCTCCTCCAGCTCCTTGATGAGCTGGGAAAGTTCCAGGACCGTCATATTTGCCAGGTAGTCGACTACCTCAGTCCGGGTAATAGCCATGTTATTCCTCCTTACTTTATGCTAAAAAAAATTTATTTAGGCTTCCGGGTCGTCGCCGGGCTCCGCCGGGGCTACCGGCTCGGATGGGGGCGCAGCCTCGGACGGCTCCGCAGCCCCGGCTGGCTCCGCGGGGGACGAGGCCCCAGCCGGCTCCGCGGCCGCTTTCTGATCCCTTAAAGCCACCAGCAGGTTGAGCAGGTTGCGGACCACCCCGCTCAGCACCGTCACCAGGGCCGTGGGCACTGCCTGCAGGACTCCCAGCAGCTGGGCCAGCAGCACTTCCTTGGCCGGCAATTTGCTGAGGGCGTCCAGGTCCTTGGCGCTCAACACCTGACCCCCCAGGACCCCGGCCTTGATCTGCAGCTGGGGGCGCTCCTGGGCGAACTTGATGAGCACTTTGGTCAAAGCCACCGGGTCGCCGTAGCCCAGGGTCAGGGCGTTGGGACCGGTGAACTGGGAAGTCAGGGGGGCCATGGCAGAATCGCCGGCCGCGGCCCGGGTCAGCAGGGTGTTCTTCACCACCTTGAGCTCGCCCTCGGCCTCCCGCAGCTGTCGCCGCAGCCTGGTCAGGTCTTCCACTTTCAGCCCTTTGAAATCCGAGAGAATCCCGATGCTGGACTTGGCTATCTTCCCCAGGATTCCCTGGACGATCTCCGCTTTCTCTGCCTTACGCACCCATTTTCTCCTTTACAGCAGCCGCACCAGGTTCTTCACGTCCGAGGCGTCCACGGGAATTCCCGGGCCCATGGTGGTGGACAGATAGACCCCTTTCATGTAGGTGCCCTTGCTGGTGGCGGGCTTCAGTCGGATCAAGGCGTCCATGAGGGCCGCCAGATTGGTCAGGAGCTTGTCGGCTCCGAAGGAGACCTTGCCCAGCGGGGCATGGACCACGCCGCCCCGGTCCACCCGGAACTCCACCTTGCCGCCTTTGAGTTCTTTCACCGCCTTGGCGAGGTCAAAGGTGACGGTTCCCACCTTGACGTTGGGCATGAGCCCCCGGGGTCCCAGGATTTTGCCGATTTTCCCCACCGCGCCCATGAGGTCCGGGGTGGCCACGGCCTTGTCGAACTCCAGCCAGCCGCCCTTGATGCGTTCGATGAGGTCGTCGGCCCCCACGAAATCGGCGCCGGCGTCTGCGGCCTCTTTTTCCTTTTCGCCCTTGGCGAAGACCAGGACCCGCACGGTTCTGCCCAGCCCGTGGGGCAGGACCACCGCGCCCCGGACCATCTGGTCCGCGTGCCGGGGGTTTACTCCCAAGGCCACCGCGGTCTCCACGGTTTCGTCAAACTTGCTGGAGGCGCCGGCCAGGGCCAGCTGCATCGCCTCGGCAAAGGGGTAGCGTTGGTTGCGGTCCACCTTGGCGGCGGCCTCCCGATATCGCTTGCCATGTTTGGCCATCGGTGTGTCACACTCCCTTGGGTTAGTTGTCAGTAGTCAGTGGCCAGTTGTCAGTTGTCAGTTGTCGTTTTTCGGTTTTTACTGGCTACTGGCTACTACTACACAATCTCAATGCCCATGCTGCGGGCGGTGCCGGCGATGCTGCGCATGGCCATCTCCAGGGTGGTGGTGTTCAGGTCCGGCATCTTCTGGCGGGCGATGTCCTCCAACTGACTCCGGGTGATCTGGCCCGCCTTCTCCCGGCCGGTTTCCTTGGCCCCCTTGGCCAGCTGGGCCGCCTGCTTGAGCAGCACCGAGGCCGGCGGCGTCTTGGTCACGAAGGTAAAAGAGCGGTCGGCGTACACGGTGATCAACACCGGAATGATGGTGCCTTCCTGGGCCGCGGTCCTGGCATTATAACTCTTGCAGAACTCCATGATGTTGACCCCGTGCTGCCCCAGGGCGGGGCCGATGGGGGGCGAGGGGTTGGCCTGGCCCGCGGGGATCTGCAATTTGATCTGGGCGATTACCTTCTTGGCCATTTATTACTTCCTTTTCTGGCGTCTTGGCGTCTTGGCGTCTTGGCGTGAGAAAAATTTTTCACGCAGAGACGCCAAGGCGCAAAGTTAGATTTTCTCCAGTTGCGTAAACTCCAGCTCCACCGGGGTGGGGCGCCCGAAGACGCTGATCATCACCCGCACCCGGCCCCGGTCCGGCCGCACCTCGTCCACCACCCCGGTGAAATTGGCAAAAGGGCCGTCGGTGACCTGCACCTTGTCGCCGGTCTCGAACTTGATCTTGGGCTTGGGCCTGAGCACCCCTTCCTGCATCTGGGCGATGATCTTGGCCGCGTCCTCCTCGGGGATGGCCACCGGCTCGTCCTTGCTGCCGATGAAACCGGTAACCTTGGGGGTATCCTTCACCAGGTGCCAGGACTCATCGGTCAATTCCATGCGCACCATGACATAGCCGGGGTAAAACTTGCGGGAGCTGAGGCGGCGCTCCCCTTTGACCATCTCCTCCACCGTTTCCGTGGGCACCAGGACCTCCTCGACGAGGTGCTCCAGACCCCGGGCCTTGGCCCGCTCCATGATGGCGGTCTTGACCTTCTGCTCAAAGCCGGAATAGGTATGGATAATGTACCACTTGGGGGCCACGGTCAGGTCCTTGGTTCAGTGCACCACGTAACGCACCAGCCGGGAGAGGCCGAAGTCCACCAGGCCCAGGAAGATGGCAAGGAGGATGACCAGGATCAGCACCACTCCGGTGGTTCCCAGGGTCTCCTTGCGGTTGGGCCAGGTGACTTTTTTTAATTCCTGTACGGCTTCCGCGATAAATTGCTTGGTGCTGCGCCAATATTGGGTAACCGGGGGCAGTTTGCTGCTCCAGGAGCGCTTTACTTTGGGCCTTAACTTGACCACCTGTCCCCGGGTGCCGCTGGCGCCTGCCTCTTTGAGGGCGTTTTTGGGCTTGGCTTTGATCTTTTTCATGCTGGGTCCACTCTGCTTTTCCCCCGGCACGGAAGCGGCAGCCCCTTCTGGCGCCGGGGACATCACCCGCCCCGGCTGGGGCTGCCCACCTGGGTGGTCAATTTTCCTAAAACACCTCGGTTAGGGGAATTCCAGGAGAGAGTCTGATTGCCCGGATAGATGGCGGTATCTCACCAACGACCCCTTAATCTCAGGTTATCCTACCATTAATGGCAGGCCAGGAGGGATTCGAACCCCCAACATCCGGTTTTGGAGACCGGCGCTCTAACCGTTGGAGCTACTGGCCTGTCTTCCGCGCCTATTTGCTCTCCCGATGAAGGGTATGGGTCCGACAAAACGAACAGTATTTTTTCAAGGCCAGCCGGTCAGGAGTCCGCCGCTTGTTCTTGGTGGTGCTGTAATTCCGGCGCTTGCATTCCGTACAAGCTAAGGTAACGATGTCTCTCATGTCTTATTCCAGGATCTGGCTCACCACCCCGGCGCCCACGGTGCGGCCGCCTTCCCGGATGGCGAAGCGCAGCCCTTCTTCCAGGGCCACGGGGGTGATCAGGGTCACTTCCATGGAGACGTTGTCGCCGGGCATCACCATCTCCACCCCGTCGGGCAGCTTGGCCACCCCGGTGACGTCGGTGGTGCGCAGATAGAACTGCGGCCGGTAGCCGGTGAAAAACGGGGTGTGCCGCCCCCCTTCCTCCTTGGTGAGCACGTAGACCTCGGACTTGAACCGGGTGTGCGGCGTGATGGAACCCGGCTTGGCCACCACCTGGCCCCGCTCCACTTCATCCTTCTTGATGCCCCTGAGCAGCAGACCGACGTTGTCCCCGGCCTGGCCGTAGTCCAGGATCTTCCGGAACATCTCCACCCCGGTGCACACCGTCTTCTGGGTGGGGGCGAAGCCCACGATCTCCACGTCCTCCCCCACCTTGACCTGGCCCCGCTCCACCCGCCCGGTGACCACCGTGCCCCTTCCTGAAATGGAGAACACGTCCTCGATGGGCATCAGGAAGGGCTTGTCCACGTCCCGGATGGGCTCCGGGATGTAGCCGTCCAGGGCCTCCATCAGCTCGAAAACCGGCTTCACTTCCGGGGAGTTGAAATCCTCGGCCTCCAGGGCCTTCAGGGCCGAACCCTTGATGATGGGGATGTCGTCCCCGGGAAAGTCATATTTGGACAGGAGTTCCCGGAGCTCCAGCTCCACCAGCTCGATGAGTTCCGGGTCGTCCACCAGGTCCACCTTGTTCAGAAACACGACAATATAAGGAACCCCTACTTGCCGCGCCAACAAGATGTGCTCCCGGGTCTGGGGCATGGGGCCGTCGTCCGCCCCCACCACCAGGATGGCCCCGTCCATCTGGGCCGCCCCGGTGATCATGTTCTTGATGTAGTCGGCGTGCCCCGGGCAGTCCACGTGGGCGTAGTGCCGCTTGTCGGTCTCGTACTCCACGTGCGCCAAGGCGATGGTGATGCCCCGCTCTTTTTCTTCCGGCGCCTTGTCGATCTGGTCGAAGGGCACGAACTGCGCCAGCCCCTTCTTGGCCAAATGCTTGGTGATGGCGGCGGTCAACGTGGTCTTGCCGTGGTCGATATGACCAATGGTCCCGACGTTCACGTGCGGCTTCTTGCGCTCAAACTTCTTCTTGGCCATCTTTTCTCTCCAAAACTTGGTTAACCTAAACCCGGCTCCGGGAGCGGGAACTGCCTGTAATTAATGGAGCCCACGACCGGGATCGAACCGGTGAACCTCATCCTTACCAAGGATGTGCTCTACCAACTGAGCTACGTGGGCTAAAAAAATGGAGCGGGAAACGGGACTCGAACCCGCAACCCTCAGCTTGGAAGGCTGATGCTCTGGCCATTGAGCTATTCCCGCAACCTGAAGGAGTGGTGGTGGAGAGGGGAGGATTCGAACCTCCGTAGGCTGCGCCAACGGGTTTACAGCCCGTCCCCTTTGGCCACTCGGGTACCTCTCCGGATTGAAGGATAATGCCTCCCTGGAGCCGGCGATGGGACTCGAACCCGCAACCCCCTGATTACAAATCAGGCGCTCTACCTTTGAGCTACGCCGGCTCGCGCC
>Ga0315268_10004266_pt1 | contig 15522 bp, 14 predicted proteins | sample C1_top_MG_FD_204535 | JGI IMG/M metagenome (GOLD analysis project Ga0315268, IMG submission 204535) | Sediment microbial communities from Yellowstone Lake, YNP, Wyoming, USA - C1_top | ecosystem: Environmental > Aquatic > Freshwater > Lake > Sediment | place: USA: Wyoming | collected 2017-08-01
TCGCGTTGTAGACATAGCCGCTAGCTGTCTGATACTCCGCGAGGCCGGAGGGGAGATAGTCGATCTGGAGGGCAACAAGCTCGATATGGAGCTGCACCTTCAGGACAGGAAGAATTTCCTGGCCTACGGAGACCCCAAGATCAAGGAGCTGGTACTACGAGAATAGGCATCACAGGAACTCCGGAGCTGAAGAACTTCAGGCCCGTTGCGAAGAAGGTGCTGGAGGCATTGAAGGGCGAGGACTTGATAATCGAGCAGCGGGCAGCCAAGGGGCTGGGGAAGAAGGGCGTCTCGCTGTCGAAGATGAATGTCGATGTGATGGTCACAGTCGGTGGAGACGGGACCATCCTGAGAACCCTTCAGGGCTCCGACACGCCGATCTTGGGTGTTAACGCCGGCGTCCTCGGATTCCTGACGGAGGTCAGGCCGGCGGACATCAAGGTGGCCATGAAGAAACTCTTGGCAGGGAACTACCAAATCGAGAAGCGGCTCAAGCTGAAAACGGTCATGAACGGGAAGCGTTTGGAGGATGCTACCAACGAGGCGGTCATCCACACTGCCCATGTAGCAAAGATGAGACACTTCTGCATATCTGTTGACAACACGCGCGCGACAGAGATGCGCGCGGACGGGATCATAGTGGCCACACCGACCGGGTCCACATGCTACGCGATGAGCGTCGGGTCCTCTATCATAGACCCGCGCGTGGACGCGCTGGTCATAGCACCCATAGCACCGTTCAGGCTCTCGGCCCGGCCACTAGTGGTCCCCGCAAAGAGCAAGGTCACGATCAGGATAGGCGAGCCGAGGGAGTGCATCATGGTTATCGACGGCCAAAGCGAGTACACTATGTCCGGAAACGAGACGCTCGTATTCAGTGCATCGGAGAAGAGAGCCAAGTTCGTCAGCTTCAACCCGGATGATTTCTACGTTAACCTGGAGCAGAAGCTCATGGCCGCCTCCCCGTATGCCGCGCTGAGGAACTGATCCGATGCAGAGCGTGGCAGGGCCGAGCAGGACTTCGGTCACAACGGTCGACTATCCCAGGCATTGGTTCGTGATAGGCACGATCTCGCTCGCACTGCTCATGGTGGTCGACATCTATCTGGAGGCTACAGCCAAGGAGGACTTCTCAAGAGGGCTGTGGATCCTCTTGCTGGTGGTTCTCGCGGCCTTCCTGTTCCTATTCTTCATACCCCCTGTGTTCACGAAGCACCTGCTCGGAGCCAAGGGAATCAGGATTCGAATGGGGCTTTTGATCAACGTCTCCGTGCCCTACTCCTGGATAAGGGAAGTGAAGGAGACGACCGTGCGCAGCGGCGGCCTGAGGATCGGTATCGGCGTGAAATACTCCCCGATAATGAGCACCGTGTTCGTGACCTCTTCCTTCATGAACCTTGTCTCAATTAAACTCGACAAAGAGCACGAGTTCGGAAGGATTCCGATAAGACGGATCGACCAGATCGTTCTGTCCGTCAACGACTTGAACTCGTTCATGAAGACCGTAAGACAGAAGGCTGGCCTCAAGGAGGTGTAGTCTCTGCCCCTCTTCGATTTCTCTAAGGACGCAAGGGCGAACGTCAAGTCGATCAGGAGACGGACGCTCAAGATGATACTCGAGGCTGGAAAGTCGAGCTTCCCGAACGAGTTTGGGGCCCTCCTGAGAGCCGAGAAGGGCGTGATCACGGAACTCTTGCTTCTTCCAGGCACGGAATCTGGAGGGCATTCAGCGCTCTTCAGGCTGCACATGCTCCCCGTGGATTTCAGCGCGGTCGGGACCGTGCACACGCACCCTTCGGGTGTGTGCCTGCCCTCAGGCGTGGACCTGCAGCTTTTCGCCAAGTTCGGGTGGGTCCACATCATCGCTGGCAGCCCGTTCGATGATTCGTCCTGGGCCTGCTACGACGCCGCCGGGGTCAGAAGGCCGCTCGAGGTCGTAAGATAGTGTCCGTGCCTAGAGCTACATTGTTCCGGGATACCATCCGATAGGTCTAAGAGAGTCCTTTGACTTCGGGTGTGGCATGAGCGGCAAGATGGCGCGAACACAATACTCTGAGCTCCTGGCGAAGGCGAATAAGAACACTAAGAAGGCCTTGGACATACTCGGAGAGTTAACTCGGTTTCCGACAGTTGTCCCACGCGACAAGAAGGGCCTCCGCGAATGTGCGGACTATCTCCAAGGGGAGTTCGAGTCCCATGGATACAAGGCCCTCCAGTGGGGTGGGGACCGACCGGTTGTCTACGCCGAGAAGGACGTTGGAGCGAAGAAGACACTCATGTGCTACCACCACTACGATGTCCAGACTGAGGGGGCATTGGAGCTCTGGAAATCCTCCCCTTGGAAGTTGGTGGTCAGAGATGACCGCGCGTTTGGACGAGGGGCGAGCGACGACAAAGGTCCTTGTGTTGCCAGCCTTGTCGGCCTTGACATGCTAGAAAAGATACACGGCAAGCTCCCTGTGAATGTGAAGTTCGTGGTCGAGGGTGAGGAGGAATGGAGCTCAGAGACGCTTGCCAGATTCGCGAGCAAGAACAAAAAGCTCATGAAGGCTGACGGATGCGTCTGGGAGATACTCTCAGCGACGCCCGGAAGCATCACTGAGATCTTCCCAGGGATGAAAGGAGACCTTTCAATCACGCTCACTGTGAGCGGCTCTCCGGCCTATCCAAAGTTCGACGCTCACTCAGGATATGGCGGGGCGATCCCTAGTGCGGCCTGGCGTTTGGTCCAGGCGGTCAACACCCTGAAAGACCAAGACAACAACATCACAATCGATGGGATCGACAAGCTAGTGCGCTCTCCAACCAAGCACGATATTGATGCACTGAAGAAGTACCATGGCAACATCGGCAAGGAGATCAAGGACAACTACGGCTTCGACCATTTCGTTGGGGACAAGACCGGACTAGATCTCTTGAAGACAATCTACCTTGACCCGTCAATATCCATCAACGGCCTCGAGAGCGGATGCCAAGGGGATGTGCACTCGACTATAGTTCCGGCCAAGGCTATCGCAAAGCTTGACCTTCGCCTTGTGCCAGATATGGACAGCGATGCCGTAACCAGACTCCTGAAGGGGCACTTCGAGAAGAGGGGCTACGACGACATCGACGTTTTCTGCGAGGGCTATAGCGCCGCTAAGACTCCTCTGAACGACCCATTCGTGAAGCTTGTACACGCAGCAGCGAAGGAAGTTGCGGCTCCCGCACCAACTAACCTCGTGCCGATGATGGCTGGCACTGGACCCGCGTACCTGTTCGGGCAACACACGCCCTTCTGCATCAGCAGCAGCTTCGCAGACAGTGACAAGGTCTACGAGCACGGGCCGAACGAGAACATGCGCATTTCGTCAATCGTCAACAACATGGCGTTCGTTGCGACAGTGGCAGAGCGGCTCGGGGGATTGTAGAGCCGATCTCGGCTTTGAGGAACGATGGTTCTCAGTGGCCCTGGCCTGGCCTCTTGACTGGCGAAGATGCTCCTCAGAATATTCTGCTCTTCGGGGCGATGGTCCCTCGGACTACCGCGCCCATGCCGATCATAGTGTCCTCGCCGATGATAGTTCCCACATCGATCGATGCATTGATGCCCGTCTTGACGTCGTCACCCATGATCACGCCCAGCTTTCTCCGACCTGAGCCGACCTTCTTCCCATCGACGATGACCTGGACCTCCTTCTCGTCCAAGCGAAGGTTCGCAATCTTGGTCCCCGCGCCGAAGTTGCACCTCTCACCTATTACGCTGTCCCCGACATAGCTCAGGTGAGGTATCTTGGTCATGTCCATCACGATCGAGTTCTTGACCTCGACCGCCGAACCGACCTTGCATCCGTTGCCGATGGAGGTTGACGGCCTAATGTACGCGTTCGGACCTATCTCGCAGTCCTCACCGATGATGGCCGGGCCGGTTATGTAGCTCCCGGCCTCGATTCTAGAGCCTTTGCCAACCTGGATGTTTCCGACGACCGTAGCCCTCTCGGATATCTCTCCCTCGTTCTTCGCAGCGAGGCTCGCCATCAGTATCCTGTTGGCCTCGAGCAGGTCCCATGGCCTCGCGACATCTATCCACTCGCCCTCCAGTTTGTGGGCGAATATGTGGCTCTTCTTCATCAGAATCTTGAGAGAATCCGTGACCTCGTACTCCCCGCGTACGGATTTCTTGGTGTCCCCGATTGCATCGAATATCTCCGGCTCCAGGACGTATGCTCCGGCGTTGATCAGGTTGCTCTGAGGGACATCCGGCTTCTCCATGATGTCCTTGACCACGCCGTCCTCCGTGACGATGCACCCGTATCTCCTGGGGTCGTCCACCGATGTCAGCGCCATCACTGTCCCCTTGACCTTCCGGTGGTGCTGGACGATGCCCTTGACGGCGTTCTTCGAGAGAACGACATCCCCGTACAGGCAGAAGAACGCTGAGTCGACCTTGTCCTTGACCATGCTAATTGCGTGGGCCGTGCCCAGGCGCTCCTCCTGCTCAACATACTCTATCTTCACGCCGAATGCCTTGCCATCCCCGAAGTACTCTCTTACTCTGCTGGCTTTCCAGCCTATGAGAAGGATTAGGTCCTTGATGCCGGCCTCCTTCAGGGCGTCTATGTTGTGCTCCAGGAAGGGCTTGCCCGCGACTGGGAGCAAAGGCTTCGGTATGTTCGATGTCAGAGGGCGCATCCTGAGCCCTTCACCGGCCGCCAGTATGTACCCCTTCACCTCTTCACACACCCCTTGACCCTCGAGTATATCGATTCCATGATGGCTTCCGCCCTCTTAGCGTTTCTCGCTTCCGCGAGGATTCGTATCTTGGGTTCCGTGCCCGAGGGCCTAACTAGGGTCCACCCGTCTTCGAACTGGAGGCGGTAGCCGTCGAGTGTCAGAAGGCCCCTGCTCTTGACAGACTTCATCTCCCTGTCAAGCCTCTTCAGGACCGCCGCTCTGTCATCTGGCTCGAACGGAATCGCCCGTCTGAGGGTCGGGTAGACCTTGATCCTCTTTCTGATCTCAGAGAGTTTCTTTCTGCCAACGATCTCAACGAGCCGCGCAGCTGCCAGGACTCCATCAGGACAGAATGTCTGATCAGGGAAGATCCAGGTTCCTGACGGCTCTCCACCGAACTCCGCCTTGCTCTTCCTAACCTCTTCGCTAACGAACACGTCCCCGACCCTGGTTCTGATGACCTTGGCGTCTAGCGAGTCGTCAACGGCCATCGAAGCGTCAACTGAGACGACGACCTTCTTCTTGGCGAACCTCTTGGCGAAAAGGACCAGCAGCTGATCGCTCCCGAGAAATACTCCCTTGTCATCGACAGCGACCATCCTGTCCGCATCGCCATCGTGGGCGATTCCTAGATCTGCCTTCATCGACACGACAGCTCGCTTGAGATCCGTCAAGTTCTCATCGGTGGGCTCCGGAGGACGGCCTGGAAAACGGCCATCTGGGCTGGAATTCAAGGATATGACGCGGCAGCCCATATACTGGAGCACCATGGGGGTGATGTTGAACGCGGGGCCGTTTGCGCAGTCGACCACGACTTTGAGCTTGGCCTCCCCAACGCCGGCTATGATCCTCCCTGCATGCACTTCGACCGCATCGGGAACGAAGTGCATGCAACCCACCTCGTCCCACTTCTTGAGCTTGAACTTCTTGGACGCGAGGAGCCTCTCGATCTTGTCAGTCTGCGATACTCCAAATCCGGATCCGTCAGGGTTCCAGAGCTTTATTCCCGAGTACTCTGGCGGGTTGTGGCTGGCAGTGATCATTACGCCTATGTCCGAGTTCCTCGCTGCCTCAGCGAGCGTAGGGGTAGTGACGAGCCCCGCGGTGTAGACCTGACATCCGGAGGCCATAAGACCACTCGAGACTGCCGCCTCAATCATTGGGCCTGAGGTCCTGGAATCCATTCCCACAACCGCAGTCTCGGCATCTCCCCCAGCGGCCATGCCTATCATCGCTGCGAGCTCGGGTGTGAACTCCTTGTTCACAATCCCTCTGACTCCAGACGATCCGAAGATACCCATAGATGGTTCCTTCTGACACTCTGATTACAGTCCACAATTATATTACATTTCTCGGAAGAGGCGGAGTCCATCTCGACGCAGGAAGATGCTAATCAGAGGGAAATCGCCGTGTCCGACGAAGGCGTCCTGGCGATACTGGCCTTGTACGAGAAATCCCTGTTTTATGGCCAGAATGCCTGGACGTGCATCCCTACCGCCTAATGCCGGGAATAGCCAGATACCCCCAGAAATCGAGCCAGCATACGCAAAGGATTAAATATCGCAGATATTGATACACATCTGGACATGCCTGGATGGCATGGCCAGAAAGAAGAAACGGAGGGATGACACAATGGTTATGGAGCCCATAAGTGTAGAGAAGGCGATGGAGATCGCAAGGAAGAAGGGCATCAAACCCGGCCGAGTCAAGGACACGAACGGCGTCCAGTTCACCAAGGGCAGGAACCCAAGGCTGGAGATCATCGACTGGGACGAGTTCAAGTCGACCCTATCGAAGAGAAGGCTCGCAGTCTTCGAGAGCGGCGGCTGGATGAAGATAATGAAGGCCAAGAGATAGGCGAGAGCCTATCTCAAAACCTTTTGATCTCAAACCCTTCTTTGAAGGAAACCCTTTCAGATTTCTGTTGATTCACTTTTCTCGTTGGCCCGAGCACTGCATTATCATCCCAGAGGCTGCTCATCGGGTACTGCCTGTCCTGAAGGAGCCTCGACCGCGAACCAGCGGTCATGCAGCTTGTACTCGATGTAGAACAATGGGATCAGCAAGAGCAATGTCGCCGGAAGCCACCAACCGCCAATAGCCTCGTAGAGAACGATAGGGATCACCAGCAGATCGACGGCAACGCATCCAACAAGATAGATGGTTCTCAGAATCTCATTCTTCAACGGCCGAGCCATTGACTTCCTTATGGATTCTTGGCGGCGTTTGGAGACGCGGCTCAGGAGGCCATCGATCCTCTTCTCGGTCTGTTCCAGTTTCGATTCCTCGCGTTCGCTCATTGCCTCTCTTCCCCGACCAGTGGAAAATGGCATGCAACGTAATGCCCTGGCTGGATCTCCCTGAACATCGGCTCCTCTGTCGAGCATCTATCCGTGGCCTTCCAGCACCTCGGATGGAACCTACAAGCCGCCGGAGGGTTCAGAGGGCTCGGGACCTCGCCTGGTATCTCCCTCCGCTCCCGCTTGAAGCTAGGGTCCGCCACTGGCACCGCGGACAACAGCGCGACGGAGTACGGATGCGCAGCCTGCGTGAAGATATCTTCTGTCTTGGCTAGTTCAACGAGCTTGCCGGCGTACATCACCGCGACCCTGTCGCTGATGTGGAATATCACGCTCAGGTTGTGGGTGATGAAGATGTACGTGAGCCCCAAGTCCCTCTGAAGGTCCATCAGCAGGTTGAGGACCTGCGCCTGGACCGACACATCCAGGGCTGATGTGGGCTCGTCCAGGATCAGGAGGGTCGGCTTCAGGGCAAGCGCCCTCGCGACATTGATCCTCTGCCTCTGACCTCCGCTGAATTCGTGCGGGAATCTGTTCAAGTGCTCCTTCTTCAATCCTACGGTCTCGAGGAGCTCGAGCACTCTCCTGGTGAGCTCCTCGCCTCTGGCGAGCTTGTACGACACGAGCGGCTCACCCACGATGTTCTTGATGGTCATCCTTGGGTCGAGCGCGCTCAGCGGGTCCTGGAAGACCATCTGCATGTTCTTTCTAGACTCCCTAAGGAGCCTTGACGGGTAGCTGGTCAGGTCGCCTCCCATGAAAACGACATTGCCTGAGGTCGGCTTGAGAAGATGAATGATGACTCGAGCGAGGGTGGATTTCCCGCAGCCGGATTCCCCGACTATCCCGAGCGTCTCCCCCCTGCTGACGAAGAAGTCCACGTTGTCGACGGCCTTGACCTCGCCCTTGATGGTGGAGAAGACGCCCCCTCGAACGGGGAATGTCTTCCTCACCTTCTCGCCGTAGAGGAGGTACTTCTCAGCCTTCGCCTTGTTTACTTTGGCCGTCTTCTTCTTGCGCGAGAACCCGAGCTTCATGGACTGCCTCCTTTCGTCATGGGCACGGGGTTGTGACAAGAAACGAAGTGACCCGGTGCGAGCTCGACAAGCGAGGGCACTTCCTTGGAGCATTTCTCCAGGGCTCTCTCGCATCTCGGGTGGAACCTACATCCAGATGGTGGCTTCAGCAGGTTGGGCACCACACCCGGGATGACATAAAGCGGCTTCTTTCTGTCATTGATGTACTTAGGACCGATCTTAGGAATGGACCTGAGCAAGGCGTGTGTGTAGGGGTGCATTGGCTGGGCGAAGATCTCCTCGGTCGTGGAGAGCTCCACGATGTAGCCAGCATACATCACAGCCACTCTGTGACAGGTCTCCGCAATCACCCCGAGATCGTGAGTGATCAGGAGTATGGACATGTCTCTGGCTCTCTGCATCTCCTTCATCAACGAGAGTATCTGCGCCTCAACAGTCACGTCCAGAGCAGTCGTCGGCTCGTCTGCGATCAAGAGGTCGGGCTTGCAGGCCATCATCATGGCGATCATGGCCCGCTGCCTCATGCCCCCACTTAGCTCAAATGGGTAGCTCCTGACGATCCTAGAGGGCTCTGCTATCTTCACCTCTCTGAGTGCCTCCTCCGCCCTGATCAACTTCGCGAGGCTCAGCCGCCTCTCCATTCTCACGCTGATCGGGTTCGACCTGACCAGGTACGCCCATGTGTTGTACCTGTTCTCCTTCAATCGGGTGTAGTAGCTGAGAGCGATCCTCTGAAACGCTCGCCTGATAGGAATGGGCACGACCCCGGAAGAGAACCGAACGCCGCAGCCAGTGCAGGCATTCCAGCCTGTTCGGACCACGGTCCCGCAAAGGGAGCACACATCCTTCTTGGCAGTGTGAGTGCTGTTGAGGTCCGAGGTGGGCAAGCCCGTCCTGGTATCGATTGCCCGGACCTTCTTATTCGCAAGCTTCTTCTGCACGAGAGCCTTGGTCTCCAGATCAAGCTGCTTAAGGACATCATCCGCCAGCTTCTCCATCTGGTGCAGCTCGATCGTCTCGCCTACCTGGTCCCCAATCGTGTACGCGGGGTTGAGCGCGGTCATCGGCTCCTGGAATATCATCGATATCCTGTCGCCTCGGATCTCGTTGAGCTCCTCAGGAGACTTTGTTAGTAGATCGTATGTATAGGTTAGAGCGGCCAACCGTTCCCCAATATCCTTGGCGTCTTCGGACTGCTGACCTTCCTTGAGCGAATCCAGCTTCTTCCGAAGGGAATCGATCTCCTTCTCGCGGTCCTTTGGAGAGCCCTTGAACTTCTCGTCGTATTCCAGCCTGAAGGCGCGGACACTCGAGGGCTCTCCCAAGAGTATGTGCCCCGACTCCACCTTCCCTGGCGGGATGGGGATCAGACCCATCACGGTAAGGGCGGACACCGACTTCCCGCACCCGGTTTCTCCCACGAGGCCCATGGTCTCTCCGCGCCTAACATCGATATTGATGCCTTCGAGGGCCTTGACGACGCCCTCGTAGGTGTGGAAGTAGGTCTTGAGATCCTCGACCCGCAACAGAACTTCTTCCTCCGGCACTCTCGGTCACCTCCTCAGCTTGGGGTCGAGCACGTCCCTTATGCCGTCTCCCAGGAGGTTGAACCCGAGGACCGTGAACACGATTGCGAGGCCTGGGAACACGACCGTCCACCAGGCCTGTGAGAAGTAGCTCTGGTTCTGGGAGATCATGATGCCCCACTCAGCAGTGTCTCGGGGCGCGCCAAGGCCGAGCCAGCCGAGCGCAGCGGCCGCAAGCACCACGTACCCGAAATCGGAGGTCGCCTGGACTATGACCGGCGACAGGCTGTTCTTGATCACGTGCTTGTAGAGAATTCTTCCAGGGCCAGCGCCCACGCTCCTAGACGCTTCAATGTACTGCTTCTCGCGGATCGACAGCACCTGGCCATAGACGAGCCTCGTGTACCAAGGCCACCAAGTGATGATCATCGCGTAGGTGATGTGCGTGATGCTCGGACCGAGCGCGGCCACGACGACCATTGCAAGGACGAGACTGGGAATGCTGAGGAAGACATCCGTGACACGCATGATGACCTCTCCGCTCACCCTGCCGAAGTAGCCGGCTATTGCCCCCAGGAAAACGCCGATGAGCGCCGCAGGCGCGACCACGAGGATGCCGACATATAGCGCCTTGCCAGCCCCGTAGAGCACCATGCTGTACATGTCCCTGCCTCCGAAATCGGTCCCGAACCAGTGGTTCCCGCTCGGAGGCTGGAGAGTGCCCGTTGTTTGAGGGGGCCAGAACTCCTGGTTCTGGCCGTTTACATTAGTGTAGTTCGGATGATAGGGGGCAATAAAAGGCGCGAGAAACGCGATAATCACGACAGCGAGAATAACCCCGAAACCGAACAGCGATAGCAGGCTTTTGCGGAACAGGTAGATCGAGTACTTCGTCTCCCTGATGAAGGAGTCGTGCCTGACCTTGAAGTCCTCGTACTTCTCTCTGGGAGACCGCTTCTCAGGCGGGTAGAGCTCCGGATGGTCGCTTGCCATACCCCATCACCCTCCTAAGCGCACCTGAGGGTCAAGGTACGCATACAGCACGTCCACAATCAGATTGGCCACCAAGAACGCGATTGTGACGACTATCGTGAATCCCAGGATGCCTGCGAAATCCAATTGCTCAGATGAATCGACAGCGAACTTTCCTATGCCTGGCCACCCGAAGATCCGCTCTACAAAGACCGTGTAGCTGATTGCGCCACCAATTGTCAGACCTGATACCGTCATTGTCGGTCCCATGGCGTTCTTCAAGGCGTGCTTGTAGATGATCCTCCTCTCCCAGACGCCCTTCGCCCTGGCGGACCTGATGTAGTCCGAGGTCATGACTTCCAACATGCTTGACCTCATCATCCTGAGGATGTAGCCTATGATCGTGAACCCCAGCGCGAAAGCTGGCAAGGTGATGTAGTATGCGCTGTAGATAAAGCCCCGGAAATCGAGCGTCAGAATACTGTCCACGAGATAGAGGCCAGTAATGTTGTCCGGCCGAGGGATGTTGTATGGGAACCTGCTATCGAGTGGGAAGATAGGAAACCTGGAAGCCAAGAACTGCTGAAGCAGGAGCGCGAGGAAGAACCCAGGAACGGAGATGCCGACGAGGGCGACCACTCTCGCGACGACGTCTATCCAGGTGTTGCGCTTTGTTGCCGAGAGTATCCCGAGGTAGATGCCGACCGGGACCGAGAAGAGAGACGCGACGAGGACGAGCTCTACCGTAGCGGGGAGCATCTGAGCGATGACGTCCCCCACCGGACGATGCTTTGTAAGGGAATATCCCAGATCGCCATGTAGGATGGCCGTGATGTAGTAGTAGAACTGGACATGGAGCGGTTCGTTGAAATGGTATCTCGCCTCGACCTCCGCTCTGAGCACAGGGTCATTGGCCTTCTTGCCGAGGTAAACGCCGACAGGATCGCCCGGGACCATGTGGGAGATTATGAACGAGAAAGCCAGGACCCCTATCAGTATGGGGACCATGAACAGTACGCGTCGGACAATGTACTCCCACATCTTCATGCGAGATCGACTCTCCCCATGCCGTCAGCGATGCAGTTCTTCAGGGCCTCTGACCCCTCCCCTCACGAGAGCGAATAGTCCATAGCACTATAAGTAGAAAATGCTGAAAGGGTTTTTCCTGACTCGACTACCAAGGACCGCTTCAGAAGTGGTACCCGTAGAAGTTGTACCAGGTCACGGGGTTGAACTCGAAGTCCTTCAGGTCTGCCCTGTAGAAGGCCACATACCTCGTCTGGCCGACGAAGATCATGTTCGGGTCCAGGTTGAGCTGCTCCCACACGACCGTGTAGTTCTGTATTCTCGCCGCAGGCACTATAGTCTGCGAAGCAGCCCACGCGGCTTCGTCGATAGTTGGGTTGCTTATGCCCGTGAAGAAGTAGTCTCCACCTGAGTCCCAAGAGGCGGCTATGGGCAGAACGTAGTCGTCAGGGTCGAGGTAGTCTATGACCCAGCCAGTGAAGTACATGTCCCAGTTCCTGGTAAGCCTCACCGACTCGAGCACCGTGCTGGTCACGGTCTGGAGGTTCACGGATATGCCGATCCTGTTCAGGTTGGTCTTGTACAAGGTGGCAGTCTGGGCGCGCTCTGTATCCCCAACGTCGACATATATGTCCATGGCGACCCCTCCGAATCTCTCTCCCTGACCGTTCAGTGTGAAGCCAGAGTCATTGAGCAGTTGCGAGGCCATGTTGAGGTCGAACGTGAACGCCTTGCTGGGCTGCGACTGCGTTTCGTATGGCATCCCGTTGGGTATCGGTCCCTGGACCGGATCCATGTATCCCGCGTAGTAGAGCTGCGAGGTGTTCGCGTAGTCAAACGCGTAGCTCAGGGCCTGTCTCACGCCAGCGTCCTGCATAAACGAGTGGTCGTTAGACGGGCTGTCCCTCGTCGTATTGACGCACATCGCAATCAGCTCCATCTGGAATGTCTTCACGGGGTCGACGACGATGTTGTTGTCGTTCGCGACATCTGGCACGTTCGAATACGGTATCTCCGCGATCGTCGCATCGCCAGACTTCAGGGCAGCGACTCTTGTTGCCGGCTCCGAAATCTCCTTGATTATGATCTGGTCGGGATGTTTGCCGCTCCAGCCGCCCCAGTAGTTCGCGCTCCTGTTCATGACCGTCTGCACGCCTGGCTCCCAGGACTCCAGCTTGAACGGCCCAGTGCCCATCACGTTGTACTTCATGAAGTCGTGGGCGTACGGGTCGGCGACCGAGTAGTGAGCCCTCGTGAACTCCTCGTCCATGATCGCCAGCGGGAATGGCTGAGCGATGGTCGCAAGGAAACCCGCGTATGGGAATGTCAGCTTGATCGAGACATGGTAGGCGTCGATGATGGTGCAGCTGTCAAGGTCGACATCCTGGCTCAGGATCCACGCGACGCCAGTGTCCGGGGAGTCCATCTGCAGGACCCTCTCGATGCTGAACTTGACATCCGAGGCGTTGAACGTGTTGCCGTTGGAGAACTTCACTCCCTCTCTGAGCGTGAAGTTGTAGTACATTCCGTCGTCAGACACGGTCCAAGAGGTCGCCAAGCAGCCAGTATAGTTGCCAATGTCGACTCCTGGATACGTTATCAACGTGTCGTACATGTTTTGTATCGGTATGAACGACATCGTATCGTAGGCATCCATCGGGTCGAGCGACAGGACCTCAGTCGCAGCGTAGAACACGATGACCTGTGGTCCCTTCTCCCCTCCTCCTGCCATGAACACATATGCCAGTCCTCCTATCAGCAGGATCACTATTACGATAATCGCTGCCAGCATGAGGCCTGGGCCTTTCTTCGGTTTAGGCTTCTGGGTTGTCTCTCCCACTCAATTTACCCCCTAACTAAATCCTCTTTAATACCTCCCGACATAGATTGCCGGGAAACATCAAGCTGCATTGTAGTGCCGGGTATAAAGGGTTAGGGTTGGAGCGTGTCAGCATACTCCTGTCGAGAAGACCCCCCAATGCGTGTCGTTCGACGTCAGTGCGGAGCTGATGCGTCTATCCGTTTGTCGTCTCTAGGTCGGAATCCTCTCAATCCCGAAATGGCTTGGCATGACCATCAGTGCCGAGTCCGGGTCTTGTGACGAATCGAAATCACAAGTCACGACGGGCTCACATAATCGTCGTGGAGGAGATGGTCGAGCACTTTCAGTGCTGGAATCACTTCCTGATTCCGAACGCCTCAAATCTCGCTTCCTCTAGACCGATTCGTTTTGCCCTGCGATTGTTCGCCAGACTAACAAGACCGATCAGAACCCCCTCGGGGACCGCAAACACCATGGTCGCGAAATACGCCTTGCTTGCTGGAACCCACCTGTCGGCCGCGGTGAACTTGTTCGTATAGTGAAGCACCGAGCCCGTGTCGAAGTTGATGAGCCCTAGATGAGGAGCGCCTTGTTCATCGAGAGCGAAGGACGGGCCTGGCCCGAAAGCCAATCCTCCGCAATCATCGGTCACGATCTCCTTTTGCCAGGAGTCCCCGATCTGGTACGCGTGCCAGAGCGAGTGGTTGAACCCGCGGTCGTTGGTCGCATAAGCCAGGTGCACATTGCCCGTCTTGTCCAGATCGATCCCGACCCCTTCTGGATACCGATTGCTGGTCTCCCACAACTGAGAGATTGACCAGACGCCGTTCTCGCGCACTCCATACATCAGGCAGTACGAGTCATTGCCTGTGAATTGGCAATAGCCCACGTGCACTCTGTCTGAGGAGTCAATCGTCATCGAGGCCTTTCTGCTCCACCCGAGCTGAGTGATGTTCTCGAGGACCCAGTGCCCGTTCTGCTGATACCCGTGAATCAGTTCGAATTGCGAACCCCACGTTCGGACCAAGAAATGAAGGTTCCCTGAGGAATCCACTTCGCAAGCGTCCAACCACAGGGAGGTGTCTGCGGGAAAATCGGCAATGAGCTCTGTCTGCCAGCCAGAGCCCGCATTCCATACATGTAGAAGGGACCTGTTATAGAAGGGGGTGAATTGGGCGTCATCAATCAAATGGATGGTGCCATTGCTGTCTACAGCAGCAGCTATGGAATCGTGGTTCCGGTACGTGTTCCATCCGATCTCCTCCACGCTCCAATTTCCATCCTTGTTGGTGACGCATGTAAGATTCGAGACGTAATCAAAGCAGGAGAAGATATGAGCGCTTCCGTTGGGGTCCAGCGCCATCTCGAAATCTTGGAGGCTGTGCGTGACCCGGAAGAGGTCTGTGACATTCCAGACACCATCGGTGCACTTCGCGTACGTGAGAGCGAAGTACGAGAAGGCATTCCCAACATAGAGGAGGTGGAGTCCGTCAGATTCGTCCGCAAGAAGCTGGGTGTCCTCCCAGCCAACGACGGTCCAATCGATCTTCTCTGCCTTCCATGCGGAGGAGGTCGCGATATTCACCGTCAGGAGACTCACGAAAATGATGAGAGGGAGACCAAGAGATGTGACCAGGAATATCCTCCGCTTCTTGCCAGGTTCCATGGCACCACCGTCATCTCGATGGCTCGCGATCTTCATAAGCCTTTCCTCAGAGCCAGAGCGATGAGTTCGCATAGGCCCGTTTCTCGAGCGCGTCAGGCGCGACCAGCAACGATATAAACGGCAACTGACATTTCGCATCGGATTTTCCTATGGAATGTCCCAAGTGTGGAGTGGCGAATCTGGAGGAGGCGGAGCGGTGCCGCATGTGCGGCGCGGAGCTGAAGCCTAGGAAGCCTCGAGCAGGCCCTTCGAGGGTGTGCCCGTTCTGCGGAGCGCAGAACGAAATGGACGCAGTGTTCTGCGCGAGCTGCAACAAGCTCATCGGCGGAACGGCGAAGAAGGCCGATAAGGAAGAGCTGAAGACAAGGAAGAAGGAGAAGTACTACGACCGGACCTACGCGGACTACCCCTCATCGGCATTGAGGACCGCGCGTGCGAGCATGGGCGGGATCTTGCTTAT
>Ga0315268_10004267_pt1 | contig 15519 bp, 10 predicted proteins | sample C1_top_MG_FD_204535 | JGI IMG/M metagenome (GOLD analysis project Ga0315268, IMG submission 204535) | Sediment microbial communities from Yellowstone Lake, YNP, Wyoming, USA - C1_top | ecosystem: Environmental > Aquatic > Freshwater > Lake > Sediment | place: USA: Wyoming | collected 2017-08-01
GCATTTCTAGCCCCCCCGCTCAGAACTCACAACCTTCGCCAAGGAGAAACGATGTCGAACGGCAGTTCCACAAAGCAAACCTGGACCAGCACCCAGGCCTACATCCTCTCGGTGATCTGCCTGCTTCTGGGGTTGGCAATCGGATACCTGCTGCGCGGGTCGGCGGGCCCGGCGCAGGCGCCGGCAGCCGCGCAGGCGCAGGCGCAGGCGCCGGAGACCGCCGCGCAGCCCAGCCCGGAACAACTCAAGCGCATGGCCGATGCCCAGGCCGCGCCGCTGCTACTGCAGCTCAAGACCGATCCCAACAACGCGCAACTGCTGGCCAGTGTGGGCAACCTGTACTACGACGCGCAGCAGTACCGCGATGCCATCGCCTACTACCAGCGCGCGCTCAACCTGGAGCCGCGTAACGCCGACGTGCGCACCGACATGGGCACGGCCTATTTCTATCTCGGCGATCCCGACCGCGCGCTGAGCGAGTTCGACACCGCCTTGAAATCCAGTCCCGACCACGCCAACACCCTGTTCAACATGGGCATGGTGAGGTGGCAGGGAAAGATGGACATCAAGGGCGCGGTGGCGGCGTGGCAGAAACTGCTGGACACCAACCCCAGCTATCCCAACCGCGACCGGGTGCAGGAGCTGATCAACCAGGCCGAGCAGCACTCCAACATCAAGCCCGGCCAGAAGACCGGCACGCCGGCAATGTAACGTGGCCGGGCGCCGGTGCTCACATCATTATGTGCGATGGATCACAGCAGAGGCGGTTATCCGCTTCAGGAAGCCTGCACCGGATGGGCGGCGGATTCGTCTTCGTCGCTGTGCATCAGGCCGAACTTCTTCAGCTTGTAGCGCAGCGCGTCGCGGCTGATGTCGAGCAGGCGGGCGGCGTGGGTCTGGTTGCCGGCGGCCTGGCGCATGGCCATCTCCACCAGCGCGCGTTCCACTTCTTCCAGCGAGGTGCCGCCGTCGGGAATGAAAAGCCGCGGCAGGCTGCGCCCGTTGGACAACTGCGGTGAGGAGTCGCCGGCCGCGGCCTCGAACCCGGTCAGGCCGTCGCGCGCGTTGCCGATCGAGAGCGGCAGGTAATCGGGCCGCAGCAGTTGCTCGTCTTCCAGAATCATGGCGCGTTCGATGGCGTTCTTCAGCTCGCGGACGTTCCCGGGCCAGTCGTGGCCCAGCAGCAGCCTGCGGCCGGCCTCGTTGATGCCGCGGACCGACTTCTTGAACTTGCGGTTGTAGCGGTCGATGAAGAAATCGACCATGGGCAGGATGTCTTCCTTGCGCTCGCGCAGCGGCGGCAGGAAGATGCTGATGATGGCCAGGCGGTAGTACAAATCCTGGCGGAACTGGCCCTCGCGCACCGCTTTCTCCAAATCGCGATTGGAGGCGGCGATCACGCGCGCGTCCACCTGCATGTCGCGCACGCCGCCGACGCGCCGGATCATCTGGTCCTCCAGCACGCGCAGCAGCTTGGCCTGCAACAGCGGCGAGAGCTCGCCGATCTCGTCCAGGAAGAGAGTGCCGCCGTCCGCGACCTCGAACAGGCCCTTCTTCATCTGCTTGGCGTCGGTGAAGGCGCCGCGCTCGTGGCCGAACAACTCGGCCTCCATCAGCATTTCCGGGATGGCCGAGCAGTTGATCGCCACCCAGGCCCGGTCCTTGCGCGCGCTCTCGTAATGGATGGCCTTGGCGATCAGGTCCTTGCCGGTCCCGCTTTCGCCCTGGATGAGGATTGTAGTGGCCTCGCTGGCGGCCACCTTGCGCACGAAGGCCATCAGCTCGGTGACTTTCCTGGAGACGCCGATCACCTCGTGGTAGCCGGTGCGGCGCTTCACCTGGCCGCGCAGCTCCTCCACTTCGCTTTTCAGGCGGGTGGTTTCCAGCGCGTTCTTGGTGGTGACGGCGAGCTCGTCGAAGTCGATGGGCTTGCCCACGAAATCGTAAGCCCCCAGCTTGAGCGCGGCCTTCACGTCGTCCAGTTGCGGGTCGGCCGTGATCATGATCACGGCGCGCGCGTCGGCGTTGTCCTTCAGTTGCTGCAGCACCTCCAGGCCGCCGATGTCGGGCAGGCGCACGTCGAGCAGCACCAGGTCGGGCGACTCGTTGTGCGCCAGGCGCAGGGCCGCCTGCCCGTTTTCGGCCTCCAGGGCCTGGTATCCCCACTCCTCGCACTTGTGGCGCAGCGACCAGCGCACCAGCTTCTCGTCGTCGACAATGAGCACTTTGGCTTCGGGCATGTCTGTCATCAGTTTACTACGAGGTACGACACCGCTCCCTGTGATCTGGATCACGACCTCGTGTGCGGACTGGAAATTCCCGCCCCGTGACCCAGGGCCGGCCGGGACTGCAATGCGGCAATGCTCAGGATGCCGGCCCCGGGAACTCCGATGCAGAAATTTTGCGCGGAACCGGGGGGGCTGGCAGCTCTTCCCCCGTGACTACTCCCATGGTTGCCCCACCCTTGTCCCGCCCGATGTTGGCGGGACAGGGTGGGGATTTCTCCTCTCCCAGAGTTAATAACGGGCCAGTTAGTTCGTGGGCTTCCTCGCGGCCAAGAAGGCAATACCGGATCGCCTGCCGCCTTGTGCCCTGAGCCTTGCGCCCTGCTCACGCGCCGGCGGCGGCGGCGCGGCGGAAGGGCAGGAGCACGCAAAACGTGCTGCCCTGGCCGAGGGTGCTGGTCACGTCAATGCGCCCGCCGTGGTCCTCGACGATGCGCCAGGCCAGCGAAAGCCCCAGTCCGGTGCCGTGTCCCTTGGTGGTGAAGAAGGGGCGGAAGATGTTGGGCAGGTGCTCGGGGTCGATACCGGCGCCGGTGTCGGCCACGGTGACGCAGGCGCTGCCGTCGCAGGCGTGCACCTCGACGGTGATTTCGCCGTCGGCGGGAATGGCCTGGATGGCGTTGAGCAGCAGGTTGAGCAGCACCTGGTGGATCTGGCCGGGGTCGTGCTCCACCGGCGGCAGGTCGCCGTTCTTGCGCAGCTCGACCTTGATGGGTCTCGACAGCGCCTGCTGGCGCGCGAAGATGACGGCGTGCTCGGCGGTGGCGTTGAGGTCGGCGAGGCGGAACTCGGGAGGCTTGGGGCGCGCCGTCTCCAGCAGATCGGAGACGATGCGGTTGACGCGCATCACTTCCTGGCGGACGTCTTTGAGCACTTCGCGGGCGGGGCTGGATTCGGGCAGGTCGCGCCCGATGATGTCGATCACCCCGGCGATGCCCGCCAGCGGGTTGCGGATCTCGTGCGCCAGGCCCGCGGCCAGCTCGCCCAGCGTGGCCAGATGCTCGGCCCGCGACAGGTGAGTGCGGTAGAGGCGCTGGATCTCCTGCCGGTTCTCGCGCAATTCCTTCACCATGTCGTTGAAGTTGCGGCCGAGGTCGCCGATGTCGTCGTTGCGGCCGGCGAACGTAACGGTGGCGTTAAGGTCGCCCTCGCGCACGCGCTGGATTTTTTCCTGCAATTCCAGCATCGGCCGGCTGACCAGCAGGCCCAGGGTGAGCAGCAGCACGGCGCAGATGGCGATGGCGCCCACCAGCGCCACTACCAGCACCGTGTGGCGCTCCATTTCGCCCAGCGAAACGGTGGCCAGAATGAACAGCAGCAGGCCGTTCAACAACACTGCCAGCACCGGCAATAGCGCCTTAAGCTGCCAGTTCACCCGCACGGACACTGGGAGGGACTCCTTTGCGATGAGCAGTTGTGCTCATTATAAGGCTCCGGGCTTCATAAGGCTCCGGGCTTCAGGCTTCAGGCACAAGGCGCAAGGCTCAAGGCTCAACGCTCAAGGCGCAAGCCCAAAATAAAAGGCTCTGGGAGGTTCTCTCCTTCCTAGAGCCTAAAGCCCAGAGCCTAAAGCCTAGAGCCTAAAGCCTAAAGCCTAAAGCCTATGCATACGCGTGCAGGCCCGGCAGCAAATACGTCACCCCGAAGAAGGTGAACATGACCACGGCGAAGCCGAGAATGGCGAAGTAAGCGGCGCGGCGGCCACGCCATCCGCGGGTGATGCGCATGTGCAGATACCCGGCGTAGACCAGCCAGGTGATGGCCGCCCAGGTTTCCTTCGGGTCCCAGCTCCAGTAGGAGCCCCAGGTGCGGTTGGCCCAATAAGCGCCGGCGGCGATCATCAAGGTGAGCAGCGGGAAGCCGATGCCGATGGTCTTGTAGGTGAGGCGGTCCAGATTGTCGGCGCTGGGCAGCAGGCGCTGCAGATCAGCGCGCCGCCAGAACAGCATCAGGTACAGCAGCGAGGCGAAGATGCCGGTGATCAGCCCGGAAAGAATGAAGGGGCTGGCGGCCAGGCTGGTGGGGAACAGGCCGTCGGCGTCCAGCGAGGGATAAGCAGCGTTGTGGGTGCGGAGCACGAAGGCCGCCAGCGCGATCACCTGCAGGGCAATGCTGACGAAGACGGCGCGGTTGGCGGCCAGCAGAAAGCCTTCGCGCTTCCGCCACTTCGCCCAAAAATAAATTACCAGGGGCGCGGCCGCGGCCAGCAGCACCAGCAGGAACAACCATCCCAGGTCGGGGATCGTGACAAACAGGCGCACGCCTTTCTGGAGGAAAATCTCTTCCTTATTCTGCGCATCCCAGGCGGCGACGCTGAGCCCGCCCCAGCGCTCGAAGCGGATCATGGCGCCGGCGTAGATGGCGGTGACCAGTCCGCTGGTGGCGGCCAGGAAGGTTTCCGTCTTCATCTGGTCCTGGATCAGGAACATCATGGCCAGAGCGAAGCTGAGGGCGCAGGCGGCGTAGGCCAGCATGGCCAGCGTGACGTGGATCTGCAGCCAGGTGGATTGCAGCGCCGGCACCAGCGGGCGCACGCCCGAGGGCAGCAACTGCATGAGGATGACGCCGGTGACCGCCAGCGGCATGGTGACGGTGCCGATCACCTTGACGCCATACTTGCGTTCGGCTACCAGGGTGAGCAGCGCCACCGCCCATACGAAGCTGAGCAACATCTCGTAGATGTTCGCGAATGGCGGACGTCCCGCCATGTACCAGCGGTGCCCGACGGCCAAGGTGTTGGCGAGAAACCCGATGCCGGTGGCGAGAGAGGCGAAGCGAACGTAGCGCTCGATGCCGGTGACGCCGAAGCCGATATAGAGGGCGGAAGCGCCGGCATAAAAGATCAGAGCGACGTAGAGCAGATTGGCTTCGGTGAACAGGTTGCCGCCCCTGACCACGTTGAGAAAGGCCATGAACAGCAGGAAAGCGACGCCCAGGCCGACGGCCACCAACAGCCCGGCGCCGCCGCTGGGAATGGCCTGCTGTTCGACTCGTGCACGTGACGACATAACTTCTTCCTCCCTCAAAATCTCAAGCGAACGGCGGAATGAATTCCGCCGCTACACGCTGGCCAGCGATCTGGCGGTGGCGGAGCGCGAGGCGCCCTCGGCGGCGATGTCGCGGCCGATCTGTTCCGCCATTTCCGCGAAGCGCTCCTGGAAGTGCTCGCGGTTCTTGTCAGCGGCGGTGCCAATCCAAAGCACCGGGCCGCGCTTGGCGTCTTCCACCACCACGGCCCAGTAACGCTGGTGGACGCAGTAGAAAGCGGAGGCCAGGCCCAGGCCCATCAGCAGGCATCCGGCCCAGACCGCCCACTGTCCGGGTTCATGGGAAACCTGCAGGCCGGTGAAGGCGGCCATCTGGATGTCGCGAAACTGAAAAGTGTAGGGCGAATCGGCGGCGGCGGCGACCCGCTGCATGGCCGGGAAAAACCAGAACGTCGCCGACTTGCCGCTGGACTGGGAAGCCACCCGCAGTTGAATGGCGGGATTTTCCAGGCTGCGTGAGCGCGAGACCACCTGGCCGTCGCTCATCACGGCGTCGGGGCGGAAATCCACCAGGGTGACGCTGGCATCGGCATCAAGCTGCACCGGGCGGTGGGGACGCAGCCTGACGTCCTGCGAGGCGGCGCCGGGCTTGGCGGCGGCGAGCGTGAGCGTGTCCACGTCGCCGGTGTAACCGTAGCTGGACTGGTAGAAACGGACGCCGTGGGTGACCAGCGGGTCGTTGACCACGATCTGCTTCTTCAGCACCTGGCGGCCGTTCTCCAGGACGGTGAGATCGGACCACCACTTTTTCGGGGTGCCGTCGGGATAGTTCTCCTGGCCGGCGCCGTCGCAGCGCAATGTGAAGGGCAGCCGCTGCATGACGCCATTGCTCAGCTCGAGCTGCGAGGTTTGCTGGCCCTTGGTGAGCATGAGGAAGCCCTTGTATCCAAGAAAGGCGTCCACGATGCCGCCCGTCAGGATCAGCAGCAGGCTGAGGTGCACGACGTAGACGGAGAGGACGGCGAAGCGGTTGCGCTCGGCGAAGAGCGAGACTTCGTCGTTTTCGACGACGCGCCGCGGATGCAAGCCGGCGCGGCGGAAGACGCGCTCGGCGGCCATCAGTCCCGCCGAAGCACTGGGTACGGGAATCTGCTTCTGGATGGGCAGCACGGCGCGGAAATGGGGTTCGGGCCGGCGGTAGGGGCGCGACAGCAGGCGCCATGCCTTGGGAAAGCGGTCGATCGAGGCGCACAGGATGGTGACCCCGAGCACACCCATGAGCAGAGCGAACCACCACGTGTGATAGACGTCGGTGAGGCCCAGGCGGTCCAGCCAGAGCAGGGTCTGGGGCGAGTAAGCGCGTTGCAGGTCGGCGGGATCGGTGAGCGGCCGCTGCAGGATGACGGTGCCGGCCGCGGCGACCACGCCGACGGCGATCAACAGGATGATTCCGGTACGAACCGAGGCCAGGACGCGATACAGCCGCGTCCAAAGATTCTGCTTGCCACCCATAACACTCCCTCGCAGGGTCGTGGAGCACGTGGTTGGCCAGAGGCGGGGACGGCGCAACTCCTTGGCCTTTATCACGCTTCTCTCTCCATGATAGCGCGCCGGAGCTGGTTTGTGGGCGATATGGCGCAGGCGGCGCGCCGAGAGGCTCACTTGGCATTGTGATCTGCGCCACCAGGGGAAGTGACGAGCCGGCGGGCTGCCAAACCCCCGGCGGCCTGCCGCGCGATGCGAGGGCGAAGGGTTCACAGCCGCGGGAAGGCGTGAATGGCGGCGCCGGGCGTCACGCCTGGTCCCGGCAACGGTTTGGCGGCGCGGCGGCGGCGACGGCCGGCGGCAAGCGGCGCGATCGACTCACTCGCATATGTGATCTAGGGCACGTCAGTTCCTGACGCCCTGATCACGTCACGTGCCAGTGTGATCCCTGCACTTCCGGACCCCCGGCCCCGGGTGTGTCATATAGGCGTATTCATCCTCCCAAATGGGGCCGCCTCCCCGGTTGGGGTAGCGCGCGATTACGGCCACGCCGGCCGGTAGTCTGGCCAGCGCGAGGTGCGTGATTTCACAGTGCGAGTGCGGGAGAAGGCCCAGCCCAGAGAATCAGTGAGCACCTGCTGCCCGGCGTGCGCAGCCAGCTAAGTTCCTGCTGGCACGAGGGTTGGTCGTGGCTTCCGGCAGGGGAGCCAGGCCACCTGGAACGGCCCTAGCGGTGCGGTCCAGACGTGAAATTCAAATTTGTTTGCGGTTGGCAGCAGTATCGCCAAGAACGCCAGGGCCCGGCCCAAGCCTTTAGCAAGAGAGAAGCAAGTGGCCGTAAGCAGTAGGGTTCCGCAGACAATCCTAGATCGGAAGCCCCTCTCAAGGGGACCGATCGGTGGCGTAATGTTCCCGGCGGCAGCCCCGCCACCTCCCCAAAGCAGCGTCAGTTTCCTTTCTCGGCCGCGGCGCCGCATACCGGACGGCTGCGCGGGGCGGTATTCCGCAAGACCCGGGTGCTATCCGGGCCAAGGAGCGTAAGCACATGTCTTCATGCTCACAACCCAGGCGGTTACAAATTACGCTTGCGATCTTGCCGGTGGTGCTGGCCTTGAGCATCGGCATGGCGGCCCAAGACAAGAGCCCGCAAGCGGCGAAACCCACGCCGGCTCCGGCAGCCGAATCGGGGCAGTACGCCGGATCGGATACCTGCCAGAGCTGCCATGCCGAGCTCTACAAGAGCTTCCAGACGACGGCTCACTTCGGCATCACCAAGGCGAGCAGGATCTCTCCCGAAGGGCACGGGTGCGAATCCTGCCACGGGCCGGGATCGGCCCATGTGGAAGCGGGCGGCGATAAGAGCAAGATCTTCATCTTCGCCGAAAAGCCGCCGGAGGAAGCCAGCGCGCCGTGCTTGTCCTGCCACCACAACAGCCAGGAACACGGCAACTACAAGCGTGGGGCGCACGCCACCAACGGCGTGAGCTGCACCGACTGCCACTCGCCCCACCACGCGCAGACGAAACAGGCGTTGCTCAGGCAAGCCGAGCCGCAGCTCTGCTACGGCTGCCACGCGGAGCAGAAGGCGGAATTCAGGCGCGCCTTCCATCACCGGGTGGAGGAAGGCCTGATGCAGTGCGGCGACTGCCACAACATGCACGGCGGCTACATCCAGAGGCGGTCGCTGCGCGCCACGGCGCAGCAGGACCAGGTCTGCTACAAGTGCCACGCGGACAAAAAGGGACCCTGGGTGTTCGAGCATGCGCCGGTGCGCACCGACGGGTGCGGTTCCTGTCACACGCCGCACGGGTCCAACAATGCCCGCCTGCTGAAAACCAACACGGTGGCGGCGTTGTGCCTGCAATGCCACACCGAATCGGCGATGCTGACCAGCCGGGACTTGCGCGCCGGCGGCGCCCCCATTGCCAACGCCACGCCCAACGTGCCCACCCACAACCTGGCCGGCCGCTATCAGGCCTGCACCATGTGCCACATCGGCATACATGGCTCAAATGCCAGCAGCATACTTTTCAAGTAAAGGAGGACGCATGGGAGTGAAAACCGAATCGAGATTCAGCACACTCAGGCGTCCATCCCGGCGCCTGCAAACTCAGTGGGAGTGGCATATGAAATCAAAGCCTAGCTTGTTTACGGCCGCGCTGCTGGTGGCATGCCTGACGCTGTGGTGGGCGGTCTCAGCCAGCGCGCAAACCCCCGGGCAAGGCTCCGAAGAGAAGAAACTGGGCGGCTACGTGGTCACGCAGAGCGTGGAACTCGGGTATCGCATCACCAGCCTGAGCAGCGCTGCCATGCAAGCCTGTCCTCCGGGAAGTGATTTCCGCAACTCGTCGGGGAACTGCGCGGACCCGGCCATGTTCAACACCTTCGTCAACCTGCAAACCGGGCCGCGGCTGCTGGAGCAAACTCTCTCCATGCGGGCGCCGGTGGGGACGGGGGTGTTGTTCGACAACCTGTTTGTGAACAGCTTCGGCTGGGGCGGGGATCCCAACAATCTGGCGCGGGCGACGGTGTGGAAGGAGAAGTTTTACAACCTGAACCTGATCTTCCGCCGCGACCAGAACGCGTTCGATTACAACCTGCTGGCCAACCCGTTGACTTCCGGCGTAGTGCCGGCGCAGTTTGCGGTGAACGATTCGCCGCATTCCTTTGCGGCCGTGCGCCGGATGTGGGACGTCAACCTGAAGCTGATGCCGGCCTCGATCATCAGCCCCCGCTTCGGTTACTCCCGCAACCGCTATGAGGGTCCCAGCCTCAATACCCTGCACCAGGCGACCGACACGATCGTGCTGCAAAACCTGAACACGACCATGGACACGTACGATCTGGGATTCGATCTGCGGGTTCTGCCGCGCACGACCATCAGCTACGACCACATCATGTCGTGGTTCAAGGGCGACACCTGGATGAATGACCAGAACTTCACGGCGGTGCTCACGAGCGGGACGCCGGCGGACCTGGGCATCATCTACACGGCGGGAAGCACTCCGTGCACGGGCATCAATCCAGCATCGCCCCTGGACACCAGCGCCATGACCAAGACCAAGTACTGCAACCTGTACACCACCTACACCAGGGCCAATCCGTACCGCACCAACTCGCATACCGACCAGATCAGCATTCAGTCGAATTACTTCGAGCGCCTAGACCTGTCGCTGCGCGGCGCTTACACCAACAGCGACATGACGGGCATGCTGACCGATTTGTTCCAGGGCATGCAGCAGCGCACCATGACCCTGCAGTCCACCAGCGCGGAGCCGCTGGCCAGCAACGTGATCCGCGGCAGCATGGATGCCGCGGCCACGCTGCAGATCACCAAAAAGCTGCGGCTGAGCAATACTTTCCGCTGGAGCAACTGGCGCTCGCCGACTTCAGGCAACCTGATCGGCGCCTCCATCGTGTGCAACTCCAACACTGACTGCGTCCACACGAAAGCGGGCTCGCCGAGCAACAACCTGTACCTCAACCTGTTGCAGGAGAAGCGCAAAGACAACCAGGTGGAGCTGGAATACGACTTCACTCCCAAGCTGGGGGCGCGGATCGGGTACCGGTTTACCAACCGGTGGATTCGCGGCTATACCTCGACGTTGAACGTGCTGACTTCGGCTTTAACCCAAGGCGATGAGAGCACGGAAATCAACGAACACGTCGCCCTGCTGGGGGCCTGGTGGCGGCCGTCGCGCAGCTTCCGCGCCAATCTTGACGTGGAAAGCGGGACCGCCGACAACTTCGAGTTCCGCACCGGGCCGCGCCGCATTCTGCAATACCGCATGCGCGCCAGTTACCAGCCGGCGCGGTGGGCGACGCTGTCGGCCAGCGGCAACTTCCAGGAACTGCGCAACAACGTCGCCGAGGTGCAGTACAACGCCCACCACCGCGGCATGGGCTTCAACGTCTTTCTGACGCCGAACAATAAGTTCACGTTCGACATGGGCTACGTCTACGCCAACACGGCCTCCAATTCGCTGGTCTGCTTCGCCACCTCCGGCGGGATTCCGATAGCTCCCGGCTGCGCCATCATGGGAGCGGGATGGTCGGAAACCAACCAGATCTACGGCGACAAATCGCATTCCTTCAACGCCTTCGCGCAGTGGAAGCCATGGCGACGGCTGACCACCACGGTGGGCTACACGGTGGCCACCAGCGAGGGCAACTTTACCCGCTACTATCTGCTACAGCCGTACGGGGCCCTGAATTCCACCTTTCACCGGCCGCTGGCGGCGGTTGAGGTCGGGCTGGGCAAGGGTATTTCCGCCAAGGGCGCCTGGAACTACTACGGTTACGGCGAGAGCGACGTGGCAGGCCCAACTCTGCCACGCGACTTCAACGCCCATCTGACCACGCTGTCTTTGAAGTACACGTTCTGAGCACGCCGCAAACGCACCGGGGTGGAGCAATCCGCCCCGGTGTCTCGTCTTGAGATCGCACCCGAAGCAGGCGTGACTGCGCGGTCGTGTGTGCGCCGGCCGGCATGTCCCCCGCCGAGGTGCGTGATTTCACAATGCTGGGTGCGGCAGAAGGCCCAACGCAAGCAAATGTCCACCCAGTTGCAATTCGCTGCACGGTTCCTAAGTAGATGTGTGCTAAGGGGTTAAGGCCAGCCGGGCGGCGTGCGCGGGAGGCCCGAAGACGGCCAGTGCATTGCTATGTAGCTGGATCAGGGTTGAAGAACGCTGCGCGCCCGGTTCCCCAACCCGGCCACAGCGGTTGAGACGCAAGGGAAAGAGATTTCACACAAAGACGCAAACATAATGACGCCAAGCTGCCACTTGCTGCGTGTTGTCGGAGATTCGAGCCCTTGCGAGCGGGCCACTGAAGCCGTTGCGCATCCGGGAATCAACGCTCGCGCCTCCCTCGTTCCCAGATTGTTCCGGAGACTATCTGTGCCACGTAATACGCTGATCACGGCCATTATTTTCCTGATGTTTTCGGGTGTGGCGCGGGCGGGAAAACACCCGGTCCCGCTGGAGCCCAATGCCGACGCCGCCACCTGTGTCCAGTGCCATGAAAACAAGACCAAGGGGAAATCGGTGCACAGCGCCATGCAGATGGGCTGTCTGGCGTGCCACGAGATCCGGGTGGTCAAGGCGCGGGACAAGAAGCACGAAGATATAACCCGGGTGAAGCTGCAAAAGGCCACCCCGACGGGGCAGTGCCTGTCCTGCCACGACAACCTGAAGGGCAGCGCCGGTAATTCCAGGGTGCACGCCCCGGTGAAGCGCAACTGCCTGACCTGCCACGATCCGCACACCTCGGCGTTTAAGAACCAGTTGAAGAAGGACACGGTGGGGGAGCGGGGCGAGAATTTGTGTCTGGGCTGCCACACAGAGGGATTGAACGTCCCGCCCAAAGGCAGCCGGCACGCGGCCCTGGACATGGGCTGCCAAACCTGCCATGTGAACCACAAGACGGGAGAGGCGGACAAGCGCGAAAACCGTTTCCACCTGACCAAAGAGGTGCCGGCGCTGTGCTTGGACTGCCACGACGTGAAGGATGAGTCGCTGGCCAGGGCGCACCGGAATCAGCCGTTTGCCAGCGCGGATTGCCTGACTTGCCATGCCGCGCACGCCTCCGCCCGGCCGAAGCTGGCGCAACGCTTTCTGCACCAGCCGTTTGAGTCCGGCGCCTGCGACGTCTGCCACGCCCCGGCCAAGGACGGCAAGGTGGTTCTGACGCAGAGCGACACGCGGGCGCTGTGCGTGACCTGCCACCAGGAACAGGCTAAGAAGATCGAGAGCGCCAAAGTGCAGCACCCCGGGGCGCAGGGCGAGTGCGTGGCCTGCCACAGTCCGCACGCCAGCGCGTACGACAAGCTGTTCCAGCCCGATCCGGTCACGCCCTGCGAAAGCTGCCACAGCCAGCAGGCCGAAATGCACAAGAAACGGCCGGTGCTGCATAAGGCGGCCTTCCGCGACGGCTGCTACACCTGCCACGACGGGCACGGCGGCGACAACCCCAAGCTGCTGCGCGCGCAAGGCAACCGGCTCTGCCTGGAGTGCCATTCGCCGCGGCGGAGCCCCAAGCAGAACGAGGCGAACGGCACCGTGTCCATCTTTAACGGCGCGGTGAACTTGCCCGGCTACTACTTCCTGCAGGTGCCGGCGCTGGACCTGCGCGCCGGGGATGTGATGGGGCACCCCATCGCCAATCACCCGGTGCTGGCCACGATCGACCGCAGCGATCCGGCCAAGAAGCGTTCCATGGGCTGCCTGAGCTGCCATCACGCGCACTCGGGGGCGGCCGAGGGCATGCTGGTGACCGATACCAGAAACAGCATGCCGCTGTGCAACCGCTGTCACGACAACGCGGCGCCCCCGCCGGCCGACGCGCTCACGCTGGCGCCGGTGAAAAAGGACACGAAAAAGAAATGACGACCACGAAAGCCATACACGCTGATGGATTGCGCGTCGCAGGCGCAGTGCTCGTGGCCGCGCTCTTGCTAGCGGGCCTGATTTCGCCGGCGTACGGCAAGAAGGATCCGGAAAAGAAGAACGTCAAAGGGGCGCCCACGGCGGCGGCGACGGTGGACGCCAGCAAGCTGGTGTGGCCGCCGCCGCCGGACGTGACGCGCGTCAAGTGGCTGGCCATGGTCTCGGGCGAGGACGACCTGAATCCGACGCCGCTGAAAAAAAGAAAGAAGAGCTGGATGGACCGCATGGCGGGCGTGAGCCTGCCGGGGGATTCGGGCAAACCGCGGCTGCTGAAGCCGTACGGCGTGGCCGTCGATTCCAAGGGGCTGATCTACGTGGCTGACGCGGGCCAGGCGGCGATTTTCGTCTTCGACCTGGAGAACAGGAAAGTCAAGATGCGTGGGGCGCAGATGCTGCAGACGCCCTCGGGGATCGTGATCGACGACGAGGACCGGCTGTTCATAGCCGACTCGACGCAGCACGAGATTTTCGTGGTGCGCCCGGACGGCGGCCTGGAAGGGGCCTTCGGGCAGGACCGGCTGGGGCGGCCGGTAGGGGTGGCGATCGACAACGAGAACCGCTTCCTGTACGTGGTGGACGCGCAGGCCGGCCGCCTGGTGGTGTTCGACGCCGACACCATGAAGTTTCTGCGCTACATCGGCAAGCCCAGCGACGACATGGCGCTGCCCGGCACCTTCTCCTCGCCGACCAACGTGGCCGTCAACAGCGACGGCGATGTGTACGTGACCGACACCTTCAACTCGCGGGTGCAGGTGTTCAACGCCGACGGGGAGTTCGTGCGCCTGTTCGGCAAACAGGGCGCCAACCCGGGCATGTTCATGCGGCCGAAGGGAATCGCGATTGACGGCGACGACCACGTCTACGTGGTGGATTCGGAATTCAACAACGTGCAGGTTTTCGACCGCGAAGGCCGCGTACTGATGTTCTTCGGCGACCGCGGCGAGACGGCGGGGTCCTTCACCCTGGCCACCGGAATTGCCATCGACCGGCAGAACCGGGTAATCGTCAGCGAGCAGTGGAACGGCCGTATCCAGGTGTTCCAGTACGTGAGCGACAAGGAAGCCGCGCCGCAGTACGAAAAGCAGGCGAAAGCGGAAGCGGAGCGCGCAAAGAATGGGGCCGGCAAGTGAGCCGGCCGGCAAGCTTGTCCCGCGCCCGGGTGGCAGCCCGGGCGCAGGCAAGTGGCGGTAACGCTCGTTTTTCAGGGCCGGGTGCTACCGCCACGTCTCTTTATTGTAGTCGCCCCTGAATAACATCAGGAGGTCTTTTCGAGTGAAGAAAACACTCGTATTTCTGCTCGCCACGCTTGTCGTGACGGCAGTTGCGTGGGCGCAGTACACGCCCAATGCAGACCCGTTGCTGGGACCGCATAACTTCCAGAACGAAGGCTGCACGGCGTGTCATGCCCCCCACAATGCCGTCCTCCAGGGTGAGGGTGGCTTCCTGTGGGCGAGGGGTGTTCCGCAGAAGTCGTACACAACCTACGGCAACCGCACTCTCGATACCACTGCCGCAAACTATTTGAAGTTCGACAACATCACCGGCGGCTATACGCTGGGCACGGGCAACGACCCGAGCCTGCACACCGTGCTGTGTTTGAGCTGTCACGACACGGTGTACAGCGGCATGACGCTGACCAACCCCAACAATGCCGTAGTGGATTCCTCGGGCACCAATTTGACCAACAATCACCCGGTGCACGTGGCCTATCCCAACACCGGCACGGGCACGGGCGCTGAGTTCTGGAAGGTCACGGTCAGCAGCGGGAGCGTCAAGTTTGCCGACACCACCGCTTACGGCTACGGCCATCCGACGCGGCTGTACGCGGCCGATGGCAGCACCACGCCCTATATCGAGTGTGGCACCTGCCACAACCCGCATGCCTTCAAGGACACGGTCGTAACCCAGGCCGGGAGCAAGGTGACGGTGAAGACCGACCACTTTGTGCGCGGCGCCTACGCTACCGCAACCGACAAACAGTACTTCTGCGCGAGCTGCCATGCCGATAAATCGTCGGCCTGGGACGGCACGGGCAATCAATAAAGGAGCCAGGAGGAGAATATGAAAAACAAATCTCTCGCACTCGTCCTGGCCATTTTCGTGATGGCTACCATCACCGCGTGGGCGCAGATTCCCGCCACGGGCGCGATTTACGGCAGCCCGACGGGTTCTCCGACCCCCAGCACCACCGGCGCGGGCGCCTCCCTGGACGTCCTCGGCGGTCACGGCAGCCGTGGCGGCTGCGTGTTTTGCCATACGCCACACTCCACCGGCCGCACCGACACCACTGCCAAGAAGGCGTTCAACGGAGCT
>Ga0315268_10004268_pt1 | contig 15519 bp, 13 predicted proteins | sample C1_top_MG_FD_204535 | JGI IMG/M metagenome (GOLD analysis project Ga0315268, IMG submission 204535) | Sediment microbial communities from Yellowstone Lake, YNP, Wyoming, USA - C1_top | ecosystem: Environmental > Aquatic > Freshwater > Lake > Sediment | place: USA: Wyoming | collected 2017-08-01
AGGCGGTCGGGCTCGCTCTGGGTGTACGCGACCGCGGCCCGCACCTCGGGGAGCGCCAGCGGGGAGCGCGCGTCAAGCCGGCCGTTGTGGGCCATGGCGCAGGCCATTTCGCGCAGTTGCGGGACGCGGGCGCGGGCCCCCGGCGGCAGGTGCGCCTGGCTGCGCTCGCCCTCCAGCGCCCCGGCGACCTCTTCCTCCGCCTGCTGATCGCTGCGCTGCGGCAAACGGTGCGCGAAATCCTCCGTCACCCACAGCGTCTCACCCTTCCGCGGCACGCCCACGCCGCCGGCGTTGTATTTCGGATTCATGATGTTGGCCCGGTGTGGCGGCGAGTGCAGGAAGCCCTGGTGCGCGTGCTCGGCGCTGCCGTCGTAGGCGACGTTTTCCGCGTCGTTGTCGAGCCGTATGTCCCGAGCCGCCAGGCGCTTCGAGAGCGGCGGCTCGCCCGCGAAATCGTGCGACAACTCGCCATGCTGCGCCATCAGCTGCGAGTGCTCCCGGGCGGCGCGCTGCAGCCGCTCATCCCACTGCAACGCCGGCAGCCCCGCCCGCGCCCGCTCCTGGTTCGCCAGTTGAAACAGTTGCTGCTCGGCCGCTTCGTCGTATTGCTGCGCTGCGACGGCCAAACTCAGACTCGCGACCAATACCGTCGCCACCAAAATTCTCTTTCTCATCACCATCTACGATGCATACAACCGAGCGAAATTCATGTGGTACGATGCGCTTTCCGAACACAAGGAGCGCAGCATGAGCCAACTGGCGGTCGCAATCGTGTCGCTGCTGATCGGCGCGGCTATCGGCTACGCCATTGCGTATTTTGCCACCCAACAGAAGGTACGCGCGGAATACGATATGCGCCTCAGCGCCGCCGAAAGCCGTGCCGCAGCAGCAGAGGCATCTGTGGAAGCTGCCAGACAAGCCAGCAAGGATTCCCAAGCCGAGGTGGGCGGATTGCACGACCGCCTGGAGCAGGAGCAAGCCGCGCGCACCAAGGCGGAAACGCAACTCGCCGGTGAACGGCAGCGGCTGGCAGAAGAACGCAGCTTGCTGGATGACGCCCGCAACCGACTGAAAGACGCCTTCGACGCGCTCGCCGCCGAGGCGCTGAACAAGAACAACGAAGTCTTCCTCGCTCTTGCCGGTGAGAAACTGGCCGCCATAAAGAATGAAACGACAGCCGAGAAAGACGAAGTAGCCAAACTGGTTCAGCCCATCCAGGAAAAGCTCGGCAAATTCGACGAGGAAATTAGGAATCTTGAGACCGCGCGTACCACCGCGTACATCACGCTCACGGAACAGGTGAGATCGTTGGCTGCCACCCAGGAAAAGCTGCAATCCGAGACCGGCAATCTTGTCAAAGCTCTGCGCTCGCCGACAGTACGGGGCCGTTGGGGCGAAATTCAGTTACGACGGGTGGTCGAGATAGCGGAAATGCTGCCCTACTGCGACTTCGTCGAGCAGGAGACGATAAGCGCCGGCGATGGAAAGCAGTTGCGTCCCGACCTGATCGTGCGCCTACCTGGCGGGAAAAATATTGTGGTGGATTCGAAGGGCACGTTCTCGGCTTATCTCGAAGCGATCGAGACGCAAGACGAAGCCGTGCGTCGCGAAAAATTGCAGGCACATGCGAAGCAGGTCCGTGCACGCATTGAAGACCTCAGCGCGAAGTCATATTGGGAGCATCTGCAGCCAACGCCCGAGTTTGTGATCATGTTCCTGCCGGCCGAAACGTTTTTTATTGCTGCTCTCGCGGAAGATCCGGCGATCATTGAGGAAGGGATGAACCAACGTGTCATTCCCGCTTCGCCGATTACCTTGATTGCGCTGCTGCGCGCTATTGCCTACGGATGGCGACAGGAAAAGATCGCGGAAAGCGCGCAGGCGATCAGCGATCTCGGCAGGGAATTGTATGAACGGTTGAGGACGATGGACGGCTACTTCGAGTCGGTCGGCCGGGGGCTGGATAGTGCTGTCAAGTCCTACAACAAAGCCGTTGGATCGCTGGAAACACGAGTGCTGGTTTCGGCCCGCAAGTTTTCCGAACTCGGAATGCCGGTCAAGGAAGAAATCCCTGAAGTACAGCCGGTCGAAAATACTACGCGCGCCCTGCAATCAGGTGATTGGAGCTTGCGACTGAGAATCGCTGCGTCCGCGGAAAACAACGAAGCCGAAGAATAAAGCTGCGGCAGCCGAGGGCGGCTGCCGCCACGCAGTTCAATTATCGAGACCGCCCGAAGGCGAGCGGCCGGTGCCCCACATCTGCCCGCCTTTGGCAGATGTGGGCCTCTCTGAGGCGCCGTGCGCAGCCGCGGAGCGGCGGATGAAAATAGCCCAGCGCTTCAGCGCTGGGTCAGTGGGGCGGAAGGACGAAGTCCCGTAGGGACGACTGAGCGCAATCCTTCAGCCTTGGGGATTGTATGGCGAGCCCACTCAAGCCGGCACGGCACAAGCAACCGCGGATCACGCGGATTTGGGCCGATGAACGGGGATCCGATCTCAAACACTTCAACACTTCGCGCAAAATTCGTCTTGTCCGCGCCATCCGCGGTTCTTGCTGAAATAGACAGAAGGTTGACAAAGCTTTACACGCGAGCCCAGAACTTCGCCGCCTCGCCTGGGTTCCCATGGATGCGAGGCTGCGGTGAACGCTTTCTGGAAACGCGTGGATTTCGGCTGGGTCTGGTGGTGGCTGGCCTTCTACGGCGGCTCGCTCAGCGTTCTGGCCATGTATCTCGCCACCAGCTTCGCCACCGCCGCGGCGCGGGTCTTGAGCGATCCGAAGTGACTTTATACGTGTAAACGCGCAAAGCAAAGCCCGGTGCAAACTCGACCGGGCACAGAGTTGGTTTTGCTGAGGGCTAGTGGCCAATGGCCAACGGCTATTTCGGCTGCAGCGTCTGCGCGATCATCACCTGCCGCTTGAAATCGTCCACCATCGAGGGCTCCAGACGCACCTCGGTGGGCTTCTTGGCCAGCGACATGGTGTCGATCTTGTCCTGCAGCTTGAGCAGCGCGTAGAACAGGTTCTCCGGCCGCGGCGGACAGCCGAGCACGTACACATCCACCGGCACGATCTTGTCCACTCCTTGCAGCACGGCATAGGTGTTGAACGGGCCGCCCACCGACGAGCACGCCCCCATCGAAATCACCCACTTGGGATCGGGCATCTGGTCGTATATGCGCCTGACCACCGGCGCCATCTTCAGCGTCACCGTGCCGGCCACGATCATCAGATCGCTCTGCCGCGGGCTGGGGCGGAACACCTCGCTGCCGAAGCGCGCGATGTCGAAGCGCGAGGTCGAGGAGGCGATCATCTCGATAGCGCAGCAGGCCAGCCCGAAGGTCATGGGCCAGATGGCGGACTTGCGCGCCCAGTTGAACACGTAGTCCACCGTGCTGATGAGGAAGTTCTTCTCGAATTTATTCTCAATCCAGGCCATGTTGGTTTTCTCGTTTGCCAATTATCCCAAGCAGCCGACCAAGCGAAATGTGACGCCGGTCACAAAGCAGTTGCCAGTTTTCAGTTGCTAGTTGTCAGCGAGGCCGTCTCGGCTGACAACTAACAACTGGCAACTGACAACTGCTCACAGCTTTTCGCAAAAATCGCACGCCGAGCACGATATGAACATGCCGCCGGCCACGCCCCGGTCGCGGTCCTTCACCCGTTTGACCACGCGGGTGGGCTTGCCGCATTTGGGGCAGTCGGTGCTCTTGGTGGTGTCCATGACCTTCTTGCGGTCGGCGGTCTTGGCGCTCTTGGCCATTTACTCTCCGGAAATTAGCCGCAAACAGTGCGGAAATTCGCTTGTGCTGTATCCTTTCAATTTTACACTACGTCATTCGGTCTATCGGTCATTCGGTCACGGTGAGCCGGCTGACCGATAGACCGACAGACCGATAGACCGAGAGACCAGGAACCGAGCTCCCCCATGAACCTCAAATACATCAAGTGGAACGATCTCGAAATCGAGCCCCTGAACCCGCTGCTCGGCCGCCAGATGGTCACCGGCGACAAGCTCATGCTGGCGCGCGTGCTGCTGAAGAAGGGCTGCGTCGTGCCCGAGCACAGCCATGAAAACGAGCAGGTCACCTACATCCTCGACGGCGCCCTCAAATTTTGGATCGACGGCCGCGAAATCGTCGTCCACGCCGGCGAGGTGCTCTGCATCCCCGCCAACATGCCGCACAAGGCCGAGGCGGTGGAAGACACCGTGGACCTGGACGTCTTCTATCCTCCGCGCCAGGACTGGCTGGGCAAGACGGACGCGTATTTACGGAAATAGCTCTTAGCTGTTAGCTTTTAGCTCTTAGCTCGGCTGTCGGCCATCGGCCGTCCGCTGTCGGGCCCGCTTCACTTCCACGCAGCTAAAAGCTAAAAGCTAAGAGCTAAAAGCCAAGAGCTAAGAGCCAACAGCTATGTCTCTAAAATTCCGCCCCGTTGACTTCATCTCCTTCGACACCCTGCTCTCGCCGGACGAAATCCTGGTCCGCGACAACACCCGCAAGTTCATCGAAGAAAACCTGATCCCCATCATCGAGGACTGCAATCGCGAAGGCCGCTTCCCCAAAGAACTGGTAAAGCCCATGGCCGAACTGGGCTTCTTCGGCGCCAACCTGAAGGGCTACGGCTGCGCCGAGATGTCGAACGTCGAGTACGGCTTGGTGATGCAGGAGATGGAGCGCGGCGATAGCGGCGTGCGCTCCTTCGCCAGCGTGCAATCGGCGCTGGTCATGTATCCCATCCACGCCTTCGGCAGCGACGAGCAGAAAAGCAAGTGGCTGCCCGCGCTGCAAAAAGGCGAGAAGATTGGCTGCTTCGGCCTGACCGAACCCGACGCCGGCTCCAATCCGGCGGCCATGCGCACCCGCGCCCGCAGGGATAAAGACGAGTACGTCCTCAGCGGCGAGAAGATGTGGATCACCTCGGGGTCGATCGCGCAGGTGGCGGTGATCTGGGCGAAAAACGATGAGGAAGGCGGCAAGGTCCGCGGCTTTCTGGTCGAGACCGACCGGCCGGGCTTCCGCGCCGCCGACGTGCACGGCAAGTGGTCGCTGCGGGCCAGCGTCACCTCCAGCCTGTCACTGCAGGATGTGCGCATCCCGGCCCGCAACCTGCTGCCCAAGACCGACGGCCTCAAGTCGGCGCTGCTGTGCCTGAACCAGGCGCGCTACGGCATCGCCTGGGGCGCGGTGGGCGCGGCCATGGCTTGCTACGACACGGCGCTGCAATACGCCGGCTTCCGCAAGCAGTTCCGCGGGCAGCCCATCGCCTCGCACCAGCTCGTCCAGGAAAAGCTGGTGTGGATGATTAACGAGATCGTTAAAGGCCAACTGCTCGTTTTGCAGGTCGGCCGCCTGAAGGACGCGGGCAAGGCGCGCCACGACCAGATTTCCATGGCCAAGCGCAACAACGTGTGGATGGCGCTGGAATGCGCCCGCATGGCCCGCGACATCCTGGGCGCCAACGGCATCGCCGACGAGTACCCGGTCTTCCGCCACATGGCCAACCTGGAGTCGGTGAAGACCTATGAGGGCACCCACGACGTGCACACGCTCATCATCGGCAACAGCATCACGGGCATCGACGCGTTCTGAGAATCAGCGATTAGCAATTAGCCATTAGCCGGGGGTGCCCCATCCTAGCCCGGTTTTGGCTAGGGTGGGCGGTACTTTTACTCTGTATCGGCATGCCTGAAATCGTTATGGAGGCGCTGGACGTCGTCAACCAGCGCGCGTAGCGCGCGAAAGAATGTAGCCCACGGCGCAAGCCGTGGGTCAGCGGCCAAGAATGATTCTCAGAGCCCGCTTCAGCGGGCGACACGCTTCTGCGGAGCGCGTCAGCGCGACGCAGATCAAGTTGGCCGCCCTGGCAGGGACGGAACGAAATTAGCCCAGCGCTTCAGCGCTGGGAATGCGGCCAAGGCCTGACCAGTCCTGGAGGGACGGGTGAATCCACGCTGGGAACTTCAGTCGTCCCTCCGGGACTCTGTTGTTCCCGCCAGCGTCCCCAGCGCTGAAGCGCTGGGCTATTTTCAGTCGCGCCTGCGGCGCTCGGGCTTGGGAACAACTGGAGAGAATTCCTTTCCGAACCTTTGCGTCCTCTGCGGTTCTACTGAACTCGCGGCGCCGGTCATCAATCCGCAATACTGGCAGCCATGGCCTTCTCCTGCTCCCCGGGAGGCGCCGAAGCCGTGCGCCCCGGACGGCGAAGCATCAGCCCGAGCGGAATTCCCGCCATGGCGAGCGCGGCCAGCACGTAATAGCTGTCCACGAACGAGAGCATGGAGGCCTGCCGCACCAGGTGGTGATACTCGCCCATCGTGTGCGGAGATAGCTGCGACACCAGCGCGGCCTGATGTTGCCCGGTGCCGCGCGACAGCAGAGTCGTAATCACGGCAATCCCCACGCTGCCGCCCATATTGCGCATCAGGTTGTAGAGCCCGGTGGCGGTGCCGATCTTGTCCAGCGGCAGGCTGGCCACCGCCATGGTGGTCATGGGCACGAAAATAAATCCCATGGCCGCGCCCATGATCAGATTGGGCGCGACCACGGCGCTGATCGCGCTGGCCAGCGTCAACTGCGCCAGCAGCAAGCTGCCGCCGCCCAGCATCAGGAAGCCGAGCACGATCAGGATGCGGCCGTCCAGGCGGCGGATCAGCCGCCCGGCCAGCACCATCGAGACCAGCGCGCCCAATCCCCGCGGCGTGATCGCCAGGCCGGTGTGCAGCGCCGAATGGCCCATCAGGCCCTGAAGAAACAGCGGCAGCATGACCAGGCTGGCGTACAGGATAAAACCGTACACGCCGGCCATGGTGAACCCGAAGCCGAAATTGCGGTCGCGCAGTACGGCCAGCTCCACCACCGGCTGGCGCGCGCGCCGTTCCCACAGCAGGAACGTCCCCAACGCGAGCACGGAAACCATGGCGGCCCAGCGAATCCAGGCGGTGGCGAACCACTCGTGGCGCTGGCCGCTGTCGAGCAGGATTTGCAGCGAGCCCATGCCAATCGCCATGGCGACGAACCCGAAGTAGTCAATGCCCCGGCGCGCGCCATGGCGGATGTAGGCGGGATCCTCGACCAGCATTTGCGTCAACACCATCGCCACCATTCCCACCGGCACGTTGATGTAGAACAGCCAGCGCCACGAGTAGCTGTCGGTAATCCAGCCCCCGACAGTGGGGCCGATGATCGGCGCCACAATCACGCCCAGCCCGTACGCGGCCATGGCTTCGCCGCGCATCCCGGCGGGGAAGCTTTCCAGCACCACCGCCTGCGCCACCGGCAGCAGCGCCCCGCCGCTGGCGCCCTGGAGGACGCGCGCGATCACCATCACCGGCAGCGACCAGGCCGCGCCGCACACCATGGACGCCACCGTGAACAGCACGATGTTGACCATGAGGAAGCGCTTGCGTCCAAAATACTGCGCCAGCCACCCGGTGGCCGGCAGCACGATGGCGTTGGCCACCAGGTAGCCGGTGAGCACGGCCGTAGTCTCATGCGCCGTGGCGGACAGGCTGGCGGCCATTCGCGGCAGCGCCACGTTGGCCACCGAGGTGTCCAGCGCCACCATGAAGGTGGGCAGGATCATGGCGCCGGCGATCAGCCACGGATTGCGGCCCGCCTGCGCCGACTCTGGCCCCGGAGCTGCGGCCGCGGTCATGCCCTGGTCTCCATGCGTGAAGTCGGGTTATCGCACAGAGCGGTGGAAGTTGGCAACCGCGGTATTGACGCTGGGGCGGGCGAAGAGCATCATGCTTGACTGCCCGGCGCAGGCAACTCGCGCCTGGGTCTGTCGGTCTATCGGTCTGTCGGCCTCTGCGGCAAAGACCGATCGACCGATAGACTGACCGACCTCCTGGAGGGACTCATGGCTACACAGGTGAAACCTGACGGCAAAGAAGCCAAGCAGTTCGGCGTCAACATTGAAAGCGACCTGGCTCTGGAGTTCCTGCGCGTGGTGGAGAACGCGGCCATTGCCTCGGCGCACACCATGGGGCAGGGCGAGCGCAAGTATTCCGACCACGTCGCCACCGAAGCCATGCGCCAGACCATGGACAGCGTCCCCATGAAGGGCACCATCGTGATCGGCGAAGGCGAACGTGACGAGGCGCCCATGCTGTATATCGGCGAGCAGGTCGGCGCTCACTTTCCCGACGGCTCGCCCGTGCCGGAAATCGATATCGCCGTCGATCCGCTGGAGGGCACCAACCTGTGCGCCACCGGGTCTCCGGGCGCCATCACCGTGCTGGCGGCCTCCGAACGCGGCGGCCTGCTGCACGCCCCCGATTGCTACATGGACAAGATCGTGGTCGGGCCCTCCTGCCACGACTGCGTCGATCTGGACGCGCCCGTGGCCGAGAACCTGAAGAACATCGCCAAACGGCTGGGGCGCGATGTCAGCGATCTGGTGGTCATCGTGCTGGAGCGGCCGCGCCACGAAAAGCTGATTGCCGACATTCGCCAGGCCGGCGCGCGCATCAAGCTGATCACCGACGGCGACCTCTCCGCCGGCATCGCCGCCGCCGTCATCGGCACCGGCGTCCACGCCGTCATGGGCTCCGGCGGCGCGCCTGAAGGCGTGCTCACCGCCGCCGCCATCCGCTGCCTGAACGGCTACATGCTGGGGCGGCTGATGATCGACAAGCCCGAGTTGGAGGCGCGCATCGCCAGGATGGGCATTAAAGACAAGAACAAGGTCTACACCGCCGAGGAACTGGCGCCCGGCAAGCAGCTCATTTTCGCCGCCACCGGCGTCACCGACGGCGCCCTGATGCGCGGCGTCCGCTTCTTCGGCGAGGGCACCCGCACCCAGTCGGTCATCATGACCAGGTCCACCGGCAAAATCCGCTTCATCGACAGCATTCACCTGGACAAGGAGAGAAAGGACATCAAGATCAGGTTCTCTTAGGCACAAGGCGCAAGGCGCAAGGCACAAGGCGCAAGGCACAAGGCACAAGGCGCAAGGCACAAGGCGCAAGGCACAAGGCGCAAGGCGCAAGGCACAAGGCGCAAGGCGCAAGGCACAAGGCGCAAGGCCGTTTTGAAAGGGCGCGGCGGAACCTGTCCCGACCCTGAGCGAAGCCGAAGGGGAGGGAGCCGCGCCGAACAGCTTTTTATTTGTGTCATTCCTCGCGGGCTTCAGCCCGCGAGGAACCTGCTTTCCGGAGTTTGCGTCTAAGTCACACTGTGAAAAGCAGGTCCCTCGACTCGGACGCGCGAACCAGCACGCCAAAAGCCGGCGTGCTGGGTTCTGCGCGCGTCCTCGCTCGGGATGACACTCGTGAAGGCTCCTCGTTCATGAATAATGCAGCCTAGAGCCTGAAGCCTGAAGCCTAGAGCCTAAAGCCTAGAGCAGCCTTGAGCCTTCTGACGCGAGCAGGCTTTGCTTGCGTTCAAGACCCCAGCGGTAGCCACCCAGGCCGCCGTCGCTGCGGAGCGCGCGGTGACAAGGAATCAGCACCGCCACCGGATTGGCGGCGCAGGCGCCGGCCACGGCGCGCACCGCCCGCGGCTGTCTGATGGCGGCCGCGAGCTGCGAGTAGGTGCGGGTCTCGCCGCGCGGGATGCGGCGCAGCGCGTCCCACACCCTCAACTGAAACGCCGTGCCGCGGACGTCGAGCGGAATCTCGGCATCTGCGGCGCCGCCGTCAATCGCCGCAACCACCCGCTGCGCTAAATCCGCCAGAGCGGGCGCATCCTCGCGCAAGCCGGCCGAGGGGAACTCGCGCTTCAGATCCGAGATCAGCCGCCGGCCGGAATCGCCCAGGCGCACGCAGCAGACGCCGCGCTCGCTGGCGGCGATCAGCACCCGGCCCAGCGCGCAGTTCGCGACCGTGTAGCGCATGCGGTCCAACTCGCGGGACGAGTTCGTAGTCACCATGCCTTGCCGCCTACTGCGCCTTGGGCTCGGGCCGCTGATAAGGCTCGCGCGGCTGCGGTGGGAACGGCAACGACGTCCCCTGGAACAGGGCCACAAGGTTCTCCAGGCGCTTGCTGCCGTCGTGCACGGCGAATCTGCGCGGGCGGTCGGGCGGACCGCTCCACAAAGTGACCCCGGCGTAGGCGCCATCCTTGCGCAGGATGTAGTACTGCATGCTGACGAAGCGCAGCTTGGCGGGATTGTGCTCGTAGTTGCGCACGATGCGCTTCAGCGCGTCCAGGCCGGCCTCCACCGGCGACATGCCGCGCCGCATGTTCTCCACGATGGTATGCGCGCCGGCGACGCGGATGTTCTCCTCGCCGCTGCCGGTGGCGCCCGCCGAACCCACGTCCTGATCGGTGTAGCAGCCGGCGCCGATGATGGGCGAATCGCCCAGCCGTCCGGCCAGCTTCCAAGCCAGCCCGCTGGTGGTGGTCATGCCCGAAATCTCGCCCTTGGCATTGAGCGCGGAAACATGAATCGTGCCGTGCGGCGGGTAGAGCACGCGCTCGGCGGCGGCGCGGCGGAACGCGGGCTCGATGCCCAGCTCGGCCGCCATCTCCTCCAGCTTCTTCAGTCGCCATTCCAGCATCCGCGAGATCTTGGGCGGCGGCTCCACGCCCGGCGGGATTTTGAAATCGGGGCTGTCCAAACCCGGTCCCCACCAATCCTGCGTGGACATGCTTTCCTTCCATAGCAGCCAGATCTTGCGCGAGCGCTCGGTGAGCAGCTCATCCTTGGGGAAGCCCATGGCCTTGGCAAACTTGTCCGCGCCCTGCCCGGCCAGCATCACGTGCCCGGTGTGCTCCATGACCGCCTTGGCCAGCAGCGAGGGGTTCTTGGTCCAGCGCACGCCGCCGACGGCGCCGGCGCGCCGGGTGGGGCCGTGCATGCAGGAGGAATCCAACTCCACCACGCCGTCTTCGTTGGGCAGCCCGCCCAGGCCGACGCTGTCGTCGTTGGGATTGTCCTCCTGCACCTTGCCCACGGCGATGGCCGCGTCCAGAGTATCGCCGCCGCTGGTCAGGATCTCGTACCCTTTGTCGATACCGTTAATACCGTTCCCGCTGGAGACGATGATCGGTTGCTTGGGAGGGCCGCCGACGGGCACGGCCTCGTGCTTGACCTCGGCCGCGCGGCCGTCCTTCTTCTTCACTTCCTGCGCTTCCAGGGTGAGCCCGAGCGAGGCCAGCGTGGCGGCGGTCAGAAAATTGCGGCGGTCCATGGGGCATTTACTCCGATGTCGAGGTGGAAAGCCGAAAAGCATACCAGAAGCAATTAGCAATTAGCGATTAGCAATTAGCTCCAGCGGCGTCATCCTGACCGCGCCTGAGGCAAAACAAAGCCCCCGGCCAGCAACGCTGCCGAGGGCTAATCGCTAATCGCTAATTGCTAATTGCTACTTACTACACCGCTTTCTTCGCCTCCGTACTCTGGTCGGCGCGGAAGCGGAGCAGGGCAGCCACGCCGCCCACCGCGTCGAACTCGCGATCGTTGTTGATGTGCACGATCTCGATGCCGTTGCGCACCGCGGTGACCAGCAGCGCGTCGGCCACGTCGGCGAGTTCGCGAGTCTCACGGCCGCAGACGGCGCAGTTCTTGACCAGGTGGCTGTCGAGGTGGCCGCAGTTGGCGCACTGCACCGCCGGCGCGGCGAAGTTCTGCGCCAGCAGCAGGGTTTGCACCTCGCCGGTTTCCAGCGAGCGCAGCACGCGCCGCAGACCGAGCGCGCCGCGGCTGTTGCGGTGGGCTTCGCCGATCACCTCGCGCACCAGGCCGGCGCGACGGTTGAGGCGGAACTCGGCAATCACCGGTTCGGCCGCGGTGCGCACCTGGTCCGCGGTGGCGGTGGCGGGATCGATGGCGAAATGCCCCAGCAGCCGCTGCTTGACGTAGGGATGCAGGCAGGGCTCGAACTCCGGCCAGTTTTCCTCGCGGCAGCCGACCAGGAAACGCTCGTAGCCGCTGTCGAAGAGTTCCTTCATGCGGTCGGCCACGCTCTTGAACCATTGCCGCGCCTCGTTCTCCACGTGGCGCTGGGCGTGGCCGGCGTCGTAGCCGGCGAAACCGTCGCTGCGGCCGCGCCGCGGCAGTTCGGTGGTCAGCTTCTCGCGCTCGCGGATTTCATCCATCCACAGCTCGAAGAAGCGGGCCCTGGTCTTGTCCACCAGCACGATGGAGCGGCGCGGCAGCACTTCATTGATGGCCGTCAGCGGCCGCAGGTGGAACTGCCGGTTGATCACCAGGCGGGTGCCGGGCAGGCGCGCCGGCAGGTCGAACTCGCGCCAGAAGTTCTGCTTGTTGCAGGCGAAGACGGCCTTGGCGCGCCCGCTGTTGCCGTGTAGGTGTTCGGCCAGGTCGAGAACCTTTTCCAGGTCGGCGCGGGCACAGGCGCAGCGGCCGTTCTTTTCGGCTTCCCGCAGCGCGTTGCGGGCCTGGTCTTTGACCAGGATCGCCTCCTCGCGGTGCGATTTGTCCTTGGGCGTAAAAGGCTGGTAGTAGAAACTCAAGGCGCAACCTTCGGGAGACTCGAAACTAGCCAACTCACGGATGTTTTCACGCGTGATCATGCACACTCCTGATTGCCAGGCTGGCGGTTACGCGATTTTGGCGTGTCGAAGAAGCCTGTCTTTGAATTCATCGGGTACGGGCAGGGCCTTACGCAAGTATTCGCGCGCGGAAGCAATGGAAACCCTGACCTGCTCCACCGGGCGGTCGCCGATGACGGCGATCTCCTCGGGGGTGAAGCCCTCGACCGCGTAGAGGAGGAAGGCTTCGCGGTCCTCGCGCCTGGCGCCCAGCAGCGAGGCTTCGACCAGATTGATCATTTCCTCGCTGGCGGCGGAGGCTTCCGGGGTGCTGGCGCCCGTGTCGGCGATCAGGTCGCGGTTGACGACCGCCTCGTCGGGCTGGTGGAACTGCATCTGCAACTCGTCCTGGTCGTGGACGTCGGTTTGGCGGTAGGCATGATCCAGCGGCACGGACGGGACTTCCTCGCGCGAGCCCGAGGCCAGCTCCCCGATGGCCCGGATCGCCAGCCGGTACAGCCAGGGCTCCAACGCGAACTGCTCGGGCTTGTCGCCGCCGTTGCTCAGGGCATTGGCCACCGCTTCGTCCACCACCTCTTCCGGCGAGAGCTGCTCCCGCCGCAACTGGCCGATGTTTTCCCGGTAGCGGAGTTCGCGCTCGACAAAGCGGCACAGGCCGCCGATGTTGGCGTTCACCCAGGCGGTGATGTCCTGGCCGGTAATGGTGGCCGGCTGCACCGCCGCCAGGGTCTGCTCGAAGGGGACTTGGGGCTGCGGGCGGCCGCGCCGCCGCCGCGGCCACTTGTGCTGGCTGCGCAGGTGGTCCTTGTGCTTGATGACCTGCTCGATCAGCTGCTCGAAGGCGGCCTTGATGGCCGAGGTGGCCGTGGCCCCGCCTTCGCTGACTGCCATCTGCCCCGAGGGCAGGCGCAGGTTCAGGGCCACGCTCGGCCCTTCGCGCGCGCTCTTCTCCTCGATAATGGCGTGCAGGTGCACCAGTTCCGGGCGGAAGACCTGCAATCGCCGGGCAAGCTTGTCGATCTGCTGCTTGAATTCCTTTTCCAGGTCGGAGGTTTTGGGGAGCTTGTAGCTGATGTGGACATTCATGCGGACCCTCGGACCACTAGCTGTGTAGCCGTGCGCCCACAAATTCCTAAAGGAATTTTACACCTCCCAGACTAGAAGCAAGAGGGCAATCAAGTGTTGCATGAGCAAAAGGCGGCACCAAACTTGCTTGCCCAGTTCCAGAACGGATTCAGCCCAGGCAGATTATCTGCTTGACTCGGGGCAACAGCCGCGCCAGGCGCGGGGTCCGGAGGGGTTCAGACGGCCACGGTGACGGAAGTCTCCGTCCGGGTCACCGGGCGATATAGGGTGTCGCGCTCGACCGGCACCCGGCCGGCTTCCCGGATCAGCCGCACCAGCTCCTGGCGGCGGAGACCCTGGGGCGTGGTGGCGCCGGCGTCGTGGTATATCTTCTCCTCGATCACCGTGCCGTCCAGGTCGTCGGCCCCGAAGCGCAGCGCGATCTGCGCGATCTTGGGGGTCATCATCTGCCAATAGGCCTTGATGTGCGGGAAATTGTCCAGCACCAGGCGCGACACCGCGATGCTCTTGATGTCGGCAAAGCCGCTGGTAGTCATCAGGTGCTCGAGCATGGTGTTGGCCGGGTGGAAGGCCAGCGGGATGAAGGTCTGGAAGCCGCCGGTCTCGTCTTGAAGCGCCCGCAGATGGAGCAGGTGATCGACGCGGTCCTCGTCGTTCTCGATGTGCCCGTAGAGCATGGTGGCGTTCGACTTCAGCCCGAGCTGGTGGGCTAGGCGGGCGGTGTCGAGCCATTGCTGGCCGTCGATCTTGTGGTCGCAGATGATGTGGCGCACGCGCTCGCAGAAGATTTCCGCCCCGCCGCCGGGCAGCGAGTCCACCCCGGCTTCCTTCAGCTTCAGCAGCGTGTCGCGGACGCTCAGCTTGGCGATCCTGGCCAGGAACGCGATCTCCACCATGGTGAAGGCCTTCAGGTGCACCGCGGGAAAGCGCTGCTTGAGCCCGGCGATAAGGTCGAGAAAGTACTGGAACGGCAGGTCGGGATGCAGCCCGCCGACAATGTGAAACTCGGTCACCGCCTCGGAGTAGCCGGACGCGGCGGTCTGGAAGGCTTCTTCCAGCGCCATGGTGTAGGCGCCGGGGACGTCCTTCTTGCGGCCGAAGGCGCACAACCGGCACGCCGCCACACACACGTTCGTGGGGTTGATGTGCCGGTTGACGTTGAAATACGTCTTGTCGCCGTGCAGGCGCTCGCGCACGTGGTTGGCCAGCCAGCCGATGGCCAGGATGTCCTGGGATTGGTAAAGCGCCAGGGCGTCGGCGTCGTTGAGGCGCTGCTGTGCGAGCACCTTGCCGGCGATGGGGCGCAGGCGCGGATCGTCAGTGGTGAACTCGTGCACGGCCATAGAGGGTTCGATGATACCGCAGGTGGGAGGGAAGGCAGCAATTAGCGATTAGCGATTAGCAATTAGCAATTAGCGATTAGCAATTAGGGGAACTCTGATCAACTTCGGTTCCTTGAAGGGGACGGCCTTCAGGCCGTCCGTAAATGCCGCAAAATTAGCGCGGCTTCAGCCGCTGACGCGCCGGCGACGTACTTGATCAGACCTTCCTCAGCAATTAGCCATTCACGGCACGCACACGCAGTACGCGCAAATGCCGGGCCAGGTACTGGTGACCTGAGTCGGAAGTCCGCCGCATTTTCATCATGCGCCAAGGTCCTTTGTGTGCGTCACTGCGAGCTAATTGCTAATCGCTGATTGCTAATCGCTAGTTGTGTGATCAGAGGCTGCCCCGGAGGGGCAACTGACAATAGCCCAGCACTTCAGTGCTGGGTCCGGTGCGGCAATCGTCCATGACTCCCGTAGGGACGGCTGAAATGCGTTCAGTCGCGCCTACGGCGCTCACTTCTTTCTCCGGCATCTCCCCGGCGGTGAAGCGCCGGGCTACTTTCATTCACGCCTGCGGCGTTGGCGCGGCGCTTCGTTCCGAAATTCACTACGCGAGCTCAGCCCGAAGGGCGCGATA
>Ga0315268_10004269_pt1 | contig 15518 bp, 17 predicted proteins | sample C1_top_MG_FD_204535 | JGI IMG/M metagenome (GOLD analysis project Ga0315268, IMG submission 204535) | Sediment microbial communities from Yellowstone Lake, YNP, Wyoming, USA - C1_top | ecosystem: Environmental > Aquatic > Freshwater > Lake > Sediment | place: USA: Wyoming | collected 2017-08-01
AAGGGGAGCTGGCGGCGAAAGTGCATCCGGTTATCAGTGTCGTGGTGGGGCAATCGGTCGTCACCGTTGCGCGGCATTCGGATGAAAAACCGTTCCGCGCTCTTCACGGATTGTGGCGCGCCCTGATCCAGAACATGATCAAGGGCGTCACCCAGGGGTATTCGAAGAAGCTCGAGATCGTCGGCGTCGGGTACCGCGCCGAGATGAAAGGCAAGAAGCTTCAACTGATGGTCGGCTACTCGCATCCGATTCTGTTCGGGGCGCCCGACGGCATCATGCTGGAGACGCCGACGCAGACGAACATCACGATCACCGGGATCGACAAGCAACTCGTCGGATTGGTCGCAGCGAAGATTCGCTCGTTCAGGCCGCCGGAGCCCTATAAGGGAAAGGGAATCAAGTACGAAGGGGAGTACATCCGCCGGAAGGCTGGTAAGGCTGCTGCAGCAACCGGAACGAAGTAGCGATCGTACACTCGAGAGGAGCGAATCCGGGTTGTTCAAAGGAAAGAACCAATGATTCAGAATAAGAAACTCGAACGCTGGAAGAAAAAGAAGGCGAGCATCAGGAAGGACGTGCGCGGCACTCCCGAGCGGCCCCGCCTGACGATCTATCGGAGCGCGAAACATATCTACGCTCAGATTGTCGACGACACGACGGGCAAGACGCTCGTGTCGGCGTCGACCGTCTCGAAGGACCTGCGTGAGGAGCTGAAAAAAGCGACGTCCGAGATGGAAGTGTGCAAGATGGTGGGGGCGCAGACCGCCAAGCGCGCGCTGGCGATGAACATTCAACAGGTCGTCTATGACCGGAACGGCTATCTGTACCACGGCCGGGTGAAGGCGGTCGCCGACGGTGCCCGTGAAGCAGGGCTGAAATTCTAATTCACCACGCTAAGGCGAGAAGACACGATGGCAAAATTCAAAGCAGGCGAGCTGGAGCTCAAGGAAAAACTCGTTCACATCAATCGCGTCGCGAAGGTCGTGAAGGGTGGCCGGCGGTTCAGCTTCAACGCGATCGTCGTCGTCGGCGACGGGAAGGGACACGTCGGCATCGGGTTAGGAAAGGCCAATGAGGTTGCCGACGCAATCGCGAAAGGTGTGGACGACGCACGGAAGAGCGTTGTGAAGGTTCCCATCGTGAACGGCACGATCTCCCACGAGGTCATCGGCAAGTTTGGAGCCGGTCGGGTGCTCCTGAAACCCGCGTCGCCGGGGACCGGCCTCATCGCCGGGGGCGGCGTTCGGGCTGTGCTGGAGTCAGCCGGGGTCAAAGATGTCTTAACGAAACAAATGGGTTCGTCGAATCCCCACAACGTTGTGAAAGCAACGATGAAGGCGTTGGTGAGCCTCACCGACCCGCGGATGGCTGCCGAGCGGCGCGGCATGACGCTTCATGAATTGTTCCATCAAAGCCCGAAGGTTGAGGGATGACTGCACCGAAGAAAATAAAGATCATTCAGGTCCGAAGCGTGATTGAGCAACACGAGAATGCGAAGCGGACCATCAAGGCACTGGGGCTCGGGCGACCGAACTACAGCGTCGTGAAGAGCGACACGCCGCAGATCCGCGGGATGATACGAGCGGTCCGCCATCTGGTGCGCGTGGAAGATGTAACATAACCACGATAACCTTCCGACGGTTTCAAACCTCCGGAAGGTTACAAGGAATCGAGTATGACAAAGGATATACTCAGCAATCTCACACCGGCAAAAGGATCCCGGAAGAAGGCGAAGCGGATCGGTCGGGGTCAAGGCTCGGGTTATGGTGGCACTGCCACGAAGGGTCACAAAGGGGCGAAATCGCGATCCGGTCACTCGTTCAAGCTCTGGTTCGAGGGGGGGCAGATGCCGCTGACTCGACGGGTCCCGAAGTTCGGATTCAAAAGCCGAAATCGAGTCGAGGCGCAAGAGGTTAATGTGGAGAGACTTGAGCAGCTCGTGAGTGGAAAGAAACTCACAGGCGGGATCGTGAATCCGGAGGTGCTCTTCCAAACCGGAGTCATCTCCAAGAAGGAAGTGCCGGTAAAAATCCTCGGCAACGGCGAGCTGAAGAGCAAGCTCGAAGTGACGGCGCACGCGTTCAGCAAGTCGGCGGTCGAGAAGATCGAGGCTGCCGGCGGCAAGGCAACCGTTCTGACCAAGGGCAAGTCGTAGACTTGTTAACCAGCAAGCGAAGGAATGAGCAAACTCACTGAGACGTTCACGAACATTTTCAAGATCCAGGAGCTCCGGGAGCGAGTGCTCTTCACGGCGGCCCTCCTGATCGTCGTCCGTATCGGTTCCCATATCACGCTCCCCGGTGTCGACCCCCAAGTTCTATCGGATTACCTGCGGCGGTCGTCGGAGGGGACGTTGTTCGGTTTGTACGACATGTTCGTCGGGGGCGCGTTCAGCAACGCTGCCATCTTTGCGCTGGGCATCATGCCGTACATCAGCTCCTCAATCGTTATCCAGCTGCTGGGGGCGGTTGTTCCGTATTTCCAGAAGCTGCAGAAGGAGGGAGAGGACGGAAGGAAGAAGATTACGCAGTACACCCGCTACGGAACGGTTCTCATCTGCCTGCTTCAGGGGAGCGGTGTCGTTGTGAAGCTGGAGAGCACGGTGACGGCGGCGGGTCCCATCGTGCCGCCCCACGTTCAGGGGCTTGGGTTCGCCATCAGCACGGTGATGATCCTCACCGCGGGGACGATCTTTATGATGTGGCTCGGGGAGCAGATTACCGAGCGGGGCATCGGCAACGGAATCTCCCTCATCATCTTCATCGGGATCATCGCGCGGTTTCCGGCTGCTCTGCTCGACGAGTTCCAGTTGATCACCGCCGGGCGCAACATCATCGTGGAGCTGGTGATCCTTGTCCTGATGGGATTCATTGTCGCCGGCGTTGTTCTTGTCACCCAGGGTACGCGCCGCATCCCGGTGCAGTACGCCAAGCGGGTGATCGGCCGGAAGGTGTACGGGGGTGTGACGCAGTATATCCCGCTGCGGGTCAATACGGCGGGCGTCATGCCGATCATCTTCGCTCAGGCGATCATGTTCGTGCCGCAGATCGTCTTCCAGTTCTTTCCCGAGAGCGAGCTCGTTGCGACGCTCCAGAGCGAGTGGTTCAGCTACACCTCGTGGACATACTCGTTCGTCTACGGCTTGATGATCGTCTTCTTCACGTATTTCTATACCGCCATCGCGTTCAATCCGAAGGACGTCGCGGACAACATGAAGAAGCAAGGAGGATTCATTCCCGGCATCCGTCCGGGGACCCATACCGCGGAGTTCGTCGACAACATTCTGACGAAGATCACGCTCCCCGGTTCGGTCTTCCTTGCGATCATCGCGATCTTGCCGACGCTGATGTCGAGGGTGGGGGGCGTGACCCCCGGGTTCGCCCAGTTCTTTGGCGGTACGAGCTTGTTGATCGTCGTCGGCGTCATGCTCGACACGCTGCAGCAGGTCGAGTCGCACCTGCTCATGCGCCACTACGACGGGTTCATGAAGAGCGGGAAGCTTCGAGGGCGGCGGAGCTAGATAGCCGAATTCGATGGTGAGGATCAAGACCAGGCAAGAGATTGAGCTCATTCGAGAAAGTTCAAGGATTGTCGCTGAGGTGCTCAAGCTCGTTGGAGCTCATGTGAAGCCGGGGGTTGCGACCATCGAACTGGACCGGCTGGCCGAGGATTTCATTCGGTCGATGGGGGCTGAGCCGGCGTTCAAGGGGTACGGACACTCGAAATCCAATCCGTATCCAGCAACGTTGTGCACGTCGGTCGATGATGAGGTCGTGCACGGCATCCCGAGGCGTCGGGTGCTCCGGGAGGGAGAGATCCTGTCGATCGATGTGGGGGTGAAGAAGGACGGGTATTTTGGCGATGCGGCGGCTTCGTTCGCTGTGGGCGAGGTCTCCGACGAGAAACAGCGGCTCCTGAACGCAACAGAAGAGTCGCTCTATAAAGGCATCGCGCAGGCGATCGCTGGAAACCGGGTGCACGACATCTCCCATGCGGTTCAGGATCACGTCGAGTCGCGGGGATTCTCGGTCGTGCGGGATCTGGTCGGTCACGGTGTGGGAGTCGATCTCCACGAGGAGCCTGCGATCCCAAACTTTGGAAAGCCGGGGACCGGCATGAAGCTGCAGGAGGGGATGACGCTCGCCATCGAGCCGATGGTAAACGCCGGCACGTGGCAGGTGCAAATTGCGCCGGACGGCTGGACCGTTTTGACGCGGGATGGCAAACCTTCTGCGCACTTCGAGCACACCGTCGCGATCGTAGACGGGAAGCCGGAGATCTTGTCCCAATAAGTCCGCCATGGCTAAACAAGGTCCGATCAAGGTTGATGGAGTGATCACCGACACGCTGCCGAACGCGACGTTCAAGGTGAAGCTTGATAACGGACACGAGATTCTGGCACATATCTCCGGCAAGATGCGCATGCACTTCATCAAGATTCTCGTGGGAGACCGGGTGACGGTGGAGATGTCCCCCTACGACCTGACGAAGGGGCGAATAACATATCGGTACAAGTAGGACCTGACGGAGCAAGACGATGAAAGTACGATCATCTGTGAAGAAGCTGTGCGAGCATTGCAAGATCATTCGCCGCAAAGGGGCCGTGCATGTCATCTGCAAGAACCCCAAGCACAAGCAACGACAAGGATAAAGAGGGGAAATCCGAAATTCTAAATTCGAATTTCGAAATGAAATTGGCGCTCGTTCAGGGTCGTAAGTTCTGAATTTCTACAACTGTTCAACGAGGAGAATCCATTACGTGGCACGTATCGCAGGAGTTGATCTACCGAAAGCCAAGCGGTCGGAGATCGGGTTGACCTACATCTACGGCATCGGCCGCTCGTCCGCGAAGGAGATCTTGACCAAGGCTGGAGTCGATCACAACAAGCGGGTGGGCGAGCTCAGCGATGAGGAGGTGGCCTCGATCCGCTCGATCATCCAGAGCGATTTCAAGGTGGAGGGGGCGCTGCGGAGCGAGACGCAGATGAACATCAAGCGCTTGATGGACATCGGGAGTTATCGCGGATTGCGCCACCGCAAAGGCCTGCCGTCGAGGGGGCAACGGACCAGAACGAACGCCCGGACGAGGAAAGGCAAGAGGAAGACGGTGGCCGGGAAGAAGAAGGCAATCGAGAAGAAGTAATCACGATCTTGAAGGAGATCTAACGTGGCGAAGCCAGCAGCAGGAGCGCCTGTAACAAAAAAGAAGAAGAAGGTTCACGTTGATACGAACGGAAAGGCCTTTGTGAAGGCGACGTTCAACAACGTTCTTGTCACCTTGACGGACACGTACGGAAACGTGATCGCGTGGTCGTCCGCCGGGAGGAACGGCTTCAAGGGGTCGCGGAAGAACACCCCCTTTGCAGCACAGGTCTCTGCGGAGGCTGCTGCGAAGGAGGCCTATGACCTCGGTCTCCGCCGTGTGGAGGTTTTCATCAAGGGGCCCGGGGCGGGACGCGAAGCCGCCGTTCGTTCGCTGCAGACCGCGGGTCTGGAGATCACGGTGATACGGGACATCACGCCGATCCCGCACAATGGCTGCCGGCCGCCGAAGCGGAGAAGAGTATAGGAGATTGCCGGTTGGCGATTGTCAAGGGCTGATATGTGGTGTCGTCCCTTGGCTCATCGGAAGACGAAAATCAGGAATTGAGAATTCTCAAGGAGTACTATGGCCAGATACGTTGATGCCAGCTGCAAACTGTGCCGGCGAGAGCGGCAGAAGCTGTTTCTCAAGGGCACCAAGTGTTATACGGAGAAGTGTCCGATCGAGAAGCGGAGCTATCCGCCTGGACAGCACGGGCAGAACCGCCGCCAGAAGATTTCGGAGTACGGTTTGCAGTTGCGAGAGAAGCAGAAGGTGAAGCGTTCGTACGGCCTGCTTGAATCGCAGTTTCGTAACTATTTCGAGCGGGCATTGAAGCAGACGGGCCGGACGGGTGAGACACTTGTGAAGACGCTCGAGCGCCGGTTCGACAATGTCGTCTATCGCATGGGACTTGCGCCGTCCCGCAAAGCGGCACGCCAGCTCATTCTCCATCGTCATCTCCTGGTGAATAACACGATCGTCGATATCCCATCCTATCTCCTCAATCCCGGCGATGTCATTCACGTGCGGGAGAAGAGCAAGAAACTCGATCTGATCCACTCGTCAATGAAGAGGGTGAAGGACACGGCGATGTTGCCGTGGCTGAGCCTCGACAAGGCCGCGATGAGCGGTACGTTTCTTCAAGTCCCGGAGCGGGCGGAGGTGCCGTTGAACGCGAACGAGCAACTGATCGTAGAGCTCTATTCGAAGTAGCCAGTCGGCGGTACGATTTTGTCACGAGACATTTTCATCACGATCCTCGGGAACGCCTCTTACGCGTCGAAGGGGTCCCGGGTCTAACGATCCTCGCCACGGGCGGGGGGAAAGAGTACTATGAGCAACGCATTAGTCCAAATGCCTGAGAAGATCGAGCTCGACGAGAGCACCTATACAGCGACGTTCGGCCGGTTTACGGTCCAGCCGCTGGAAAAAGGCTTTGGTGTAACGATTGGGAATTCCTTCCGACGGGTTCTGCTGTCTTCTCTTCCTGGGACCGCGATCACGGCCATTCGGATCGACGGCATTCAGCACGAGTTCTCGACCATCAAGGGCGTCGAGGAGGATGTCGCCGACCTGATCCTGAACTTGAAACAGGTCCGCATCAAGCCGATCAATAAGAAACTCACGAAGCTCACCGTCCCGCTGAAGGGACCGGGGGACTTTACGGCTGCGGATATTCAGAAGGCGTCGCCTGAGATCGAGATCCTGAACCCGGACCTGCGGATCGCGAGGCTCAACAAAGATGCAAGCTTTGAGCTCGAGCTTCGCCTCGGCCGCGGCAAGGGGTACGTCTCCGCCGAGGAGAACAAGACAGCCGATCAGCCATTGGGGATGATCGCGATCGACTCCATCTTCACGCCGATCAAGAACGTCCGCTATTTCGTCGAGCCGACGCGCGTCGGGGGACAGACGGACTTTGAGAAGCTCATCATCGAGATCGAGACCGACGGCTCGATCACGCCAGAGGATGCGCTCACCCACGCCGGCAAGATCCTCCGCGACCACATCCAGTTGTTCATCAACTTCGATATGGAGCCGGAGGCCGAGAAGGTGGAAAGCGCCGAGGAGGCGAAGCTCTCGGAGATCCGCAAGAAGCTGAAGATGTCCGTCGACGAGCTTGAGCTCTCTGTTCGCTCGCACAACTGCCTGCGGTCCGCCAATATCAAAACGATCGCCGATCTTGTGCGCAAGGATGAGGGTGAGCTCCTCAAATTCAGAAACTTCGGCCGGAAGTCTCTTGCCGAGCTCTCCGCCATTGTGGAGGAACTCGGTCTCAGCTTCGGCATGGACGTCGATAAGTACTTGAAGGACGGAAGCGAGTAAAGGACTGTTCCTATGCGCCATTTCAAAGCTGGAAGAAAACTCGGAAGAACTCGGAGTCATCGGAGGGCGACCCTCTCCGCACTGAGCGTGTCGCTGATCCGGCACAAGAAGATACGGACCACGACAGCAAAGGCCAAGGAAGCCCGCTCGGTGGTTGAGAAGTTGATCACCCGCGCGAAGCGGGCTGTCCAGCGTGAAGGGGATGGGAAGGTGAAGGATGTCCACGCGCGACGGGAGGTGTTTTCATTTCTTCGAGACCGGGACGCCGTATCGACCCTCTTCAATGAGATTGCTGGGAAGGTCGCCACAAGGCCGGGGGGCTACACGCGTGTGGTGAAGCTGGGCCGACGCCACGGCGACGGGGCTGAAGTTTCCGTCCTGGAACTGGTCGATTACAACGTCGGACAAGAAAAAGCGGCACCGAAGCCGAAAGCCAAGGCGAAAGCCCCAACGGCGCCGCGCGAGAAGGTGGAGAAGAAACAGACGGCCGAAGCTGCCACCCCTCAGAAGAAGGCGGCGAGCGACACAAAGGGTGAGGAGGTAACGGTTCCCCCACCGGAGCCACCGGCTGCCGAGCCAAGAAAGCCAAAGGCGAAGCAGGGGAAGTGACAAGTTTGTTTCAAGCCCGAGAGGTGAATCCCTATGCTCAAAATTACCACTGCTGAATTTCTTCAAGGTGTTGCCGATCTTCATCAGCTTCCGAAGAACGAGCTGAGAGAGATTCTGTTCATCGGACGGTCGAACGTGGGGAAGTCCTCCCTGTTGAACAAGATGTGCAACCGGAAGAACCTCGCGCGCTCCAGCGCAACCCCCGGCAAGACGAGGGAGATCAACTACTACATCGTCAACAACTCCTTCTACTTCGTCGATCTTCCCGGGTACGGCTACGCGAAGGTGCCCGAGCAGATGCGCGCAGGATGGAAGAGGTTGATCGAGGACTTCCTCAAGCGTGGAGGCCCGATCGGACTCGCGATGCAGTTGATTGATTCCCGGCAGGAGCCGACGCCGCTCGATCTGATGATGATGGATTGGCTCGACTACTACGAGATCCCGTACCTGCTGGTGCTGACGAAGGCGGACAAGCTTCCGGTGAGCAAGCTGAACAAGCAGCTCGAAGCCTACAAGACCCGGTTCAGCGCTCAACTGACGGAGGGAAGCTGCCGCGGAATTGTCCCATTCTCCATCGTGAGCGGGGAGGGGAAAGCGGAATTGCTTCGCTTGATTGAGGCGCATCTCAACCACGCGCCGCGTGCCAAGAAGGAGGCTGTCTAGCTCCAGCTGCAAGTAGCGCGCGCTCACTCTTTAGAACAAGACCTCGAATCGATCGAGGTCTTTTTTTTGCCGGTGAGCGATTCGGTTGTTCCATAGAACTGCACCTCTTCTGCTTTGTTCCTCCTCGTCCTCTCCATCTAGCAGGACCTCGCTCCCCCTTCGATATTCCCTTGCTTGTCGGAGCGCTCTTCATTATTTTCTCTGAAAGCGTTTCTTGCGGACTCACAGAGGTGACAGCGTGAAAAATCGATTGTACACACCCGGGCCGACCCCCGTGCCGGAGGCGGTGATGTTGAGGATGGCGGAGCCGATCATTCACCATCGCCATCCTGAGTTCAACGAGATCTTCAAGCGGGTGAACGATAACCTGAAGTACCTCTTTCAGACGCAGCATCCCGTTCTTACACTCGCCAGCTCGGGGACCGGCGGGATGGAGGCGACGTTCGTGAGCCTCTTCTCTCCGGGTGACACCGTGATCTCCCTGAACGGCGGAAAGTTCGGAGAGCGCTGGGTCGAGATGCCGAGGGCGTTCGGGTTGAACGCGGTTGAGGTGAAGGTCGAATGGGGGAAGACGCCGGCGGCCGAGCAGATCATCGAGGCGCTCCGTAAGAATCCCGATGCCAAAGCAGTCTATCTGGTGCACAGCGAGACTTCAACGGGTGCCGCGACCGACGTTCGCGCGCTCGCCCGTGTCATTCGTGAGAATTCGAACGCTCTGGTGTGTGTGGATGGCATTACGGCCGTCGGCGCGCACGAGATGCGATTCGATGAATGGGGCATCGACGTGTGCGTCACCGGATCCCAGAAAGGGCTGATGATCCCGCCGGGTCTGGCGTTTGTCGCCTTAAGTGCACGCGCTCTTCAAGCCATGGAGCGATCAACCCTGCCCCGGTTCTATTTTGACCTTCGGCGGGCGTTGAAGTCCTACGAGTCCAATGACACTCCATGGACTCCCGCCGTCTCTCTTATTATAGGGGTCGACGCGGCGCTGCAGATGATCCGGGCCGAGGGAATCGAGAACATCTGGCGGAGGCATCAGCGGCTCGCGCTGGCTTTGCGCGCAGGCATTACGGCGATGGGAATGAGGCTTTTTTCCGACTGTCCCTCCTATGCCGTAACGCCGGTCTGGCTGCCCGACGGGGTGGAATGGAAGAGATTCAACAAGATCCTGAAGGGCACCTACGGGATCACGATTGCCGGCGGGCAGGAGGAATATGCGGGCAAGATCTTTCGGGTCTCGCATCTCGGTTATTACGACGAGCTGGACATGCTGACGGTGATCTCTGCGCTGGAACTGGCGCTCAAAGAGTGTGGCTATGGCTTTGAGCTGGGGAGCGGCGTCCGGGCTGCGGAGGCTTCGCTTGCTCAGTCTGGCGTTCCGGCTCGAACCTGATGCGGAAAAAGATACATTCATTCTGAGCGTAGCGATTCCGACGAAGTCGGGAGAGCGAAGTCGAAGAAAGCTCTGGACCGGCAACGCATAGCACCCTTCTCCCAAAGGGACGGCTTCGCCGGACACGCCCGATGGAAGCGATCGGGCGGCTCAGGGTGAATCGAGGGTTTATTCGATTATGGCGATGCATATACGGAGCAGAATTGGGAGACTGCCACTCATCTTCAATTGAACCGTCCCAATGCATATTCTCATCAGCGATCCTGTCGACCCCGTCTGTGTCGATCTTCTCAGGGCTGAGGGCTTCCAGGTCGATCTCAGGCCGAACCTGCCGCCAGATGAGCTCACGAGAGCCATCGATGCCTATGATGCCCTCATTATTCGCAGCGGGACGCAGGTGACGGCAGAGGTGATTGCCGCCGGGAAGAGATTGAAGGTGATCGGCCGGGCGGGTGCGGGGGTCGACAACGTCGACGTCGATGCGGCGACTCGTCGGGGGATTGTTGTTATGAACACTCCCGGGGGCAACACGATCGCGGCGGCGGAGCACACCCTTTCGCTGCTTCTTTCACTCTGCCGGAACATACCGCAGGCGAACGAGTCGCTGAAGCTGGGGAAATGGGAGCGGTCGAAGTATGTCGGCACCGAGCTCTTCGAGAAAACTATCGGTATCATCGGTCTTGGCAAGATCGGCAGGGAGGTGGCGCTCCGGTGTCAGGCGTTCGGCATGAGGACGATCGGGTATGATCCGGTGACGTCTGCGGAAGTCGCTGCGAAGATGCGGATCGATCTCGTCTCGCTCGATGAGCTCTATCGGCGCTCGGATTTCATCACCGTCCATACACCGTTGACGGACGACACGCGCGGGCTCATCGGCGACGGTGCGATCGCTTCATGCAAAGAGGGCATCCGGATCATTAACTGCGCTCGAGGTGGAATCGTGGACGAAGGAGCCCTCCTCCGAGGATTGAACTCAGGGAAGATCGGCGGGGCGGCCCTGGACGTGTTTGAGAAGGAGCCTCCGGGCCATCATCCGCTCCTTCAGCACCCGCGCGTGATCGCGACGCCTCATCTCGGCGCATCGACGGAGGAGGCACAAGAGAAGGTCGCACGTCAGATTGCGGTTCAGGTTGCTGACTTTCTCAGGGAGCGCGGCGTTTCCGGTGCGGTCAATGCGGAGACACTCCGGACGTCGCTGGAGAAAGAGGTGAAGCCGTTTGTCCTGCTTGCCCAGAAGATCGGCAGTCTCATAGCACAACTGATGAACGGTCGGCTCAAGAAGGTCGTCGTAACGTGCAGCGGATCGTTGCTGCTTCAGTCGCAGGAGCTTCTCAGTGCTGCGGCGCTGAAGGGGATCCTCAGCCACGTGATGTCCGAGCCGGTGAATCTCGTGAACGCGCTCGTGATCGTGGAGGAAGTCGGCCTCGTGGTCGAGCGGCAGAAAGATAGTGAGAGAGATTCCTACCTCAATCTCCTAACAGTGCGGTACGAGACGAACAAAGAGGCTCGACGGTTCTCGGGGACTGTCTTTGGGAATATACACCCACGGATTGTGCGGATCGACGATTTCCATTTCGAAGTGAATCCTGAGGGGCACCTTCTGTTCTATTCGAACATTGACAGGCCTGGCATGCTGGCTGGCGTGGGCGCAATCCTTGCTGCGGAGAGGATCAATATTGCCGGCCTTTCGCTGGGGCGTGAGGAGCCCGGCCGGAAAGCACTCACAGTCATTAGTGTCGACGATGCAATACCTTCGAGTGTCCTCAAGAAGCTTGGCGAGATGGAGGGAGTCTTTGAAGTGAGGGCCGTGAAGCTCTGATGCGCGAGTCGAGTGAGGATGGTGTGACGAGAGCGGCACTATGGCGGTAGAATCGTGCATGGTGTTGGGATATTCGTCAATATGTGGCTTATCTTGAAATTCCGGGGTTCTCGTGAATTTCCACTTGACAAACGCTGCAACATGTGATATATTCCACCAGCTTGTTCCGAAAATAACCCATCTCAATTAGCATTCCATCGAGAAGGAGGTGATCTGCTAGTTCGAGTGGCTCGGCGTTTTGAACGCTCGAATGAGACCTTGTGACGGCGTTTCCTCGGTTCTACCTGCCGATTGTCCCTAGTGCGGACATCGACTCTGAAATCCTTTCTAATTCACATTCACCACACTCAAAGGAGGTATGCTATGTTTCGTAAGCTCCTCGTGGCTTTCACCGCTTTGCTTCTTTTACCGGCCCTCCTTGCGGCGCAGGAAGGTAAGTTGCGCGGCAAGGTGACGGACAAGGAGTCGGGCGAGCCTCTCATCGGCGCGAACGTTGTTGTCGAAGGGACGACTTTGGGCGCTGCGACCGATGTGAACGGTGATTACATCATCCTGACGATTCCGGCGGGTGTGTACTCGGTGAAGGTGACCTACATCGGGTATGCCGCGACGACGATCTCCAACGTCCGGGTGAGCGCGAACATCACGACGACGCAGGATTTCGCGTTGTCGAGCTCGACGGTGCAGGTCCAAGCGGTCGAGATCGTAGCAGAGCGGCCGTTGATTCAGCGGAACACCACCAATACCGTCCGTATCACTCAGGCGGAAGAGATCCAGTATATTCCGTTCCGGGCGGTGCAGAACATCGTCGCGCTGGATGCAGGCGCCGTTCAACAGGGAGGGAACCTGTACATCCGTGGTGGTCGTGCGGGTGAGGTTGCCTACTACGTTGACGGAGCGAATGCGACAAACCCCCTGTACAATTCGGAGAACTACAGTTCGATACGGGATGCGATCGAGGAAGTTCAGCTCCAGACGGGGGGAATGACGGCAGAGCTCGGCGGTGCGAACTCGGGCGTGGTCCGGACGACGACGCGGACGGGAGGCAGCCAGCTGAGGTTCTCGGTCGACTATCTGACCGACGATTTTGCGAAGCCCGGCAAGCAGTTCCTCGGGACGTCGGCGTTCGGGTATCGGAACGTCGTTGGAACGGTCAGCGGTCCGATCGTCAACGGCGTCCGGTTCTTCCTTGCAGGACAGCACAACTACCTACGGGACCGGCACCCGATGTTCCTGACGCCCTTCGAGTTCAGCGGTCTGATCGATGATGGACTGGTCAACAAGAACAACGCGGGCAAGGCGTTGCCCGGGCCGGTCAGCTTCGTGAAGAACTACTTGTACGACAACTGGCAGCAGGTCAATACCGGTCAGGGCAACATCGTGTTCGATTTGAAAGAGCTGGCCGATGTGCCGTTGAAGCTGCGCGTCAACGGGTACTATGATATCAACACGTCGATCAATGGCAACGACTGGCCGGGCGTTATGGCGTATTACGGCGCCGGCTATTTCGTTAAAGACGCCAGAGATTCACGCAACGAGACGATTACGTATGCGGGATCAGTGAAGCTGACGCACATCATCAATCCGACCACCTTCTACGAAGTCGGGGTCTCGACGCAGTTCCGGAAAGCCAGGACCTATGATAAGACATTCGGAGACAACTGGATGTCGTATATGGACAGCGCTGCCAACGCAAACGCGGGATTTCCGGGTGCTGTCAATCAGTGGTCGGGGCGATACCAGCCTCCGCTCAATATGAGCGTCATCCAGAAATTCCAGTTTGTGGACCCTGATGCTCCGAACAACAGCTACTCCAAGAATCAGCAGAGCATGATCGGTGCCAACGTCGACCTGACCTCCCAAGTGAATTCAACGTGGGAGTTGAAGGCAGGCGGCAACATCGAGTCGTGGGTGATGCGTTCATTCGGTGTCGGTAACATCGCGAGCCTCTTGACCTTCCTGGATCCGAACAAGGACGGCGTGTTCGACGCGGACAACATCGTCTACGGATCCGATATTGCGAAGGGCATACCGGTCGATGAGCGGTTGAAGCGCGTCCGCTGGCTGAACGCGGGCGGCATTGGTACGTATGGCTATGACTACAAAGGCAACGAGACGGATGGCTACAACGTGCCGGGTGTCTCTTCGAAGGTGGACGAGCCGTACAAGCCGACATTTGCAGCCGCGTATGTGCAGAACAAGTTCGAGTTTAACGATTTGATCCTGAACTTCGGTCTGCGCTACGAGTATCTCGATCCGAAGATGCTGATGGTCGATCCGACGCTCAACCCGACCACCGGGCAGTACGACTATCAGGAGGTGCCGGTCGATCAGAACCTCAACATCATTCCGGAGGATGATTTCACGCGCAGCAAGCCCTTCAGCTTCCTGCTGCCCCGTATCAGCTTCTCATTCCCGGTATCGGACAAGACGGTATTCTACACGCAATATGGGAAGTACGTGCAGATGCCGAGCCTGAACCAGCTGTACGGCACCGAGAACGGGATCAGCAATGCGGTCAACCCGTTGACGCGATCGTTCACGGGCGGCGGCCTTGGCTTCACGGCACACCCCGAGCGGACGACTCTGTTCGAGATGGGTATCCGTCAGATTATGACGCCGAACCTTGCGTTCACGCTGACCGGGTTCTACAAGGATACGAAGGAGCAGCTGCAGCTGCGGCGCGTGTACAACTCCATCGGCAACCCGATCTTCACGTCGTATCAGAACACCGACTTTGGGACGGTGAAGGGGTTCGAGCTAACGCTTGAACTCCGCCGGACAGAGCGGCTGCAGGCGAGGGTGAACTATACGCTCTCCGATGCGGTCGGCACCGGTGCAAGCTCCGCTTCCAATGCGGTTGCAACGAGCGACGAGATCAAGGCCCGGTTCCCGAACTTCGTGGCGACCCAGCCGTTCAACCAGACCCACAGGGGCTCCATCATTCTCGACTATCGGTTCGGAAAGGGCGACGGTGGCCCGGTTCTGGAAGGGTTTGGCGTGAACCTGTTGATGACCTTCAACAGCGGACACCCGTACACGAAGATTGCGGAGCCGTTGAACCTGGGTCAGGCGAGCCCGTGGAACATTGGTGTCTACGCTCTCCGTGATGCCCGGTTCCGGAATCCTGTTGAGCCGGTCAACAGCTCGACGACACCCTGGGTGTTCAACATGGATCTGAACATCAGCAAGATGCTCTACCTCGGGTCGTTGAATGTTGAGATCTATGCGAACGTGCTGAATGTCCTGAACTCGAAGCAGATCATCGACGTGTATCCGAACACGGGGACACCGTACGATGACGGATGGCTGAAGAGCCCATTCTCCGAGCCATACAAGATAATTCCGAACTACGAAGCGGTCTATCGTGCAATCAACCTCGAAAACAGGTGGGGTGTGATGACCTACCGTGGTGACGTCTACAGTGCGCCTCGCCAGATTCGAGTTGGTGCAAGGATAGAGATGTAAACAGACGGTAGTTCAACGAACCTAACTTTAGAGAAACCTCTCAAGGAGTTACGAGTATGGCAAAGAGCAAACTAGTCATCGTGCTGGTGCTGGTTACCGTCGGTGCTCTCTTGCTCTGGTCGGTTGCACTTGGCTCCGAGTTGCCTGGAACCAAGGTG
>Ga0315268_10004270_pt1 | contig 15516 bp, 17 predicted proteins | sample C1_top_MG_FD_204535 | JGI IMG/M metagenome (GOLD analysis project Ga0315268, IMG submission 204535) | Sediment microbial communities from Yellowstone Lake, YNP, Wyoming, USA - C1_top | ecosystem: Environmental > Aquatic > Freshwater > Lake > Sediment | place: USA: Wyoming | collected 2017-08-01
AGTATCGCTAAAGCGTCCCGTTGAACATATGGTTGCCATGAAAAGCGACATGACTGGAGCGGCTGCAGTACTCGGCGTCGTGGCTTCGATGCCGGAGGTCAAACCGAAGGCAAGAGTTACGGCACTACTCATGTGTGCTGAAAACGCGCTATCTGCCACTTCCCAGCGGCCGAGTGATGTCATCACGCAGTACGGCGGGACCACTGTGGAGGTTATTAATACCGATGCCGAAGGGCGCTTGGTTCTGGCCGATGGACTTGCCTACGCCGACATGCATCTCAATCCAGATTATCTAATTGATGTTGCAACCCTCACCGGGGCTGCGACGCATGGCTTGGGTCGTCAATACGCAGCTTTGTATACGCGCAATACGGCTCTGGCAAAAGACCTCCAAGGCCATGGTGAAAAGACGGGTGATCGTGTGTGGCATATGCCCCTCATTGACGATTACAAAATTGCACTGGAAAGTTCTGTCGCAGATTTGTCGCACACTGCGGACAAACCCAAGTTTTCCGGCGGATCGGTGACGGCCGCGCTCTTCTTGGAGCACTTTGCAGGCCAACGCAATTGGGTTCATCTAGATATTGCGGGCACCGGGCGAAGTGATACCGACTCCGGTGAGAATCCAAAGGGCGGTACCGGTTTTGGAGTGCGTCTTCTCATAGACTGGATTGCGGGGCTCGAATGAAAGTAGATATGCACACGTATTGCGAGACGTTTATTCCTGAAGATGAAATTCTTTTAAACGCGCGTGCAAGAGGTGTTGAAGTTGGAGCCACAAACATATCTTCAGGCGCGGGTGCATTTCTTCATTTCCTAGCCCATCTCATTTCAGCGCAGTCAGTGGTTGAGGTCGGGACGGGTTCAGGAGTGGGAAGCATCTGGCTCTTGCGCGGAATGATTGAAAATGGCACGTTAACTTCCATAGACGGTGAAGCTGAGCACGCCCGAATTTCTCGACTGGCTTTTGCCGAAGCGGAGATATCACCGCAACGATTCCGATTGATCACCAACCCAGTCATGGACGTCATGAGCAAGCTGACCGACCGCGCATATGACTTGGTGGTCCTGCGCAACGACCCAGAGGACTTGAGTCTTGCCATCGATGAGTCCCACCGGATCCTTCGCACTGGCGGGGTGCTGGCGATTGATAATTTCTTCGGTGGTGGCAAAGTCTCAGATCCTGCCCAGAGAGATCCGCGGACGATTGCTTTGCGTGAGGGTGGCAGGAGTATTAGGTTGGCAACTGCTACCTGGGTTTCCTCGTTAATTGGCGTCGGTGACGGTTTATTGATCGCCACCAAGCGATAGTCAAGGTTTCTAGGGGATCTAAGGGCGTTCTCTCACTAAATTCTAGGCAAGATCGTATTTGATCGACTTGAATAGCTGACTAAAGATTCTGCGAGGAGTTTAAATGGAACCGTTGGAACCGACGAATTCGGCGAATACGTCTGCACCTGCGCCTTGGTGGTCGGAGCCGGTGTACAAACCTAAGCGAACGAGCATTCCTCTCGGATCGGCGATTGCGCTGGCAGTTGTTGCAGGGCTTGTAGGAAGTGCCGTAGGTGATTTCACGTCGAATGGATCCCTTCTTGGCCATCGCGTGAATTTAGTTTCTGTCTCCGACAACATCGAACGTGCCCCAAGTTCGGTTGCCGGTATTGCCCAGCGCGTTCTTCCCTCGGTTGTGTCAATCTCTACGCAGACTGCTACGGGAAGTGCGACCGGTTCTGGATTCATCATTGAGAGCTCGGGATACATTCTGACCAACAACCATGTGGTTGCAGGGGCCACAGGTGGTGATGCAATATCAGTGACATTAAATAGTGGCCGTTCAATGAATGCCACGATCGTTGGAACTGACACGGCCTATGACCTGGCGGTAGTGAAAATTGCCGCAACGAACCTTCCAGCACTTCAGTTTGGCGATAGCGACAAAATCCAGGTCGGCGATTCAGTGATTGCCGTTGGTTCACCTCTTGGCTTGTCGGGCACGGTGACTTCCGGAATTATCAGTGCTAAGAATCGGGCCGTCTCTGCTGGTGGTTCAAGTGGCGAAAGTTCCTTTATCAACGCTTTGCAGACAGATGCCGCAATTAATCCCGGCAATTCCGGCGGACCACTTGTTGATGCAACCGGTGCGGTTATCGGGGTCAACTCGGCAATCGCATCGTTGGGTTCCTCCTTTGACGGCCAATCCGGTTCGATCGGACTCGGCTTTGCGATTCCCATTAATCAGGCGCGCAAGACCGCGAATCAATTGATCAAAACGGGTAAGGCGACCTACCCTGTCATTGGCATCTCGCTGGATCTTAACTACACCCAAGGTGGCGCGAAGATCTCGAATACCCCGAATGGAATTCACGTCGGCAGTCCTGCCGCCGCAGCAGGACTGCGGGCTGGAGATGTCATTACAAGCTTCGATGGCAAGGCCATCGCAGGTCCAGATGAATTGATCGTCGCAGTACGCGCCAAGAATGTTGGCGACCGAGTGCGCTTGACCTATCTGCGAGGCGGGGTTTCTCGCGAAACGACGGTCACTTTGGTAGCGGCTCAGCAGTAATTTGCAGAGCGGCTAGGCTCTACCTATGTTTTTCGACATCGGCGGGGGCGAATTCATTGGGCTGGCAATTCTCGGCCTGATCCTGGTGGGTCCTGAGCGTCTGCCTAAGTTGGCATCTGAGGCGGCTTCTTTAGTCCGGCGAATTCAGCGTATTTCGCAAGCAGCAACGCAGGAACTGCGTGAGAACCTCGGGCCTGGATTTGAGAATTTGCAACCATCTGATTTGAATCCCAAGACCTTCATAAGGAAGCAGCTCAACGATGCCCTCGAAGAACAAGATGCCCAATCTCGTCCCCAACCAAAAATAGATCCGGATGTACTGTGACCACATTAGAACTGATTGAAAGCGCACTCGAAAAGGTGCAAGACCCGGAGTTGCATCGACCCCTAACTGAGTTGGGAATGATCGAATCTGTCGATTTTTCTGCAGGGGTAGTGAAGATAAAAGTACTTCTGACAATTTCTGGCTGCCCGATGCAGGACCGTCTCAAGTCTGACGTGACGGCGGCCTTGATAGAGATCGCGGAAGTCGAAGAAGTTGCTCTGACATTTGGAATTATGTCGGAGAGGCAACGCGATAACGTCAAGAAGATTCTCCGCAATGGCAGAGAGAAATTCATCCCGTTCGCCCAACCAGAATCGCGGACTCGTGTAATCGGCATTGCCTCCGGCAAGGGTGGCGTCGGAAAGTCCTCCCTTACGGTGAACTTGGCTGTTGCCGCGGCACAGAAGGGATTGCGCGTAGGAATTCTGGATGCAGATGTCTACGGCCATTCAATTCCACGTTTGATGGGCTTGATGGGTCAACGTCCAACAGCGATCGATCAGATGTTCATCCCCTTAGAGTCCTTCGGAGTCAAGACAGTCTCGATGGAGATGTTCAAGCCCGAGCGCTCTGATCCGGTTGCCTATCGCGGACCGTTGCTTCACCGGGTACTCGAGCAACTTTTGAGCGATGCATATTGGGGTGATTTGGACCTGCTCTTCATCGACTTGCCGCCAGGCACGGGAGACTTGGCCATCTCGTTGGGTCAGTTGATACCCGCATCGGAAATCATCGTTGTCACAACCCCGCAAGTTGCCGCAGCGGAAGTGGCAGAGCGCGCTGGTCGAATTGCTCACCAGATCAAGCAGCATGTCATCGGCGTGATTGAGAATATGTCAGATTTTCCATGTCCTGCTTGCGGAGAGCCGATATCGCTTTTCGGTACCGGTGGTGGAGAGGCAACCGCAGAGCGCCTTTCTCAACTTGTCGGGGCTGATGTTCCGCTGCTAGGAAAAGTCCCCTTCAACACTGAACTTCGCACTGGGGGAGACTCTGGATCCCCAGTTGTACTCTCTGATTCGGAGTCACCGGCATCGATTGCAATTTCAAAAATCTCTGCTCAGCTCATCGTGCGCAGCAAATCCTTGATCGGTGTGCCGCTAGGTTTTGCCTGATGGGCTCGCGGGAAAATCAGATAACCAGCCACACCGCCATTCCTGCTCGCCCGGACTTAGTACGACTAGGAATTGGAATCTTTGGTATTGGGACTTCTGGCCCGTTGATCGCGTTAAGCACGATGCCAGTTCCCACCCTGATTTTTTGGCGGAATTTGGGGGGAGCAATTCTTACTGCTCCCTTTGCGCTTCGCCATCGACAATGGAGTAATCGTGTCGGACTCAAGTGGTCAGTGTTGGCGGGAGTCCTTTTAGCCCTGCACTTTTGTGGTTTTTTTCTTTCGATGAGAATGACCAGCGTTGCCGCCGGAACCGGGATTGTTGCTCTCCAGCCAATATTCGCCGCTCTGTTCGTGAAGTTCTCCGGCGGCCATATTCCATCTCGCGCCTGGCTGGGGATGGGTGTGAGTTTTGCAGGCGTGCTTCTAATTTCTGGAGTTGACCTGCATATTTCTTTCCGTTCTTTCCTGGGAGATCTCGCCTCATTCGTTTCTGCAGCACTCGCCGCTCTATACATGATGGCTGGTTCGCGAGCGCAGGAAACAATCGAAACAACGACGTATACAACTGTGGCTTATTTCGTTTGCGCCATCACTGTTCTGCCGATCTCACTCTTTTCTAGTGGGCCGATATTGCATTTCTCTGCGAGAGAGTGGTGGATTGTGGTTGGTCTGATTCTGGGAGCCCAGATACTCGGACACACGATGTTCAACTCTGCGCTTAAAAGAGTTTCTCCGGCAATAGTCTCACTTGCTATTTTCTTCGAGGTGCCGACGAGTGCAATTCTGGCTTTCTGGTGGCTACATCAAAGGCCAGCGTTCGGAGTCTTTCCAGGTATCGCCATGATCTTGTTCGGATGCACACTAGTGGTTCTTCGGACAAAGCCCACACGGATGGATTCTTTGACGTGATTGATCTGCATACTCACACGACGTGCAGCGATGGCACAGATACCCCGCGCGGACTGATCAACACCGCACTGGCCCAAGGAATTAAAGTCATAGCCCTCACCGACCATGATTCGGTGGCAGGATGGACCGAAGCCATCTCGGCACTGCGTGGGGATATTGAGTTGGTTCCAGGTGCAGAAATATCATGCCTGACTGAATTTGGTACGAGTGTGCATATGCTCGGATTGCTCTTCGACGGAAACAACGCCGAGATGCTGACGATGTTAGAACAGACTCGCGACGATCGTGTTCCACGGATGGTGAAGATGATCGAACTGCTCAATAACGCAGGGATTCATGTGTCTATGCAGGATGTCGAACAAGTGATGCCCCATGGCGCAACTATGGGCAGGCCGCACCTGGCCGATGCCCTCGTCAAACGCGGAGTAATTTCGTCGCGAGACGAGGCGTTTAAGGAATTGCTCAACAACGAATCGCAATTTTATGTAGCCCACCTCGCGCCAACTCCGGAAGCAGCAATTGCTCAGATCAAGGCCGCGGGAGGAGTCGCTGTGATTGCGCATCCTTTCGCCTCCCGTAGGGGAGAGACCTTGCAAGCAGATGCCTTCTCATCCTTGGTTGCGGCAGGACTGGATGGCATTGAAGTTGACCACAGAGATCAGAATGCAGAGGAGCGTGCGATGTTGCGTGCGATCGCGCGCGAACTCGGTCTAGTCATGACTGGGTCAAGTGACTATCACGGAACCGGAAAGTTAAATACATTAGGGGAGTGCACAACCAAGCGTGAAGAGTGGGAAAAGTTGGAAGGCTTGGCCGATGACCGACGAGTAGTAAAGGCGGGCAAATTGTGAACGTTGGCGCAACAGGCACCGTGACATTCGCAATCCAAGCCTTCGTCACTCTCTTTGTGATTATGGATCCTCCCGGAGCCGTTCCTATTTTTCTCGCTTTGGTATCTGACAAAACACCCAAGGTTCGCCGCCGACTTGCTTGGCAGGCAGCCGGCGTCTCCCTATTTGTTATTGCTTCCTTTGCGATCTTCGGCCGCTTCATTCTTGATTACCTCAATGTTTCAATTCAGGCCCTTCAGGCAGCCGGCGGTCTGTTGCTTCTGCTTATCTCCCTCGAATTGCTAACGGGTCGTGATTCAGGGGATAGCGGAAACAAGGATGCAAATATCGCCCTGGTGCCTCTGGGAACCCCACTCTTAGCCGGTCCGGGAGCAATCGTCGCAACCATGATTTTCGTGCAGCATGCCCACACGCCCAGCCGTATTACTGGGCTAGTAATCGCGGTTGTTGCGGTCCATTTAGCAATTGCGCTGGCGCTTCTGACGTCGACCTCGATTCTGCGCCTTATTCGAGAGGCCGGTATCACGCTAGTGGCACGAATTGCTGGCCTGTTGCTTGCTGCGATTGCGGTGCAGATGATTGTGGAAGCGATCAAAGGTTTTGCTGCTACTTGGTAGGAAGAACTAGTTTGCGTTAGTTTTGAATTTCTTAGTGCGCGTTCTTGTTCTTTCGGTTTTAACTCGCGACGGCGCAGCAAGTTTTGGTCCATGATGACTCTCTGTTTTGGACGTGACTACCTTCTTAATTGGCTGAACTTCGCGAGCTTTCTTCATGCGCCCTGTAGAGCCTGCAGGTATCTTCATAGAAGTAAAGAGATGATCTGAAGAGGAGTACGTCTCAATCGGTTCGTCTAGTCCGAGCTTGAGCGACTGATTGATCATGCTCCAACGGGGCATGTCATCCCAGTCAACAAATGTGACACCAATTCCATGAGCGCCTGCTCGTGCCGTACGACCGATTCGGTGAACGTAGGTCTTGTCATCTTCTGGGCACTGGTAGTTGATTACGTGAGTAATTCCTTCGATATCGATTCCTCGAGCAGCAACATCAGTTGCCACCAGCACGTCTGATTTACCGGCTTTGAAATCAGAAAGTGCCTTTTCACGCGCGCTCTGACCGAGGTCTCCATGTATGGCTGCGGCTTTGAATCCACGTTCTAGCAAATCATCTGCAGTCTTCTGGCAAGTGCGCTTGGTGCGACAGAAGACCATGGTCGGACCGCGACCTTCGGCTTGGAGAATACGTGCCAACATTTCAATCTTATCCATCGCGTGCGCGCGCAGAACATGCTGTTCGACGCGAGATACCACTGCGCTTTCGTCATCATTTTCTTGAGTGCGGATATGGACAGGTTGTGACATGAACCGCCGAGCCAAGGCAATGATGTCTCCTGGCATGGTTGCGGAAAAAAGCATTGTTTGTTGGCGGATCGGTGTGCTGGTAAAAATCTTTTCGACATCAGGAAGGAATCCCAGATCCAACATCTCATCGGCTTCATCAAGGACGAGGCGGGCAACTTTGCTTAGTTTCAACTGGCCCTGGCGATAAAGGTCGAGAAGGCGTCCGGGGGTTCCTACGACAATTTCGACACCTGTATTGAGCTGGTCAATTTGGGGTTCGAAAGCGCGACCGCCATAGACAGCGATGACGCGTATGCCGCGAGCCTTTGCCAGTTGGTCAATGTCCTTGGCAACTTGAACACAAAGCTCTCGAGTTGGTACGACCACGAGGGCCTGGGGCAGACCCTTATGGTCAAAGGCCTCCCACTCTGCATCCTTAGGTGCGATGACGCGTTCAATAAGAGGAATGCCGAAGGCGAGAGTCTTTCCTGTCCCGGTTTTTGCCTGCCCGATGACGTCGCCATCGCTGAGGGCAATTGGCAACACCATCTCTTGGATTGCAAATGGAGCGACAAAGCCGTGTCGATTGAGTGCTTCTATTGTTTCCTTACGAAGAGGAAGTTCGGCAAAAGTTATTGACACCTTAATCCGTGCCGAAGCCGACGCGGCGTTCTACTTGCTCGCCAATTTCCACAAAACCAATTTTGTCTGCAGGAACAATAATTTCTCGCCCGCGCACGTCGCTTAGGACAAGAGGCGATCCGGCGGCAATGGCTGAGGTCACAGCACTGCGAATCTCATCCACGCCAGTTGGGCACTCGAAAGAGAGTTCTGTGGAGATATTTGTGATCGCTATGCGGACTTCAGCTTTGTGATTGCCCGTCGATTTCTTTGAACTCATGCTCAAATCCTACCGAGTGGGACTCTTGATTGCCGAATTGTAATTAATTACCGCTCATCCGTACGAGGAAATCCTGAAATACCTCTCCAAATGAGGTTGGAGACAAGATCGGTGGCCTGTTCGCGGGTCAATTTGCTATCTCTATCTAGCCAATGGCGAGCAGTAACTTGCGCGCTGCCAATTAGTCCAACTCCCAGCAACATAGCTGCCTCCTCAGGCAGGCCGGTGTCCAGGGAAATAACGGCGCTGACAGCGGCTGCACAGTCATAGGTCATGCGAGCGAGGCGCTCTCTCACCGCGGGTTCTACATTCATGTCGCTTTCAAAGAGGAGGCGGAAGGCTTCTCCCTCGCTGTCGATGAAGTTGAAGTAGGCCTCGACTGTGGCAATGACACGGTTGGAATTTTCAGGAGTTGATGCGATTGCTTTTTGAATGGTGAAAACGAGCGAATCGATGTGTAGGTCAAGAACGGCTAAGTAGAGCTCGAGTTTGGAGGGAAAGTGCTGATACAGCACGGGCTTGCTCACACTGGCATGGTCGGCAATTTCATCCATGGCGGCGGCGTGGTAACCCGCTGCGGTGAAAACCTCTAAGGCGGCACTAAGAAGCTGAGCCCGGCGCTCATCGCGAGGAAGGCGCGCTTTGTTCTCTGTTCGAATCTCGCTTGTGCTCATTGGCCATATCGTACGGGCAATTCCCAAGCCTGGGGAGCGGTTGCAAGACTTAAATTGTCAGTTACTTCTTAAGTGCGACACAATGGCGCACTTAAGATCCAGACTGAGGAAGTCCATATGAAGGTTCCACCACTCGTTTCGCCAGGTCCGGCGCTCACAGTTGACGAGGTGCGCCGTTACAGTCGCCATTTGATCATTCCTGATGTAGCCATGGCTGGGCAGCAACGATTGATGAATGCCAAAGTGCTCTGCGTGGGCGCCGGCGGTCTTGGTTCACCAGCTCTCATGTATCTTGCTGCCGCCGGTGTGGGAACTCTTGGTATTGCAGAATTCGACACGGTGGATGAATCCAACCTGCAGCGCCAGATCATTCATGGCCAATCAGATATCGGCAAGAGCAAGGCCGTTAGCGCTCAAGAGAAGATCGCAGAGATCAACCCAAATGTGAAAGTCAATCTTCATGAACTCCGGCTTGATGTATCCAATGTTCTCGAGCTGTTCGCACAATACGATCTGATTGTTGATGGAACGGATAATTTTGCGACACGCTATCTCGTCAACGATGCTTGCGTCCTCCTGAAGAAACCATACGTGTGGGGATCCATATATCGATTTGACGGACAGGCCAGTGTTTTTTGGGCTGAGTACGGTCCATGCTATCGATGCTTGTATCCCGAACCTCCACCTCCCGGGATGGTGCCAAGTTGTGCAGAAGGTGGCGTTCTTGGAGTTCTCTGTGCATCGATCGGCTCCATTCAGACTACAGAGGCGATCAAGCTAATCACCGGAATCGGCGAACCCCTTATTGGTTCCCTCATGATCTACGACGCTTTGGAGATGTCGTATCGGAAGATCAAGGTGAGAAAGGATCCAAACTGCCCTGTGTGCAGCGAAAGTCCAACTCAGACTCAACTTCTTGAGGACTACGAAGCCTTTTGCGGCGTTTTGTCTGAAGGCGCCGAAATGGCTGTTAAGGATTCAACAATTTCTGTCACAGAGTTGAAATCCATGATTGACAATGATGAGAATATCTTTCTCATCGACGTGCGTGAACCGAGTGAGTGGGACATTGTGCGAATTCCAGGAGCTACGCTGATTCCTAAGCAGGAGTTCCTGGACGGAAGAGCATTGGCGAAATTGCCGCAAGACAAGCAGATCATTCTGCACTGTAAAGGCGGAGTGCGCTCAGCTGAATGTTTAGCAATAGTGAAGAACGCTGGCTTCTCGGACGCCGCACACGTAAGTGGCGGCGTGATTGCCTGGGTCAAGCAAATCGATCCAACATTGCCGGTGTACTGATATGACGCCAAGGCCGTACTCAGGGTTTCGGATGCTGCTCGTGCATGCGCATCCCGATGATGAAACAATTAACAATGGCGCGACTATGGCCATGTATGCCGACCTTGGCGTGCAAGTGGTTCTGGTTACGTGCACCCGTGGAGAAGAGGGCGAAGTACTCGTTCCTGGGTTGAGCCATTTGGCGAGTTCAGAGACTGATCGCTTGGGCGAACATCGCATCACCGAACTCGCAGCCGCCATGAAAGAACTTGGCATCAACGACTATCGTTTCTTGGGAGCTGACAAAATTAAGTTTCGCGATAGCGGGATGATGGGCACCGAACCAAACAACCGCCCCGATGTTTTCTGGCAGGCGGATTTGGATGCAACGGCGAAACTTCTCGTGGATGTTATTCACGAAGTGCGCCCTCACGTCCTGATTACTTACGATGAAATCGGTGGCTACGGTCATCCAGACCACATTCAAGCCCACCGGGTGGCTATGCGGGCGGCTGAATTGGCTGACAAATGGCAGGTTCGGAAGATTTACTGGAATGCGATTCCAAAGTCGATGATCACGCGTGGCATTGAAGAGATGAAGAAGATCGGTTCGAATTTCTTCGGCGCAGATAGCGCAGATGACATTCCCTTTGCCAAGGATGACGCGCTCATTACGGCAGTAATCGATGGTACTGAGTACGTAGATCGTAAGATGGCGGCGATGAAAGCACACGAAACGCAGATTGCGGTAGATGGACCTTTCTTCGCGCTATCAAATAACCTCGGCACCCAAATCTGGGGCCAGGAGTTCTACACACTCGTAAAAGGAGAAGCGGCCGGACCCTTTGATAAAAAGGGGCGAGAAACTGATCTATTTGCCGGAATCATTCCCTGATTGCCATTGAATGTTGAAACTCGTCGGAGCGTTTATTTGGGGCGCGATTCTTGGCGCCGCGGCGGTACTACTGCACAGCGCCTTCGTTCCTTTTGGCCTCATCCTTACCTTGCTTGGTAGTGGAGTCGGGATTTGGTTAATCGGAAAGACATGGGGATTGCGTCGTTACAAATTGTTAGCGTCAATTGGATGGGTCTTGATTGTCCTACGTGGAGGCAGGCCGGGTGTCGGAGGCGAACTACTAATCCAAGGCAATTTTGCTGGCAATGCACTGGTTATTGGAGGTTTTGCAGTTCTTGTCTTTGCAGTCGCCGCGCGGGTTTAGCTCAGCGCCACTGCCATTCCTGGCCGGTTGGCGAGTCCTTAATGATCAGACCCCGCTCTTCAAGTACGGCTCGAAGACGATCGCTTTCTTTCCAATCCTTACTAGCCCGCGCAGTGGCGCGTTTATTCACTATCTCCGCAAGCTCACTAGGGAGTTCGCGGACTGTTTTCTTGCGATGTAGTTCAAGGCCAAAGACCTGATCGGCAAAGAGAAAGTAACCAACCTTCGTCGCGCCGGTTAAATTCTGGTCCTTTTCGATCCTACGGATTATTTGGATGGCCCGCGGGGTATCAAGATCAGAACATAGGGCATCAGCAATTTCGTCGTTGGATAAAACGATTGCATCGGAGTTTTGATTTACCAGGGCTCTCCACCGACGCAGGGTTTCATTTGCTGCCAATAGTGAATCCCATGTCAGATCCATCTGACTTCGATATCGATTTTCTAGAAAGACCAATCGAAGGGCGAGGGGATCGAGTCCGCGATCCACAATGTCTTTGATGAGAACAACGTTGCCTGTGCTCTTTGACATCTTTCGACCTTGGAAAAGTAGGTGTTCTCCATGCACCCAGAGATCCACGGTTTCATTTCCAGTTATTGCATTTGATTGGGCTCGTTCATTCTCGTGGTGTGGGAAACGAAGGTCGATTCCTCCTACATGCACGTTGACATGGCCACCCAGAAAATGCAAAGACATCGCTGAGCATTCGACGTGCCATCCCGGAAAACCTAAGCCCCACGGAGAATTCCAGACCATCTCCATGCGGTGCCCGGCTGCCTTCCATAACGCCCAATCGGCGTGGAACTTCTTTCCGCCTTCGTCTTTGTATTCATAGCGGTGTCCGGGCTTGAGCGCATCTAGGCGGTTGCCGCTGAGTTGCCCGTACTCAGGAAATGAGGCGGCATCAAAATAAACCGAACCATCGCTACCAATGTAGCCATTGCCTCGCGCAATAAGTTGCGTGATCAAATCTTGCATAAGCGGAATGCACTCGCTGGCCTTTGGATACTTGTCTGCGGGAATGATGTTGAGAAGGCGAAGGTCGGAATGGAAGCGCTCCTCATATTTTTTTGCCACAGACAATGGGTCAATCTTCTCTGTTTTGGACTGGGCGAGTAATTTGTCTTCCCCTTCGAAATCCTCGCTCATGTGACCGACATCGGTGATGTTTTGAATTATTGAAACGTGGTAACCAAGCATCTGCAACGTTCGTCGGACGAGGTCCGACAGAAGGAATGTGCGCATATTGCCGACGTGCGCGTCTCTGTAGACGGTTGGTCCGCAGCAGTACATCGTGACCGTGTTATTCGTGTCGCGAACTACCTGCACTTCTCGACTCTTGGTGTCATAAAGGCGGAGTTTCATCGTCAGCACTCGCCTTTTGCCGAATCAGGTTGAAGCAGGCGATATTTGAATGCGTGGTGAAGGGTGAATCCCATTTTTTTGTACAAGGCGATCGCATTGGTGTTTTTGGAATCGACTTGAAGGAGCGCCTTGGTAGCGCCTTCTTTGCTGGCTTGATTCAAAAGTTGGGTTACTAGATCTTTACCCAGTCCTCGACCTCGAAAATCTGCTCGCACGAAAAGCCTTGTCAGCACCGTCCACTTTTCAAAATTGGCAGCTCTTCCTACTGCAACCAATTCATCTCCCACACGCAATGCTGCATATATTGCGGGGTAGCGTTCCATGATTTCTTTTGCCCCGTAATCTTTTTGAAGGCCGATCCATTCATCACTCGGTGCGTCCGAGAATTCCCAGAGTCCGAGATCTTCTTTGCCCAATTCGCCTTCATGAATGTCGGCGACCATCACATGGACCACGATTTTCTCCCTCCACCCTTTGCTCTCAAGCAGTGCATCCAACTCGACGTAGGTGGGCAGGGCGATGTGAATGGTTGGTGTGAGGTTTCGATCGTGGTAGAAATCGACGACTCGCTCGATGGCTTCGTTCATCTCAATATGTGGCTCACCTAGCGCCAGAACAGAATTTGCACGCATCGTGAATTTGCCTGTGGCGCGGAGTATCCAATCACCAAGAGGCACTTGCTCGGCGGCGGGCCATGTTGCAGATGCGACTCGTTCGATCTCGTTGATGCGAAGAGACAGTGGCGAACCTTTACCAGCCCGGTCAACACGCGGTTGGATCTTCCTCCAGAGGGCGATTCGATCGGGATCGAAACTCACCACCGAGCCGTCCCGTTTTCGAATAGTGGTTGGCGACTCCAGTGTTCCGAGAATGTCTCGGTAGCCCCCATCGGGATCGTGCATCCGAATAGTCATGCGCTGGCCGACGTCGTCGATCCCCGGTGGATCTGTAGGAGGTCGGTCGGTGAGAGACATGACACAACGATAACTTGGCCAGTGTCAGGCGGGGAGTGCCAAAATCGCCCCTACGAGCCGTGGGGATTAGAATGACGGCACTGACCACCATGGAGGTTTGCCTTGACTTACATAATTGCAGAGCCTTGTATCGATGTGAAAGACAAGTCGTGCATTGAAGAGTGCCCGGTTGATTGCATCTACGAAGGCTCTCGAATGCTCTACATCCAACCCGATGAGTGCGTGGACTGTGGCGCCTGTGAACCAGTCTGTCCCGTTGAGGCGATCTATTACGAAGATGACGTCCCGTCACAGTGGAAAGATTTCACTAAGGTAAATACTGAATTTTTCGTCGAACTCGGATCTCCGGGTGGTGCGAGCAAGGTTGGTCCTACAAACACTGACCACCCGATTGTCGTTGCAGCGCCACATCAGGAATAAGAAGTTCGCAGCTGATACTGCCTGATTTTCCTTGGGACGCGTTGGCACCTTTTGGCCAACGCGCTCGCCAACATCCCCGCGGAATAGTAGATCTCTCTGTCGGTACGCCGGTCGATCCGACCCCAGAATTTATTCAGGTGACTCTGCGTGAAAATGCTGACGCACCTGGCTATCCGTTGACTGCCGGAACTTCAGAACTGCGTTCGGCTATCCATGAGTGGGCGACAAACCGATTAGGCGCCACAGGGGAATTCGACGTTTTGCCGTTGATCGGGTCGAAGGAGTTGGTTGCCTGGCTACCGACCCTTCTGCAGGCCAAGAGTGTTCTTTTTCCGGAAATTGCATATCCCACATATAGCGTCGGTGCCATATTGGGAGGCGCAGCTGGCAGCCCTGTTTCTATTGATCCCGCAACATGGCCTGATGCCGATCTTGCCTGGATCAACTCGCCTTCAAATCCAACTGGCCGAGTGCACTTCGAAGAAGAATTAGTGGCTGTAATCAGCTGGGCCAGGGCTACTAATACAGTCGTGGCCTCTGACGAGTGTTATTTGGAATTCGGTCACACTGTAGAGCCGACTTCGATCCTTGGTTTCACTAATGGCAACAACAAAAATATCCTTGCTGTGCACTCACTATCCAAGCGCTCGTCGATGGCAGGGTACCGCGCAGGATTCATAATTGGTGACGCCGAACTCATTGCCAAGTTGCGCGAAGTGAGAAAGCACGCGGGAATGATCGTTCCTTTGCCCATCCAGAAAGCAATGATCACCGCTCTCTCTGATGACGTTCACGTCGCCGAGCAACGTCAGCGATACAATTCCCGTCGCGAGCGGCTTGCTCCAGCACTGCAACGGGTTGGATTTGAGATCGAAGAATCGCGAGCCGGGTTGTATATCTGGTGCACCCGCCACGAGCAAGATTGGGATTCGATTGCCTGGCTTGCTGAATTGGGGATTCTGGCCACCCCTGGCTACTTCTATGGGACCAAGGGCGACCATCACATTCGAGTGGCATTAACTGCAACGGATGCAAACATTGACGAAGCCGTCGCAAGGCTCACACAGTCACTAGCGGATTAACCACCATGATTGCCCCTGTTGTTGATTGGTCCTGGTTGGACGCACATATCGATGAAGTGATTCTGGTGGACTCCCGCTGGTATTTGGATGGACGATCGGGACGCGATGCATACGACCAGGGGCACATTCCTGGCGCTGTTTATATTGATCTCGATAGGTGGCTCTCAGGCCTTGGCGGCCTTGCTGTTGGCCGACATCCATTGCCCGAGCCCTCTGTCTTTGCCGAGGGGATGTCAGAAAGTGGCATAGGTGACGGCGTCACGGTGGTGGCATACGACGACGCCGGCGGTGTTATTGCCGCACGCATTGTGTGGATGTTGCGTGCTCTGGGTGAGAGCGCGGCACTGCTAGATGGCGGTCTGCAAAGTTACAAGGGGACTTTGCAAACTGGAAAGCAGTCGCGTACGCGCGCCGTATTCTCACCTCGCCCCTGGCCTGCGGACCTGTTAGCAACCATCGATGAGGCGACTGATCGCAAAAATATTGTCCTAGATGC
>Ga0315268_10004271_pt1 | contig 15516 bp, 10 predicted proteins | sample C1_top_MG_FD_204535 | JGI IMG/M metagenome (GOLD analysis project Ga0315268, IMG submission 204535) | Sediment microbial communities from Yellowstone Lake, YNP, Wyoming, USA - C1_top | ecosystem: Environmental > Aquatic > Freshwater > Lake > Sediment | place: USA: Wyoming | collected 2017-08-01
AAAAGAGGCGCTAAATCCATCAGATAGACCCCCTCTCCCTCTGGGAGAGGGGGATCAAGGGGGTGAGGGCTCCAGCTATACATATGATCTACGCGATCTGGGAAGAAATAAAACAGGCGTGGCGGGCTTTGATGTCAAACAAGGTGCGGAGCGCCTTGACGATGCTGGGCGTGATCATTGGCATTTTTTCGGTCATCACCCTGGTGACGATCGGTGAAGGGGCCAAGAGCTATGTGACCGATCAGATTAAAAATCTCGGCGCCGGCTATGATTCATTTGCTCTGGTCGCAGGCAAGGACGTCAATGCTCCACCGAACCCCAAGTTTACTTATGCCGATATCTCTTTATTTAAAAACCGTGTCCCGGAGATCAGAGATATTACCGCCATGAATATTGGCGCAGGAGATCTCTCTTACGGTAAGAAAAAGATCCTATCGCCGGTCGTGATCGGCGTGACCGCCAATAACCTGGAGCTGATGGGCGGTAAATTGACCGCTGGCCGCTTTTTTACGCAGGCGGAAGTAGAATCACGGCGTAAGGTAGCGGTGATCGGCCCGACCGTCGCCAAAGAATTTTTTGGGACGAGCAGTCCGCTGGGCGAAAGGATTAAGATGAGCGGCAATCAGTACCTGATCATCGGCGTCTCCGAAGCGCGCGGCAGTATCGGCCCGATGGACATGGACAGACGGGTCGTTCTGCCGGTCACGATCGTCAAGAACATGTTCGGCAATTACAATATCATGCGCTTTAATATTTTCCCAAAAGATGTGAATAAAATCCAGGAAGTCAAGGAAAAAGTCAGAATGGTGGCCCAACGCCGTTTGGGTAATGACGATTTTCGCTTCATGACCCAGCAGGGCATACTTAATATCGTCAATAATATCCTGGGGGCGCTGACCGGTTTCGTCACGGGCATCGCCGCCATTTCGCTCTTGGTCGGTGGGATCGGCATCATGAACATCATGCTGGTAGCGGTCAATGAACGGGTGCGGGAGATCGGGGTCAGAAAAGCGATCGGCGCCAAAAGGCGCGACATCGTCCTTCAATTCCTGGTGGAAGCCACTTTGATCAGCACCCTCGGGGGTGTTTTAGGGATCTTCTTTGGTATTCTAGGGGCTTTTCTGATAATCTGGTATATTAAGGGTACTTTTGTCATCGCCTGGTATGCGGTCATTTTAGCTACGGCGGTCTCGGCGGCGGTGGGAATTTTCTTTGGCGTTTACCCTGCCATGCGGGCGGCCTCTCTTGATCCGGTCATTGCCCTCCGCTACGAATAGTTAAAGCTTAGCGGTCGATTCTTTCACTACTAATTTTACCGGCAGAGTATAGCGCAAAGGTATTCTCTGTGGATTATCAATGATCTGGTAGAGCATTTCCACTGCCACCTTCCCCATCTTCCGCCGATCAACCTCGACCGTGGTCAAAGCCGGACCGAACGATCGTAAATAATCCTTGATATCAATATTGTCAAAACCCACAACTGAGATGTCTTCCGGGATCTTTAAGCCGGCATCAGTAATGGCCTGATATCCCCGGTAAGCTAAGGAATCTGAGGTATAAAATATGGCCGTGGGAGGATCCGGCCGATTCAGTAGTTTTTCGGTCTCTTTACAGGCAGTGATGGGCTTGCCGAAATCCGCTCTGGCTTCGAATTCCTTCTGCGGCTCTATCCCGGCCTGGGTCAACGCAAAACGATAACCTTCTAATCTTTCAAAAGAAGTAGGATCATAGGTCGGTTCACCCAGAACTATCGCTATCTTTTTATGGCCCAAAGACAATAGATGCTCTACCGCCTGGATGGCCCCGGAGCGGTTGTCGGGTACTACTGCGTGCATCTCCACATTCGGTATGGGGTGCCCTACCATGATGAAGGGGATATGCTTTTGCCTGGTCATAATGATGTGGTTGGGGAAGACCTTCCCCAAGAAGAGAATTCCGTCCACCAGGTTCTTGGTAATGATCTGCGGAAAATAATCATCTTTTTCTCCCAGTGCTTCAAGATATATATTCTTGTTGATCGCTTTTAGTTCCTGCGCAATACTTTCGACCACGATGTTGTAGAATTCCCCCTCGAAGCAATTGGCAAAATTATCGGCGATGATGCCCACCGCACCCTGGGTCCCTCTCCTCTTCCGTGGCCGGACATACCCCACCCACTCCGCCGCCTCCAGGACTGCCCTCCGGTTCTCCGGGCTCACCCTTGCTGGATTGTTGAACACCTGCGAAACCGTAGCCAAAGAAACCTTGGCCCTTTTGGCCACATCCTTTATGGTTGATTTCTTCATTTTATCCCCCTTATTTACTGACTATTTTAGTAAATTTTACCATATATCTTGATTCTTTTACCATATATTTATCGATAATAACGCCAAATAATTTCACTTTATATAATTATTTTACAGAATATTCATAATTTTCATTTCCCATTGTAGATAAATAAGCAGAGGGAGGTATTTAAAATGCCCAATGCCATAATCGCACCGACGATAGCAAGCCACAAGGTTTTTGCGCACCCCGAGAGGGTCAGAAGTGCTTTGCTTAATCCCCGCCACACCCCTCCTATTACCCTGGATGTTGATCCTACCACCAGTTGCAACAGCCATTGCCCCAATTGTACCTTCCCCGATACCGGTAGGATGTTTCTGGACTTTGATCTTTATAAAAGAACCGTAGAGGAGGTCAGCCGTTTGGGGATAAAGGCCATAACTTTTACCGGCGGTGGTGAACCCACCTTGCACCCCCGATTTTTGGAAATGATCGAAACCGCAAAAGCTTACGGCCTGGAAGTCGGGTTAATAACCAACGGACTGGCTTTTTCCCGGGAAATCGCAGAACGCGCCCTCCCCATGCTTAGCTGGGTTCGCTTTTCCTTAGATGCGGGTTCCCCGGAGATGTATCGAAAAACCCATGGATTGAATGAAATTGCCTTCGTAAAATTAACCGAAAATATAGCATCTGCCGTCAAAATAAAAAGGGATCAGAAATTAAATACCCGCCTGGGCGCCAGTTACTTGATCTTGGAAGCCGATCAAGCTGATTTCAGGAAAGCAGTTGAGCTTGGGCAAGCCGCTGGATTGGATTACCTGCAATTCAAACCCATGCAGATCCATGATCTTTCCTCAGTGGGGGGATATAGCTATAATTTGCCGGTCATTCGAGAGGCGGAAAAATATTTAAGGCCGCTGGTCTCCCAAAATTATGGCGAGGCCTTCAATGTTTATTTCACGCGCTTATGCCCTCAGATGATGGATAGCGGCCCCCTGGAATATCGCCAGAGTCAGACTTGCTTCGGCCAACGGTTTACTACCTCCCTAGCCGCGGACGGCCGGCTTTATGCCTGTTGCCATTATAAATACGATCCGGATTTTGAGCTGGGCAATCTGCATTTTGATTCATTTGAGACCATCTGGGGATCGGAGCGACGAATGGCGTTCCTTAAGGTATTAGACCCAAGAAAAAGGTGCCTGCAAGTCTGCAAATTGGAAGGATTAAACGAATTATTTTGGGCAAAAATGGACGAGATTGAATTCCAGGCCCCGCTTAATTATCCCGACCCGAATTTTATTTAAGCCACTCTGCGATCGCGGTCTTTACGTTCTCGTCGTAATCCACGAAAATCTTATCAATCTTACCTTCTCTATTGATGCAGAAGGTGGTGGGAATGATGAGGATGGCGTATTTATTAAGAGAAGTCAGCTTTTTATCAATCAAAAAATTCAAGGTGTATTTATTTTGCTCTACGAATTCAGATAGGGTCTTTATTTTTTTATCAAAAGAAACGGTTACCACTTCCAAAGTGCCGGCATATTGATCGGACAGCTCCTGCAGGTCGGCCAGCTCCTGCTGGCAGGACTTGCTCCAGGAAGCAAAGAAGGTCAAAATGATCGGCTTGCCTGAAAAATCGGAGAGATTTATGGGTTTTCCTTCCAAATTGGGCAAAGAAAGCACGGGCGGTGGATCGCCTAAAACAGGCAGGTCGGCCGCAATACATGGAGTGATCGCCAAAGCGATCATTGCAACCAAAAGAAACCGCTTCATTTACAATAGCGAGTATATACTACAATCGAGCTAATTGTCAACTATCAATCGGCCTTAAAAACCGAGTCCGGCATCCCTTCGTTAAGCTTGATGTTTTGAAATTTCATCTCCACTTCCATCTTGCCGTTGGGCATTTTCACGATGGTTATATTCTTTTCGATCACCCAGATGTCTTTGATCTTTGTATACTCAATATTTGAAGAGGAAACCAGGGAGCCCTGGGGATTATAGATCTCGATCTTGGTTGGCAGATTGCGGCCCGCATCTATCACAAAATTTACTTTTCCCAAAAACTTATTTTTCTCCCTGGGGGTCCCTTCAATTATGTTCTCACTCGGGCCCCAAAGCCCGCCGCCCTTCTTCAGCTTCAAATTAAAATATTCCAGGGCCTTGGTCTGGTCCATGGGATTGGAGCCGAAATCAACCTGTCCGGTCTTTTTTCTCAACATTTTAAGGTCCTGAACATATTTCTGGCCGGTTTCCGGATTGATCATGATCATCTTATCTCCCGAGGTGATGCTGATCTGTTTTATGGGAGAAGTGATCTCCATCTTGGTCTTATCCTCTCCCTTGATCCACATTTTTCCCTTCTGCTCCATGGTCTTTTTCTGCCCGATCTCCGAGCGGATGACAGTCACTATCTCCGCCTGCAGATCCTTGATCTTGCCTTGATTGCCCTTTACCTTTGTCAAGATGTCCTGAATGGCCGGATCTATTTGCCCCACCGCCTCCACAGACCCCATCCCAAATCCTAAGAACCAAATACTAAATCCTAAACAAATAACAATCAACAAGCTAGAAACTCTAAATTTTCTCATTTTATTCCTCCCTTTTCTTACAACCTAAATTACCATCCGCCCCCGCCGCCACCACCGCCTCCCCCGCCTCCACCGCCCCCGCCAAAACCTCCACCACTTCCGCCACTTGAATGCGGTGCGCTGGTGAAGGTTGAATTCATATCATTAACAAAACTCGAAAAGCTGCGGCCGGCACCCGCCCCACCCGAACGCCCGCCGCCAAAACCAAAAAATCCACCGGTTGATGGTTGGCCGGAAGCCATAAAGATGGGATGGAACCAGGTCGAATTTTTAAATCTTTCCGGAGACATTGAATCCAAAAGATGCCGGGATACACCCAAGGCCACCGCATAAGGCAAAAATTCCTCTATGTGTTTTTGGCCTTCTTTGCTTTCTAAATATTTCTTGAAAGCCAGCCATTTTTCTTTTTCCCTGGACCCCAATAATGTGCGCCGTGGCATAAAGGGAGCAAAGATCATGACCATTACTCCCGAGAAAATAAATCCCAAGCCCAAGGCCAGGAATAAGGCAAAGATTTTCTCCCAAAACACCATGCCGAACATGGTTATGGCCCCGACTATGATCAGGCCGATGCCCAGGCAGAGATATAAAATCCTCACCCGATCCGGATTCTCCGGGAAAAACCCGGCTTTCACTGTTTCCTTATAAACCGCCTCACAGATCTCACCTATATAGACATAAAACTTTTCCTTTTGCAGGGAAAGATTGGTCTTTTTGCCCACTGCGGATGTATCCCCGAAGAGCTTTCGGATGGTCACATATTCAAAAGGAGCCAGGCCTTCCGGGACTTTCACCAGTGTAAGCTCATAATCCCCCGGTAATTCAGTAATTTCTATGAATCCGCGGCGAGCCAGATCAATAATGGTGGCCAGGATCTCTTTAATATCGGATCTTTCATCTATCAGGGTCCCCGCCAGGGCGGGCAAAAGGTCCGAGGGCGGCTTATCTACTATTATTTTGATCCTCTCGACTTTATAATCCCGGCCGAATTTAATAAACAGGTAAAGCATGTAAATAAAAGTCAAAAGGGGCAGGAGGAATCCTATAATTGGAGAAATCTTTTCATTCAATAACTTTCTGAAAGAGAACTGCGGCTGGACTATTCCCTTGGGAAAATCAACCTTGACCTCAAAAAGCTCTCCCGGGGATAGATTTTTAGCGGCAAACACAATGGTTTGGGGATCCACCATTTTCCACCGCGCCCCTTCGGCCTGGGTATAAAAAACTACTTCCAAATCCTGGGGGTCGATCTCTTTTGGTAGATGGACTGTAGCGCGGCCCGATTCCACCCTTCCGTCGCGCTCTTCAAAAATGGCCTTCCAGTAAAGCTCATCTGAATTTTTAAGGGAATTTATGGCGCCGATGACCTTATATTTCAGGGTGAAAGTTTTGCGGGTATTATTATATTCCGGCTCATCGGGATTGCGCGAACGCCACTTGACCACTTTATTCCCCGATTCCTCATAGACCTTGAATTGATATTTATTCAGGCCGTCGCTTTTATAAGGAAGGTCGCCTTCGCTCAAATAAACATCGGTTATATCCTCCAGTCCGGACATCCGGATCTCCCGTATGCCCCCGTTCCAGGCGCCGTCAAATACATATCCCATCTCCTCCACCACATTCAGGGTAGAATCCGGATTTATGTAAATATCGACATTAATGCTTTGCCAGTAGAGGGTGCGGGCGGAGGCGGGGGGAACAATAAATAGAAGTCCGAGTATAAAAGTTAATATTTTAATTTTCATTAAGTGCTTATTATATATCACAGTGAAGAAAATTGAAAGGAAGTCCGTGGTCATCATTATCCCGGCCGCTTATTTTATGAAAAAATATGCTATTATAAAGTCATGGCTCTGGTCTGGATAATACTAAGTACGCTGATCATCAGTCTCCTGTCGCTGGCCGGGGTATTCACTCTGGCCTTGAAAGAGAAAGCGCTCAATCAGATACTCCTGCTGCTGGTCGGATTTTCGGCTGGGGCGCTGGCTGGCGGCGCTTTTCTCCATCTTTTGCCGGAGTCCCTGGAAGTGCTCAAGGCGGGCGAAACATTTATCTACACGCTGGTCGGGTTTACCATCTTTTTCCTGATGGAGCGGATCCTGTACTGGCGCCATTGCCACGAAGGGCGTTGCGACATCCATGCCTTTTCCTATCTTAACCTTTTCGGCGACGGCCTGCATAACTTTATTGATGGGTTGGTCATCGCCGGAAGTTTCCTCGGCGGCATTCCTCTGGGGATCGCCACCACCATCGCGGTCGCCTCGCACGAGATCCCGCAGGAGATCGGTGATTTTGGGGTCCTGGTCTACGGCGGTTTTTCCAAGGGGAAGGCGCTGTTTTACAATCTGCTATCCGCTTTAATGGCAGTGGCCGGGGGGGTGGTCGGGTTTTATCTCTCGACGGCTATTTCCGGACTATCGGTAGTCTTGCTGCCGCTGACCGCCGGCGGATTTATCTACATCGCCGCTTCCGACCTGATCCCCGAACTGCACAAGGAAAAGGACGCCAACAAATCAAACCTCGCTTTTATTCTCTTTATCCTGGGGATTCTCTTCATGTGGGGGATGAAACAGCTCCACTATTAGAATATGGTGGAGAGGGAAGGATTCGAACCTTCGAAGGCATAAGCCACCTGATTTACAGTCAGGCGCATTTAACCACTTTGCTACCTCTCCATCTGTAAGGCCCCAATTATTCTATCAACTTTTTCTCTGGCGGACAACTTCGTACATGACCACCGCCGCCGCCACTGAGGCATTCAGGGAATTGATCTTCCCGGCCATGTCAATTTTTACCAGAAAATCACAATTTTCTTTTACCAATCTGGAAAGACCCTTCCCCTCCCCGCCTACCACCAAAGCCAGAGGCAGTTTAAAATCCGCCCGGGTGAACTCGATCTCCGCCTGCTCGTCCAACCCCGCCACCCAAACTCTTTGTTCTTTCAATTTGCGGATGCAGTCGTTGAGATTGGTCACCCGCGCCACCGGCATATGCTCGATTGCCCCGGCGGAGGACCGTGCTACCGCCGCGGTCAAACCCACCGCCCGATGCTTTAAGGTCACCACCCCGTGCGCCCCCGCCGCATCCGCCGTGCGGATGATGGCACCTAGATTATTCGGATCTTCAATCCCATCCAGGAGAATCAAAAAGAGCGGCTGATCTTTGGCGTGGGCAGCGGCTAAAATATCTTCGATCTCCGTATATTTATGCGCCGCCGTAAAGGCCATCACCCCCTGATGCCTGCCGCTCAAACTTAAACGGTCAAGCGCCTTCTGGTCCACAAATTCTACGACCAGGCCGCTCTGCTTGGACAGGTGGAGGATTTGGGCGATTGCGCCGTGGCGTTCAATATTTTTGGCCAGGAGGATTTTATTGATAGGCCTTTGAGCTTTGAGGCATTCTAAGACCGGCTGACGGCCTTCGATCAGATCTGACATAAAGCTTTTTCGAAAATCTTTAGGGCCAGATCCACTTCTGTTTTCTTGACGATCAGCGGCGGGATAAAGCGCAGGACGGTGCCGTCCGCCCCGGTGGAAATCAGAACCAGTCCGTTTTCCAAACAGTTGTTCATGATCTTCTTGGTAACCTCGGAATCTCCGATATCCACCCCGATCATCAATCCCAACCCGCGGACCTCCTTGATAACATTATATTTCTTCTGGAGCTTTAAAAGTTGTTCTTTCAGGTAAGCTCCCTGCTTGGCGGCATTCTCTACCAGTTTCTGTTTCTTAATGACCTCTATTGTGGCAATTGCGGCCGCGCAATTTACCGGATTACCTCCGAAAGTTGACCCGTGCGCCCCGGGCGACCATTTTTCCATGATCTCCTTCTTGGCCACGCAGGCCCCCAGCGTAAATCCGGAGGCGATCCCCTTGGCTAAGGTCATGATATCGGGAACCACACCGAAATGCTCCGCGGCAAACCATTTGCCTGTGCGTCCGAAACCGGTCTGCACTTCATCCATGATCAAAAGCACGCCATATTTATCGCACAGCTTGCGCAAGCCCTGCATAAAGGGGAAAGGAACCATTACATACCCACCCTCACCCAGGATCGGCTCAATGATCACTGCCGCGATGGGATGGGTGGTGATCAGCCCTTCCACAACTGATAGATCGAATGGCGCGATATATACCCCGGTAAGCAGCGGCTCATAGCCCTCGCGATATTTCATCTTGGAAGTAGTAACCGATAAAGCCCCCAGGGTGCGGCCGTGAAAGGCCCCTTTGAAAGCGATGATCCCTGGCTTCTTAGTGGCGTATTTGGCTAATTTCAGGGCGGCCTCCACCGCTTCGGAGCCCGACTGACAGCAGAAAGTGCGCGCGTCGGGAATAGGAACGATCTTCTTGAGCTCCTCCCCTAATTTTATGTAGGGTTCATACAATGCCACCCCGATACAGATATGGATCAGCTTTTTGATCTGTTGGCTGGCGGCGGCCACCACCCGGGGATGGCAGTGCCCGGTGGAGCAGGTGGCGATTCCGGAGGAAAAATCCAGGTATTTTTTCCCGTCCGTACCGTAAAGGTAACAGCCCTTCGCGGACTTAATGGAAAAATCCGCAAAATAAAGCCCCAAAACGGGAGACAGCGCTTCTTTAAAACGTTTCAGCATATAAGCCATTATACCCAACTTGTCGGGAAAGTGCAAAATTGATATAATCTTTATATGAGAAGTCGCCTACTCCTCCTTCTTCTACTCCCCTTGCTAAACTTATCCGGTTTGGCTGACTATATCCCGGGAGAGTTGATCGTCAAATTCAAGCCCGGAATAATTCGGGCCGGCGGAGTAATTTCCACCAAAGCCGCCGCCCTGCAGAACCTCAACCAAAAATATGGGGTGATAAAAATCGAGCGGGGATTGCCGCAGGCTCGCGCCCCTCTTGCGAAAGATGCCAAACTGCCCGATCTGACCTTGATCTATAAATTGATCCTGCCGGCAGGAACTGATATAGAAAAAGCGGCTCAGGAATATAGCCGGGACCCCAACGTGGAATATGCCGAGCCCAACGGGATCATGCATGCTTTAGTGACTCCTAACGACCCGCGCTACGCCAACCAATGGGGCTTGCCCCAGATCGGCGCTCCCAACGCCTGGGGGGCGACCACGGGAAGCTCGGAACCGATTATCGGAGTAGTGGATACCGGAGCGGACTACAACCATGAAGACCTGACGGGAAAAATAATTCTGGGTTATGATTTTGTGAACAATGACAATGACCCCATGGATGACAATGGACATGGCACCCATATTTCGGGGATTGCGGCCGCCCTAACCAATAATTCGATCGGGGTGGCAGGCCTGAATTGGAATGGCAAGATCCTGGCGGTCAAAACCCTGGATGCCTCAGGCAGCGGGTCCATCTTAAAAGTGGCCCAGGGAATGAATTATGCTGCCGATCATAATGCCAGGATCATCAGCATGAGCTTTGGCGACTATACTGACTGGTCCACCATCAAGGATGCGGTAATTTACGCTTACGGGAAAGGCTGTACCCTGGTAGCCGCCGCCGGCAATGAAGACACCTCCAACCCCTGCTACCCCGCCGCTTACAATGATTATGTCATTGCCGTGGCCGCTACCGACAGCAACGACAAGCGCTCCGTCTGGGGAGCCGACCTGGCCTCAAATTATGGCTCCTATATTGATGTCTGCGCCCCGGGCTCGGGCATCTGGTCAACCTGGCCTTCCAATAATTACCGTTCCAAAGACGGCACCTCCATGGCCACGCCCTTTGTCAGCGCCCTGCTCTCCATGCTCTCCGCTATAAGTCCCGGCTCTACTCAAACTCAGCTTAGGATCCGTTTGCAGGATTCCTGTGATAATATAGACGCTTTAAATCCCGGATTCGCCGGGCAACTGGGCCATGGGCGGATCAATGCCGCCAAAACCCTGGGTTCCCCCACCGCCCAGATCACCTCCCCCGCCCTACAAAGTTTTATCAGTGGAACCGTGAATATCGTCGGCTCCGCCTTCGGCACTAATTTTAATTCCTACACTTTATCCATTGGATCAGGATCCTCACCCGCCGCTTACGAAACCTTAACCGTTAAAACCACCGCGGTCGCCGCCGACACGCTTTTTACTCTAAATACCGCCGCTTATCCCGATGGGGCTTATACCCTTAAACTGGCGGTGCAGACCACCGATCCCTACACTTCCGAAGCGGCAACCGTCACCACCATTGACAACACCAATCCCCTCGCCCAGATCACCCGCCCGATAAGCGGAGAAAGCGTCCGGGGAATAGTCACGCTAGAAGGCCTGGCCGACGACGCCAATTTTGAATACTACACCGTGGACTATTCTTACAATTACCCCCCCAACAATTTTATTCGAATAATCACCTCGAATACCAAACAGCCCGGCGGCCCGCTCTGCACCTGGGATACCACCGGGATCAAGGGGGCGTATAACCTCAGACTGCGGGTCAAAGACCGGGCCCAAAACTTGAGCTCCGACGCGATTATCATAAATATATTGGAAGCCAACGTGCCGGATGTTAATGTAACCAACAATCCCCAGGCCTCCCCCAATCCCTTCAATCCCGTCCTGCAGGGCTCAACCTATCTGCATTATAAGCTTTCCGACAACTACGCCGTGACCATTTATTTATTCGATATGGGCGGCAACCTGATCTGGCAGAAAAGTTTCGCCGCCGGACAAGATGGCGGCAAGACCGGGGATAACCTGGTCGCCTGGAACGGGAACAATTTATACGGGGAAACGGTCAATAACGGCCTTTACTTTTTTAAAGTGACTTCCCAAATGGCGGGTTATAAAAAGGTCCTGGGTTCAGGCAAGGTCATTATCTTAAGATAATTCCTCCTCAAAAGTTCAGGGTTCCCTCATAGGTCGTCAGAGTGGCGTCAAAATTATCAGATAATTTCTTGTAGTTGATGAAGCGCACATACTTCAATCCCACCGAAAGCACCACGCTGGAGATCACCGGATTGTCCCAGGGCACCGAAAAGTTCAGGTTGTAAGAATTGCTGGATTTTTGGTAATCGATGTCCGGATAAGTGCCGCCGGCCTGCACCTCGCCCATATTGTGCTCCTCGTCAAAACTATGCACGATTTCGCCCCAGGTAAAGACCCTAAAACCCAGGCGCGAAGCCAGATTGATCTTATGCTTGTTGATCCATTGCTTAGTAATATTATCCTGGGCTGAGGTAACTTTAATCCCATAATCTCCGGAAAGGGATAAAGGATCGGAGGGCCGGAATTCCACCCGGCACTTGATGGTCTGATTCACGGTTTCCAGGACCGTTTCCGTGGTGGAGGTGGTGGCCCAGCTTTTATTCAAATAATTTTCCTGCACCAGCCCGGGGGTGATGGTGATCTTGGCATTGGGGATCAGGGACAGGGAATAATTCTGGGTAAAGGAAGTGGTATCCTGCGAGCTGGAATCCATAGCGCCGCTGGGAGTGATGGCATTGCGGTAATACAGACTGTAATTGCTTGACAATTTCAACTTTTCAAGTGAAACCGGGGTCCAATCCGCATTATAGGTGTTGGCGCGCCCGCTGCTCTCCCGGGCGGTCTCCAGCACGGTAAAATCTTCTGAATAAGCCCACCCCAACCCCAGCCAGCCTACCGGGCTGGCCTTAACGTTGGTGGAGGTCCGCTCCGTCTTGGGATTTCTCCCTGCCACCACCACCGAGGGCGTCTCTTGCAGGTTGTAATCGTAGCTGGTAGTCAAGCTGGGAACGGGATTGAAATCCAAATGACGGGTTGTGTTTTTGGTCTGGGTGCGCGAATAGGTGGGTATAAGGTTAATCGCCTCATGATTGATAAGCTTGTAATATAAGGCCAGTTTCTGTATCCGCGCAAAGGTCAAGTCCCAGGACCAATCATAGGAGGTGTCATCGGTTAGGCTCTGGGAAGAGATGGCTTCCTCAGTGGTTCCTATTTTGGATTTGGAGGTGGGTTGGGAGTTCTGCCAATCGTAACCGAACTTCATCCTATCGGTGGCCTGCAGTTGGGCATTGACATGGTTGTAATCGGATGTGGATTCGGTAGAAGCGATATTATCCCGGCTCAAGGTCAGGCGCTTGTCATAATGCGGAGTGAAAGAAAATACCCCGCGGGAGATGGCATTCAAGCCTATCCCGCCCGAGAAGGAATTCTGGAAACTATCCGAGGTCAACGGCCCTCCCTGGCTGCTCAGGTTGTCGCCGCTGGTCACGTAATTCCTGAAATCCAAACTCACTGATCCCACCTCAAAGGGAGTAAGGCCTAAGGAATAAGAGCGGTCGTAGTTGCGCGTATAAGGATTATATGCCTGTTTGGTGTTTTTCAGGGGATTGTTGGTGTTCTTATATGAAAAACCGGCGGTCAAGCCGGAAAAAAGTTTCTGGGCGGTGCTGGGCTTGACGCTGACTCCAAAATCTTCATAGTTGCTCCCCACCCCGATGGCTGTGCCTCCCAGCGGGCTGTAATCAAAACCGATCTCCTTCTTGTTATAGCTGAAAGAAGCGTCCCCCAAAGTGCTTTTCAGGCCGTAACGATAAGCGTTATCGGTCTTGGCTACTCCCTCCACCGCCGCCCCGCCGCTGCTCTGATAGTTGTAATCCACTGTCACCACATCCTGGGTGCCGATGGTTATGGAATAAAAACGAATGATGCCGCTGTTATAGTCAATGGCATAATCTATGTCCCGGTTCCGCAAATACTGATTAACATATACTTGCGGTTCTGGATTTTCTATCACCGGCTTATTGCGCAGGGTAAAGGTCTGAGTGGGGGCGGTGGTAGTATAGGATTCCGAGGTGCTCTCCGAAACGATCACTCGATCGTTGCTGGAGCGGGCATAGGCACCGTTAAATTCCAAAAGACTGCCCAGCTTGAAGTCCACATCCATCCCGGTCACGTCCTGCACCATGTCCCCGCCCTGGGGGACCGAGGGCGCGATATATTGAAAAACGATCGAAAAGTTCTTGGTGGATCCCAGCTCCTTGTTAAAAGTAATGTAAGGATTGTCCTGGTCATAATTGATGGCATACCCGGTATCTCCTGCGTCGGGCTCAAAGGAGCTGTTGCGCGTGTAGGTAGTGATGATCTGGGAGCCCGTTTCCCAGACATCGATCCTTTCCGTGCCTGGGACTATATTTCTATAACTGCGGATATAATATGGGCCGCGGCTGCCGTTGCCCACGCCAGTGTGGCGGCCCACCACGCTCTTGCCGTAAGTATAAAGGACTGTCACCGTGGAAGTAGTTTCCAAGGAGGTAAAGAGCACCAGGTTGCCGGTCCTATAGCCGTCGGTAAGATCAGTGCGATCATTGATATAAGACAGGGTGGCCTGCGGGACCACTCTAGTGTATCCAGTTATGGGATCCACCTCCGTGGAAGGTACGGCGTAAAGGGAAGTGGCCAGTTCGGTCCCATCCACGGTTATGGTCAACTGTCCGCCTTCGGCGCTGGACAAGATGGGAAAGCGGGACAGGTAAATAGTGTAATTGTCCGCGATAATGTCAGCGCCGGTGAAGGACTCCACATAATCCGACTTGGCGGTGGTCTCGCTCTTGCGGGCCGATTCCCGAAGGTACGTCGCGCCCACGGTCAATTTTTTGGGAACCTTAGGCGGGGGCGGAGGGGGCGGAAGCTCAAAATAACGGTATTTATAATTGACCCTGATATTATCGGTGGTGGAGATATTATAATTGAAAATTATTTTCCCCTGGTCGTAATCTATGTAATAATCAAAATCCCTCACCACTAATCGTTCGTTAATAAAAACCCTTTCGGACTGGGAAATAATATTTTGATGGGACAGGGCAAAAGGTCCGCGGCTGCCGTCCCCCGGGAGGTTCTCCTGCTCCGGCACGGTCTTGGGATACAGGTAGGTAACCTGCAGCGGCTCCAAAGAGGTTGGCAGGGTCGGCAATAAGAGCGTGATCAAACCATCCTCATATTTTATATTGTAATCCTCGTTCTTCTTTAGCTGGATCCCGCGAAAAGTGATGTTCTCCGAGAAGATTTGGACCGGGGTGTTCTTTAGCCGATACTTCCCCACCGACTCCTCTTCGATCACCTGTTCATTTGTGAATGCCTCCCGGGTCGCGGCTTCGAAGGTGGCGGGCGCCGCCAGGGCCGTAGGAAATGACTCCTCCGCAGTTTCGGTGACCGGCTGGGGAGTTGGTTTTTTCTGCCCCCAGGTGCTGGGATCAAAGGTGAACCGGCCCTGGGTCCCGAAAAAGTCTTTCTTGGAGAGCGCGGGAAAGAAAAGATCCAGCAAGTTGGTGTATTCGTAGCTGTAGGAAAACTCATCATTCGCGGTCAGGATCCGGTTAAAAGTGATCTTGCCCTCAAAATAATCTATGATGTAATCAGTGCCGCGCTCTAATAATATATTATTCAATTCGATACGCTCCGAACCTTCCAGTATGGATCCGTGGCCCAAAGAATAAGGCCCCTTGGTATTGGTCCCCTTTTGCTTGGTCAGCCCCTGGATCTGGCTTTTGAGCTTGGCGGAAGGCACCGCGATGAAATCATAGCCCTCGTCCTTGCTGGTCACCATGACGCCGTTTAAATACTTGCTGGTGGAGGCGAATTCGTTGCCTGAAAAGTTGGCGGTGAAATCCCCGAAGGTCAACTCATGCTTGTTGTCATAATTTACTTTAACGTCATAGCGCTCGGGGGTTTCGGGCTGCTGTT
>Ga0315268_10004272_pt1 | contig 15515 bp, 10 predicted proteins | sample C1_top_MG_FD_204535 | JGI IMG/M metagenome (GOLD analysis project Ga0315268, IMG submission 204535) | Sediment microbial communities from Yellowstone Lake, YNP, Wyoming, USA - C1_top | ecosystem: Environmental > Aquatic > Freshwater > Lake > Sediment | place: USA: Wyoming | collected 2017-08-01
GGATGAGGGTGAGATACAGTTCAGGAGGGCACTGAGTAGTCTCGGTATAGGGATGATCTACACAGGGAAAAGACAGGCACAGGCAAAGGGAAAGGTAGAGAAGGCCTTCGATTATTTTCAGAGGAGACTCCCCTACCTTTGCGAAAAACACAAAGTGAAGGACTGCCGAGAGGCCCAGAAGATATTGGATGACCTTGTTAGCTACTACAATGAACAGAGGACTCATGATGAGATAGGTGAGATTCCTGCTAAGAGATGGCAGGAAGCGATAAACAATGGGAAAGGCAAGTTAAGGCCATTGGATACCTCCATAGACCTTGATATGATCTTCTCCATTCATCTTAACCCGAAAAATGCAGTTAACCTTAAATAGCTACTAAAAAAAGTTCTCCTTTCGTATTAGAATCAATCAGTTAGTAAAAATCAACTCTAAACGAAAGGAGAACAAAAATATGCACTCAAAATCTACCACAAAAATCGAAATTAATAAAGTCAGGATTTCATTTACCAGCAAAAAGATAACAGCATATGGAGGGTTTAGTCTGCTTGCTGCGTTTTTTGAAAAGGTTCATCTCAGGGAAGCGATAGAGGCTATTATACCAATCAAAGAGACCTCACCCAGCAGTATAAGAATATACAGCAAGATTTTGGCGTACACTCTTATGATCTATGCAGGAGGGAGCCGTTTTGCACATCTACTGTATCTTGGATGCCAAGATATTTTATCGGAGCTTTTTGCAGTTAGAAGGTTACCTTTGGCATCGACAACCTTGACGAGATTGTTCAGGAAGATCAGGAAGATGAAAGAAGTGGAGAAGCTTTCAGAGGGGTTATGGGGATATATATCAAAACTTATTCCATGGAAAGAGATACTGCATGATTGGCTAACCTTTGATTCAACAGTTTTGGAGAGATACGGAAATCAGGAGGGAGTGAAACGGGGATATAATCCGAAGAAGAAAGGCAGAGGGAGCCATAGTCCGCTACTGGCATTTCTGAACAGGAGCAGATATGTAGTACATCTATGGAATCGTCCTGGCAACGTAGGATCGTGGAACAACATCTTAGGATTTTTCGAATCCACATGGCAGAGGGTCAAGGGATTTATTGAGATCAAAGGAGTTATAGCAGACAGTGGATTTTATCTCAGGGAATTTATCGAATTGCTGGAGGAGAGAGGATTGACGTACATTATAGCAGCACGGCTTTATTATCCGTTGCAGAGAATAGTATACGCTCAAGAGAATTGGCAAGAGATAGCGGCAGGGATATGGATAACAGAGTTTTCTTTCTGTCATGCAGATTGGGAAACCGACAGGAGATATATAGCAGTTCGCCAAGACATAAAGAGGAAGCCGCATGCAATGGGTAAGGAATTGTCTCTGTTTGGCAATGAGATGAATATGAGCAACTATCGCTTCAGTGTATGGATAACGAATTCACAAGAACCTTCTTCTGAGGTATGGAATCAGTGCAGGCCAAGGGCAAATGATGAGAATACGCTCAAGGAGTTGAAGGAAGATTTTGCATTGGGTGGATTTTCCATGAAATATTTTTACTCAACAGAGGCGGCAATGCTCATTCGGGTTCTTATTTACAATCTGTTTGTTGTGTTTCGGTATGAACTTCTTGGACAGAAAGAAAAGATTCACCGTTTAAAGACGCTCAGGTTCAAGTATTTTGTCTTGCCTGCTCAGTTAGGAGGAGATGGCAGAAAGTTGATACTGCGGATTTCGCTCTTTTCTCAGAGGATAAAATCAAAACTCATTTACTTGTTTAACCGCATCTTTCATTACTTTCCGCATGGTTTTGAAACTTGCAATGCATTTGGATAATAAAATAGAAAATCTTACAGGAGGTGGACTAAAAACAGCATAGATAATACCTTTGATGTCGATTTTAAAAGAAATGCCTTGATAGGCTTAGTTCTGAAGGTTTGCCTTTTTAAACTGCATTATTTGGGTTAAAAAGGGATTGCGACTTTTTTCTTTGCCAAGAGGAAAGTATTTGGCGTATAGCCGGAAGATAAGAAGACCTGATTAAAAAGGGATTGCGACTTTTTTCTTTGCCAAGAGGAAAGTATTTGGCGTATAGCCGGAAGATAAGAAGACCTGATTAAAAAGGGATTGCGACTTTGAGGGGCAAATCAAGGCCACTTTCCGAGAAATCGGAGGAAGATAAGAAGACCTGACTACAGATAGATTTATCCATCCTCACTATTAATACAGTTGACCAGATGGCATATGATATTCTGACCGACCGGATAGCATTGGATATAGATGAAACATATACCAATGCAAAGCAAATTGATACTCATAATTACAGTACACAAAATTATTCTGTCATTCTAAGTGTAGATACTTCGGGGGTTGAGGAGACAATTGCAGAAACATACTTCAAGATAGAAGGAGCACCATCAGCGCCATCGCTTAATTCGCCGGCACATGGTGAGGATGTTAAAACCCTGACGCCGGCACTTTCAGTTAATAATGCCTCTGATCCCAATAATGATGGACTTTCTTATGAGTTTGAGCTCTATTCTGATAACAACCTGATAAATCTTGTAACCATATCAGGTATTACTTCATTAACTTTAACCACAGCCCTTTCGGATAATACTGCATATACTTGGAGAGTGAGGGCATATGATGGAGACCTGTATGGAGAAAGGATGGAAACAGCGACATTTACGATACATCTACCTGTAACGAATATTACAGCAACAATAGATTTTAATCCTGATACACTTAATAAAAAGAGTTGCGGAAAATGGGTGACCGTTCATATTGAGCTTCATTCAGGGTATAACGTTTCCGATATCATAATATCGTCCATTCTTCTTGAAGGAAAGAAGTTATAAAAGTTTTATCGAGCGGCTGCAAAGTGCCTGTTCATGTATCAGGGCTTGTTGGCACAGTGACATTTGAAGGTGTTGATGTGATAAGGGTGATTCATTAGCCATAACACCACAGGCGATTCCTCGATTGTTCATCAAGGTCTCTAACTAAATCACTTGCGTCTAACTCACTACCTTAGCTGACCTGATTGATGTATAATGTAAATCATGGAAAAGAGAGAACTTACAGAGGAGCAGAGGAGAATACTCAAACAGTGTCTGTGGGATATGAATCTCACGCCGGAGGAGTTTCTTGATATTATCGAGGGCAGAAGTACCAGGAAATGGCCTGAAAGGGCTTTCTGTGTTGCAAGGTTACTGGAAAGTGTGAATTGGCTTAAAATAGTAAAAATAATTGATCCGGAGATTTTATGTAAGTTATGGAAAGAAGCGAGAAGGTATGTAAGATTTAAAGAAATCAAGGAAGGAATGGACTTTGCCTGCCGAATATTACAATAACGTCCTATATCCACTTCAGGATATAGTATTTCCGGTATTCAAAGAAACGCCTTTTTATCTCACTAGAGGGACAGCGCTTTCAAGAGGGTATTATAACCACAGATATTCTGATGATTTAGATTATTTTGTTAATTATCATGCTGATTTTCAGAGAATAGCAGAGGTGCAAGTGATGAAATTGCAGCAGATATTCATTAATACCGAAACAGATTATAAGGGTGAATATTTTTATCGTGTCTTTGTTGGTAAAGAACGATTGAAGATAGAAATGGTCAATGATGTGCCTTCACATATTGGTACATTAGTCAATCATGCTGTTTTGGGTGTTATTGACTCAAAAGAAAATATCCTTGCGAATAAACTGACTGCAATAGTTGACAGAACCCTTCCAAAAGATATTGTTGATATCTATTTTCTTCTGAAAGACGGTTTAAGTTTGAGGCAGTCTCTCCTTGATGCTAAGAGTAAAGCTGCTGGTATATCTCCTCTCCTTATTGCGAAGATCTTTGCTGAATTTGATTATACGATTATTGATACTGAAATCAAGTGGGTATCTGCTGTATCAAGTGAAACCATTAAAGATCATTTAAAAAGTATTTCACTGTCTATTATTAAAGGTAATATATAAACCGTCTATATGTTTTTTTACTTTGCTGTCGATAGAAACTATCCTGTCTACGATAGATATACTGCCTCAATTAGCCATTAAAAAATCACTTCCAGTGTATAAATAATAACATTTCACAAGAAATCTTAAAACACCTCTTTATCAAGTGTCCAGACTGTATAGTATCTGAGTCGTAGACTGGCATAAGCATGTCTATCACAAATAATAGATTCTATTGGCTGATCTTCTTTTTTATTTCAATAAGTTTATTTAGCGCATCTTCTGGTTTAAGCCGTTTTAAATCCAGATTTATGATTTCGTTAATGACAGACTCTCTCACAGAGGAGAAAAGGTCAAGCTGAGCGATACCCTTTTTCATTTTTCTGTCTGCAAACCTTGGCCTGCCTGTTTCGTTCAGTTCCTCTTTCTCAAGATTTGCAAGCACTTCCCTTGCCCTGTTTATGATGCCCTCAGGGAGTCCCGCTAATCTTGCCACCTGTATGCCATAACTCTTATCAGCAGGTCCCTTTTCAATCTTCCTCAAAAAGATGATCTCATCACCCCATTCTTTTACCGCTACATTATAATTCCTGACACCAGTGTGGGTTAGGCTGAGCTCTGTGAGCTCATTATAGTGTGTTGCGAAAAGAGTTCTTGCATTTATCTCATTCAAGATGTGTTCTGCAACAGCCCATGCAATGCTGATACCGTCAAATGTGCTTGTGCCCCTTCCTACCTCGTCAAGAATTATAAGGCTTTTTGTGGTTGCATTGTGTATAATGTTTGCCACCTCTATCATCTCTACCATGAAGGTGCTAAGACCTTTTGTGAGGATATCTGATGCCCCTATTCTTGTGAAGATCCTGTCAACGATCCCTATCTTTGCATCGGATGCAGGGACAAAGCTTCCAACATGTGCCATAAGTACTATGAGTGCAATCTGTCTCATATATGTTGATTTCCCTGCCATATTCGGGCCTGTAATTATAAGGATACGGTCATCTTTATTATCCATGTAAACACTGTTGGGTATGAATTTCTCGTCTAAGGGTATCCTTTCTAAGACAGGATGCCTTCCATCTGTTATATCTATCACTCCACTTTCGTCGAAAACCGGCTTTACATAGTTATGCCTTTTTGCAACGATTGCAAGAGAGATAAGAAAATCAACAACGGCTAAGGCAGAAGCTGTTTTTGAGAGAGTCACGGATTCCTTCTGAACATCATCGAGTATATCCTGAAAGAGCTGATACTCAAGATTTTTCAGTCTTTCTTCAGCCCCGAGGATCTTTGTCTCATATTCCTTGAGTTCAGCTGTAATGAACCTTTCTCCTCCTACGAGCGTCTGTTTTCTTATGTAATCGTCAGGTACCATGTGTAGATTCGATTTTGTAACTTCGATGTAATAACCGAAGATCCGATTATATCTGACCTTCAGGGAGGATATACCTGTCCTTTGCCTCTCTTTATTTTCCAGCTCTGCAATAAAATCCTTACCTTTTATAGTTATATTTCTAAGTTCGTCTACATTAGTATTGTATCCGTCTCTTATGATCCCTCCGTCTCTAAGACTTATCGGAGGGTTGTTAATAATAGCCTTTTCTATCAGCTCCTTGAAGTCCAGAAATTCCGATATCTCTTCTGCAATTGAGCTTAGCCGGAGATTCTTAGAGGATAAAAGTGACTTTTTTATCTGCGGCAGATGTGTTATAGAATTTTTGATTGCTATAAGGTCCCTTGCATTTGCACTTTTTGCACTTAACCTTGCTGAAAGCCTCTCTATGTCCTGTATCTTCCTCAAAGATGTTCTCAGATCTTCAAGAAGTTCGTAATCTTCTACAAGATATTCGACCGCATCCTGGCGTTTATTAATTTCATGAATATCAATAAGAGGTTTTAATATGGAAGCTCTTAAGTACCTTCCTCCCATCGGGGTCAGTGTCTCATCAAGAACCCAGAGAAGTGTACCTTCCTCTGAGCCATCCTTAAGGTTATGTGTGAGTTCAAGGTTGCGCTGTGTTACTGCATCAAGAAACATGTAAGAGTCCTGTCTCAAGGTGGTTACTTTTTTAAATCTGAAAGTCTCTTTTTGCATGTCTTCAAGATAAGTTACAAGAGCGCCGGCAGCGGATATCGCTGCAGTCATGCCGTCGCATCCATAGCCATCAAGGGAGGAGACCTTTAAATGTCTCAGTAAAGTCCTGTATGCCTCTGAATAATCAAAATACCAATCTTCATAAAAAGATAAATAAAAGTTGTTAAGTGTCTCCTTATAATAGATATCCTCCTTGAGCCCCTCTGGAATCAGGATTTCCCTTGGTTCGAATCTGTACATTTCGTCTTCGATATTTTCATCTGTCTCATAAACGATAAGCTCTCCTGTAGAGATATCTCCTGCTGCTATGCCGTGTTTATTTCCAGACGGACACAGGCTTATGATATAAGTGTTTTCTTTAGGATTTTCAGGTGCATGCGTTCCTGGTGTGATTACTTTTATTACATCCCTCTGGACAATACCCTTTGCCTCTTTCGGGTCTTCCATCTGTTCGCATATTGCGACTTTATAACCGGCCTTGATTAACTTCGCTATGTAGGATTCTGATGCAAAGTAAGGGATTCCGCACATCGGTATTGGCTCTTCTTTTGATTTATCCCTTGTTGTAAGCGCTATCTGAAGAACCTTTGACGCCTTTTCAGCGTCCTCACCGAACATCTCATAAAAATCCCCGAGCCTGAAAAAGACGATTGCATCTTTGTATCTTTCTTTGATGCTGAGGTATTGTTTCATCAAAGGGGTTAGTTCTGACATATTGAATATTAAATAATATCGGATGCTGAAAGTGCAATATGGAAATCTTTTAGATTTTGATATTTGGTTTTAAAAAGGTCATGAGAAAGAAAAGGGATAAAAAATATATAATAGGCAATAGGGATATTGAATTAATCTTAAATCCAGAGATAAAGGGTATCATTCCGATCCCTAAAGTATTTGGGAGAGGAATCTTAGCTTTAGAGAAAAGTTTGCCACGCAACTTTTTAAGGAGGAAAAATGAACCCTGTATTAAAGGCAATTGCAGAAAGAAGGGCAGTAAGGAATTACGAGTCAAGACCAGTGCCTAAGGAAATAATTATTAAGATTATAGAGGCAGCGAATCAGGCGCCATCCGCAATGAACAGTCAGCCCTGGCGTTTTGTGGTTGTGGAGGATAAAGAATTCCACAGGAAATTAGTAAAAGCTGCTATTCCAAATAATAGAAAGTGGCTTGAGCCTTTTAAAGATGTTAACCCTGAAAGATACAAGGCTATTTTGAAACGATACGAGGAGTTAGAAGACCCTGTTTACTATTCGGCGCCTGTAATCATTTTTGTTATAGGATCAGGTAAATTTGCAGACCCATCATGTCCCCTGGCATGTCAGAACATAATGTTAGCTGCATATTCATTGGGACTTGGAAGTTGCTGGGTACATTTAGGCTCTCTGGTAACAGACAATGAAGAAATAAAGAAAGAACTCGAATTATCCGGGGAAGAAAAGATATACGGCCCGATTATTGTTGGCTATACAAAAAAGTTTCCGGAGCCACCACCAAAAAAGGAACCACGTGTAAAGTGGATATAGCAAAAGATAAATCTGACGCAGGTTATCGAGCATGGTTTCAATGCATAAACCAGCAGTGCAGGGCTATCTATCCGCTCGACTCAATAATTTATCGCTGCAGCACGTGCGGCTCGCTTCTGGAGGTTCAGCATGACCTACGGGCCCTTGGCATCTGTGATGCTAAATCGTGGATGAAGCTTTTCGATGACCGTTATAAGTCTACCGAATGGCCTTATGGGTCGGGTGTCTGGGGTAAGAAGGAATGGGTCTTGCCGTGTATTGATAATGAAGACATTGTATCGCTTTATGAAGGCGGCACAAATCTGTTCTGGGCTGAACGTTTCGGAAAGATACTCGGTTTGAATGATCTCTGGATTAAACTTTGTGGAAACTCGCACAGCGGCTCATTTAAAGACCTCGGGATGACAGTGCTTGTGTCTCAGGTCAAGCATATGATCAGCAAAGGTGCGCCGATTAAGGCAGTTGCATGTGCATCTACGGGTGACACGTCTGCCGCACTTGCTGTTTACTGTGCGGCTGCCGGCATCCAGTCAGTTGTATTACTGCCAAAGGGTAAAATCTCAATAGCACAGCTTATCCAGCCTATCTCCAATGGTGCTCTGGTATTGTCGCTGGACACAGACTTTGACGGATGCATGCGTGTTGTTCAAGAAATCACAAAGGACGAGACGATTTACCTGGCTAATTCTATGAACTCTCTGCGCATTGAGGGTCAGAAGACGGTAGGTATCGAGGTCGTACAGCAATTTGACTGGGAAACTCCTGATGTGATCATTATCCCCGGCGGAAACCTTGGAAACGTATCCGCACTTGGTAATGGTTTGCTCATGATGCGCGACCTGGGATTAATTGGCAGAATGCCGCGTATCGTTGTTGCACAGGCAGAACACGCTAATCCGCTTTATCTTTCATATCTGAAAAATTTTGAAACCTTCGAACCTATAGAGGCACAGAAGACATTGGCCAGTGCCATACAAATAGGCAACCCGGTCAGCATCGAAAAGGCCATTCGCATACTGAAACAGTTTAACGGCATAGTAGGGCAAGCCAGCGAGAAGGAATTAGCAGATGCTGCAGCACTTGGTGACACTACAGGTATGTTTAACTGCCCGCACACCGGAGTTGCCCTGGCAGTATTGATTAAACTGCTTAAGGAAGGTAAGATTGATAAATCCGAGCGTGTTGTGGTCATCTCTACGGCACACGGTCTGAAATTTATCGACTTCAAGGTACGATATCATGAAGGGATGCTGGACTTCCCGAGTCAATTTGCAAACAGACCGATAGAGCTGCCGCCGCAGGTCGACGCTGTCAAAGAAGTTCTCCAGCAAGCTTTGCAGAAGAGGAGGAAACAGATGCTAAAAAAGTCGTCAAGAATCAAAAATTGGAATTCAGCCACACTTGCTATCCATGGCCTGGGCCGAACTTCCAAGGCTTACTACTCAGTCTCAACGCCGATAGTTCAAACATCTAACTATTACTTTGACTCCACTGCTGAAGTGCTGGAGTTCATGAAAGCCAAAAGCGAGGGACGTGTGTTGCGCGGGCACGAATACGGCCGTTATGGTAACCCGACTCAGGAGGAATGCGAACGCAAGCTGGCTGCTATCGAGGGTGCAGAGCGTTCGCTGCTGTTCGCTACAGGCATGAGCGCTGTGATCATCACCTTAATGGCTTATTTGCACCCTAAAGGCCATATTATTTTTACTAATGACTGTTATCGTCAGACCCGTGACTTTGCAACAAGCATGCTGACAAAGTTCGGTGTGCAGGTCTCATTTGTAAAGCCGAATGCCGGGGCTATTGCTAAAGCGATTCAGCCAGAGACTAACATCATTTTTACAGAAGTACCGACCAATCCATACCTGCGCGTACTCGATATCCCGGCTGTTGTAGAAGTTGCAAGGAAACATCGTGTGATGACTATCATTGATGCTACTCTGGCTACACCTTACAACATAAAGCCATTGGATATGGGCGTTGATATCGTCATCCACTCTGCCACGAAGTATCTTGGAGGACACAACGACCTGCTTGCAGGGGTGGCCCTCGGCAAACATAATCTTTTAAATGACCTCTACCGTTTGCAGCGTATGATAGGAGCCACACCAGGACCATTTACCTGTTTTCTTCTTGAACGTGGTCTGAAGACATTTGCGCTCCGTATGGAGCATCACAACCGAGCCGGGCTGGCCATTGCAAAAATGCTGGAGTCGCACCCGAAGATAGAGAAGGTCTGGTATCCTGGCCTGGAGTCGCATCCAGACCATAAAGTAGCTATACAGCAGATGCGTGGCTTCGGCAGCGTGATCACATTCCTTATCAAAGGCGGCGACAAGGAGACACGTAAGTTTATTGATTCTCTTGAGCTATTCCTGATAACGCCAAGCCTCGGCGGAAGCGAAAGCCTTGTGACACAGATGTCAATGATGTCATTCTTCGATTATCCAGAAGAACACCGCCGGGCAATAGGAATGGTAGACAATCTTGTGCGCATTGCTCTGGGCCTTGAAGATATGGATGACCTGATCGCCGACCTGAAGCAGGCTCTGGACAAGATCTGAACTTGTAACATGGCTTTTTCTGTAAGGTATACATGTTATCAGAAGCGTTATTTGAGTCAAATAAAACCAAAAAGTTTTAATCCATCCCTGATAAATACTATTGCGAATATCAAAAGGATAAATCCAAGCAATCTTATACTGTAGATATATATATTGCTTTTCATGAAATCTCTCGATTTATCAACCACCAATGCTACTATTATTTTTGAGCCTACTAATAATAAATAAAAGCCAAGTATAAATAAGCAGGCTGAGAGAGTATTTACCTTATAGGCTTTTAATACCATCGGAGCACCTACTGCTATCCAGAAAAGATAAGGATGGGGATTTAGAAAATTAGCTATTACTCCTTTTCTGAAAGATTGGGGATTAATTTTTTGCAGGTTTAATTCTATGCCTTTTACAGAAATGCTTTCATAAGCTAAATATCCGATAAACAGAGCACCTGAGAGCGATATTGTTCCGAGTATAAGATTGGAATTAGATAGTTTGGCCAGAATAAGAACCGATACCAATACAATTGGCAAATCTGTTAAAAGAGGGGCAATTGCAACTAATATTCCTTCTTTTCGATTATGCCTTAAGGTTTCAGATATGACAAGAGTTAGTAATGGGCCAGGTGAGATTCCTGCTACCAATCCAAATAATATACCGGTTAACAAAAATGATAATGAATTAACCATAAATATATGTATGTGTTCGAAAAAAAGTTATTACTGTAAACCTAAACATTGCATAAAAAGACGCATAGTGAAGAACCCTGCGGCAAGACCGCAGGGCGTCAAAGTCAAGAAAATATCATCCCCTCCCTTGAGGGGAGGGGATTAAGGGGAGGGTGAAAGAAAGAATTGTTAAACACCCTCTCCCTAACCCTCCCCCCTCAAGGGGGATGGGACTATAAGGTAACCCTGCGGCAAGACCGCAGGGAGTTAAAATTCATTAAAGTCGTCATTCCCGCAGTCCTTAATCGGGAATCCAGACTCTGTCCCTGCGAAAACAGGGAACTATATAGAGAAGTAGATCCCCGTTTTCACGGGGAACCCTGGATGCCCGATTAAGAACCTCGGGCATGACGGAAAATATGACAGTCAGAAATCAACTCATGATGAATTTTAACGTTGACGTTGTCATTAGGTCGGGAGACGATATTTTTTTTATTCATCTTCATGCAAGTATTGCAATGGTTACTCCATTACCACCTTCCGCCTGGTTTCCGCTTCTGAATCTTTTTACAAGTGGATGTCCATCTAAATGCTCATGTACAGCCTTTTTTAGCAAACCCTTGCCGATGCCGTGTATTATTATCAGTTCACTAAGTTCTGCCAGTGCTGCATGATTAAGGAAGTGTTCTAGGCGAGAGACTGCCTCGTCTACCCGCATCCCTACAAGGTTTATCCTTGATGAAACCGTCTCTTCTTTGTCTACTGTAATTTCAAACACTTTCGGAGGTATAGACTTTCCTTTCTTAAAACCTATATCGGATAAAAGAACTTCTATCTCCATACCCCCGGCCATTAACTTTAAACGGTTATTTTTTCGATTAACTTCGATAACCGATGCATCATAACCGAGGGATCTGACATAAACAATATCACCATTTTTTATTTCTTCTATTGGAGGAGTGCCTGTATCATCAGTATCAAATTCCCTGAGCTTTTCGGTAACAGATTCCTGTTTAGCCTCGATCTGTTTCATAACCTTATGTTTTTCTACCTTATCTTTTTTCTTATTTTCCTCAAGAATGGTATACATTTGTCTTTTTGTATCTGAGATAATGTCATAGGCCTCTTTGTAAGCCTTCATGAGTATCTCTTTTTTTCTATCTTCTGTATCGGACAGCATTTGTCCAAGCTGTTTGTTTTTCTTCTCTACTTCTGATTGTTGGCTTTTTAGCTCATTGAGTGCTCTTTCGTATTGCGACCTTTTTATATTCATATCGGTTATCATGTGGTCGAACTCTGCCTTTGTCCTGCCCAACATGACCTTTGCGGACTCTATAATATTGTCCGGCAAGCCGTATCTTCTTGCTATCTCGAGGGCGTGTGATTGGCCAGGCTCTCCAACCCTTAATCTATAAAGCGGGTTAAGAGTTTTGTGGTCAAACTCCATAGAGGCATTAATCATTCCATCTGTTATATGCACAAATCCTTTTATATCTGATAGATGTGTTGTGGCAAAAGTAAGGGCCTCGTTTTTTCTTATCTCTTTTAAAATGGCACATGCAAGGGCAGCTCCCTCCTCAGGGTCGGTACCGGTACCGAGTTCGTCAATAAGGACAATTGTCTTTGAATCGGCTTTTTTAAGAATTTCCGAGATATTTGAAATATGTGCGGAAAATGTAGACAGGTTATCTTCTATAGATTGTTCATCTCCTATATCAACAACCAAATTCTGAATTAGCGGTAGACTTGATGATGAATCGGCAGGTATCGGCATACCTGATAAGGCCATAAGTATAAGCAATCCTATTGTCTTAATCGCGATAGTTTTTCCTCCTGCATTCGGACCTGTTATAATCATAACTGTATTGTTATTTCCACCTAACTGAACATCGAGCGGAACTACCTGTTGTGTACTACCCTGCTTCTGGAGTGTAAGTTGAAGCAGCGGGTGCCTTGCTCTTGAAAAATTGATTATCCCCGATTCATTTATTTGAGGTGGTTCCATATTAAGAAGGTCAGCAAATTTTGCAATACAGTTCAGTACATCGAGATAGACAATGGTTTCATACTCGGCATAGATGCCATCAATCGCATTCCTTATGTTTGCGCAAATACTCCTCAGGATACGTATCTCCTCAGCCTTCTGCTCGGCGATAAGATTCTCCAGTTCATTGGCAAGGTTTATAATTCCAATCGGTTCGATAAATGCTGTTTCACCTGACTTAGAAACATCATGGACAACCCCGGGTATCATTCCCTTTGAATCCATCCTGACCGGAATAACCCATCTGCCTGATCTTGTAGTGATGAAATCATCCTGTAAAAGTATTGATACCCTCTCATCTCTCACTATCTCCTCGAGTTTTTTACGTATCCTGCCCTCGAGTCTCCTTATCCTGGACCTCAAATCCGAGAGCAGGTATGAGGCACTGTCAAAAATATTTCCCTCGCTGTCAATTGACTTTTTAAGAATGTTCAGGATATCCGGAAACCCTGTCAGATGACCTGCAACTTCCTTCAAAGAGGGGACATCGTTTCTTTCTCTAAGTAGCAGTGATATTTCAGATGCAATGCTCAAGACAGGTATAAAATCAGAAAGTTCACGAGAATCCAGAATAGCACCATCGGGTCTTATCTTCAAAAGAAGGAGAGATATATCCGGGAAAGGGGATAAACTGAGCGGGCTGCCTTCTTGAGACATCTTCCGTATCTCATAAATCTGCGAGAGCCTTCTTTCGATATCCGCTTTATTATTCAGAGGATGAATATCTAACACAGATTTTCTGGAGGCGTCACTGTTGGCAAAATCGGATATCAGCCTGAGAAGGTTATTGAATTCGAGTAGCTCAAGAGAATTTTCCGGTATCATTTTAAGACAAAACGGTTGATGAATATCTTGTGGCTTCTACCAAACTCCGCTATTTTATGTGGGTCAAAATTTCCGCGGAGATACGATTCCCTGAAGTTTTTGCCATCCAGTAAATAAAGGATGTAACTAATGTGTCCTGAGTATCCATTTGAGTCGAGCATCTGCATCTTTTTTATTATCTGTATGGCTATTTCTGATGCGCGGCGATGAATGGTTGGAGGTGAACCGTTGCACTTTTTAACTGAATAAAGCTGTCTACAACTGAAAGGCCGGACATGATAAATCAGGCAGGAGTTATCCTCTTTAAGAAAAGCACAGCGGACAAGTTTGCGTTCTTCGCTTTCAGTCTTGTTTTGCAACAACCTAGCCTTTATTTCTGACTTAAGCGGTTCTTCAAACAAAGCTATCTGCTCATAGATAATAAAGCCTTCAAGGGTAGTAATATCGATCTTCCCAACATCTATACAACAATCAGCACAGCCTATTATACATGCTGCAGCCTTTTTGAACTCAGCCACATCTTTCTCGTATTGATCATATATCACTTGAAGTTTCTTCTTCTTTTCTTCTATATTCATTATAATCCCCGTGCGGAAATCCTGAATATAATATGATAACACAAAATAGAAGTCGCGATGATTTATCTACAGGTATATTTAAATGACGCAACTTATCTAAATTTTCCCCAATTTCACGGCTAATTTTTTAGTCTCATGTAATAAATTTTCTACTTCGGTAAGACCTCTATCCCAGAAGATTTTGTCTGTAATATCCACACCGAGTTTCTTAAAAATATTTTTTGGAGAGTCGGACAATCCGGCTGATAAAAAATCTTTTACCTTCTTAATGAATTTCGGGTCTTGTCTAACAGAGTTCTGGAGCGATTTCGAGATCAAAAGCCCGCCGGCATATGAATAAACATAAAAAAAGCTGCGGATATGACCCCAGTATACCCACCAGTTTTCAGAACCGCGGGATTGCTCAACGAAATCTCCCATATATGAAGACATATGTTTCTGGAATAATCTCCCTATCTCTTCTTTTGATAAATAACCCTTTTGCCTGAATTGCTGATGAAGCTCCTGCTCGAACTTATAGCAGGCCACCTGCCTGAATATAGTAGAAACATCATCGTTTAATTTCCTCATCATGATAGCAAGTCTTAGCTCATCATCCGCCTGTTTGAGTAAATCCTGAAGTACAAAGTCCTCCATAAAGGTACTTGCAACCTCGGCTGTAGAGGTAGGCGTACCAAAATTCAGTGCATTTTGTTTCTCCCTGATTAACTCATTATTTATCCCATGACCAAGTTCATGGGCCAGTGTCAAAACATCACTCAATTTGTTCGTGTGGTTTAGAAGAATATAGGTGGGTTGTGTAATGAGGCGATAGGCACAAAATGCCCCGTTAGCCTTCCCCTTCCTGGGATAAACATCAAACTGGCCGTTTTCTATAAATTCAGAAAATATGTCGGCAAATTTACTGTCGAGATTTTTAAAGACTCTGTATATAAGTTTGATGGATTTGTTATAGGAATATTTCCTGTTAATGTTCCCGTATTCCACATTCCTTTCATGGTATTTCAATCTTTTGACCTTCATAAGTCTGGCTTTTAATTCATAATACCTTGAAGAGATATCGAATCTGTCCGAGACGGATTTGATAAGGGTATCCACAATTTCGCTATCTATATCGTCACTTATGTGCCTGGTAAGATCCGGCCTTGATATCTTACGGAGTTCATCATCTATCTTTTTGTTTGCAAGTACAGAATTAATTTCTGCCTCAGCAACATCTACATTTTTACCCAATATATCATTAAAGGCTTTTGCTGCTGAA
>Ga0315268_10004273_pt1 | contig 15515 bp, 13 predicted proteins | sample C1_top_MG_FD_204535 | JGI IMG/M metagenome (GOLD analysis project Ga0315268, IMG submission 204535) | Sediment microbial communities from Yellowstone Lake, YNP, Wyoming, USA - C1_top | ecosystem: Environmental > Aquatic > Freshwater > Lake > Sediment | place: USA: Wyoming | collected 2017-08-01
CCACCTGGTCAAGCGTGGGGGTCTTGCTGGGGGATTTGGCTGCGCGGCTTTTGTTGGCATTCTGGCTGAGGAAGCGCGTGATTTCAGCGCGCGCTTTTTCGAGTGTAACACTGAAGCTGTCCAGCACGCCGGCAGCCACTCCGTCGGCCTCTCTCAAGAGACCGAGCAGCAGATGCTCCGTGCCGATGTAGTTATGGCCCATCTGGCGGGCTTCGTCGATGGCCAGCTCAATAACTCGCTTGGCGCGAGTGGTGAGGCCGGTGCCAGCGGAGGTAACCTTCTCGCCGGGGCCGATGACGTACTCTACCGCGGAGCGCATCTTGGGCAGGCTGACACCCATGTTCACCAGTACGCGGGCGGCCACACCCTCCTCCTCCTTGACCAAGCCCAGCAGGATGTGCTCGGTGCCTATGTAGTTGTGATTGAGACGCTGGGCTTCCTCCTGCGCCAGGCTAAGGACCCGACGGGCTCTTTCTGAGAACTTGTCAAATCGGCTGGCCATAACCTTACCTCGCGGTCGGCTGCGATTGGCATCGCAGATATTTCACATTATACGTCAAATATACCTAGCCGTCAAAGCATAAACGGGGGATTTTGGGCTCTGGCCCAAAAGATTTGGCAGGCCGTCTGCTTTCTTGGCCGTTTGGCTCAAACATCTTTGAACTCGGGCAGATAGCATAATTTACTATTTCTGAGTTCAGCCAGCGCTCCCGGATGCAACTCCAGCACCATGAAAGCCTCCGCCGGCGCATCGAACTCGCAGCGGATGCCATAGCTTGCGGCTGGCTTGAAGCCGAAGCGCGGGTAGTAATCGGGATGGCCCAGCACGGCCACCGCCTTAAATCCGGCCTGCCGGCACTCTTTCAGTCCGGCGCGCACCAGTTTTGAGCCTATCCCTTTCCTCTGGTATGTGGGCAGGACCGCAAGCGGGGCCAGACCGGCGACGGTCACAATTTCGGGGTGGCCATCTACGCTCATGGGACTGAAGAGGATATGGCCGACAATTTTATGCGGCTCTACAGCCACCATCGAAATTAGGGATATCCCCTGCTGGCGCAACCTGTCCACCAGATCGGCTTCGGCACTACCGCCGAAGGCCAGCTGATTGACTGCTCGGATGGTTTCTATGTCCTGCTGTGTTTCGCAGCGGATGGCAGTCATTCTGCTTCCCGTTTCGAATAACATAGATTACCCGGGTGGCTCTGTCAAGCTTGATAGAGCGCACTCTGGTGTCTGCGGCAGGCTCTTTGCAGAGGATGGCCCATTTGTATCTTGTGTTGACAGAACAATGCTATTATAATGAAGGCTGTATGGCAATTCAGGACCTGGAATTCGCTACTAAATGCTTGTTGCCCAAGAAAGGGGAGCACATCATCCCCCGGCGCAGGCTGCTCGACCTGATGCACAGGCACATTGACATGCGTGTGCAGACAGTTTGCGCCCCGGCAGGCTACGGCAAAACGACCCTGCTTATAGATTTCGCCGGCGAACTCGAAGCGCCGGTATGCTGGTATTCGCTGGATACCTCAGACCAGGATATGCCGCTTCTGCTGGAGGGTATTGTCTCCGCCATCCGCCAGCGTTTTCCCGAATTCGGGGAGGCGACGCTGGCACGCCTGGCCGCTTCCAGAGACGTCAACCATGAAGTACGCCAGTTGGTAGGCACGCTGACGGGCGAGATATACAAGGAGATTCCGGACTATTTCGTCCTTGTGCTGGACGACTATCATAACGTGGAGGATAGCGAATCGGCCAGGGAACTGGTCAATCTTTTGTTGGAGCGGGCTCCTGACAACTGCCATATTGTGCTCTCCAGCCGCACGACTGTGGATTTAGCGGCTTTGCATAAACTGCGGCTTCAAGAACTGGCGTGCAGCATGGCCATGAGCGACCTCGCCTTTGCTCCAGCGGAAGTCAAAGACCTGCTGAGCACCTACCACGGGCTGAGTTTAACAGAGCAGGAAGCCGGCACGCTGGCGGCCAGGACCGAAGGCTGGATAGTCGGTATCCTGCTGAGCACTTACAGTCTGCGCGGCTCGAAAGCTGCCGACCAGACTTTCTCTCTGTCTCACCAGGATGTCTTCCGCTACTTGGCAGCGGAGGTGTACCGCAAGCAAACGCCTGAAATAAGAGAGTTTCTGCTGTGCTCAAGCACGTTTGATACCATGGAGCCGGAAGTTTGTGACAGAGTTCTGGACCGGTCGGATTCACGCACCATCCTCAAAGACATTGAAAAGAAGAGCCTTTTCATCCAGTGCGTAGATGAGAAACAGTCTTATTTCCGTTATCACGCGCTTTTCCGCGAGTTCCTGCAGAAGACCCTCTTGGAGGAGAACCCGGAGCGTTTTACGGCGCTCCACTTCTCGCTGGCCGCGTTTTATAAAAGTGAAGGTCGCTGGCAGGAGGCCATAGCGCATTTTCTAACCGCTCGCGGGTATGGCGAAGCCGTCGAAATCATTAAGCGAGTAGGCCGGGATTTTCTAAAGGCTGGGAAGTGGAATACCGTATCGAAGTGGATGGAGGCTCTGCCCGAAAGCATGCGCTTGGCGGATCTCGACTTGGTTTTGCTTTATGCGCAGAGCCTGGCCTACTTGGGCGAAAACGGCAAAGCAGCCCAGCTGTTGACCCAGGTGTTGTCTCAAACTGGGGATGATAAAGACTGGTTAATCAGATCACAGGCATTGAGCTGGCGAAGCGGCATTTTCCGCGTTACAGGCCATTTCACTGAGGCCAAGAATGATGTAGAAAATGCCATTGCTATTCTGAATAAACAACATGGTCCGGCCGAGGTTCTGGGTGATGCATACAGGCGGTTGGGAATTATATGTGTGGAGCAAGGGCAGTTATGGTTGGCTCTAGAGCAGTTTGAACACGCTCTGGAACTCTTTTCCTCATTGCTAGATGTGGGGCAGATGGCTGACGTCCACAATTCCATTGGTGTTCTGTACAAGCGCCTCGGTGAACTGGAACGGGCTGGTACGCATTTCGAACATGCCCGAGAAGGCTGGCTTGAGTCCAAGAATTATGGCGCCCTTGCCATGACGCTTGTCAGCGTGGCTTATATATACCAGCGGCGTGGCCAGTATGACCTAGCACTGGAGACTCTTGACATGGGTCTGGAGAAAGCCCGCCAGACGAACTACCGTCGCATCGAAGCCTGTACGCTCATTGCCAAAGGAGAGGTCTTGCGCGACCTGGACCGTTACGATGAAGCACTGGATGCGTATAACCTGGGGCTGGACATAGCCAGGGAGGTCATGGAATCTTACTATGTCATCTGGGCTAAAGCCGGATTGGGTGAGACTTACCGCCTGTTGGGTGATACAGACCGGGCGGAGGTACTGGTCAAGGAAGCCATTGCGCAAGCGAATGAACAGGGCCAGGATTACGAATCTACTCTTTTCACTGTGCAGTTGGGCATCATTGAGTATGAACGTGGCCACTGCCAGAACGCTGCCAGAGTTCTGAACGATGTCTGCAGCCGGCTGGAAAACGTAGGTGATAAGGATGGGTTGGCCAAAACATATTTCCACTTGGCTCAGGTTGCGTTCCTCGATAAAAGATATAAAGACGCCATCAGCTACCTAGGCAGAGCATCCAACCTTGCTGATGAGCTGGGTTACGACAGCTTCCTGGTTGTAGAAGGAAGAAAAGCAATATTGCTGATGGAATACGCCGTTGCCGAAGGTGTCGGGGGGGACAGGTTCACGCGTGTGGTAGATAGGATAAAGCAGCGACGGCGAGACGGCGAGAAAGCCGGCAGGTCAAGCCGAAGTACCGCGGTGGCCCGAAAGCCCGAGATTGAAGCGCGAGCCCTGGGGGAGATTTTTGTGTCACTGGATTCCCAGCCCGTTACTGAACCCCAGTGGCGCAGCCTGCGGGCCAAAGAGATATTCTTTTTCCTGCTTTCATCAGACTGCGGGCAGACGAGAGAGAGCATCACCGCAGCCGTGTGGCCGGACTTGCCTCCCGCTAAAGCCACCAGTAATTTCCATATTAATTTATACCGATTACGCAGGGCGCTCCATCCTCGCATACTGACTGTCGAGCAGGGCCGTTATCGCGTAAATCCCAATCTGGATGTCTGGTTCGATGTACTTGAATTCGAACGTCTGGTGAGGGCGACCGATGCCGCTTCCCTCACGGATGAAGAGCTTATACCCAGTCTGGAGAAAGCCGTGGCTCTCTATAAAGGCCCATTTTTAGATGAGATTTACAGCGACTGGACTGCGCACAAGAGACAGGAACTGGAGAATGAGTATGTGAAGGTCCTTTTATTATTAGCCAAGCTGAGCAGCAACAGGGGACAGCATTATAGAGCAATTACACTTCTGGAGAAAATAATGGCTATCGACCCGTATCAGGATGAGATTTACTGCCAGCTAATCGAGGAGCATCTGGCCCTGGGTAACGAACTCTTGGCCTCTGGCATATATAAACGCTATGTAGAGACTGTGGCACATGAACTAGACTGCGTGCCATCCGCCCGTATGCGCGGCCTGTACAAACGCATTATAACGAGCAAGGCTGCACGAAACTAAATACCGTCCGCTTTGAAAGGAGGGCTTACTTCAGAAAAAAGTAAGCCCTCCTTTGTTTTGGTAATAGTTTGGTAAGAGCGCCTGGGTTATCATCCCCTCATACCAATAACATGATGGAAAGGGGGGTGAAAAGATGGGTCGCTTTTTCGGGCCTGATCCTTTTGGTATCTAATCTTGTGCTGGAGAGGAGTCTATAAATGCGCTGGCAGCAAGACTCCTCTCCAGCTAGTTGCCCAAACTAAAGTACATCGAACGGATGGAGGGTTCCCTGGAAACTACAAAAAGGCTGCTCATCGTTGAGGATGAGCAAGTCGTTGCTGATTTTGTGGCGCGGGTATTGCGCAAAGAAGGGTTTGCGGTAGATGTCGCTACGAACGGGGAGATAGCGCAAAATTTTCTGGGTAATGATTACGACTTGATACTTATTGATATCCGGATGCCACTGATGAACGGCAAGCGGCTGTACGAATATATTAAACTTGTCCGCCCGGAACTGGTAAGCAGTGTGGTATTTACCAGCGGTGAACTCGTCGATGCCAGTACCTTAAATTTCCTTTCTATGGAGGGACGGCTGTTCCTGCACAAGCCATTCGGCATCGAAGATTTGCGAGCTGTGGTAGAAAAGACACTGCAGAAAAACAGGATAGCGTAAAGAGTGGGTATTGAATAGAGGGACTGTGAGAGAATGAAATGCGCTTCAACGAGCTAGCCTGGGCAGGCATGTTGTTTTACTACAGGTCGTTCGGGGATAAGCGATACTCTGCTGTCATGGGCGACAGGTCGTTTGTGGAGAGACTGAGAAAAGCTCCCGCTGAAATCAGCGTCAGGGAGTTTGAGGAAAAGGCTATCCTGGGGCTTATCAACGTGGAGAACTATGACCTGCTGGTCAGCCACAGACTGGCCGAAAAACTGCTGTGCCGGGTGATAGAACAGCGCAATTGCACAATGGCCCTGGAAAGGCTTTCTCTGGTTGATTGCGACCTGGGTGACCAGGACACGATGGATGCCATCAACTCCTTATATCTCGCCTTATATGTCGAGGGCCTCTGGATTACAGGAGTCTCCAAAATCGCGCACCTCTTGAATGAGAGGCTTTTACCTCCGCTCAACCCGGATATCGCCCAGCGTTTTGGCATCCTGTCGCAGAAAAGCGATTTAACACCTTGGCTGCGAGCAGTGCAGCAGGAAATCCAGGAAGCAACCCGCGATTTTCGCATCCAGGGATTGGGGGGAATGCCCGAGGATTTTCTGTCAAAGAAAATCGGCTATTCGGCACTGGGGTATACTAAGTCGCTGGTCAAGTTCGCTGATGAGTACCACTGGATACGTTATAGCGATAGGCTGCCTCTACCGCCCAGATGGATTCCTGCCCTCAGTTAACGTATACGCCCGACAGTCATGTACACCCCTCATCATTAGCCATAATATTATTTATGCCTCGGGGCAGGATGCCCCGAGGATTCACTATTACCCCGATGGATATCGCGGATGCTAGAATGGGTCTGGAATTTCATATACCACGTTGCACAGAGCGAGGGCTTTATGCCGGATAAGACTCAGTACGGGATATTCGTAATCTGTCCCGCTTGCAGCTACAGGAAGCATTATTCTACCGACCAGAAGCTCTTTGACGCGCGCTGTCCCGGCTGTGACAGAACTATGAGTGCGCTGATTTGCAGAACCTGGGTGCTGAGGTCGGTGTGGTGGTAAGGCACGGATTTATCTGAACTATCTGGCGGGATGCTTTCTCAGCCTTGCTTCAGGTGCCTGGCTATGAGTTTGGCGTCAATACGGCTATCCAGGGGCTGTTTACGTCGGCTACCGTCGCGGTAGATAGTGATACCTTTGAGGCCTTGCTCATAAGCCAGCATATAGATGCGCGCCACATCCTCGCGGGTGGCCATGCGCGGCAGATTGACTGTCTTGGAGACGGCGTTGTCCACGTGGCGCTGGAAGGCCGCTTGCATGCGCACGTGCCATTGCGGAGCAATCTCAGGCGCAGTAACAAATAAGCGCTTAATGGCCTTAGGCACTTCTTCGATATCACTCAGCCGTGCGCCTCGCGCCAGCTTCTCAATCAGCCCATCCGTATAAAACCTTAGCTCTTTGGCAGCGGAGATGAAGTAAGGGTTTATCTCTAGCAAGCGTCGGCCTTCCATGATGCGGCGCACATAAACCAGAGCGAAGAGCGGCTCAATGCCGTTGGAGCAGCCGGCGATAAGCGATAGCGTGCCGGTGGGCGCGATGGTAGTGCAGGAAGCATTGCGCATAACAGGGCCGCCCGGCCTGTCGTAGATGCTGCCCTTATAGGCTGGGAACCCCCCTTTCTCCTCACCTAGTTCCGCAGATGCCTTGTGCGCTGTGTCATTAATAAATGTCATCACTTTATCGGCTATTTCGAGCGCTTTTACGGAGTCGTAGGACACGTCCATCTGGATGAGCATATCGGCAAAGCCCATGACGCCCAGGCCTATCTTGCGCGTCTTCCGGGTTGCTTCTTCAATTTTACGTAGGGGGAACCTGTTGACATCGATAACGTTGTCCAGAAAGCGCACCGCCAGCTTCACCGTCGCCCCTAACTTCACATAGTCAATATCAACCCTGCCTTTTCCTGTGAGCATGTGCGCCAGGTTAATAGAGCCCAGGTTGCAGGACTCGTAGGGCAGCAACATCTGTTCGCCGCAGCCGCTTACCCCCTCCACCTCGCCCAGGTTGGGCACGGGGTTACCCTGGTGGATGCGGTCGAGGAAAATAATGCCCGGGTCGCCTGTTTTCCAGGTCTGGCCTACGATGTGTTCGAAAATCTCTGTGGCGCTTTGTCTTCCGACCACCTTGCCGGTATGGGGATTGAACAAGTCGTAGTCCATCCTATCCTTCACCGCTTGCATGAACTCTTGCGTAACCCCTACCGCCAGGTAGAAATTGGGCAACGCACTGGAATCATCCTTAGCGCGGATGAACGCGAGAATATCCGGGTGACGCACATCCAGCACGGCGATATTGCAGCCGCGGCGTATGCCGCCCTGCTTGACGGCAGCTGTGGCAGTCGAAAAAGGGGCGATAAGGGGTACAGGCCCTGGAGCATCCCGCATGCCATTTCCTGCCCTGGGTGGTATATGCGAGAAGTTAAAGCCAGTGCCACCCCCGCTGCGGTGCACCAGGACCGCTTCTTCGAGACTTGCGGGGGTGGAATCTACCAAATCTTCCACCGGCAGCACGAAGCAGGAAGAGAGCTGGCCTGACAGTCTTCCGGCGTTAAGCAGGGTGGGGGAGTTGGGCAGGAAATCCAGTCGCGCCATGAGGCTGTAAAAGGCATCCTCCCAGGTTTTGACATCAACATCTCCGTTATATCTGCGCTCCGCCTGCGCTACAGTAGTTGCCACCCGCCTGAACATAGCAGAGGCGTTTTCAATAACTCTGCCGCGGCTGTCGCGCGCAAGATAGCGTTTTTTAAGGATATACAGCGCGTTGGGGGAGAGCTCGGCGGGATGGTCGTCTGAATGGTTCATCAGAATAAGCGCAGTGGTCTGTCGCCGGTGCGTTTCATGTCAAGCGTCAGGCAGGAGATTTTGTCGAGGTGCCTGCGGGCAAGCGTAGCAGCTTCTTCAACCTCGACGGCGGTGGCGGCGCGCCATAGGTTGTTGCCTGCCGGGAAATAGGCGTCCACTCTTAGCGTGATGCGCCGGTCTATCCCGCCGATGAAACGCGCCACTCGTTCTATCTCAGATGCTTCGATAAGGCCGGGGATGAGTACCGTTTCCGCCTGCATTCTTTTGCCTGAACGTGCAATGGCGGCGAAATTCTTAAGAATCTTCGCGTTATCTCTGCCCGTATACTCCTTATGCAGAGCAGGAGTAATGGCCTTGATGCTGAAAATCACTTCATCTATATCGCGCATGTCCGCCAGCTTGAGGCCATTGGTGAGCAGGATGTTGTAGGAGTGGAATTCCTCGTGGAGAGCTTTGGCCAGCGCGGGCATTTCAGGGTCGAGGGCGGCCTCGGTGCCCATGAATATAGCCCGCTCTATTTTATGCCCTCTAAGCAGCTTTATTACCTTGTCAAGAGATAGGAACCGCTGTGGCGGCACCTGCGCCGGTCTATGCGCAATCATAGCGATGGGGTCGTCGTAAAGGCCGAAGTCCAGCGTCTCGTAGTTTGTATAGCAGGCGCGGCACTTGAGATTGCACTGCGTCCAGAAGTGTATGTCCACCGATTTGCATGTCGGTTCGTAAACAATGTGGTAGGCCTTCATTTATTGTCGAGTCCTTATGGCTAGATGATACCCTAATTACGGCTGACGTGCAAAAAAGCCAGGATGCGACTCTCATTACGCTATTACACTTACGAGCGCTTAAACCAGCGTTTGTTCTGCTTAGGAGGCTCGGTATCGTGTCCGTGCTTGCACTCCAGCACCGCTGGCCTCTTCTGGTCTTTGTTGACCACTATACCGAAGGTCTCCAGCAGTGCTGCCGAAGTGAGAACCTCCTGCGGCGGGCCAAAGGCCACCACGCGGCGCGCCAGCAGCATTACCTGCTGGCAGAGAGCTGCTTCTTCCTGGATGTCATGGGTGGCCACAATGATGGAGGCACCGCGGCAGAGCTCGTCATTCATGGCCTGTAAGTAGAGGTCTCTGCCGCCGGCATCCAGCCCGGATGTTGGCTCGTCCAGTACCAGCAAGTCCGCCTGGTGGGATAGCACCTGTGCCAGATAGACGCGCTGCTGCTGCCCGCCTGAAAGGAAGCGCAGCGGCGTACCGGCCAGCTTTTCAATGCCCATGGTGCGCATGGCGGAGCGGACTATTTCTAAGTCGTCGGCGTCCATGCGGCCTACCAGCCCATGTAGCGGAAAGCGGCCCATGCTCACCACGTCCACGGCACGCAACGGGAGAATGAAACCTGCATTGTGGAACTGGCCTAGGTAGGCGATACGCCGGGCGTTGCCTCCGGGACGCGTGCCGAAAACCGTGAGTTCCCCTCCTAATGGAGCAATCAACCCCACGATGGTTTTAAGCAGGGTTGTTTTGCCACTGCCATTTGTGCCGATAAGGGCTATAGCTTGGCCATGCGGTAGTTCGAAGCTAATGCCGCTGACTACGGGTTCATTTTCGTAGCCAGTGGTGAGACCTTTCGCCCGCACATAGATGCCTTCAGCAGTATCAGAGGGCACACCCACTGCCGATGTAGTCAATATGCGACGCTCCTCGTCACTCATGGGGTGTCTCCGCCAGGTGGCGCAAGCGCCTGGTGCGCATGTTTTGAATGATAAACACTGTGAAGAAAATAAACGTGGTTACCAGGATTATGGACGCCCCTGCTGCTAGGTTGAAGTGGTAGCTCAGAAGCAACCCGATATAAACTGAGATAACGCCGAAGAGGGTGGCCCAGGCCATCATGGCCCGGATGCGCCGGGCGAGCAGGGCGCCAGCTCCTGCCGGCGCGATGAGCAGACCGAAGACAAGCAGCGTACCCACTGTCTGGAAAGAAACGATGATGGTGGTCGCAATCATAAAGAGCATGATGTTGTGGTACAGCCGTGAGGAGAATCCTGCTACCTGTGCCTGTTCTGGGTCGAAGCTGAGCAGCAGAAAGGGGCGGGCGCAAATAAAGGCGGTTATACCGATGACAGCCGTGGCCGCCAGCTGTACCAGGATGGCCGGGGTGCCGATACCCAGTATCTCGCCGAAGAGTATGCGTGTCAGGTCGCCGCTGAAAGAGTTGGAGCGCGATACAATGACTACGCCCAGAGAAAGCATTCCTATAAACAGCAGCCCGATGGCGGTGTCAGAGGAAAGACGCGAGCGCTGTGTGATGAGAGTGACTCCGCCTATCATGAAGACGGCTCCCACCGCCGCCCCGATGATGCCGGGGAAACCCAGCAGCACCGCTAGAGCGATGCCAGGCAGCACACCGTGAGCCAGCGCATCGCCGATGAAGGCCATGCCGCGCAGGATAACAAAGGTCCCCGCAATGGCACAGGCCAGCGATACCAGCACTCCGGCGATGAGGGCTTGGAGCATGAAGCTGTTAGACGAGAACGGCGTTATGAGCGCATCTATCATGACGGCCTCGAAGAATTAATTTATATTACTCTTTTGCACTGCATTTTGAAAATATTCACGCTGATTTCTCATGAATAGCAGGGCGACGGTGACGGTAAAGCAGTACTGCTGTGGAAATAACAAATGCAATGGCTGTTATCCATCGGGCTGTGGGGAAGCCGCCGATTGTCCAGACGTCTATTTTGAGCCCCTCGAGAACAAAGCGTACGACCGAGTAGTAGCTGACATATAGAAGAAAGACGTCCCCATCCAGAAGACGCTTGCGCCATTTTCTGCCGAGAGTCATTAAGAGGATAAATCCGAGGACGTCCAGAATAGATTCATACAGGAAGAGCGGATGGAAATGGGTGTAGTTTTCGTAGCCTGGTAATCGGTGGGCGGGGTCGATGTAGATGCCCCACGGCAGGGTGGTGGGATAGCCGTAAAGCTCTTGGTTGAAGAAATTACCCCAGCGCCCGATTCCCTGCGCCAGTATGACACCTGGGGCCAGAATATCCAGCCAGCGTAGCGTACTGAGTTTTTGCCATCTGGTATATATCACCAGCCCGATAGCACCGCCGATGACGGCGCCGAATATACCCAGACCAGCGCCTCCGATAATCTGGGCCGGGTGCTGGCTGTAGTAGCTCCACTGGTCGATAACGTGGTAGAGGCGGGCTCCTACGATGCCCAGCGGCAGGACAAAAAGCGCCATGCCAAAGAGATGCTGCGTGTCTTCACCCCGCCTCCTGGCTTCGAAGTAGGCTACGGTAATTGCGGCCATCACACCGATGGCCAGCATGATGCCGTAATAATGGATAGCCAAAGGACCCAGATGGAACACGGCTAATTAAACCCTCCCGATGGATAACCTTCTATTTGAGCGCAGTGACAATCACTGTAGCCAGGTTGAGCTCAAAAGTAAAATAGGAGCCATCACCCGGCAGGCTGTGTGTCGAAAGCTCAACCACCCGAGCTCCTGTTTCGTCCGCGATGGCCTTGGCCACAGCCGGCGATGTCCCCAGCTCGGCGAAGATGGCCTTGACGTGATTGTCCAGTATCTCTTGCTTAAGCACGGCCAGGTCTGCTGCCGAAACGTCGGCCTGGTCGCTGAGGCTGGGAATGATGGCCCCGATTAGCTTGAAGCCGTAGCGCTGCGCAAAATATCCCATAGATTCATGTCCGGTGACGAGCTTGCGGCTGTCCTGTGGCAGAGTGTCGACCATGGTCATCACCTGCTGGTTGAGACTATCCAGACGTGATTGCAGGTCTTGTGCCTGGGCGTCTACATTGATTTCGAGGTTATTTTTCAGGAAGTCCGCCAGTGCGGCGACAATGCTTTGCATTGCCAGCGGGTCAGTCCACAGATGTGGGTCTGCTGCGCCCAGAACTTGGTCGGGGTCGCCGGAAGGGACGCCTTCCCCGGGGCCGACATGCCGGACAGTGATGTAGTCCGAGGCGGTGAAGAATTTTACGCCGTTCGCCTGGGCTTGCGCCAGGGTCTTCTGCATGCCGCCTTCGAGGCCGAGGCCGTTCTGGATGACCAAGTCGGCCTTGTTGACGGCTTCAATATCTTTGGCCGAAGGCTCCCATTCGTGCGGGTCCAACCCGTTAGGTATGGAGACGGTCACCCTTGCCTGGTCGCCGATAAGCTCTTTGACAACTGACCCCAGGATGGAGTAAGTGACAACGATAGATTTCTTGCCCGGATTGGTGGGGGTGTTCTGGCAGGAAGATAGTACCAGAGAGGCGAACAACAGGGAAGTGGTTAAGACTATGAGCCTCTTTTTCATACCGCACTTCCGCCATTGGACTTCTGACATGCCTGGCAGAGGCCTATAAATTCTAAATGGTGCTCGCTGATGTCAAAGCCGGTGTCGCTGGCGAGTTTTCGCTCAAGCTCCGCCAGGCTGCAATTAACGATATCCAGTACCTTGTTGCAGCCGGTGCATACCAGATGGTGATGATGCTGCTGTTCCGGGCGGTGAGCGTAGCACAGGGATTTGCCCGAGATTCCCATGCGGCAGATAAAGCCTTCATCGGCGAGAACCTTGAGAGTACGGTATATGGTCACCAGTCCGATTGACGGATGTCTCTTTCGAAGGTGACGGTAGAGTTCTTGAGACGTAAATTGCGATTCAAACTCGCCTATGGCTTGCAGGATGAAAAGCCTCTGCGGCGTGGCTTTATGGCCACTGCCATGGAGTCTCCTGCGGTTTAAACCAAACGGCGCCATACGCTCACAATTGAAAAAGAATTTCAACTGGATTATAAATTGGAGGGTAGTCGAATGTCAACAGATGGCTGACTGCAGGTTCCGTTCTGTTTGGTTGGCGAGTCTTATTGACCCTATCCCCTGTGTCCCCTTCCCCTGCCTAGGGGAAGGGGACACAATTTATCAAGAGGGGTCTGCACCCCTCTTGACGCCCAGTTTTTGAAAACATCAATCAAAAGCGAACGATATCCTGGCTGCTTCAGTTCTAGTCCGGCATTGCGAGTCACTCTCAGAGGCTAATGTTCACTAGGACAGGCTCTTTTGCGAAAGGAAGGTAGGTTCTCTTCCCTACCCGCCCTGAGGCCCTCACACATTCGCTACGCTCAGTTCAGGCTCTGTCCGCCTGCGGCGGACTCCTCAGGACGACATTATAAGAGACCGCCGTTCGCCCTTCCATTGAAGGACTCAGGATGGGATTGTGATTCATCCTCACAGACTGTCTCTCGTCAAGGAGGGCTATCAAGGGGCCTGCAATAACGCTGAAAAACCGCTGAAACTTATTGACATCGCCCTCCCTTTAGTCTATATTATCTCGCTAGTATTCATCTGGGATTTACTGCGGCTGCGTGTCCCGCCTATTCCTGGCGGGGCTCAAAATAAGGCTAAAGGAGAGCAAGGGGGTAGGTTTCATGCTGAAAAAAACGTTACTGGTCTTGTTCGTGCTCTTGGCCGCCCTGGGAGTGGGTATCACTTTCTCGTACACCTCCCTTAAGAACATTCCCCTGTTCGACAACCATGCCGCTCAATGGGGCATCGTCGCCTCGGCAGTGGTTGGGCTGATTCTGGGAGTGGCCCGCGGCCTGCTCAAGAAGAAGAACGAAATCAAAGGCGATGTCGTCACACGCCATGGCGTCGGCTCTTTCATCTCCCACTGGGCCACCGGCCTGGGCATCTTCGTCCTGATTTACTCAGGCATCATGATGGGCTTCTTTATCATGAACGGCAAATCCATCTGGTTTATCCCGGTCTTCGCCAAGACGCTCGAACAGGTCATCCCGGCGCTCAATGTGCACTACTTCGCCGTGCTGATAGTACTCTTCGGCGGCTTTTTCTTTGGCGGCGACTATATTGCCACACGTGACTGGATGCTGCTTATCCCCAATATGCAGGATGTCATCCAGGGCTTCATCGGCAAGTATTTTCTGCGCCGCAAATGGGAGAAAGAGGGCAAGTATCTCTCCTCCCAGAAGGCAGCCTTCGTACCCTATGCCGCTATCGGCATAGTGATGCTTATCACGGGGGCCATCAAGGTAGCGGCTCACGTCTGGCCGATTACGGCCGATGTCTGGGGTTGGGCTACCGTTTTCCATGACGTATTCATGGTGCTCATCATCCTCTACACCATCGTGCACGTAGGCTTGGTGGTGGCGCTGCGTCACTGGCCGGCCTTCTTCTCATGGTTCACCGGCACCATGCCCACCAAACTCGTGGAGCACGAGCATTCTGTCTGGTTTGAAGACCTGACGACGGGCACTAATAAGAGCTAGGAGACCGAGATGAAAAAGAAGCTGCTTATTTTGTTAGCCATAACACTGGTAGTTATCCTGCCGGTGGTTTCCGGCTGTGGCCGTACCGCTCCCACCGGGGTTACGACGGTGCCAGGGCCAAAGGTGCCACATGTGGTAGATGTGCGTTTTGAGAATTGCAACGCCTGCCATGTAGCTGACCAGTTGAGCGCCACCAAACCGCTTCCGCATACCGGCATGGGTTATACTAACAAAGACTGCATCAGCGCTGCTTGCCATGCCCTGACGATAGGTGCTACCACACCTCCGCCCACGAGCACAACGCCTCCGACGTCACCCACAGGCACCGGAACCGGCACGACCACAGCCACTTCACAGCCGGCGAAAACCCTGACCGATGTCGCACTGCCTAACACCACGCATAACTTGGCCGCGCTGGCCGCTTATAAGACGGTCGGCTGCCTCTTCTGCCATGGTCCGAACGGCTCGAACCCGCAGCCCTATGCTCCGAGCTGGAACGCCACTGCTTCCAACTCGGTCCACAACAGCGGCACGTTCGTAGTTGTACCCGGTTCACCGGCCGACCATACTGGCTACACCAACGACACCGATTGCGAGAAGGCCGGCTGCCACGCGATGCCTACCTCGTAAATAATAGGCCTGAGCCAGTCAGAAGGGGGGCGACGTAGTCGCCCCCCTTCTTTTTGACCGACAGGGACATCGGTGATAAAATTCGCTTTTAAAAAATATATGCTAGCAAAATATCTTTTGAAATGTAGAGTGGAGGTGTCATTGAGGAGTAAAACCACGTTTGCCATTTTGGTCTTGACTCTGGTGCTGGCACTGGTTACCGCAGGGTGCGGTTCAAGAACAACCTCGACTACTCCGGGTACCTCCACTAACCCCGGCACTAGCGCTCCGGCTACGACCAACAGTACGGGAGACCAGACTTTATCTGAAACCGCGCCAGCCATTACCACGCACGACAAAGACGCGATAGCTGCCTACAAAAAGGTGGGGTGCTTTTACTGCCACGGCCGGAATATGACTAACTCGGCGCCGTTCCCGCCGACCTGGGATGGCAAGGCTTCTGGCTCAACCCACAACACCGGTGTATACACGATAACGCCGGGCTCTAACGCCGACCATACCGGCCGTACGGATGACCAGTGTATGCAGGCCGGCTGCCACGCGGC
>Ga0315268_10004275_pt1 | contig 15512 bp, 17 predicted proteins | sample C1_top_MG_FD_204535 | JGI IMG/M metagenome (GOLD analysis project Ga0315268, IMG submission 204535) | Sediment microbial communities from Yellowstone Lake, YNP, Wyoming, USA - C1_top | ecosystem: Environmental > Aquatic > Freshwater > Lake > Sediment | place: USA: Wyoming | collected 2017-08-01
TATGCCGACGCCCGCAGGGTCCTTGCCGCTCACGGCCTCGATGGGCGCGTTCCCACGCGCGTGCTCGAACACCTCGAGCGCGGGATCGCCGGTGCCGTGCGGGAGACGTCGAAGCCCGGCGCGCCGGCGCTCATGCGGATGCGAACGCTCGTGCTCGCGAGCAATGCGACCGCTCGCGCGGGTGCGGTCGCGGCCGCGCGACGTCGGGGGTACCGAATCGTCGTGAACGTTCGCCGCCCGCTCTTGGGCGCGACGGCGGCCGCCGCCCGCGCATTCGCGGCACGCATTCGCCGCTGCCAGGCGAAGCTGCGGGGACCGCTCCCGGCGCTGCTCGTCGCCGGCGGCGAGACCACAGTCCAGATCGGAGCGCGTGCGGGGCGGGGCGGACGCAACCAGGAGTTCGCCCTCGAGGTGGCTCGGGCGCTCGCCGGCCGCTCCGGCTGGGCGCTGCTCAGCGCCGGCACCGACGGTATCGATGGGCCGACCGATGCGGCGGGGGCGTTCGTCGACGGAGCCACGCTCGCGCGCGCCGCCCGCGCCGGCCGGTCGGTTGCGGATGCGATCGCGCGCCACGACGTCTTCCCGCTGCTCGGCGCGCTCGGCGATCTCTACCGGACCGGGCCGACTGGCACCAACGTGGCCGACCTGAAGCTCGCGCTGGTGTGGAAAGAACGCGGGTGGCGGCTGCCGCGGGCCGTGTGATAGGAATTAGTACGCGTCATGATTCCGCTGCGCCTCCTCCCGGGCCAGAGCCTGAACGCGACACGGCCGGGTCCCAGTTACGGATCGAGCGCGCGCGCCGGTCTCGCACGCCGCAATAGGCGCCGGCGCACGCTGGTGGCAGCGGCGCGGTGCGGAGCCGACTGTGGCTGAAGGAACGCTGCGGGCCCGCCGGGCGGCGCTTGCACAAGCGCTCGCCGGTCCCACCTTCGACCTGCTCGTCATCGGCGGCGGCATCAACGGCGCGGGGATCGCGCGTGATGCCGCGCTACGCGGGCTCAGTGTGGCGCTGGTCGAGCAAGGCGACTTCGCGAGCGGTACCAGCAGCAAGTCCTCGAAACTGATCCACGGCGGCCTGCGCTACCTCGAGAACTACGAGTTCGCGCTCGTCCTCGAGGCGAGCCGCGAGCGCGACCTCCTGCGACGCCACCTGGCGCCGCATCTCGTCCACCCGATGCCCTTTGTGTTCCCGATCTTCAGGGGCGATCCGGTCGGACGACTGCGCTTGACGGCCGGACTCTGGGTCTATGACGGCCTCGCCGCCTTCGGCAACATTGCCCGCCACCGTTCGTGGGGCCGCCGCGCGACCTTGCGCCACGAACCGCAGCTCCGCGCCGATGGGCTACGCGGGGCGATGCACTACTACGATTGCTGGACCGACGACGCGCGCCTGACGCTCGAGACCGTGCTCGCCGCGATCGCGGCCGGAGCGATCGCCTGCAACTACCTCGCGGTCACCGAGCTCCGGCGTGACGGTGAGCGGCTCGCGGGCGCGTGCGCGCTCGATCGTCTGCATGGCGCATCGTTCACGATTGCGGCACGGCAGGTCGTAAACGCAACCGGGCCCTGGCTCGATCGCATCCGCCGGCTCGACGATCCTGCGGCGGCGCCGGTGCTGCGTCTCACCAAAGGGGCGCACATCCTTCTGCCGCGCCATCGTGTCGGCAACGCCCGCGCGATCGCGCTGCGTGCGCCGCGCGACGGCCGGGTCATGTTCGCCATTCCGTGGGACGAGCAGGTCCTGGTCGGCACGACCGATACCGATTACCAGGGCGCGCCCGAGGCGGTCGCAGCTGAAGCCGACGACGTGCGCTATCTGCTGGACGCGGTGAACCACTACTTCCCGGCGGCACAGCTCACGGAACGCGACGTGATCGGTGCCCACGCGGGACTCCGTCCCCTGGTCGCACCCCCGGGTGTGATGAGTCCCTCCGAGACCTCGCGCGAGGAGGCGCTCTTCGAGAGCCCCTCGGGACTGCTCTCGCTCGGAGGCGGCAAGCTCACCACCTACCGGCGGGTGGCGGAACGTGTCGTCGACCGCGTGGTGGCACGCTTGCGGGCGTGCGATCCGGAGCGGCGTTTCGGTCCCTGCCGGACCGCTGCCACGCCACTGCCCGGGGCGGAGGTGAAGATTCCCGAGCGCGGTGGATTTCGCGGCTTCGCCAAGCGCGTGCGCGCCAGCGCGCCTGCTGCCCTCGACGACGCGCTCGTCCGCCATCTCCTCGGCCGCTATGGCACGGGGGCGCCAGAGGTGATGGCGCTCCTCGCCGTCGACCAGCATGCAGCGGGACGCCTGCTCGAGGCGCTGCCCTACCGGCGCGGTGAGGCCACGCGCGCCGCCGCTGCCGAGATGGCGGCGACCGTCGACGACACACTGCGGCGACGGGTGCCGATCGCGTTCCGCGATCCGTCGGGTGGCCTCGGGGTCGCCGCGGAGGTGGCGGCACTCATGCGCGCGGTGCTCGGATGGGACCTCGAAGAGACGGCGCGTGCGCTCGACACCTACCGCGAAGGCGTTGCCAGCGAGCGGCTACGTCGCGGTGCGGACGCCGCGGGGCGCGAAGCCAATGTCAGCCGGCGCCGGCGTGCGTGACGTGCGGGTCCTCGTGCTTGAGGACGCGCCCCAGCTCGTGGGGCCGCGGTGAGTGCGCGCGGGAGGCGAGGCGTGAAGGAGACTGCGGCGGAGCGGCGTGCACACGCGCGCCAGGTGGCGCGGGCGCTCGCCGACGCCTACCCGGATGCCTGGTGCGCGTTGCGCCACGAGGACGCGTGGCAGCTCTTGGTGGCCACCATTCTCTCGGCGCAGTGCACCGACGCGCGCGTGAACGTGGTGACACCGGTGCTCTTCAGCCGCTACCCGACGGCGGCCGCCCTCGCCGCGGCGCCGGCCAGCGCCGTCGAGGCGCTCGTCCACTCGACGGGCTTCTTTCGCCATAAGACCAAGACCTTGAAGGCCGTGGCCGATGCGATCGCCCGCTTGGGCGGCGAGGTGCCACGCGACCTCGATACCCTCGTCAGACTCGGCGGCGTCGGACGCAAGACCGCCAACGTCGTGCTCGGTACGGCGTACGGTGTGCCGGCGATCATGGTCGACACCCACGTGCGGAGACTCGCCAACCGGCTCGGCTTCACGCGCGAGGACGACCCCACCAAGATCGAGATGGATCTGCGCGCGCTCCTGCCCCCGTCGGAATGGACTCACTTCTCGCATCGGCTGATCCACCATGGGCGGCGGATTTGCCGGGCACAGCGCCCGCGCTGCCCCGAGTGTCCCCTGCTTCGACTGTGCCCGCAGAACGGCGTTCCCGCACGCGCCACGACGCCGCTCGAGCAAGCCGCAGGCGGCGGGCAAAGGCGCCGCCCGCCCGGTGCCGGCGGGCGGCCGTCCCGGCAGCGCTGAAGCGCGCGTTCGCTCCGGCGGCTTGGTCTCCTACCGAAGGCCGAGCCCCCATCTTTCTTCCGGAAATCGAGAGGATAGATGCTTATCCGTGCAATGCAGCGCGATCGCCGGCCACTGTGCCGCTACGCGTGCTATGGCAATCCATGTGCACGTGCCCGCCTGCCGTGTCCGGAGATTATTATTGACATTCGCGGGGTTAGAGATATAAAGAGCGCCGGTCGTCAATGCACCCCCCGGACGACGAGATCGAACCATGATGCTAGATGCGACTCTCGACAGACGGCAGGTGGCGCAGGTCGCCGACGACTACGGTCTCGGCAGGGTACAGGGCAGCCAGGGTGTCCCGGCCGGCTCGGTCACTGCGCATTATCGGCTCGATACGGCCAAGGGGCGTTACTTCCTGCGCATCGACGAGGTGAAGAGCGAGATCGAGGTGAAACGCGAGATCGAGCTCCTGCTCTACCTCCGCAAGCACGGCTTTCCCTGTCCGCAGCTGATCGTCGACCGCAAGGGCCGGCAGTACCGCGAGTTCAGCGGCAAGTGCGTCTCGCTCTACAAGTTCGTCGACGGCCACGCGCGCAGCGCGCGGGTGCTGACGCTCGCGCAGATCGAGAACGCGGGGCGCGTGCTCGCCGATCTGCACGTGATTGGCAAGGGTTACAAGAAGGGCATCGACAATCGCTTCAGCTTCGAGCGTGTAGCTGACGCGTACCAGGAGGTGCGCGACCGCCTGCCGAGCTATTTCAAGCGTATCATGCGGACGCTCGACGAGGAGGTGGCGTACCTCGAGCACTACCTCGAGACCAAGCTCCCGAAGGGCATCATTCACGGCGACATGTTCCTCGACAACGTCACGTTCCGCGGTGACAAGGTGGTCGCGGTGCTCGACTTCGATGCGGCATCGCGGGGAAAGTACATCTTCGACCTCGCGGCTGCCGTGAACGCGCTCTGCTTCAACGGCGAGCGCTACGACCTCAAGCGCTTCGAGGCGCTCATCGGAGGCTACGAATCGCTGCGTACGTTGTCGCTCGCCGAGTGGGACGCCTTTCCGAACGAGCTGCGCTTCTCGGCCCTGCGCTCCACGGTGGCGCACATGAGCGACTTCTTCCTGCACCCGGGCGACGACCCGCGGCGGGCGAGCAACGACTTCCGCGAGTTCTACGAACGCCTGCGCATCCTGCGCCGTGAGACCGAGGGGGGGATGGAAGGCCTGTTGATGGCGATGGCGACCGGCTACGACTACCGGAAATACCAGAAAGTGCGCGCGATCGAGAAGAAAGGGAAGTCTTGAGGGCCGAGGATCACGTCCGCGAGATCCTCCGGTCGATCGGCGAAGATCCCGAGCGCGAAGGGCTGCAGAAGACCCCGGAGCGCGTCACGAGCGCACTCCACTTCTTTACCAAAGGCTACAGCGAGGATCCGACCGAGATCCTGAACGATGCGCTCTTCAGCGAAGAGTACTCCGAGATGATCGTGCTGAAGAACCTCGACTTCTTCTCGCTCTGCGAGCACCACATGCTGCCGTTCTACGGCAAGGCGCACGTCGCCTACATTCCTGCGCACAAGATCGTCGGCCTCTCCAAGCTCGCACGCCTGGTCGAGGTCTTCGCGCGCCGGCTGCAGGTGCAGGAGCGGCTCACGACCCAGGTCGCCACCACGCTCATGGAGGCGATCGAGCCCATGGGAGTCGGTGTGGTGGTCGAGGCGGAGCACCTCTGCATGCGAATGCGCGGCGTCGAGAAGCAGAACTCCATCGTCGTGACGAGCGCCATGCTCGGCGCGTTCCGTTCGCGCTTCGAGACACGCCAGGAGTTCATGACCCTGCTCCGCGGCAGCATCCGCTGAGCGCGGGAGCGGCGGACCCGCCGCGGCGCCGCGCGGAGTGCGACATGGGTTGGCGGGGCGAGACGATGGCGGCGATCGTCGATGCGCCCGGTACGGTCCCGGCCGTCGTGATCGAGGGTGCGGGCACGGTGGCGTGGTGTCACGCAGCGGGAGGCGCGACGGAATGTCTCCTGGCGCGCTGTCGCGCGACCACGAGCGGCCGGTTCCGTGCTCACGGGCGCGTGTCGCCGGTGCGTAGCGCGCGCTGTCTCCCCGAGGTGCTTCCGCTGGCGAGCGGTGCCTTGCCAGCGGTAGCGGTCTCGTTCGTCGGGCACGCGCCGGGTCCGGTGGAGCGCCGCGCTCTGCTCGCCGAGGCGCATCGTGCGCTCGCCGCCGATGGCGTGCTCGCCCTGCTCGACCACAGTCGCCCGCGCCGCCGTTTGGTGGCGCTTGCTGCCCTAGTACGCCGACCGTTCATCGCCGGTGCGACGCCTGGGGCGCGCTGGCGCCGGCTCGCCTACCCCGCGGCACGCGAAGTACAGGCGGCTGGGTTTACCGTCCGCCGCCTGCGACTCGTAGCGGGCGAGCGGCTGCAAGTCGTCGTGGCTGCCAAGAGCCCGTCGTCGAGAGGGAATGCTGAGCGCTTCTTGCACGGCGCTGGTTAACACTTTGCGGCTCACAGCCGGCCTCCGCTCGCCGCGGCCAGTGGCGACTTGTGGGATAGGCTCTCATCGGACATCCCACGCGTGTTGATGCATGTGGGCCGCGAGTTGGTGCCGCGGACGCTCAGCCGACCGGCACGCTCGCGCCCACGGCCGTGAAGAAGGACGCGGGGAACGTGGGCCAGGAGCACGACCGTTCGCCCCAACGAGCCCTCGCGCCTTGACTGCTCGATCCTGTCAAGTCATGTTACTTCCATGGCACTCGCCAGGAAGAGGGCCACCACGATCGCGCTTGACCCGGAAGACGATCGTCTGCTGTCTCACGCAGCCCGCGAGCGCGGTGTGTCGCGTTCGGAATTCATCCGCCAGCACCTCGCCCTGGTGCTCGAACAGTACCGCCGGCATCCCAAGCCGAGAAGCGCTGGGATCATTCGCTCTCTGAAGGAGCGCGGGGACGAGCGCGAGCTGTTCGGTGGCGGCCAGTAGCACAGCGGCGCTCATCTGTGACACGGGTGCGCTGCTCGACTATCTCGTCGGCGGCGCACCCGACCACCGACGCTTTCGAGGGGCCATCGACCAGGCCCGCGCCCGCTACGTTCCGGGCTTGGTGCTGGCCGAGCTCGACTACTTCCTTCGCGACGAACGGCGTGCGATGGAGCTGTTCATGCGTGACCTGGCGCGTGGCGCGTTCACCTACGCGCCGCCGAGCCTCGATCAACTCTCGCGCGCCATGGAGATTGACCGTCGTTATTCGGATCTCGGTCTCGGCCTGGTCGACGGATCGGTCATCGCGCTCGCGGAGAGCCTCGGCATCCGGCGTATCGCGACCCGCGACGTGCGCCACTTTGCTGCGGTACGGCTGCCGGACGGCAGCTCGTTCGAGCTAGTCGTGCATCCGTCCAATCCGAATCGATCATGATGGCACCAGGTGCACCATATCGAACCGACAGGTCGGCCCCGAAATCGACGCATCGAGAGTGCCGAACCCTTGACTCGTGGGTGAAGGCCTGTGCCGCTGGCGAAGGAACTGGGCGCATGCAACCGGCGGGCTCTCCGGGGTCTTTGAGGACGACATGTCGAGCAGGAACGGACAGTGAAAGCGCGGAACCACTCAGGGAGCGATCCCTCGGGGCTACTCTACAAGCACCGATTGCCCGGTCTTGGTTAGCACTACAGCGCCGGGACAATGACGTCAGAGTTGGAAGATCCTTCACCAGGTCGTATACTTGTGCGGTTCCGTCCATGGGGACGGGTGGTGGAGGAGGCGGGGTATGGACGTCCGGGAGCTGCGTCGGGTCAGGCGAGCCCTGAACCGGTTTGTGAGCAAGTTCGGTCATTGACTTGCAGCTCGAGCTCGAACAGAAGTACCTTCGCTCGCATCGGCGTCACTGCCGCCCGAGGGCCCGCGGCTCGAGGACGCTGCCGATGCGGCGACCGCCCTCCCAGCGTCGCCCCTATGCACCCTCGACCTTGGGCGAGAGGAACGACGGCGACGGCCGAACGGAATTCCATCTACCCGCCTCCGGTGTCGATAACCTGCCAAAAAGGCGATTGTACCTATTCGTGTCGGAGAGCCTCGATGGGGTCGAGCCGCGCCGCGCGACGCGCGGGGAAGGATCCGAATAGAACGCCGATCGCAGCGGCGAAGAGGAACGCAAGGACATTGATCTGCGGGTCAAAGGTCCATGGCACTTGGATCACACGCGCGAGCCCGATCGACGCCACCGCTGCGATCACAAGGCCTGCGACACCGCCTAGCGACGACAGCACGGCGGCTTCCACGAGGAACTGTAGCAGCACCTCGTGCTCGAGCGCGCCGATCGCTAGGCGGAGGCCGATCTCGCGGGTCCGCTCGGTGACCGACACGAGCATGATGTTCATGATCCCGATGCCGCCGACGAGAAGGCTCACAGCGGCGACCGCGCCGAGCAGCATCGTCATGACCCGGGTCGTGCCAGAGAGCGTCTGGGCGATCTGCTTCGTGTCGAGGACGTTGAAATTGTCCTCCTCGTTCTCCGCGATGCGCCGGCGCTCCCGCATCAGCTGCACGAGCTGGTCCTGCACCTTGTCGCTCGACCCTCCGTCCTTCAGCGACACGAGCAACACGCCGACGTCCTGGTTGCCGGTGAGCCGACGCTGCACGGTGCGCAGTGGCATCACCACAATGTTGTCCTGATCGCTGCCCATCGCGGACTGCCCCTTCGACTGCAGGAGGCCGATGACGGTGCAGGAGAACTGCTTGACGCGCAGTCGAGCGTCGATCGGATTTTCGTGCCCGAAGAGCTCGCGCCGGACCGTCTCACCGATCACGCACACGGCCTTGCCGGCCTTTTCCTCCGCGTCGTTGAAGATCCGTCCCGCCGCAAGCTTCCAGTTGCCAATCCCGAAGTACGTCTGCGACGATCCGGTCACGCTCGTCGCCCAGTTCCTGGCCTGATGCACGAGCGTCACGCCGGTACTGGTACTCGGCGCAACTGCTTTCAGCGAGCTGATCTGTCCTTCGATTGCGGCGACGTCGGCGATCTTGAAGGCGGGCGCACCGGCCGAGCTGCGCCCGGGGCCGAGGCGCTGACCCGGCATGACCATCAGCAGGTTGCTGCCGAGACTCGCGACCTGCTCGGACACCGAGCGGGTCGCGCCGTTGCCGAGCGTTACCATCGTCACGACTGCGGCGACGCCGATCACGATGCCGAGAACGGTGAGCATCGAGCGGACGAGATTGCGGCGGATCGACCGGAAGGCCAGCAGCACTGTATTCCAAAGCATTATGCTGTCTCCCGGGGACAGATCATCCCCGCGATGCGGCCGTCGAGCAGGTGAACGACGCGATTTGCGTACTCCGCCATATCCCGCTCGTGCGTGACCATCGCGATGCTGATGCCCTGGTCGCGATTCAGCGCGGTCAGGAGGTCCATGATCTCCTGGCTGCGCTCGCTGTCGAGGTTGCCGGTCGGCTCGTCGGCGAGCAGCAGCGCAGGCCGCGTCACGATCGCCCGCGCGATCGCGACCCGCTGTTGCTGGCCTCCCGACAGCTCGGCTGCCGTGTGGCGCTCCCAAGCGGCAAGCCCGACCGCGTCGAGCGCGGCGCGCGCGGCGGCGCGCCGTCGCTCGACCGTCTCCCCGCGGTACAGCAGCGGCAGCTCGACGTTCTCGAGCGCCGACGTTCGCGCGAGTAAGTTGGAGCCCTGGAACACGAAGCCGAGGAAGTGGCGACGCAAGAGCGCACGCCGGTTGCGATCGAGGGTCCGGACGGAAACGTCACGGAACCGATACGTGCCGCTCGTCGGCACGTCGAGGCAGCCGAGGATGTTCATCATTGTCGACTTGCCAGAGCCGCTCGGTCCCATGATCGCAACGAACTCGCCTTCGTCGATCACGAGGTCCACACCCTTGAGTGCGCGGAACGCGTTCGGGCCACTGCCGTACGTTCGCGTGACGCCCTCGAGCGTGACGACGTGCGACGCGGTCGCGCTCGCCTCACTGTGCAGCGGTGACGGCATCGGTGATGACCCGGTCGCCCGGCGCGAGGTTGCCGCCGGTGACCTCCGTTTGGCGTCCGTCCGTGGAGCCGGTCGTGATCGCGACCGGCTCTGAGTCGGCGGCCCGCAGGACCCATACCGTTCGCGTACCCGTCTCGCCGTCCTTCGGCGCGAGCTTCCGCGTCGTGCGCTGCGGGGGCGGGCCCGGAAGGAGGCTGCCGACGAGCCCGCGGCCACGCGTCTGCGGCCCGTCTTCCTTCGGGGTGAAGCGCAGCGCCTCGTTCGGAACCAGGAGCACGTCGCTTTCTTGTGCGGTGACGATCTCCGCTGTCGCCGTCATGCCCGGGCGTAGGCTCAGGTCGTCGTTCTCGACGTGGAGAATGGTCTTGTATGACACCACGCCGTCAGTCGTCTTCGACCCGTACCCCACGCGCGTAATCGTCGCCGGATAGCTCCGCCCCGGGTAGGCATCGACGTTGAACGTCGCCGTCTGTCCTTCGCGTACCTGACCGACGTCCGCCTCGTCGACCGAGACCTGCAGCTCCATCTGGGAAAGGTCCTCGGCGATGGTGAACAGGACCGGAGTCTCGAAGGATGCCGCCACCGTCTGCCCTGGCTCCATCTTCCGCGCGAGCACGATGCCATCGATCGGCGAGCGAATTGAGGCCTTGGCAAGATTCGTGCGGTCGGAGCTGAGCGTCGCCCGCGCCTCGCTGACCGCGGCTTCGGCCGCGTGCACGTCCGCGTTCGCGCGCGCGTCCGCGGCCTCGGCGGTTTCCATCTCGGTGCTCGACGGCACCTTGCCGCCCGAGAGCTTCGCGACGGTTCGCAACCGCTCGACCTTCGCCCGTGACTCCTTCGCGGTTGCCCGCGCCTGCAGCACCTTGGCTTCTGCAGACGCAAGCGCGGCCTCGGAGCGTGTGATCGCGTCGTTCAGCTTCGACAGATCCAGCCGGGCCAGCACCTGGCCCTTCGTGACGTGGTCGTTCTCGTCGACGGTCATCGCCTCGATGAGCCCCGAGAGCTCGCTCCCGACGTCGACCTGGTTCGTGGGCTCGATGGTGCCCGTCGCTGAAACCGTGACCCGCAAGCTGCCGCGGCTCACCGTCGCGGTCTCGTAGCGCTGAGCGATGCTCTCGCCATGTGACCGCGCGAAGATAAGCGCGCCACCGCAAGCGAAAAACGCGAGGGCTGCGAGGCCAATCCACCGTACGCGTGGGTTGCGCCATCGCGCAACGCCCGGATCGAGAACCGCCGCCACCGAGGGGCCAGATGAGGTGGAGACGGTCATGAGCGGCCCTCTCGTTGCACGCCGTGCGCCGCTTCCACCGTCGCGGACCAACCACCGCCGAGCGCCTTATAGAGCTGAATCACCGCGATCGCGCCGTTCGCTTGAGCCGCCGTGAGGCTATCCTCGACGGTCAGCACGGTGCGCTCCGTATCGAGCACTGTTTGAAAGTCGATGAGGCCCGCTGCGTAGCGCTGGCGCGCCAGCACGGCGGCATTGCGTGCCGAATCGACCCCGCGTGCGAGCGCCGCCGTGCGCTCGCGCGTCTTTACCAGCGACACAAGTGCGTTCTCGACGTCTTGGAGCGCCGTCAGCACGGTGGTTCGATACGTGGCGAGGGCTTGCTCCTGGATCGCATCGCGAACCTCGATCTGTGATGCGATCCGGCCCGCGTCGAAGATCGTCTGCGTCAGGTTGCCTGCTACGCTGGCGGCGATCGAGCTCCCGTTCGTGAGCGCGCCGATCGCCAACGCCTCGGGTCCGAGCGAACCCGAGAGGCTCAGACTCGGATACTTCGCGGCCGTCGCCTCGCCGACACGGGCAGTCTCGGCCGCGAGCGTGCGCTCGGCCGCCACCACGTCTGGTCGCTGGCGGAGCACATCGGCCGGGATCCCAGTCGTAAGCGGTTCGGGGATCTGGGGAATCGGGGCAGCAGCGGCAAGCTCGTCGGACAGCGCGCCGGGGTCGAGTCCCAGCAGGGTCGCGAGCCGATGCTCCGCCTCGGCGCGCGACGTTTCGAGTGTGGGAATGGTCGCACGGGTCTGCTCGACGTTCGTCCTCGCCTGCTCGAGATCGACCGAGCTCGCGAGCCCCGCCTCCACACGCCACCGCGTGAGGTCCAGCGTCTCACTCTGGCTCGCGAGGTTCGCGCGTGCGATCGCAACGCGCGCCTGGAGGGAGCGGAGCTCGACGTAGTTGCGTGCCACCTCCGCCGCGAGCGTTACGTGGACGTCGTGCAGGTTCGCCGTTGCGGCCTCGACATCGGCCCTCGCCGCCTCGACCGCGCGACGCTGGCCGCCAAACAGGTCAGGTTCCCATGACGCATCGAAGCCTGCGCTGTAGAACTGCTGAGCCTCGCCGGTGCCCGAAGCCGCGCTCGTATCCACGTATTTCCCCGAGCCGCCGAGCGTCACGCTCGGCCAGAGCTCGGCACCGGCGAGACGGCGCTGTGCGCGCGCTTCGCGGAGCTTCGCGCGGGAGGCCTCGACGTCGGGGCTCGCGGCGAGGGCTCGCGATACGAGGCTCGTCAACTGCGCGTCGCCGAGATGCTGCCACCAGTCGGCGACGTCCAAGCCGCCGGCCGTCTCGCCGGAGAGTTCTTTCGACCATTGGGACGGCACATGGAGATCGGTCGCCGACGGCCGCACGTAGTCCGCCCCGGCCATGAAGCAGCCAGAACAAAGCGCCAGAGACGCGAGCATCGTGATACGTTGAGCCAAGACGGTGCGGATCATCGAACCTTCTCCGTATCCGTATTGGCTAGAAGGCCTTGGGACATTTTGCGGTAGAGGCGTAACAGCTGCTCCTGCTCGCTTGCGGTCAGGTAGCGAAGCATCTGCTCGGTGCCGGCCATACGGGCCGCAAATGCTTCCTCGTAGAAGCGCTGGCCAGCGGGTGCCAGCCCGACGCGCACGACGCGGCGGTTGTCCTCCGGCCGCTCGCGCTGCACGAGGCGGCGCTCGACCATGCGATCGACGATGCGCGTAGCGGTGCTGAGTGCCACGCGCACCCGTGCGGCCATGTCACCCATTGTCATCGCGCCCTCCGCTCCGAGCGTGTCGAGAACGGCAATTTCCGAGCGGCTGATGCGCGGCTGTGGCTCCTCGACCTCGCCGGCGAGGACCAATACCCGCATCATACGGTCCAGATGCCCGACCAGCTCGCGGGCACGTCGGGGAACGGAGCCTGACGGCGCGGCGACTGTTTGCATAACGGGATGTTTCTGATCTCGCATAGTCGCAGAATGCAACTGTGTTGATCGCATGTCAACTTGTTTTCGAGAGTCGCCGCGTAGGGCCCCTCGAGTGCCGTCTTTGCGCGCCGCCGCGTCACTAGACTCGACAGGCTAGTTGAGCCTTTGGGGGAACTCATCCGCAGCCCGATCCTGCGCGGACAGGCGCCACAGCCGCGCTTGGGCTCTCAGATTCGAAGGGCATCCGCGCGTGCGCGCCAATCCGGCGGTGTCTACTCGCCAGTACGCCGTACTTCTAAAGCTGCGCGAGAGGTGCCCCCGACAGCGCGCGCATCGATGGCCGGCGACTCGGAGAAGATGGCCGTTTTCAAAGTCAATCTCCAAACGTCCCGGCAAGTCGCGGCGTTGACTCCGCAAGTTGCCCGATATGTGTTCGCGGCGGCCTCAGGGGGACGCTCGGGTCAGGATGGGCGCGGCGCTCGGTCCCTCCATGAGCTCAGAGCGCACAGCGTCCGTGAAACGTCACCGTAGGCTGCGAGGATGTTCCAGCGACGGCGGCGCATGTCGCGCGTATCCATATGTGCCGAGTGCTGAGGCCGAAGGAATTGGGTCGCCACGCACCGACGGAAGGGAAGCACCGCGTGGGCCGAGCGGGCGCGGTGCCCCCTCCGGACGGCTCATGCGAACTCGTCGATGCCTCGGAAAGCCCCGCCCGTTGCCGTGGCCAGTTTTTCGAGCAGCAGCTGCTCGAGAGTGCTCCCGCCGAGCCCAGCCGCCGGTGCAACCAAACCGGCGGAATATCCGTCGACGCCAGTCGCTGCGTAACCGTGAAGCTGCTGGCCAAGGTCCGTGCCGCCAATGCCGTTTTCAAGGGATATGCCGCTTCCCGGTTGCGTTGAAACGATCGTGTGGGCGATTCCGGCGGCGTCCGCGCTGGGATCAGCGTTCGCAATCGCCTTCGCGATCGCCTGCTCGAGGTCATCGGCGGTCTTGCCGTTTGCCTCGGCGATGCCTCCGAGTGTCTGACCCTGGGCGAGCTGCGAGCGCACCTCGTCGTCTGTGAGACCGAGAAAATCGTTGACCGCGGTGCGGATCTCGTCGAGCCCCGAGGCGCCGGAGTTCACGCCGAAGCCGCGCGTGACTTGTGCCAGCTGAGCGCCGAAACCATCCCCCGAAGGCGGGAATCCACCGGTCGGCGGCGCGCCCGGCGATGCCGAGACGATCCGTTCGGCGATAGACGTCGCGTTCGCGCTGCCATCCGTCTTCGTGATGGCGTCGGCGATCGCCTGCGTAAGCCCGTCGACGCTCTTCCCGTTCGCTTCGGCGACCTGTGCGAGACTCTGACCGTTCGCGAGCTCCCCGCGCAGCTCCTCGGCACTGAGCCCGAGATAGTTGCTGGCGGCGTCGTGTACGGCCCGAAATCGACTGCGCTCCGCCGACGCTTGCGTCTGCTCGATGCCCGTCCCTCCCCATCCTCCCGAAATGCCGTTGATGGTCATATGCTGCCTCTCCTGCGGATCGAGTGTTGGCCGACGGTCAAGCGTCGCGCCGGATCCTTGCCTGTCTCAAAGGGCGCCCGGCGAGTTTTGGTTGACCTTCGTGTCAACCGAATCCGGGTGACAAGACTTTGACACTCAGCAAGCTGTCGCAGAGCTCGTGAGGAAATTTGCGGACGCGAGAGGGCTATGACGAGCTTTTTCGGACTCGCTATGCGCGGATTTTCCGACTGTGCCGGCTGTTGCTTCGTGACGAAGAGGAAGCGCGGGACGTGACGCAAGAGGTCTTCTTGGCTGCCCTGAAAGAATGGAACGCTCCCGAGCGGCCGATGGTGTGGGATAGGTGGCTCGCACGGGTGGCGGCCAACACGTGCCACCACCGGCGGCGCTCGCGGTGGTGGCGTACCTGGCGACCGACGTTGGAGTTTGTCGACGGCCGCGATCTCGTGAGTGAGGTCGCGAGTCCGGAGGCGGAGGCCGTCTTGGCGGAGGATCGCGCGCGCATCTTCGAGGTCCTCGAGCGTCTGTCCGCGCGGCAACGGGAGGTATTCGTCCTGCGGCACGCAGAAGGCTTCAGCACCACAGAGGTGGCAGAGGCGCTTGGCATCGACCCAGGGTCGGTGAAGCGCCATCTCTTCCGTGCAACCACAGCGTTCCGGAAGGCCTTGGAAAGAGATCGATGACAGACAAGTGTCTTTCAGATTGGGAGCTGTTTTCATTAGACGAAGGCGACGGTTCGCCGGCGCAGGAAGCGCACCTCCAGGGCTGTGCTCGGTGCCTGTTGCGGGCGAACGCCCAGCGACTCCAGATCGCTGACATCGCGGCGGTGTTGCGCAGCGCGCCGATCCCGTCCCGCGCGCGTTCGGCGTCCGCGGTGGCGCCTCGATGGCTGCTGCCCGTCGCGGCGGCACTCACGGCGGCGTTCCTGGTGCATTCTTGGGTGCCGACAAAACGGAATCGGCCGACGACTGCGCCACTTCTTTCGGAAGTCTCCGGTCTGCTGTTCACGACCGACACTCGTGTCTGGCGTTTCGACGACGACCGCGACGAGATCTACGTCCAAGCGGCTCTGCGTGGAGAGTCCCCCTGCGAGCTCCAACATGGAGTGGACGTCGTCGGTTGCTACTGAGTTCATGTGCGAGGTGAGAGAATCTATGACGCGACGAATCGTGCTCGTAACGCTCGGAGCGCTGCTCGCTTGGGCGGGACAGGCGGTGGCGCAGCCCTTTCCCGGTCCGCCCGGTCTTGGAGGCGGTGGCCCCGATCCGGATGCGGGCATGCTGCTTCCCGTGATCATTCGGAGCGTGGGCCTGTCGGATGCGCAGTTCGGGAAAGTGCACACCATCATGGAAGCCCACCGGCCTCGACTGCAAGCGATCGCTGGGGAACTGCGAAGCGCGCAACGCACCCTGGCAGAGGCGCTGGTTGCGTCGACGCTGCCGGACCTCGAG